>Ga0302187_10000097_pt1 | contig 87662 bp, 86 predicted proteins | sample II_Bog_E1_3_FD_202120 | JGI IMG/M metagenome (GOLD analysis project Ga0302187, IMG submission 202120) | Peat permafrost microbial communities from Stordalen Mire near Abisko, Sweden - II_Bog_E1_3 | ecosystem: Environmental > Terrestrial > Soil > Wetlands > Peat | place: Sweden: Abisko...
GATTGCAGAATTTATAAAATCTTAACCGGGCTCGATCAAGGTCTCCGAAGGGTTAGGTCACTACACCCAAGCGAGGCATGGCAGGGGGCGGTGCCGCCGCGACGGTTACAGGAGCAGACCGAACATGGACACGGGATCAGCGGTGCCCCCGGGCTCCGGCGAGACAGGGATCGAAGCGCGTGGCGCGCATCGCTTCACGCTGCTTGTTCGCGCGGCAAAGCTGATCGCTGACGGCCGTGAGTATCTCTGCGTGCTGCGCGATGCGTCCTCCACCGGCGTCAAGGTGCGCATGTTCCACCCCGTGCCCGCCGCGCGCGAACTTGCGCTGGAGGCGGCCAGCGGTGAACGCTATCCGATGAAGCTGATGTGGGCCGCGCAAGATCACGCCGGCTTCCGCTTCGACCACGAGATCGATGTCCAGCGCCTGATCGAGGATCGCACCGGCAATTTGCCCAAGCGCCAGATCCGCCTGAACGTCGATCACCCGATGATCCTGTTTTCGGGCTCGGTCGCGCATCCGGCGACGCTGCGTAATATCTCGCAAGGCGGCGCCTGCATCGAATCCAGCCACCGGTTGATGTTGCGCCAACTGGTGCGGCTGGAGGTCGAGGGCTTTCCCAGCATGTTCGCCAAGGTCTGCTGGCGGCGCCATCCCTATCACGGCATGGTGTTCGAGCGCGGGTTCAACATGGAGGAACTGGCGCGCCACATGGTGCAGTTGCACGGCACCGCCGCGATGGGCGGCATCGATGAGGTCGTGCCGAACCAGAAGGCCGGCTGAACGCGCGGCGTCGCAGGCCGGCAACATTTCGGATAGCAGGGCTGGCAGGCGCGCGGTGGTGCGCCTACGTTACGGCACAGCATAGGGCCAGTCAGGCCGGCGTTGAGGCGCCGGGCACCGGGCGACGTTCGATGCTTCCCCCCGCACCGGAAGACTGACCCGCGATGTTTCACCTGATCTTTGCGCTGCCCTGGCTTTATGTGGTGCTGCGCACAATCGTCCCGCTGCCTTGGGACATATCCGTCAAGATCGCCGTCGCGCTGGTGCTGTTCTGCGCCGCGCAGTTCCATTTCTGGAGCCGGCTGTCATCGGGATCGGTGTTCACGCCCGAGTTCCCGCGGCCGATCGTGATCCTGTTCAACTGGGTGTTCGGGGCGATCGTCCTGCTGGCGGTGATGCAGATCGGGCTGGATCTGGCGGGGCTGTTCGGCGGATCGGGGGTGCGCGCGCGCTATGTGATCGCGGGCGTGGCCTTCGTGCTGGCGGGGATTGGCGTGGGGCAAGCGATCGGCGTGCCGCGTCCCCGGGACGTGACGATCCATATCCCCGATCTGCCGGCGGCGTTCGATGGCTATCGGCTGGTGCAGTTGACCGATCTGCACATCAGCCGGCTGTTTCCGGCGGCGTGGACGCGCGCGGTGGTGGCCGCGACCCATCGGCTGGAGGCGGACCTGATCGTCGTGACCGGCGATGTGATCGATGGCTCGGTGCCGATGCGGCATGCGGATGTCGCCGCCTTGGGCACGTTGACCGCGCCCGATGGCGTGTGGATGATCCCAGGCAACCACGAATACCTCTCGGGCTACGATCCGTGGATGGCGCATTTCGCCACGTTGGGCATGGGCATCCTCGCCAACGCGCACACCGTGCTGAGCCGTGGCGCGGATCGTCTGGTGCTGGCCGGGGTGACCGATCCCTCGGCGCGCGGGGCCAACCGGCCGCTGCCCGATCTGGAGGCGGCGCTCGCGGGCAGTCCGGATGCGCCGATCATCCTGCTCGATCACGAACCCCGGCGCGCGCGTCAGGCGGCCGAGCGCGGGGTGGCATTGCAATTGTCCGGGCATACCCATGGCGGCATGGTGTGGGGGCTCGATCGGCTGGTGGCGCGGGGCAATGCGGGGTTTGTCTCGGGGCACTATGCGGTTGGCGACATGTCGCTTTACGTCAACAACGGCACGGGGATATGGCCCGGCTTCGCGCTGAGGCTGGGCAAGCCGTCCGAACTGACGCGGATCACCTTGCGCCGGGGGGATCCGGCATGACGCTCGACCAGTTGCGGATCTTCGTCGCCGTGGCCGAGCGCGAGCATGTGACCCGCGCCGCCGAGGCGCTCAACGTCACCCAGTCGGCGGCGAGCGGGGCGATCGCCGCGCTCGAAATGCGGCATGACATCAAGCTGTTCCACCGCGTCGGGCGCGGGATCGAGTTGACCGATGCTGGCAAGCTGTTCCTCACCGAGGCGCGGGCGGTGCTGGCCCGCGCGGCGAGCGCCGAACTGGCGCTCTCGGAATATGGCGGGTTGAAGCGCGGCAACTTGCGCCTCGTCGCCAGCCAGACGATCGCCGGCTACTGGCTGCCCGAGCGGCTGGCGGTGTTCCACGCGCGCTATCCGCAGGTGGAGTTGTCTGTGGCGCTGGCCAACACCGAGGGCGCGGCGCAGTGCGTGCTCGATGGCGATGCCGAACTGGGTTTCATCGAGGGCAGCATCGACGTGCCGGCGCTGGCCCACTGGCAGATCGGCGCGGACCGCATGTTGCTGGTCGGCCGCGCACCGGTCGAGGCGGTGACCGACGCCTGGCTGAGCGCCGCGCCGTGGGTGATGCGCGAGCGCGGCTCGGGCACGCGATCGACCTTTGAAGCCGCGATCCGCGACCGGGGGCTCGATCCGCGCGCGTTGAATGTGGTGCTGACACTGCCGTCGAACGAGGCTGTGCTGGCGGCGGTGCGCGCGGGGGTGGGCTATGCGGTGCTGTCGCAACTGGTGGTGGCCCCGGCGATCGAGGCGCGGGCCCTGCATGCTCTGCCGTTCGATCTGGCGGCGCGGCCGTTCAGCGGGTTGCGCCAGAAGGAGCGCTATCGCAGCAAGGCGGCGGATGCCTTGTTGGAGGTGATCAAGGGGTTCGACGGGCAGTTCGATTGGGTGATTTGATCCGGACCGGTCGGGTGGCGCGCTTGACCAATGGCCCAGCCGCGCCAATGGGCAGTGCTTTGTGGAATGCATGGAGGCGAAATGGCCGATCTTTATCTGAAGGCGCTCGAATCCGAACGGAAGGCCCTGTGGGCGACATGCCGGCTCAAGGGGCTCGCCAAGGACACGCCGGAGCGGCAGCGCATCGTTGCGCTCGATGGTTTGATCCGTGACCACAAGGCGCGGCCCAACGCCAAGACCCCATAGAACGGCGCCTGCAAGGCGGAGAATGGGCGCGAGGCCAGGTGCCGGTATCCTTTCGACGCCGCAGGTCGATGCAGGGATGCTCAAGCAGCGGTCGAAAGGTGGCGGCGATACGGGGCAGGTGTGCGATGCCGGCCTGACCGGACAGAAACCTGATTTGGCGTCGTGTTTGGAACTGCACCCGAGATCAGTCTCATAAAGGACTGACACGATCTGGAAAATTCCAGAAGGATGGCTCCCTGAGTAGGACTATAAGTCGCGGCCAGCCGTGGATAATAGCGACCATGATAGTCCGGCAATCATTGAGTTATTGACCTATCCTATCCATTGACGGCCAGCCGGAACCAGCTTAAAGTTTGGTAACGGATAGGGTAACGAAGATGGGCAAGCTCACAACAGTCAAGGTCAGGACGGCAAAGCCAGGGCAGGGGCCTGATGGCAAGCCGACCAACGCGCGCTTGTCGGATGGCGCTGGTCTGAGTCTGCTGGTCAAACCGACCGGCGCCAAGTCGTGGGTGCTGCGCGTGCAAGTCGATGGCAAGAGCCGGGACATTGGGCTGGGCAATGCTGAGATTGATGGACAGCGGGCCGCTGCCTTTGGCGATCATGACCCCCTGGCCGAAATTCCCCTCATGCAGCGCACCAGCCTGACCTTGGCTGAGGCACGCGAAAAGGCCGCCGCCCTGCGCAAGCTGGCGAAGGCAGGCGCTGACCCCGTGCTGGAGCGTGACAAGGAGCGCCGCAAGGTGCCGACCTTCAAGGAGGCCATGACCGCCACCCATGAGGGCCTGCTGGGCGGCTGGGGCGACAAGACCGGCAAGGCGTTCCTTGCCTCACTGACGGAACACGCTGTGCCCAAGCTGGGCGCCATGAAGGTTGATGCCATTGGCGGCTCTGACGTGGTGCTGGCGCTGGCGCCGATCTGGAACGAGAAACCAGAGATGGCTCGCAAGGTGCGCAGCCGGATCGGCCAGGTTTTGGCCTTCGCCAAGGCGCGGGGCTGGCGTACCGAGGCCTTGCCGGATGCGCGGGAATTGCGGTCTGGCCTGTCCAAGCAGGTGCGCGGCGGCAATCTGGCGGCGATGCCGTTCCTTGAGGTTCCCGCCTTCGTGGTGGGCGAGCTTGGCAAGACGCTGGCGGCCAGCCGCGCGGCAGTGCTTTTCACCATCCTGACGGCGGCGCGGTCGGGCGAGGTGCGCAACGCCACCTGGGAGCAGATCGACCTTGAAGCCAAGGAATGGAGACGCCCGGCCATCATCATGAAAATGAAGATCGCGCATGTCGTGACGCTCAGCGATGCCGCCGTGGTGCTGCTGGAAAGATACGCCCCTGAGGAAGTACGCAGCGGCCTGATCTTCAGGGGCAGGGGAGACAAGGCATTGTCCGACATGAGCCTGACGAAGGCCCTGCGCGCGGCTGATCGGACGGAGACTGTTCACGGGTTTCGTTCGGCATTTCGCGATTGGGCTGCTGAGAAGATGCCGACCATTCCTGCGATGGTGGCCGAAATGGCGCTGGCCCACCGTGTCGGCACTGCCACAGAGCAGGCCTACTTGCGCAGCGATCTGCGAGACATGCGCCGCGCGCTGATGGACGGCTGGGGGCGCTTCGTAGCGCCGTCGCTATCGGGCGTGGCTGGCAACGTCGTGCACCTGCAACGAGTTTCAGGAGACTAACCTCCCGAAAGAAGCGGGCCAAGTGGAAGCTACCAACGACCACCCGGCCCTGACCAAGCAACGACTTACAAGGAGTCGAAACAATGGCTGACAAAGCCCCTATCACGCCTGCCGCGCCTGCGGCTACCTTCGACGCTGCCCAGTGGCTGTCCCATTTTGAGTCCATCGGCGGCGGGTTTTTGGCCACCGAAAGCCAGACCAGCCTATGCATCGCCTGCCACGGCACCTCCTTGGGAAACCAGCACGCCACCCATGCCATGTTGCGCGATCTGACCGATGGGCAGCGCGCTGCCGTCATAACATATATCCGGGAACGTGCGGGACTTTCTGCCGTAAAACCCGATATGAAGGTTCTTTGTTCGCAAGAGGTTAGCGAACACGCGGCCAATGCGCCCCTGTCGAGCGCAGACGCCCTCGGCCAATCAGAGGGATCGCAAACCATGGACATGACGCATTCATTCACACTGCCTAGCAACAAGGAGCGCCCGACAGACTGGGACGCAGCGCTAGCAGAATACGAAGCGGCGCGTGCATGGTCTGATTCACTTCCCGAGGGTCATGCCCAAGAAGATGCTGCCGTTGACGCATATTGCGACGCCATGGACCACCTTGTGCTAAATGTCCGCTCGCCAACCTTGAGTGCGATAAACAGGAAGATCGACCTAGCCCGCAAGCGCTGGGATGCATTTTGCGGCTGCCCCGACTCGTGGACGGATGCCATTCAAACCGATCTGGAGGCTCTGGATGGGCTGTCCCCAGCGAGACAACCAACCGACGTATCGGAAGAGGGCGATGCTCAAACCGGCGATCAACTCTATTCTGCATGGCGTTATGCCAAGGCCCAGTGGGAGTTGGCTGATTATGCGCCGGACCGCCCGCGACTTGGCCTGCCTCAGGAGGTATCCGATGCTCATTGCAGAGCCACCTGCGCAGCATTGAACGCCTATCTGCTCCATCCGGCGGATGATTTGCGCGCGCTTGCCGTAAAGTTGCGCGTTTTCCGCGAGGAAGAAATTTGGGATGGCTGGTCACTGGCAGAGGAAGTGACTGCCGTGCTTGCGGATGATGTACACCGCCTCGCTTATCGTTGATCGATTGCGGGAAAACTCGCACCTGAGGCACTGACAAAACCGACAAAAGGCCCATATTGCATCCGGGGATAGGCTGGCCAGCCGACAAGCGCGCGTCCCACGCGCTTCCCCGCCTTTTCTCGGGAGCCGCTAGGGAGGCGGAATAGTGAGCGCACGTCCGGTATATCTTCAACTGGAGGAATGTGGGGCCGCCCTCCGGCAGCGTATCACTGACCTTTCCAAAGGTCATGATCCGGCGCCATGGGCTTTCACCGCCGAAGAATTGCTCGCGGGCGACAACCTGACGCCGAAGGGAAAATTAGCAGCAATCTCCCTGCGAGCAGACAAGACGTTTTTCCGCGCAATGCTTACCGGCTTCCTCAAAGCATGGTTTACGGACGGCGTGGACCGTTGGCAGATACCTGGCTGGGCGTGGGCGGATCGAGAGGAAGACTGGCACCCCTTCACCAACAGGAATGACTTTTTGCATCCGCTTTTGCCGCGTGAAATACGGCGGTGGGCAGGGAGACCGGTCCTGGTCGAACGGGCGAGTTTCAATGATTGGTTGGCCTCTGATGAGTTGGAAGACCAAACAGGTTTTCCCGGTTTGCCACCAGCTTATGACGAGGCCGAACGCCCTGCCTATGTCATCGAGCAAGCCCCACCGAATACCCCGAACGTGTCGCTTGCTTGCGCAATTTCCTGGTTGGCGCTCGGCATCTCGCTGGATGCAGATGAACTGCATTCTGCCTTATCGATTGATGCGTTTGGCCCTGACCTAGCTGCTATCGATCAGAAAATGAAGAACGCGACAGAACGGCTGGTAACTGCTGGAACAGGCGGTCTGCCATTTTGGGGCAAGTATGTCCCGAACGGTGGTAACGAAAGCGCCTCCATGACTGAGCGCATCGATGCGGTGCGGCTGGAGGATTTTCGCCAGTTCGATGTTCTGCATGATGGTCTGCGCTATGGCACAGGACTGCTGCTTGATCTGACGCAGCATAACATGGTCGCGTTTAACCGGGTCTTCCCATCCCCCGGACATAGATTCACTGATGTGAAGGTGGAGCGCGCCGGATTGATGGCAGCCTTTCCGCCTTCATCGCAAATGCCGAGCCCTGCACCTGCTCCCGATTGGCCAGCCGCTGATGCAGGTAGTCAGATAGCAGCACAGCCGCGTGGCGAGCCCATTCTGATCGCTATCGGCAAGTTGTTATCGCCGGAAGATGATTTTGACTATGACGGAAATGCTCCGGTCGCCATGTGGTGGTCACCGGTAGAGGCGCTCGCGTGGATTGCGACACGTAGCCAAGCCTTTGTGGATTTGATGCACCAACGAATATCAAGCGGCGATGAATATGATCGCGTCTCTGCTTTGGGCACTGTGCTGGCGGTTGTTTCCGCGCGGTACTGCTCCTGCCTTAAAGAGTTGCCGGGCACAGAACCGTGGGAGAGGTGTGAATGCGTGCGAAACGCAGGGCGCGACTTGCTTGGACGCATCATGGATGGCCGCATTTCGGCGTTGGACCCAGGTGAGCGCCGTAACCTTGATGCGCCAGGTTTCATCGGTGTTGGTGATCGGCAGGGAGCCGACGACTGGTTGTTTCTTACGCCACGCCTGATGTTTTATTCCAATCACTTGGTGGCGGCATTTCCAGCCGAAATGACGACTGCCTCTCCGCAGGGGGGGAATGTGCCTCCAAACCGCAAGCTCAACCATGACGAGATTATCGGGCAAGCCGCATCCATGTTAGCCGTCCGTCCGGGTATCTCGAAAGGTTCTGTGGCAGCTTCAATTGTGGCAGATTTGCCGTTGAATCCTAGGAATGGCAAACCGAGGGACACGCGACACATTGAACGCATGATTGCGCATCTGTGGGAGGGGGGGGCTTCCACATCCCCCCAGTAAACCGCTTTCCCCCGGTCCAAGGCGGGCCAAATTCGTTCTAATTGGTTGCCCACGAGGCGATGGCGCGGTGCCAACGCAAAGTGGGAACCAAAGAAATGCAGTCCAGCAATGAGAGCCCTCCAAGGGTCGGATATAGCATTCGTCAGGCCTGCCAGGCATCAAGCCTGAGCAAATCCACCATCTACAACCACATCGCGGCTGGCCGCCTGCGCGCCGTCCGTGTCGGTGGCCGCACCATCATTCCTGCTGAAGCCTTGCGGGCCCTGATCACCGGGGAGGCAGCTTAAATGGAAAACCCGACCAACAAGGGCCGGGCTTCCTGCAATCTGTTTGGCGACACTATGCAGGACAAGCCTACCACCGCAGCCCTTCAGGCACAATTCCTCTCTGCACGCTTCGGCCTCTATCCCGGCATCGCTGCCGCTGTGGCCGTCCTCGCTTTCGGGGGTGCCCATCATGGCTGATCCTTTCATCCACCATCGCGCCGCCGCCCGCGCCCTGCTGGCCGTCGATAGCCTGTCCGAGAAGGAAGGTCAGTTCTGCGGCGGCATGGCATACCGCTCTGTCCCGCTCAGCGACAAACAACTGAACTGGCTCTGCATCCTCCTGGACCGCCATGGTTTGCCCACGTTGGCCGATGGAGGCGCCCGATGAGCCGCCGTCGCACTCGCACCAGCGGTGCCGCCTTCGCTGCGATTGATCCAGTCGCTGGCCGCCTGCGTGCCATGGCCTATCGGCTCATCCATGAAGCCGGTGCGCGCGGCATGACTGCCCTTGAGATTGTGGATGCGTCGGATGCCGATCGCTGGGGAATGCAACCTCGTGTCAGCGAATTGGTCAGCGCCAGGGCGGTGGTCGATTCGGGCCGCACCCGTCTCAATCCCAGCGGGCGCCAGGCCATTGTTTGGGTGCTTCCCGAACACGGACCCCAGGCCGGGGAGACGCCCTCATGATCGACATCCCTGCAATCCGCGCCGCCAACCCGTTGCCGTCCATTGTGGCGGCAACGGTGAAGCTCCAACGCGCTGGCAGTGAGTGGAAGGGGTGCTGCCCCTTTCACTCCGACCGTTCCCCCAGCTTCACCATCTTTGCCGATGGCGAGCGCTTCCACTGCTTCGGCTGCGGCGCTCATGGTGACGTGCTCGATTACGTCGCCCGGCTTCACGGCACCGGCATGATGCATGCGGCTGATCTCCTGTGCGCTGGCGATCTTCCGAAGATAGAGTTGCCGACGCTGCCCCGCGTTGATGGCCCCAGCCGCATGAACGAGGCTCAGGTGATATGGCAAAGGACCGTCCCGGCGCCTGGCACACCCGCAGAGTCCTATCTAGGATCACGGGGCATCGACATGCCGCCCCCGTCTGACATTCGCTTCACACGGCTTCCCTACGGCAAATCCGACCCATTGCCCTGCCTGGTCGCAGCGGTGCGTGATGTGTCAGGCGCGGTTATCGGCATTCAGCGCATCTGGTTGGCGGACGATGGGCGCGGCAAAGCCGATCTGCCCAAGCCCAAGCTGTCGCTGGGCAAAGTGTCGGGTGGTGCGATCCGGCTGGGTACGCTGGACGATACCGGCACTGTCGCTGTCTGCGAGGGCCCCGAGGATGGCCTGTCGCTGCTAGCCATGCTGGGCTTGCCGGTTTGGGTAGCGGCGGGCGCATCCATGATGCCAGCGATGCAGTTCCCGCCTGAGGTGCATTCCATCGTGATCGGCGCCGACAATGACGAGGCGGGAGAGGCGGCGGCGAACAAGGCGGCCAAAGCCTTCACCACCTGGGGTCTTGCCGTCCGCATCATCCGACCACTGCCCGCCTTCAAAGACTTCAACGACGAATTACGGGGGGCACGCTCATGACCATCAACCCAACTGTGCTGCAACGGGTTGCCAATGCCGCGCCCATCAATATCTGGCCCGACCCTATCCCGCTGCAAGACGAACTGCCATCGGTGCTGCCGTTCCGGCCTGATCTGTTGCCCGGCCAGTTGCGCGCATGGGTGCAGGACATTGTCGAGCGCATGAACTGCCCGATGGAACTGGTGGCCATCCCAGCGATGGTGGCGGCAGGCTCCCTGCTTGGCCGCCGCGTCGGTATCCGGCCTCAGCGGCGCACGAACTGGCAAGAGGCGGCCAATCTGTGGGGCTGCGTCGTTGCCCGGCCCGGCAGCATGAAAAGCCCGGCAGCATCCGAAGCGCTGGCACCGCTGCGTCGCCTGGAGGCGAAGGCCGCCGAGGAGCATCAGATCGCGCTTGCCCGTCACAAGGCAGCAGAGGCCCTGTATAAGCTGGAGAAGGAGGAGACGGAGAAGGGCGCGCGCGCGACCCTCAAGGACAAGGGCAAGGCCGATCCGCGCGGTATGGCCATGAACGCCCTGTCGGCCCTTGTGGAGCCGGAACCGCCTGCTGAGCGCCGCTACCTGACCAGCGATGTGACCGCCGAGAAGCTGGGCGAGATTTGCGCTGCCAACCCGAACGGCATCATGGTGCATCGGGACGAGTTGCTCTCGCTGTTCTCTGACCTGGACCAATCCGAAAAGGCATCGGCGCGCGGGTTCTTCCTGACCGGCTGGAGCGGGATGGATGGCTACACCTTCGACCGCATCATGCGCGGCACGGTGCGCGTGCCCGCCGTCAACGTGTCGATCTTCGGCACGACACAGCCCAGCCGGTTGGCCGGTTTCATCCGGGACAGCATCAAGCGGTTTGACGACGGGATGGTGCAACGGTTGCAGTTGCTGGCATGGCCCGACTTTGACCGGGGCTTTCAGGAGGCCGACCGCTACCCGGACAGCGTGGCGCGGGCAGCGGCACATGAGTGCTACCACGACCTTGCCTCACTCGATGTCCGGGAGATCGACGCCGAGTATGACGAGTTTGATGGTCCCAACGCCGTGCCATTCCTCCGCTTTGCAGATGATGCGCAGGAATGGTTTTCCGGCTGGCGGGCGGCATTGGAGCAGAAGGTGCGCGGCGATGATCTGTCCGCGCCTCTGGTGGCCCACCTGTCGAAGTACCGGGGCCTGATCCCCCGGCTGGCCTTGATCTGCCACATCGCCGGGGGTGGCTTTGGGCCTGTGTCCCTGTTGGCGGCGTTGCAGGCGGGGCAGTGGGCCGAATATCTCGAAAGCCATGCGCGTCGTGCCTATGCGTCAACCACGCTCGACAATGCCGAGGCGGCGCGGGCGATCTGGCGCCGGGTGCGCAAGGAGGCGTTGCCGGTCCCGTTCACGGCGCGGGACATTCAGCGAAAGGGCTGGTCGGGCCTGAATGACAAGGATCGCATCGCCGCAGGCTTGGCGGCACTGGTCGATGCCGACTGGCTTGGAGTTGCCGAGGCGGAAACAGGCGGGCGCCCGACCACCATCTACCATCCCAATCCTAAGGCTCTAAAAGCCTGAGGGCAGCACTGACAAAACCGACGAAACCCCCTTTTGTCAGTTTTGTCGGTTCCCTCTGATGGCAATTCCCATTTTCTCCCATCATTCAGGACGCGACACATGACAAAAAGCAAAGCCACCAAGGCGGCGGCCCCGGAGCAGTCACCCAGACCTTTCGTCGTAGATCAACGGGACGGCGAGTGCGCCAGCGTTGCCAAGGCAAGGGCGTTTCTGAAACCGGACTTCCGCCATAGCTTGGCGGTCACACAGATTCAAAAGCCCTACCTGGGCCAGATCGATAACGCACCAGACATTGCGGATTATTCTGACGCAATCGGGGATATTGGCAGGCAAGCTGCCTCTGGTGATCTGGCCTTCGTCAGTCGAATGCTGGCAGCGCAGGCAGTCACGCTCGATAATGTGTTTGCCGAGATGGTCCGACGCATGGCCCTAAACATGGGTGAATATCTGGAGCCAACTGAGATATACGCCCGCATTGCCTTAAAAGCACAAGCGAACAGCCGCGCCACGCTGGAAGCTTTGGCCAAGATGCACCAGCCGCGCGAACAGACGGTGCGCCACGTTCACGTCAATGAAGGTGGGCAGGCCGTCATTGCCGATCAATTTCACCACCACACCGGGGGCCACGAAAATGGACAATCAACCGATCAACCCCATGCACCCGGAAACGGCGCGGCTGGCTCAGGCCCCGCGCTGCCTGGCTCAAACCCGCTTGGGAACGGCGTGCCAATCCCCTGCCGTGCGAGGAAGCGCCCGGTGTCGAATGCACGGCGGCAAGGGTAGTGGCGCCCCGGCGGGTAATCGCAATGCCTGGAAGCATGGTGCCCGTTCTGCCGAGACGTTGGCGCTGATGGAGATGCTGCGCATTTGATTTAGCGTCGGCCTCATGCCATTGCGCGCATCGTCGCCACAAGCTTAGTGCAATTTTAGCTGTGACGGCATATATAGACGCGAAGATGGGGCAACTATCTGCCCACGGAGAGCCGCATGTATAACCCGGTGAAAGCTGCGCAAGTGATTGCGTATCTTGCCTGCAAGGAGCCGGGCAAGACGTTGGACGTGCTCAAGGCAATCAAGCTGGTGTATCTTGCTGATCGTGAGAGCATCGCCAAATTCGGCGCGCCGATCCTAGATGAGCGCCGTGTCTCGATGCCGCATGGCCCCGTCAATTCGCAAACCTACTCGCATATCAACGGCGAGCACGATCTGGATGCGTGCGGCTGGTCGATTTATCTTGAGGACCGGGCAAATCATCAACTCGCCGTCAAAGATGGGGTGAGCGATGATGATTTGGACGAATTGAGCGAAGCCGACATTCAGTGCCTAGATGTGGTGTGGGGTAAGTTTGGTCACATGGGGAAATGGCAACTTCGTGATTGGACCCACGAAAAGGTCAATGTGCCCGAGTGGGAAGATCCACACGGCAGTTCGATGCCGATTCCTCTAGAGCGCATTATGACTATGGTCGGAATTGAAAGTGCCGCCGCTCAGGCCGCGCTTGTTGAGGACCACAATAAAATCTCACGCCTGCTGAAGCAACTCGCGTAGTCCGGTGTCGGGGATGCAGAAAAAGGGAACAGTCCTGATTCCCTCTGGGCCTTCGCATGACCCCGGCAGGATGCACCTGCACGTTGTCTGCACCGATCCGGATGAGGATGGCTGCCAATTGATTGTATCAATTTGCACTAAAATCAATAATTTATGCGATGGGGCATGCACGTTGCAGCCGCATGAACACCCTTTTCTCGCCAATGAATCTTATGTCCTGTATCGGAAGGCGGAGGTTGTTCAGCAATCCGCGTTGACCAACGGTGTGGCTGCTAACCTCTTTGTGCCAAAAGAGGATATGAACGGCCAAACCTTCCTCCGCATTACGAAGGGCATTTGTACGTCGATTCAAACGCCTCGACGCATCAAAAAATATTTCGGGTGTCCGGAGCCTGCACAGCCCCCCATCCAGCCTTGAACAGCCTCGGCCAAGTCGCGATTGGGTAATGGGTTTGGTAACGAAAAAGGCGGCTCCAAGCTATATGCCTGAAAAGCCGCCTTTTTTCCCGTAAAACTGGCTCCCTGAGTAGGATTCGAACCTACGGCCACTCGATTAACAGTCGAGAGCTCTACCGCTGAGCTATCAGGGACCATGCGGAGAGGACGTTGCCTCCCCGGGGCAGGGGTGCGCCTATAACAGCTGATTCAGCCTTGGCAAGCGGGTTGGGCACAAAAAATCGCCCGCCGCCCGCATCGGCCTTACACCTGGAACTGCTCGGCAAAAATGCGCTCTTCCAGACTGCTGCCGCGATCGAACAACAGCGTCAGGTGCGGGGTGCGGCAGGCACGGATGGACACTTCGGCGACGTCGCGCACTTCCTTCTGGTCGGCCACGGCGGCGACGGGGCGCTTCTCGTTCTCCAGCACGCGGAAGGCGACTTCGGCGCTCTCGGGCAGGATCGCGCCCTTCCAGCGGCGCGGGCGAAACGGGCTGATCGGGGTCAGCGCCAGCATCGCCGAGCCCAGCGGCAGGATCGGCCCATTTGCCGACAGGTTATAGGCCGTGGAGCCCGCCGGTGTGGCCACCAGCACCCCGTCGCAGGCCAGCTCGGCCATGCGCACCCGGCCGTTGACCCGCACCTCCAGCTTGGCCGTCTGGCGCGTCTCGCGCAGCAGCGAGACCTCGTTGATGGCATAGGCATGGGTCACCGCGCCATTGTTGGCGGTGACGGTCATCTCCAGCGGCGCCATGCTGATCCGCCGCGCCTTGGCCACGCGCTCGGCGATGGCGCGGCCGGGCTTGTGGCGGTTCATCAGGAAGCCCACCGTGCCCGCATTGATGCCAAAGGCCGGCACGATCCGCCCCTGGTCCAGCATATGGTGCAGCGCGTGGAGCATCGTGCCATCGCCGCCCAGCACCACCAGCGCATCGGCATCGCCGGGGGGCACCCATTCGGCTTCGGCGTGCATCTGGGCCGCCATGTCCTGCGCGCGCTCGGTCTCCGATGCGACGAGCGCGAGCCGCAGTTCCTGGGTCATCGGGGGCAACCGCTCCGTTCCGGTGCCGCGCGAGTCCGCAGCAACGTCTATGCGGCGTTACATAAGGGCCGGGGCAGGCGCTTGGCAACCGTTGGCAGTGCGGAGAACCATTTGGCAACCCCTGCGGCCCTATGACATGCGCCGGACAGCCGCGCGCAACGGGCGGCGGGGCACACGGAAACGGAACGCGGCGTGACCCTGATCGAACGTATCGAAGGCGATATTCAGCGTGACGCGCTGACCGGGCTGCCGTGGCTCGATGCCGCGCGCGTGCGGCTGGCGCAATGGCAGGCCGATGATGCCGCCGGTGGGTTGCCCCGGGTGCAGGCGCTGATGCTGGGTTTCCGCCGGTTCGAGACGATCAACCTGGCCTATGGCGAGGCGGCGGGCGACGGCGCACTGGTGGAAGTGGCGCGGCGCATCGCCCAGTTCGCCGGATCGGAGCTGGACGGCCCGTGGCTGGCGGCGCGCGGATCGGGCGGCACTTTCGTGGTGATCGCCAGCGAGGCGTGCAGCCGCGAGCGCTGGCAACTGTTCGCCGAGCAACTGGCCGATCGCGTCGCCAAGCCGATCGAGCGGCGCGCGGGGATGCTGCGGCTCAGCCCCCGGATCGCGCTGCTGCGCGTGGTCGAGGGCGAGACGGCGGAATCGGTGCTCGACCGGCTGGCGCATTCGCTGGCGGCGGCGCGCCATGCCTCGGGCCGGCGGGTGGTGTGGGCGGCGGGCGAGGCCTCACGCGGGGGGCGCACGGCGGCGGAGCTGGAGGCGGACCTGTTGAAGGCGCTCGACGGCGGGCAGATCGAGGTGGTGTTCCAGCCGCAGTTCGCGCTCGATGGCATGACGGCGGCGGGCGACACCTTGACCGGCGCCGAGGCGCTGGCGCGGTGGAACCACCCGACATTGGGGCGCGTGGGCGCGGCGGCGCTGTTCGAGGTGGCCGAGCGGGCCGATCATGTGGCGGCCTTGTCGCGGCACATCGCCCAGGCGGCGCTGGCGGCGGCGGCCGAGTGGCCCGCGCCCTTGCGGTTGTCGCTCAACGTCACGGCGGACGATCTGGCCGCCGGCAGCTTTGCGCAAGGGCTGGGACAGGCGATCGAGAGCACCGGTTTCCCGCGTGAGCGCCTGACGCTGGAGGTGACCGAGCAGGTCCTGCTGGCCGACATGCAGTTGGCCCAGCGCACCCTGGGCGATCTGGCGGCCACCGGTATCCGCATGGCGCTGGATGATTTTGGCGCGGGGTTCTGCAACTTCCATTATCTCAAGACCCTGCCGCTGCACTACCTGAAGCTGGATCGGGCGATGGTTGATGGCATCGAGCACGATGCGCGCGATCTGGCGATCCTGCGCGCGATCGTCGCCATGGCGCGCGCGCTGGACCTGACGGTGATTGCAGAGGGCATCGAGAGCGAGCGCCAGCGCCGCGTGATCCGCGCCGAGGCGTGCAGCATCTGGCAAGGCTTTTTGCGGGCCCAGCCGATGGAGGCGGGGGCATTCCTCGCGCTGGCGCGGGATCAGGCGGTGGCGGGCTGACCCGCCGTAATGCCCATTTCGGCCAGCACCCGGCGCGCCTCCACACAATCCGCCGCGATCTGGGTGGTCAGCGCCTCCAGCGAATCGAACTTCGCCTCGGGGCGGAGGAAGGCGTGGAAATCCACCTCGATCTCCTGACCATAGAGGTCGCCCGAGAAGTCGAAGAACGTCGGCTCCAGCAGTTCCAGCGGCGGATCGAACGTCGGCCGGATGCCCAGGTTGGCCGCGCCCAGCACAACTCGCCCCCCGGGCAGCCGCGCGCTGACCGCATAGATGCCATAGGCCGGGCGCAGATAGTGCGCCATATCGAGGTTGGCAGTGGGATAGCCGATGGTACGGCCCAGCTTCGCCCCATGGCCGACCACTCCACGCACCGCGAAAGGCCGGGTCAGCAGCCGCGCCGCCTCGGCACAATCGCCGGCAACCAGTGCGTTGCGGATGCGCGTGGAGGACACCGGGCCGTCGCCATCGCTGACCGCCGCCACCGCGCGGGCGTGAACGCCATGCGCGGGGCCTTGCGCGGCCAGCATCGCCACATCGCCGCCCCGCCCCTTGCCGAAGGTGAAATCGGCGCCGGTCACCACCCCCGCCGCGCCGATGTGGCGCGCGAGGATATCGGCGATCCATGCCTCTGCGGGGATCGTCGCCATTGCCGCATCGAAGCCGAAGACCAGGATCGCATCGGCCCCGGCGGCCGCGAACAAGTCCTGCCGCTGGTCCAGCGTGGTCAGGCGGAAGGGTGGGGCATCGGGGACGAAAAACCGCACCGGATGCGGATCGAAGGTGGCGACGATGGCCGGACGGCCCTCGGCGCGGGCCCAGGCGATGGCCTCGCCGACGACCGCCTGATGCCCGCGGTGGAACCCATCGAAGTTGCCCAGCGCGACCATCGCGCCGCGCAGGGCTTCGGGGATCGGTTGGCGGGCGTCGAGGCGAATCATCTTGACCGCAGGCTATAGGGCGCGGGTGAGGGTGGTGAAAGTGCAGGCCGGGCGATTGCCCTCTGCGGCCACCGCCTCGCGCGTGGTTTCGTGCCAGCCTTCGCCCAGCGGCGGCATGTGGACATCGCCGTCGGGGATGGTGGTGTGCACCGTCGTCAGCTCGATCCGCGCGGTGCGGGGCAGGGCAAGCGCGAAAATCTCCGCCCCGCCGACGATGGCGATGTCGGGCGCATCGCCAGCCAGAGTGATGGCAGCGTCCAGCGATGTGGCGGGCTCGGTGCCGGGCGCGCGCCAAGCGGTGTCGCGGGTGATGACGATGTGGCGCCGCCCCGGCAACACGCCGGGCAGCGATTCGAACGTGCGCCGGCCCATGATCATTGGCCGCCCCATCGTCAGCGCCTTGAACCGCCGCAGATCCGCCGGGATGTGCCACGGAAGCGTGCCCTGCCGGCCGATCACGCCATCCGCCGCCACCGCGACGACGATGAACAAGCGTCGGTCGATCAGGTTGGGATCGATCACCGCGCCGGTGCGCCCAGCCGCGTGACATGCCCCATCTTGCGCCCCGGCCGGCTCTCGCCCTTGCCATAGAGGTGCAGGTGGTTGGCCGGATCGCGCAGGATCGCCGCCCAGTCGTCGGCCGCGTTGCCGATCAGGTTGGTCATGGTGACCTGGCTGGCGGCCAGTGACGTGTCGCCCAGCGGCAGGCCGAGGATGGCGCGGATGTGATTCTCGAACTGGCTGGTGATCGCGCCCTCGATGGTCCAGTGGCCCGAGTTGTGGACGCGCGGGGCCATCTCGTTGAACACGGGGCCGTCGGCGGTGGCGAAGAACTCGACCGCCAGCACGCCGACATAATCGAGCGCGGCAGCGATCTTTGCGGCGAGGTCACGCGCGGCGGGGACATGCGCCAGCAGGTCGGCGGGCGCCGGCACTGTGGACGTGGCGAGGATGCCATCGGTGTGGACGTTGCACGCCGAATCCCAGAACGTCACCACGCCATCCATCCCGCGCGCGAGGATCACCGAGAACTCGCCGGAAAACCGCACGAAGCCTTCGTAGATCAGGGGTGTGGTGGGGAGGTCCAATGCTTCGGCCTCGGCGGCGCTGGCGATGCGCCACTGGCCCTTGCCGTCATAGCCGTCGCGGCGGGTTTTGAGGATGCCCGGCGCGCCGATCTGCGCGATGGCGGCGGCGAGGCTGGCCTGGCCGTCCACCGCCGCGAACGGCGCCGTGCGCCCGCCCAAACCGGCGACGAAGCGCTTTTCCACCAGCCGGTCCTGCGCGGTTTCCAGCGCCTGTGCACCGGGGCGCAACGGCACCGTGCCCAAACCCGCCAACGGACCCACCGGCACGTTCTCGAACTCATAGGTGACGACATCGCAGGTCGCAGCAAACCCGGCCAGCGCGTCTGCATCGTCCCAGCTCCCGCGCGTCCACGCGGCCGAGACTTCGGCGGCAACGCTCTCCGTCTCGGGCGCGTAGATATGGCAGCGGTAGCCCAGTTGGGCTGCCGCCATCGCCAGCATCCGGCCCAACTGGCCGCCGCCGAGAATGCCGATCGTCGATCCGGGTGCCAACATGCCCTCGTTGCTCATTCTGGGCGTGTCAGCCCTGATCGGGCCGCTCGGCGACCGCATCGGTCTGCGCGGTGCGATAGGCTTTCACCCGCTCGGCCAGCGCCGCATCGGACAGGCCGAGGATCTTGGCCGCCAGCAGCGCGGCGTTGATCGCGCCGGGTTCGCCGATCGCCAAAGTACCCACCGGCACGCCGGCCGGCATCTGCACGATCGACAGCAGCGAATCCTGCCCCGACAGCGCCTTGGACTGCACCGGCACGCCCAGCACGGGGAGGTGCGTCATCGATGCGACCATGCCCGGCAGGTGCGCCGCGCCACCGGCCCCGGCGATGATCACCTTGATGCCCTCGTCCGCCGCGCCCTTGGCAAAGGTGAACAGGCGATCGGGGGTGCGGTGCGCCGAGACGATCTTCACGTCATGCGCCACGCCCAGATGGGTCAGCGTTTCGGCGGCCTTCTTCATCGTGGCCCAGTCAGACTGGCTGCCCATGACGATCGCGACGACGGCTCCGGGACGGGTCATGTTTACAGCTCCGACAAATAAGCGCGTGAAATGGCGGCGAGATTGCCGTCCAACTCGTAGACGATGGGCTGGCCGGTGGGGATCTCCAATCCGGTAATGTCCGCATCCGAGATGCCCGAGAGGTGCTTGACCAGCGCGCGCAAGGAATTGCCATGCGCCGCGACCAGCACTGTCTCACCCGCGCGCAGCGCCGGGGCGATTGCCGATTCGTAATACGGCAGGACGCGCGCGATGGTGTCCTTCAGGCTCTCGGTCGATGGGATCGCGATGCCGGCATAGCGCGGATCGCTCGCCAGATCGAACGGGCCGCCAGCTTCCAGAACGGGCGGCGGAATGTCGAAGCTGCGGCGCCAGATCTTGACCTGCTCGTCGCCATGCTTGGCGGCGGTCTCGGCCTTGTCGAGCCCGGTCAGCCCGCCATAGTGCCGCTCGTTGAGGCGCCAGTCCTTGGTTTCGGGGAGCCAAGCCCGCCCGGCGGCTTCCAGTGCCAGGTGCAGCGTGCGGATCGCGCGGGTCTGGACGCTGGTGAACGCCACCGTCGGCAGCACGCCCTTGGCCTTGAGCAAAGCCCCGGCCGCACGCGCCTCGTCCTCGCCCTTGGGCGTCAGGTCCACGTCCCACCAGCCGGTGAAGCGGTTCTCGAGGTTCCATTGGCTCTGGCCGTGGCGGACGAGAATCAGGCGAGGCATCGTGGCTCCCTTTTTGCGCGCACCGGCGGCGGCCGGCGGTGAATGCGCGGCCCTAGCTTTTCGCGGGCGCTTTGGAAAGAGCGCCGACAGCGCAAAACACCGGCGAATCAGGGCGTCGTCAGGTTTGTTCGCGCGGGGGCGGGGCGTCGGCGGATTGGGCGCGGGCCTGCGCCTTGCGGCGGTGCAGGTTTTCGCGCAGCCGCGCGGCCAGCCGCGCCTCGCGGGTTTCGGCGGTGGGTGGGGGTGGGGGCGTATGGGGGTTGGCCATGCGCGCAACCGTGCCGTGCAAGATTGTTGCTGGCAAGCTGCAGACGCGCTTGACAACCGGCGTCGGGCCGAACATAGGCGCGCTCCTGCCGGGCGGCGATCGACGCCAACCGACAGCGCGGTTTCGTGGTGTGCTGCTGTAGCTCAGTGGTAGAGCGCATCCTTGGTAAGGCTGAGGTCGGGAGTTCAATCCTCCCCAGCAGCACCACGAAATCCCCCCGCCAGATCGATCGGGCCCGGCCCGTTGCGGCGCGCCGACGATGGGGCACGGCTCGGCGGAATGTGGCATTTTGCCCCGCGTCGGTGGCTTGCGCTTCAAACTCAATCCTATAACTAGACTTTGCGAGTGGACCTCCTCCGGGCGAGGCATGCCTGTGCCCGCTCCGTCCGGAGGAGACGCCGCCGCAACGGCCCAACGCCGTTCTTGACGGAGGATGCCATGACCACCCAGCAACCCGGCGCCGGCAACGCCCTGCCGGTGCCGATCCTCACTGTCCCCGGGCTCGATAACAGCGGCCCCGGCCATTGGCAGACGCTGTGGGAGCAGCGCATCCCCGGCTGCCGCCGCGCCGATCTGGGCAACTGGGCCCACCCGCACCGGAATAGCTGGGTCAGCCGGCTGGGCGTGGCCATACACCAGGCGGGCGCGCCGGTGGTGCTGGTGGCGCATAGCCTGGGCTGCCTGACCGTGGCGTGGTGGGCGGCGATGGAGGGCCACGCGGCCGCCGGGCTGGTACGCGGCGCGCTGCTGGTGGCGCCCCCCCGCATCGACGAACGTCCCGACTGCACACGAATCGCCAGCTTTGCCCCGCCGCCGCGCGCGCCGCTGCCGTTTCGCTCGATCCTGGTGGGCAGCCACGACGATTCGTGGTGCGATTTTGCCAGTGCCGCGCAACTGGCGCAGGATTGGGGCTGCGAATTCGTCGATGCCGGCGAGGCGGGGCATCTCAATGCGGCATCGGGGCTGGGGCACTGGGCGGTGGGGCAGCGGTTGCTGGCCCGGCTGATGCCAGCGGCCGAGGCGTCCTGCGCGCCGGCGATCCCGTTTTCGCGCGGCGGGGTCGAGGGGGCTGTGCGGCGGTGGTGAAGGTTCAAGGGTGAAGGGCGTGGGGCCATCCGATGTCTCTTGAGACATCGGCATTCAAGACGCCCCTTGCATTCACCCTTATTCTTCCAACCCCCAGACATGCGCCATCGCGCCGACATAGCTGACCGGAAACCACACCCGCGCCAGATCATCGGCGGCGGCATGGATCCAAACCGGCACATGCGCGATGACCGTCGCGGCGCAATCGCCAACGCGGAACGTCGGGCTTTCGGCATCGAACAGGCCCTCGTGCATCAGCACCTCGCGCCAGCCCGGCCCGGCCAACGTGGCGCAGGCGAAGCCGCCGCCCACCGGCGTCACGCTGCCCCGCCCGGCGATGGCGGCGGCGATGCGCGCGCGGGCCTCGCCGCCAGCACCGATCAGCCACCAGCGGTTCGGCTCATATGTCAGCGCCGTGAGGCCGGCGAGGTCGGGCGCGTCGCCCTCCCACAGCACGAGCATGGCGATGTCGCCAGCGGAGGCGATGGTGATGGCAGCATTGGCCAGAGGGGTGTGGCCGGCGATCAGGTCAGTCACGATAGCGGCTCCCCTCGGGATCGTGGAAGTGGGGCGTCACGACGCGCACCCGTGCCGTGACGCCGCGTGTGGGGGATGAGGCGATCAACGTATCGCCCATGCGCGCACGGCCGTTGGTCAGCAGGGCCATGGCAATGAAGGTCTCGCTGCCGTCGAGGCGTTTGCCGGCGCTGGTGACGTGACCGGTGATCGGGGCGCCCTCGGCGTCGATCAGCATCGAGCCCTCGGCGATCTTGCCGTCCAGCGAGATCAGGCCGACGAGTTGCAGGCGGCCCGGCGCGGACAATGCCGGGCGGTGGAGCGCCGAGGCGCCGATATAGCCGCCCTTGGGGTTCAACATGCCGTCGAGCGCGATATCGTGCGGGGTGGTGCGCCCGTCGACCTCGCCACCGACGAGGACGTGGCCCTTCTCGATGCGCAAGTACTCCATGGCTTCGAGGCCATAGGGCGCGCCGCCTGCCGCGATCACCGCGGCGTGCAGCGCCTCCCACACGGGCCGCGCGGCGGGGGCCTCGGCATAGACCTCGAAGGCGCGTTCGCCGCTGTAGCTGGCGGCGAGGATGCGCACGGGCACGCCTGCCAGCGTGCGATCGGCCAGCCCCATGTGTTTGGGCGCGGCTTGGCCGGTCAGGCCTTCGAGGATCGATTTCGCCTGTGGGCCGGCGAGGGCGATGCCGGCAAAGTGCTCTTGCTGGCCCACAACGGCGCAGCGCAAGTGGGGCGCCAGCACCTCGTGGACATAGCGCAACTGGCGCTCCATGCGCGGGGTGCCGCCGGTGGAGGATGTGAGCAGCCATTCCTCATCGCCGATGCGCCAGACGGTGCCATCATCGACCACCATGCCGTCTTCGCGCAGCATGAAGGTGTATTTGCCGCGCCCGACTTTCAGGTTTGCTACCCGCGTGGCGCAGACGCGTTCGAGCAGCGCCGCCGCATCGGGGCCGGTGACCGCGAACTTGGCCAGGGTCGAGACATCGACCAGCCCGGCGGTGCGCCGCACGGTCATGGCCTCGCGCAGGCCTGCCTCGGCCAGCGTTTCACCGGGGCGGGGGTAGGCGGCGGGGCGGTGCCAGTAGCCCGCCGGTTGCCATAGAGGGTTCAGCGTCGCGTGTGCATCGTGCAAGGCGATCCGCCGCCGGGGCGCGCAATGCCCGCCGCCGTGCACCCCCGCCAAGGCCCCCAGCGTCAGCGGTGCATAGGGTGGGCGATAGGTGGTGAGGCCCGCCTCGGGAATCGTCGTCTCGCCCGCTGCGGCGAGTTGGCCGATGGCGGCGAGGTTGCTGGTCTTGCCTTGATCGGTCGCCATGCCGAGCGTGGTGTAGCGCTTGAGGTGCTCGACCGAGCGATAGCCTTCGCGCCAGGCCAGCGCGATGTCGGCGGCGGTGACGTCGTTCTGGAAATCGACGAAGGCCTTCTTGCCCTCGCCCGGCGCGGGCTGGGGCGCGGCGGCGGTGGGGACATCGCCTGCGCAGGCGCCGACGCTGGTGACGATTGCGGCGTTTGGGCCGGGGATCGCGCCGGGGGCATAGGCACCGATGGCCTCGCGCCAGACGAGCTTGCCGCCGCCTTGTGAGTGCAAATGGATCGTCGGCGTGAACCCGCCCGACATCGCCAGCAGATCGCAGCGCAGGGTGACATCGCGGCCCTCGATCCGCGCGACGACGCCGAGCAAGGCCTTGCCGCCGAGGCCTTTGACCACGCTCGCGCCGAGGTGGACGGGGCAGGAGAGCGGCACCGCATCGGGCGCGGCGGGGCGGCTGTCGAGCACCGCCGCGACCTCGCCGCCCGCGTTCAGGATCGCCTGCGCGGTCAGATAGCCATCGTCGTTGTTGGTGGCGATCACCGCGCGCCGGCCGGGGCGCACGCCCCAGCGTCCGATGTAGTCACGCACCGCGCGGCTGAGCATCACGCCGGGGCGGTCGTTGTTGGGGAAGGTCAGCGGGCGCTCGATCGCGCCGGTGGCGAGGATGACGCGGCCCGCGCGCACCTTCCACAGCACTTGCGCCGGGGTGCCGGCGGGTGGTGCCATGCCCGGCTCGACCTTGAGTTCGAGCAAAGTGACCGAACCACTGTCACCCAATGCCGCCGCCGAGGTGCGCGTCAGCACGCGGCCACCTTTGGCGAGGATGGCGCTGCGGGCGGCCTCGACCAATGCAGTGGGATCGCGGCCATCGCGCACCATACCGGCGCCCAACGCCGCGTCGTTTTCCACGAGGATCACCCGCGCGCCGGCCTCGGCGGCCTCATGCGCGGCGGTCAATCCAGCTTCGCCGCCGCCCACCACCAGCACGTCGCAGAACGCGGCGCGCTGGGCGTAAGGATCGGGGTCGGCCTGCTGCGGCGCGGGGCCGAGGCCGGCGGCGCGGCGGATGAACCGCTCGTAGAGCATCCAGCGCTTGGGCGGGCCGAAGAACGTCTTGTAGTAGAACCCGGCCGAGAACACCCCACCGGCCAGCCCGATCACCGCCCCGGTGTCGAACGCCAGCGAGGGCCAGCGGTTCTGGCTCTGCGCGACCATGCCATCATATACGAACACATCGGTGGCGCGGGTGTTGGGGGTGGCGCGCGCGCCTTCGGCCACTGTGACCAAGGCGTTGGGCTCCTCCACCCCGGCGGAGAGGATGCCGCGAGGGCGGTGGTATTTGAAGCTGCGCCCCACCACCCGCACGCCGTTGGCGAGCAAGGCGGCGGCGAGGGTTTCGCCCGGGCGCGCGGTCATGGCGCGGCCATCGAAGGTGAAGCGGAGGGTGGCATCCGCGCGGCTCATGCCTGTGCCCCCCAGATCGTCGCCGACAGCACCGCCAGGCTCACCGTATCGCGCCGCAATGTCAGCCACTGCCGGCAGCCATAGGAATGTCGCCACAGTTCAGCGGTCTCGCCGCGCGGGTTATCGCGCGCCCACAATGTCGCCATCGCCGCTTCGGGCGCGGTCTCCAGGGGCACGATGCTGTCAAGGCTGCGGATGTAGTCGAACTCGGCCTGGGCGCGGGGGCCGCAGTGGGGGCAGGGGATCTGTTGCATGGCTCAGCGTGCCTCGGGCCAGGGGCCGTCGCCCGATTCGTCGATGGTGGCGCCGCGCGCGAAGCGATCGAGCGTGAAGCCGGTCGCCAGGGGATGGCTCTCGCCGGTGCCGAGCAGGTGGGCATAGGCCACGCCCGAGGCCGGGGTCGCCTTGAACCCGCCGTAACACCAGCCGCCGTTGAGATAGAGCCCATCGACCGGCAGCGGCGAGATGATCGGCGATCCGTCGAAGCTCATGTCGGTGATGCCCGCCCAGGTACGGATGATGCGCAGGCGGGACAGCGCCGGGATCAGCGCGATGGCGTCGGCGGCGGCCTGCTCGATCGGGGGCAGGAAGGTGCGCTGGGCGTAGGACGGAAAACGGTCGGGATCGCCGCCGAGGACGATGCCGCCCTTGTCCGACTGGCTGATGTAGCAGTGCACCGACATCGACTGGACGACCGTATCGACCATCGGCTTGACGCCCTCTGAGACGAAGGCCTGCAAGGTCTGCGATTCGATCGGCAGGCGGATGCCCGCCATCCCCGCGACATGCCCCGAATGGCCCGCGACGCAAATGCCGACGCGGTCCGCGCCGATGGTGCCCTTGGAGGTCTGCACGCCGGTGACCCGGCCGCCGGCCATGTCGAAGCCGGTGACCGCGCAGTTCTGGATGATATCGACACCCAGCGCATCGGCGGCGCGGGCATAGCCCCAGACCACGGCATCGTGCCGCGCCGTACCGCCGCGCCGCTGGATCAGCGCGCCCTTGATCGGGAAGCGCGCAGATTCGCTCATGTCGAGCAGCGGTTCCAGCTTGGCCACCTCGGCGCGGCTGAGCAGGTCGCCGTCGATGCCGCTGGTGCGCAGGGCGTCGCCGCGCTCGGCCAGGCGGCGCATGTCGCCATCGGAGTGGCCGAGCAGCAGGATGCCACGCGGGCTGAACATGACGTTGAAGTTGAGGTCGTCGCTGAGCCCGTGCCACAGCTTCAGCCCCATCTCGAAGAAGTTGTGCAGCGCGGGCTGGCGATAGTTCGAGCGGACGATGGTGGTGTTGCGCCCGGTGTTGCCGCCGCCGATCCAGCCCTTTTCCAGCACTGCGATGTTGCGCACGCCATGCCGGCTGGCGAGATAATAGGCCGTTGCCAGCCCATGCCCGCCGCCGCCGATGATGATGACGTCATAGTGCTTTTTCGGGCTCGGATCGCGCCACGCGCGCTGCCAGTGCTTTTGCCCGGTCAACGCGCCCTTGACCAGCGCCAGTGCGGAATAGCGTTGCATCAGGCGGCCTCGGTCGCGGCCAGAGCGGGGGGCGGGGCCCAGCCGCGCCGTTCGCGCCAGTCGGTGGGCAGGTTGGCAAAGCGCGCGAGGCCGAGCTTGGAGATCTCTGCAAAGGTCACGCGGCCCTCGACCACCAGATCGCGGATGGCGTGGCCGGTGGCGGGCGAGAGGCCGAAGCCGACGCCCGACATCGTGCAGACGGTGACGTTGCCGGGATCGCTCGGGCGGTCGATGATCGGGCGGCCGTCGGGGGTGTTCTCGATGACGCCGGCCCAACTGCGGATCACATTGAGCCCTGCCGCGCGCGGAAACATCTCGGCCACGCGCCGCGCGAGGTTGCGCACCAAGGGCGAGCCGGGGCGTCCGGGCGGGCCTTCGGGCAGGGTGTCGAGCCACTCATGGGGCCCGCCGCCGAAGGCGAGGTTGCCGCGCAGGGTCTGGCGGCCGTACAAACCGTTGCCGTCGACCCCGCCGATCTTCATCAGCGGTGCCGGTTCGGTGACGATCATCTCGGCGCGCGCGGCGGTGACGGGGAAATGCACCCCCAGCGGCGCCAGCAATTGCCCCGATTGCGGACCTGCCGCGACGACCAGATGATCGCATGCGATCCGCCCGCGTGGGGTGTTCACCGCCACGACCTTGCCACCGGCCGTCTCGATCGACAGCGCCGGGCAATGCTGGAAAATCCGCCCGCCCAAATCCTGCAACGCCCAGGCATAGGCCTGCACCGTGCGCTGGGGGTTGGCATGGCCGCCAAAGCGCAAGTGGATGCCGCCGAGGCAGGTCTCGTCGGTGAAGGGCACCAGCTCCATCACCTGCTTTGTATCGAGATCGTCGACCGGCCAGCCCATCTCGCGGCATTTGGCGCCCACTTGCCGGTAATGGTCCAAGGCGTGTTGCTGGCGCTGGATGATGATGCGTTCGGGCCGATGCTCGGTGGGATAGCCGAGCAGTTCGTCCATCTGCGGCCAGAGGCGCTGCTCCTCCTCGAACAGCGGGCTCTGGTAATGCGAGCAGCCACCGCCGTTGCGGCCCGAGGCCTCCCAGCCGACGATGCCTTTATCCAGCACGATCACGTCGATGCCGTCGCGCGCCAGCCACCAGGCGGCGGACAGGCCGCTGACCCCGCCGCCGATCACCACCACCGCGGCGTGGAGGGGGCCTTGTTCGGTCCGCACCAGATCAGACATGCGAGTAACCTCCGACGCGCGAGACATGGCTTTCCTCGTCGGGGGTGCCGACGATGTCATAGGGTGTCCACTGGGTGGGGATCCCGAACCACACGTCCCAGCCTTGCACGACCGCTTCGGCTTCCTGCCAATCAGCGAGGATGCTGAGCGGGATCGGGCGGACGGGGGGGCGATAGCTGGCGACCGGGATCTTGTCCGGCGCGCAGCCCTGTTCCTGCGCCAGCAGGCAAGCGACCTGTTCGCGGCAACGGCGACCCTGACACAGGCCCATTCCGGCGCGGGTCAGGCGCTTGATCTGATCGGGGTGGGCGGGGCCGTCGTTGAGCAGGGTGGCGAGCGAGCGCGCCTGCATGGCGGCGGGGCGCGGCAGGTAGTTCGGCGGCTGGACGCCCAGCAGGTCGCCGCGGGTGACCTCCTCGCACTGGCAGACGATGGTGTCGGCGGGGGCATGGGCGCCGAGCGCGCGCGACCAGTTGGCGAGGCGGGCCATGTCCGGGCGGGTGGCGGCGGCATCGCCGATTAACAAAATGGTGTCGTCGCGCGCGCCCGGGTTGATCCCGGCGGCCAGCAGCAGTTCGACCGACGGGCTGGTGGCCAGCGCCATGACGATGGTGTCGCAGGCGATGTGGGTGCCATCGGCGAGGGTGGTGCCGGTGACGCCATCGATGCCGGTGGTGGTGCCGGTGATCGCTGTGCCCGGGTGCACCGGGCCGTATGCCGCGACATCGGTTTCGGCGCCGTCGGCGATCTCGACGAAACCGGCGATCTCCAGCCCCTTGTCCCGCGCCACTTGCGCCGTCGCCAGAGCCAAGGCCCCGGTGCCGACGATCAGCACCCGCTGCCCGGCAAAGGCATCATAGCGTGCCGCCAGCGTGTAAAACCCCTGCGCCCCGATCACCCCGGGCACGTTCCAGCCCGGAAACGACAGCATCACGTCGCGCGCGCCCGTTGCCAGCACCAGCCGGTCATAGCCCACGGTGTAGGCCCGCTCGGCATCGGCCAGCGCCAGCATCGGCTGGGGGATCGTCACCATGCCCGGCTGGTTGCGATAGAGCCCCCAGGCCGCCGTGCCCAGCCGCACCTCGATCCCCGCCTCGAACACCGCCTCCAGCGCCGGGTTGGTGGCGAACAGTTGCTCGATCATCCGCGCGGGGTTCTGCACCGCATTCGTCATCCGGCCGCCGACGACGAACGGCACGTCGGTGCCCATCCATGCCGCCGGCACCGGATGTTCGTCGATCAGCAGGACGGGGCCGCCCGTCGTTTTGGCAGCCGCCAGCGCCGCCGCGCAGCCTGCCGGCCCCGCGCCGACCACGACCGTGGCGAAATGCTCGGGCGGGGCGGGGATCTTGTCGGTGAGGTCATAGCGATCGACGATGGGATTGGCAGTCATCAGATCGTCTCCAGCGCCTGCGCGAAGTCCGCGATCAGGTCATCGACATGCTCGATTCCGACCGAGAGCCGGATCGTCGAATCGGTCACCCCCGCCGCCTCGCGCGCGGCGCGGTCGACCGAATAGTGCGTGGTGCTGGCCGGGTGGGTGATCAGCGTTTCGGTGCCGCCGATGCTGACCGCCAGCGTCACCAGCCGCAACGCATCGAGCAGGCGGAACGCCTCCGCCTCGCCGCCCGTGATGCGGAACGAGAAGGTCGAGCCGGCGCCTTTGCATTGACGTTGGAACACGGCGTGTTCGGGGGTGCCTTCGGCGACGAAGCCCAGATAGGTGATCCCCGTGACCTTGGGATGATCGCGCAGCCAGCGCGCCAGCCGGTCGGCATTGGCCGAGGCGCGCTCCATGCGCAGGCCCACCGTCTCCATCGAGCGCAGCAGCAGCCACGCGGTGAACGGATCGAGATGGCTGCCCAGCGTGGTGCGCACCGCGACCAGTTCACGCATCAAAGCAGCCGACCCGCTGACGCCGCCGGCCAGCAAGTCGCTGTGCCCGCCGGCATATTTGGTCAGCGAGGTCATCACCAGATCGATGCCAAAGTCATGCGGCCGCTGCATCACCGGGCCGAGCAGGGTGTTGTCGCACACCGTCAGGGGCCTATCTGGCAAGGTCGCCGCCAATCGCACCACCATCGCCAGATCGACCAGCGCCGCCGTGGGGTTGGCCGGCGTCTCCACCCAGATCGCGCGCAGCCGGCCTTTGCCCGAGGCCTCGCTGATCGCAGCGGCCATCGCGGCCTCGCTGCACCCATTGAGGCATACCGCGCTGGCCACACCGAAACGCGCCAACAGCTTGCCGAGCAGGCCATCGGTGCCGCCATAGATCGGCCGGGTGTAGACCACGCTGTCGCCCGGTTTCAGGAACGCCAGCGCGATGGCGGTGCTGGCGGCCATGCCACTGTTGAACACGCAGGCGGCCTCGGCGCCGTCGAACGCCGCCAGCCGGGTCTCGACCATCGTCAGGTTCGGGTGGCCGAGGCGCGCGTAGATCAAACCCTCGCCGCCCGCCTCGGGCCCGGTTCCGTCGAAGAACGCCTGGTGGATGTCCTTGGCCTGCTGCGCGCTGCCATAGCCGAAGGTCGAGGTCAGATAGAGCGGCGGCTTGGCCGACATCCCGCCCATTGCCGCGTCATAGCCGCTGCGGATGGCGATGGTGTCGGGGTGGAGGCCCTCGGTCGGTTTACCCATGCGTCGTCGCATCCAGATAGGCGTTGGACTTGTCGCAGTACCAGTCGACGAAGTTGATCACCAGCGGCTCGGCCTCGTGGGAGTAAGGCCCGGGCCGATAGCCGGGCGAATTGACCCCCGACTGGTTGTCCTCGGCCAGCTTCTTGTCCTGCAGGTTGGTGCGCGTCCACAGGTCCGTCAGTTCATCGACGTGGTAATCCACGCCCTCCACTGCGTCCTCGTGCACCAGCCACTTGGCGATCACCAGCGTCTCGCGCGGGGCGACCGGCATGGCGATGAAGGCAAAGGTCCACTCGGCGGTCGAATGGCAGAACACGTTGGGCTCCAGCGCCCAACGCATCGAGCCGGTGTCGCCACCATCGGCCTCCAGCATCAGCTTGGCGACATCGAAATCGCCGTCCATGCTCATCGCCTTCATGCCGGGGTTCAGCGGGAAGCGCGCCGCATCCCACCACGATTCCCCGACCTGCTGGCTGGGCAGGCCCAGTTCGGCCATCCGCGCGTCGAAGGCGATCATCGTCGGGTCCTGATCGCGGCGGTTATAGCGCGAGGTGTTGATCGGGAACGCCACCGACAGCTCGGGATGGCCGCTGGGGCAGTGATAGCACTCGCGCGCGTTCTCCATCACCAGCTTCCAGTTGGCGTGCTCGGTCAGCGTCGCCTCGTGCGCCAGCTTGGCATGGCCCAGGTTGTGCGGGGCCAGCATCATGCCGAGCTTCTCGCGGAAGGTGGCGGTTGGCGGCGGATTGTCGGAAAGGCATACAAAAATTGCGCCCGCCACAACCTCGCAGGCGACCGGTGACAGCGCGTGGGCGCCCTTGTCGAAATCTTCCGGCATGCGCCCGGCGGCCAGCAGCCGGCCATCCAGATCATAGGTCCAGCGGTGATAGGGGCAGGTCAGCCGCGCGGCATTGCCATGCCCGTTCTCGCACAGGATCGATCCACGGTGCCGGCACGAGTTATGGAACGCGCGCACCGTGCCATCGCGGCCGCGCGTGATGATCACCGGCCATTCGCCGACGCTGAACGCCATGTAATCGCCGGGTTTGCGGATCTCCGCCGTGAACCCGGCGAGCAGCCACGACTGCCCGAAAATCGCCTTGAGATCGAAGTCGAAGGCCTCCGCGCTGTTGTAGAGCGCCTGGGGCAGCGCATGGTGCGGCCGGCGCGCGGCAAGGCTGGTGCGGATGAGTGACAGATCCATGCCGGATGATCCTTAGGTTTTGGGCATGACGGGATGCCCTATCGGCTGACATGGATCGCCGTTGCGGTGAAATGCCTTTTCGCGATGCCGCGATAGCATATTTCACAGGCGGCCCGAATCAGGCACCGCCACGGCGAGATGCAGCATGGATGCAGCATGGCGGCGGCGATTGCGTCGGCGCGGTGCCGGATTTGGGCCGGGAACGCGCGCATCCGGGCTTTTGCGCGTGGCCGATGCGCCGCACCAAAGCAAAATTGAACCCGGTCATGCATTTTTGTGATGCAGCCTGTGACGGCTTGCGACATAGCCCGACAAGCGGCTGTTTTTGTGTCAGAAATGGCCTTGCCGCGATGCAAATGAAACGCACCATGATGTTGGGTCCACCGGCCTTGGCGCTTTTCGGGGGTAATGTTACCGTTCGTATACAAGCCCGGAGCTCGGGCCAGGGGGGAATACCAAATGCGCCTGTCGTTGAAGACATGTACCGCCTTGTCGCTTGTCCTTGCGCTGGATGCCTATGGCGTCGCGGCGCAGGCACAGACAGCACCCACCCCGGCGAGCGAAAACGGCATCGCCGTGCCCGATATCATCGTTTCGGCCACCCGCCGCGATGAAAAGCTGAACAGCATTCCGGTGGCGATCCAGGCGTTCAGCGGCAAGTCGCTGGACCAGCTCAACGTCACCAATTTCGACAAGCTGGTGGAATACCTGCCCAACGTGCGCGTTTCGGAACGCGCCCCCGGCGTGGGCGGCATCTACATTCGCGGCATGTCCACCGACACCCCCGGCCTCCAGATCTCGGGCACCGGCGCGGCATTCCCCAATGTGGCGCTGTACCTCAACGATGCGCCCAGCTCGATGCCGGGCCGCAACCTCGACATCTATCCTGTCGATCTTCAGCGCGTCGAAGTGCTCGCCGGGCCGCAGGGCACGCTGTTCGGCGCCAGCGCGATGGCGGGAGCCATCCGCTACATCACCAACAAGCCCGATCTGGCGGAATTCCACGCCGGCCTGACGGTCAACTACTCCTCGACCAAACACGGCGACCCCAGCGGCTCGGGCTCGGGCTGGTTCAACATCCCGATCATCAAGGACAAGCTGGCGATCCGCGTCGCGCTGTTCGATGATCACAAGGGTGGTTACATCAACAACGTCGCCGGCAACTATGCAATGCCGTTCAACGGCAACGTCGGTGTGGCCGGCGCGCTGCCCACCGGCAACCCCACGCTGGTGTCGGAAGCGCTGGCCTCGTGCGTCGGCGTCAAGAACTGCACAGGTTCGGGCTACACAGCGCCGGTGCGCGATTCGCTGAGCAATGCACCGTTCGTGAAGGATCACTTCAACGATTCGAACTATGCCGGCGGCCGCATCGAGCTGACCTACCAGATCGATCCCGACTGGAGCATCGAACTGATGCATATGCGCCAGACGCTGAAGGCGGATGGCACGTTCGACTATGATCCCACCGTCGGCGATCTCTCGGTCCAGTTGTATAACAACAACTACCTGAAGGACACGTTCGACGACACCACCTGGACGGTGAATGGCCGTCTGGGTGCGCTGAAGGTGCTGTACACCGGTTCGTACCTGAACCACCGCGCCATCGAGCAGATCGATTATTCGCACTATGCGACGATCGGCAAGTTCATGCCGTACTACTCGTGCAACTTCTCCAGCTATGGCTACCTGAGCAGCAAGTACACGCATTGCTATGCCCCGAATGCCAAATTCAACGGCAATACGGTCAACCGCCACTGGGTCCACGAAGTCCGCCTGAACACCCCGGCCGAGAACCGCTTTCGCGTGACCGCCGGCGCCTACTATGACGTCAACCGCGTCTATGACGATGCCGAGTGGTCCTATGCCGTCCCCGGCGCGGGCTATCCGCAGCTGACCACGCTGGCCGGCGGTGGCGGCTGGCTGACCGGCACCTATCCGGAGAACGTCGGCTTTGCCAACGACGTCACCCGCCGCGACCAGCAGTGGGCTGGCTATGGCGAGGCGGCCTATGACCTGATCCCCAAGCGCCTGATCGCCACGTATGGCATGCGCTACTACAGCGAAGAGGCCTCGGAATGGGGTTCGGTCAACGAGGGTTACGGCCAGCGCGGTGACACGCCGTACTGCAACTACGCCCAGCCGTGCTACAGCTTTTCGCTGGCCAAGAAGCTCGCCGGGATCTCGCCGACCAACTACCACGGCTTCCTGTTCAAGGGGAACCTGACGTACAAGTTCGATGCCGGCCTGGTCTACGGCACGTTCTCGCAAGGGTATCGCCCCGGCGGCTTCAACCGCAAGCCGTGCCAGCCCAACGTCTCGGCCTCGGCGGATTACAACGCGTTCTGCGCGGCCTCGCGCGCTTATGCGCCTGACCACGTCAACAACTATGAAGTCGGCTTCAAGCTGGGCCTGTTCGACCACCGGTTGCAGTGGAATGCCGCTGCGTACTGGATCAAATGGAAGAACATCCAGATGCTGACGTTCAACCAGAATATCTCGAACCAGGCCTATACGCTGAACTTCGCGAATGCGACGATCAAGGGTGCCGAGGGCGACCTGACCTTCCGCGCGACGCGGGAAGTGACGCTGTTCGGCGGCTATTCGTTCAACTTCTCGAAGATCACCGGCTATCTGCTGAAGGATGCCTCGGATCTCGCCTCGCTGATGCCGATCGGCAGCCCGCTGGCGCAGAGCCCCAAGTTCCAGGGCAACCTGCGCATGCGTTACGAGCCGCGCGACATCCTGGCGGATTACCATCCGTTCCTGCAACTCGGCGCGCACTATGTCGGGCCGACGATCACTTCGGATATCGCCAACAACAACATCTACTGCGGGTCGGCCTGCGGGTCGGGCGGCACGTACAACGGGGTGGCGTTCAGCTCGTCGACGGTGGTCTCCACTCAGCAGAACTCTTACCATCAGGCGGGTTATGCTTCGCTGGAAGCCTCGATCGGGTTCAGCCGCGACAACTGGAACGTCGAACTGTGGGGTGACAACCTCACCGACTCGCGGCCGCACCTGTTCACCAGCTCCAACGACGGCGAAACCCGCGTGACCACCAGCCGCCCGCGCAATATCGGGCTGAAACTCTCGTACAAGATGTAAACCGAAAGCCACCGGCGGCGCACGTGATGGAGCGTGCGTCGCCGGCCTGCCCGCGGGGTTTCGATCCTGCGTTGCAGGGCGCGAATATGGGGCTATGCTGCCACGATGACATCCGCGCCCACGCGCGAAGCGGACACAGACCCGAGCGACCCGGGCACCGCCTCGCCACCTTTGCCATCGGCTCTTACCGAGGCTGATGTTCGTGCCGCCCGCGCTTTGCTGCAGGCGGGGCGTCCGCGCGAGGCGCTGGCGCGCTGTGACGCGGGGCTGGCGCGCACGCCCGACGATCGCGACGCTCTCTATACCGCCGCCGCGATCCTGCGGCTGATCAAGCGCTATCCGGAGGCGTTGGCGCGCCTTGCCCGCGCGCTGGATGCTGCGCCGGGATGGGGCCGCGCGCATCAGGAGCGTGGCCACGTGCTGCGCGACATGGGCGATGCGGGGGGGGCGTTGGCCGCCTATCAGGAGGCGGTCACGCACAACAATGCGCTGCCGGCGAGTTGGCGGATGCTCGCCGATCTGCACGCCCGTTTTGGCGAGGCCGAGGCGGCGGCATATGCCGAGGGGCAGCACGCCCATTACGCTGGCCTGCCGGCCGAACTGCTGGGCGTGGCCAGTTTCATCGAGGAAAAGGCCTGGCGCAAGGCCGAGACGCTGTGCCGCAGCTATCTGCAAAAGCATCCAGAGGATGTCGAAGGGATGCGTTTGCTGGCCCAGATCGCCGTGCAGTCTGGCGCCACCGACGAAGCCGAATTTCTGCTCGAAACCGCGCAGATCCTCGCGCCGGAAAACCTGGGCGTGCAGTACGATCTGGTCGAGGTGCTGAACAAGCGCCAGAAGATCGACCGGGCGCTGGAGGAGGCGGAGAAGCTGCGCGTACGGGCCGCGGGCTCGCCGCAGGTCGAGATGGTCTATGCCAACCAGCAGCAGGCCGCCGGCAATTTCGATGCCGCGCTGGCGGTGTATGACGCGTTACAGGCCAAGGCGCCGGACAATCCCAGCATTGCCTTGACGCGCGGCCATGCGCTGAAAACCGTAGGCCGACAGGACGAGGCGATTGCCGCCTATCGCGCCGCCTATGCCGCGCAGCCCGATTTCGGCGATGCCTTCTGGAGCCTCGCCAACCTCAAGACCTATCGCTTCGGCGAGGATGAACTGGCGCAGATGCGCGAGCGCGAGGCCGCACCGCGCACCGCCCTGGCCGATCGCTATCATTTGTGCTTCGCGCTGGGCAAGGCGTTGGAAGATCGCGGCGATTATGCCGAGGCCTTCACCTATTACGAGCGCGGCAACCGGTTGAAGCGCGACGAGGTCGGTTACGATTGGCGGCGCATCCATGGCGATATCGAGGCGCAGATCGCGCACTGCGGCGCAGATCTTTTTGCGCAGCATGCCGGGCAGGGTGATCCCGCGCCCGATCCGATCTTCATCCTCGGCCTGCCGCGCGCGGGATCGACGCTGCTCGAACAGATCCTCTCCTCGCATTCGCAGGTCGAGGGGACGATGGAACTGCCCAACGTGCTGGCGTTGGCGCACAAACTCGATGGCCGCCGCCGACCGGGCGAGGAACGGCGCTATCCCGCCAACCTCGCCGATCTGACCGCCGCCGATCTGGCGAAATTCGGTGCGGCTTTCATCGCCGACACCTGCATCCACCGGAAACAAGCCCGCCCGTTCTTCATCGACAAGATGCCGAACAATTTCCGCCACATCGGCCTGATTCACCTGATGCTGCCCAACGCCAAGATCATCGACGCCCGGCGTGGGGCGATGTCCTGCTGCTTCTCCGGCTTCAAGCAACTGTTCGCCGAGGGGCAGGAGTTCACGTACGGCCTTGAGGAAATTGGCCATTATTACGCCGATTACGTGCGGTTGATGGACCACTGGGATGCGGTGCTGCCCGGCCGGGTGCTGCGTGTGCAGTACGAGGACGTCGTCGCCGATCTGGAGATGCAGGTCCGCCGCCTGCTCGATTTCTGCGGTCTGCCGTTCGAGGAGGCGTGCCTCGCCTTCCACCGCAACGACCGCGCCGTGCGCACCGCCAGTTCGGAACAGGTGCGCAAGCCGATCTATACCGATGGCGTTGCTCAATGGCGCCACTTCTCCCCCTGGCTCGACCCGCTGCGCGCAGTGTTGGGCGAGGGGCTGAGCACAACCTGAGAGGATCAGAACATGGCCAGCATCGTGGACGATATCCTGCCTGCCGCTGGCCACCCCGCCGACGATCCCGTGGTCAAACCGCCGGAGCGCGCCGCCGCCGTGCTGAACGCGCGCTGGTATGTGCTGGGCGTGACGATGCTGATCTACACCGTCTCGATCGCCGACCGCTATGTGTTCAGCCAGGTGCAGGAGCAGATCCGGCTGGAACTGGGCCTGACCGATTTCGGCATCGGCGTGCTGGGTGGGGTGTCGCTCGGGCTGTTCTACGTGACGATGGGGATCCCGCTGTCGTGGATCGCCGACCGCAAGTCGCGGCGCAACCTGCTGGTGTTCGCGCTGGGCGCATGGTCGGTGGCGACGACGCTCTGCGGGCTGTCGCGGACCTATTGGCAGTTGCTCTGCGCGCGGATCGGCGTCGGTGTGGGTGAGGCGGGAGGGACGCCGCCCTGTACTGCGATCGTCGCGGATTACTTCCCGATTGATCTGCGCCCGATGGCGATGGCGATCTTTGCGCTGGGGGCGCCGATCGGCGCGTGGGTCGGCGCGGATTTCGCCGGTCAGATTGCGCACGCCTATGGCTGGCGCGCCGCGTTTCTGGCGCTGGGGGTGCCGGGTGTGGTGCTGGCGGCGGTGGTGCGCTTCACTGTGCGCGAGCCTTTGCGCGGCCAGACCGACGCCGTCGCCCCCGGCGCCGCGCCCAGCATGGGGGCAACGCTGCGCTATCTGTGGTCGCAGAAGTCGGCGATGCACTTGCTGATGTCGGGCGGGGTGACGTGCTTCTGGGGCTGGGGGCTGATGTGGTTCACCGCGCCGTTCCTTGAGCGGACCTATCTGATCGACGAGGCGCGCGCCGGCAGCATCACCGGGCCGGTGCACCTGATCATGGGCATCGGCTCCAGCCTTGCCGCCGCGTGGCTGTTGAACAAGCACTGGTGCCGCAATCCGCGGATCATCTGCCGCTTGCTGGGGTGGCTGGTGGCGCTGTCGACGGTGCCGTCGATCATGGTTTACGCCACACACTCGCTCACGCTGGCGACGGTCGGTCTGTGGCTGTTCGTGCCGGCGATCTACCTCTACATCGGGCCGACGATGGCACTGCTGCAGAACGTCGCGCCGGCCAACATGCGTGCGACCTTCGTTGCGATCTCGCTGCTGATCGCCAACATCTTCAACCTGGTGATCGTGCCGGCGGGGATCGGCTGGTTGTCCAACCACTTCGCCGGCAGCGGTCCGAATACTGCGGCATCGCTGCGCGCGGCGCTGCTGTTCCTCGCGCCCGTGGGGTTCTGGGGGGCATTCCACTACTTCATGGCCGCGCGCAGCATCGAGGCCGATCAGCAGCGTGCGGTCGGTACGTGCTGAAGGCGGTGGAACGCACGCCCGATCCCCGTACGGTCCGCCGGATGGTCAACCGCCGCTGGCTGCCGCTGAACGCCCTGCGCGCGTTCGAGGCGGTGGCCCAGCGGATGAGCTTTACCGCCGGTGCGGCGGCACTGCATGTCTCGCAGAGCGCGGTCAGCCGGCACATCATCGCGCTGGAGGATCTGATCGGGCACAAGTTGTTCGACCGGCGCGGCACCCGGCTGGTGCTGACCCCGGCGGGCGAGGCGCTGTTCCCCGAAGTCGCGCGCGCGCTCGACCGGATGGAGCAGGCGATGAACGCCGTCTGCACGACCACCCCGGCGGCGCGGCCGGTGCGGCTGCATATCCCGCCCTCGCTGCTGCACCAGATCGTGCTGCCGATGTTGGGCGAGCTGCGCGCGGAATTTCCGCAACTGCGCATCGACATCACCAGCGCCCACAACACCGGCCTCCCGGAGGGCGACATCGACATGGCGATCGTGTTCGACCGCCCGCACATGGACGACCGCGTTACCGACCTGCTGTGGAACGAGCGCGTGGCCCCGGTGTGCTCGCCCGTCACCGCGCGCGGGGCGGAGGGGCGCAGCCTCGAACAGTTCCTCGCCGAGAACCCGTTGCTGATGGTCAGCCTCGACAACGAGCCGCCCGGATTGCTGTGGAACATCTATGCGCGGCGGTTGGGGATCCACATCGATGCGCAGAACGATCTGTCGTTCGATACCGCGCTGCTCGCCGCGACGTATGCGATGCAGGCGGGCGGCGTGGTGTTGAGCGATATCGACATGTTCGCCGCCGAACTGGCCGAGGGGCGGCTGGTCATGCCCTACGAGGCGGTGATCGAGCCGGGCTATGGCTACTATCTGAAGCTGCTGGCCGACGATCTGGGCGATCCCGTGATCGGGGCGCTGCGCTCATGGCTGATCGCGCGGTTCGGGGCGTTGGGGGCGGCCCGCAAGGCCGTGCGGATCACCCAGGGATAGCAGTGCTGCGGAAACTCTGGATCAGCACGCGCAGATCGGGTTCATCCACCGCCGCAGCGGCATCGCCCAGCGTGAACCAGCGGCGCTCGCGCTCGGCGCGCTCGGGCCAGTCGTCAAGCTCGCCGGTGACGGCGAGCGGATAGACGTCGACCTCGACCAATAGCGTGGTCCCGCCATCCAGCAGCTTGTGATAGCGATAGGCGCCCATGGGGGCCGAGGCGATTGCGCCTTCCAGCCCGGCTTCCTCATGCGCCTCGCGTGCGGCAGCGGCGGCGGGGCTCAACCGTTTCGACAGGTTGCCCTTTGGCAGCACCCAGCGTCCGGTGCCGCGCGAGGTGACCAGCAGGATCTCGAGGGGGGCATCGGCCCCCGGCCCGCTGGAGCGATAGGGCAATGCGGCGATCTGGTTGATTTCGGGTGCCTCTTGGGGCTGCGCCGCGGGGGCGGCTGTGGTTGACGACATGGCGGATAGCTGGGCTGCGCGTTACGCCCCGGAACAGTGTCGCGTCAATGTCATAAACCATTCAGAACCGCCGCATTAGCCTTAGCGGGGGCGCTGGAGCAGGCGAAGGGATTCGAACCGCCCAGCGGAGCGGCTTGCCGCGCAGCGCAACAAAAAACTCCGAGGGTTCGTGGGGCGGAAACTAAGCTTTCCGAACAACCCGGCGTTGCCGAGAAACGCTTGGAGCGGGCGAAGGGATTCGAACCCTCGACCCCAACCTTGGCAAGGTTGTGCTCTACCCCTGAGCTACGCCCGCTCTGGCGTGGTGGGCCGGCGCCGCGAAGCGGCCCGACACCGACGAATATCATCCGTGATCCGTGGCTTGCCGACAAGCCGGATCATGCATGGCGCCATCCGTCAGGAAAACGCTGGAGCGGGCGAAGGGATTCGAACCCTCGACCCCAACCTTGGCAAGGTTGTGCTCTACCCCTGAGCTACGCCCGCTCTGGCGTTGTTGCCGGGGCTGCTGTCGCGGCCTCGGCGGGGTGGACGGGCCGTTAGCATCGGCTCCCGGACCCGGCAAGCGCAAAAGCGCTTTGGCCCGCCAAAAAGTCGCGCGAGGGCATGCCCAGAGGGGGCGTGGCCGCTTTCGCCCTTCACAAATCGTCGCAATGCCCCACATAGGGCGGCAAGACCGGACCAGACCGAAAGGGAGCATCGTGGCAAGCCTAGGCCTCAACATCGACGAGCAGAAGGCGGTGGACCGCTTCCGCAAGACCGTCGTCGAACCGTCGATGACGCACCTTGTCATCCTCGATTTCTGGGCGGAGTGGTGCGGGCCGTGCAAGGCGTTGAGCCCGGTGCTGGAGAAGGTCGCGGCCGAATATGCCGGCAAGGGCGTGGTGTTGGCCAAGGTGGACGTGGATGCCGAACCGTTCATCGCCGCGCAGTTCCAGGTGCGCTCGATCCCCACGGTCTATGCGCTGTTCCAGGGGCGCCCGGTGGCCGATCTGACCCAGGCGCGCACCGAATCGCAGTTGAAGACCACGCTCGACCAGTTGCTGGCCCAGTTGGGTGTGACCGGTGAAGAAACCCCGCCCGACGTCACCCCTTATGTGGCCATGGGTGAGGAGACGCTGGAAGCGGGCGACCACGCGCAGGCGCTGACGCTGTTCAGCCAGATCCTGGAGATGGCGCCCGAGAACGCGGCAGCGCACGCCGGACTGATCCGCGCGCTGATCCTCGCCGGGCAGATCGAGGAGGCAGAGGCGGTGCTGGGCGAACTCGACCCCAAGCTGGCCGCTGATCCGGCGATCGAGCGCGCCCGCGCCGCGTTGGCACTGGCCAAGGACAAGCCCGAGGATGGCGAACTGGCCGCCCTGCGCGCCGCCGCCGAGACCGGCGACATGGATGCGCGTCTGGCCTATGCCAGCGCTGCCTTTGCCGCCGGCGACCGCGACACCGCCGCCGACACCCTGCTGGCCATGGTGGCCGAAGACCGCGCCTGGCACGAGGGCGCCGCGCGCGCGAAACTGTTGCAGATCTTCGAGGTCGTCGGCCTCGAGGACCCTTGGGCGGCCAAGACGCGCCGCCGGCTCTCGACGATCCTGTTCGGCTGAACGTGCGGATTTCGATCTTCCCACTGCCCGGCACTGTGCTCTACCCTGGGCTGCAACTGCCGCTGCATATCTTCGAGCCGCGTTATCGTGCGCTGGTCTCCGATGCGCTGGCGCGCGACCGGCGGATCGGCATGATCCAGCCGCAATCCGCCACCGATGATGCGCCGCTGTTCGCGGTCGGCTGCCTCGGCCGGATCGAGGAGGTGGAGGCGCTGCCCGATGGCCGCTTCAACCTGCTGCTGACCGGCGAGACGCGGTTCCGCATGCTGCGCGAGCTGGACGTGTCCACCGCCTTTCGCCAGATCGAGGGCGAGCTGTTGGCCGACGACGCCGAGGAGGCGTTGGCCCCGATCGAGCGCGCGCTGTTCGAGCGCGAGGCGAGGGCCTTTGCCGATATTCAGGGCTATAGCGTCGATTGGCAGCAGGTGGCACGGCTCGACGATATGGCACTGATCAACTCGGTGTCGCAGGTGGCGCCGTTCGATGCTGCGGCCAAGCAGGCGCTGCTGGAGGCCGATACGCTATCGGAGCGGTGCCGGATGCTGGTGCAGTTGATGCAGTTCTTCGGCCGGCACGATGGCGATGATGATATCGTGACGTTGCAGTAAAAGGGGTGAAGGCGAGGGACACGTCCCTCGCGCTCCCTCAACGTTGTCGATGTGGGCGTTGGCCGGCCACCTTGCGCCGGGTTGCCGCGCCGCAGGCGATATGGCCGCTGCGCGGCATGGCGTATGGCTGTGTAAAGGGCGCAACGAGGACAGGATCAGGGAGCGCGAGGGACGAGTCTCTCGCATTTCATCCTTCAATCTTCTTCAATGAACCCCGTGCAATGCCCCGCGCACGCCATCCACCACATACTGCACCGCCAGCGCCCCCAGCAGCACGCCCAGCACGCGCGTCACCACCGCCTCCACCCGCGTCCCCAGCAGGCGCATGATCGGCCGTGCCGCCGCCAGTGCCGCCAGCGTCAGCGCCAGCACGCTGACCAGCGCGGCCAGCACCACCGCCTGTTGCGCCAGGCCTTGCGCGCGGGCCATCAGCAGCATCACCGTGGCGATCGATCCTGGGCCGGCCAGCATCGGCATGGCCATGGGGAAGACGCTAACGTCCTCCACCGGTTCCGGGGTGCCTTTGACCTTCTCCACGCGTTCCTCGCGGCGCTGGGTGCGCTTTTCGAACACCATGTCCAGCGCGATGAGGAACAGCATCAGCCCGCCGGCGATGCGGAAGGCGCTCATTTCGATGTGCAGCCAGTTGAGCAGCCCCTGGCCCACGCCGGCGAATACCAGCAGGATCAGGCCGGCGATCGAAACCGCGCGGACGGCGGTATGGCTGGCCTCACGCGGGGCATGGCCGGCGGTGAGCCCGGCGAAGATCGGCGCGCAGCCGACCGGATCGATGATCACGAACAGCGTGATGAAGGCGGAGAGATAGAGATCGAGCATCGCCACCCCCTAACCGCTTTCGCGGCGGGGGGAAACCGCCGTCACGGGGCGGTGGCGCGCAACACTTCGGCCCATTGGCCGGCGTTTTTCACCCGCACCACCAATGTACGCGCGCCGCCGGGGGCCACCGATGTCGCCCACGCCAGCGTGTGGTCGCGCGATTCGCCGTGCGTCCAATCCGCCGTGAGCGCGGCGGCGGCATCGGCGGCGTTGGGGTCGGGCGGGCCGGGGTCCTTGCGCTTTTTGGGCTTGGCGGTGGGGGCGTCCTCGTCGGTGAGGCGGCCGGCGTCGATTTCATCGCGCACGGTGGCGGGCGAGGGGGCGTCATCCGGGCGATGCGCGCGCACGGGGCAATCGGCGGCGTGGGCATCGATCATGTCGACATCGGGCAGGGGGGCGCTCAACGGCCCGGCCTGATCGAGCACGAAGCGGTATTGGCCCTTTTTCTGCCGCTGCCAGATCGTGGCGTACCATCCCGCGCCGGCCGCGCCATAGCTCAGCGCATAGCTGCCGTCACAGCTGATCCAGATCCGCCTGGCGTTGCGCGCGGGCAGGGGCCGGTCGGGCAAAGCGGTCACGCGCACGGGTTGGGGCGCGAACGTTTCGGCCCCCGGCGCGGCGAACTGACGATAGGCCACAGGGCCCTTGTCCCGCGCGGCGCGGGCCTGTGCGATCTCTGTGGCGACGATGTCGGAGGGCTGGGCGAACACATGCGCGGGCGCCGGTTGTTGTGCCAGCGCCGGGCCCGCCGCCAGCACCAGGACCGCCGCCGCCAGCAGCAAGCGCATCGGCGTCAGATCGCGTCGGCCGGGAGCGCGATGCCGGCGTTGCGATGCGCCGCCACCAGCGCATTGCGCAGCAGCACCGCGATCGTCATCGGCCCCACGCCGCCGGGCACCGGGGTGATCGCGCCGGCAACTTCCGCCACTTCGTCGAAGGCCACATCGCCCACCAGCTTGGTCTTGCCGGCTTCTGCGGCGGGCACGCGGTTGATGCCCACGTCGATGACGGTGGCGCCGGGTTTGATCCAGTCGGCCTTGACCATTTCGGCTCGGCCCACGGCGGCCACCACAATGTCGGCGCGGCGCACCACGGCGGGTAGGTCCTGCGTGCGGCTGTGCGCGATCGTCACCGTGCAGTTTTCCGCCAGCAGCAATTGCGCCATCGGCTTGCCGACCAGGATCGAGCGGCCGATCACCACCGCCTCGCGCCCGGAGAGCGAGCCCAACCGGTCCTTCAGCAACATCAGGCTGCCCAGCGGGGTGCAGGGCACCAGCCCCGGCAGGCCGAGCGCCAGTCGCCCCGTGCTGACCGGGGTGAGGCCATCGACATCCTTGTCCGGATCGATCGTGGCAATGATCTTCTGCTCGTCGAGGTGTTTGGGCAAAGGCAGTTGCACCAGAATGCCATCGACCGCCGGATCGGCGTTCAGCGCCGCAATCAGCGCCAGCAGGTCGGTCTCCGCGGTGTCGGCGGGCAGCTTGTGCTCAAAGCTTGCCATGCCGCAGGCAACGGTCTGCTTGGCCTTGCTGCGCACATAGACCTGGCTCGCCGGATCCTCGCCCACCAGCACCACGGCGAGGCCGGCCTTGCGCCCGGCCTGCGCGGTAAACGATGCCGCCAGCGTGGCGATGCGGGCGCGCAGGCCCTCGGCAAAGGCCTTGCCGTCGATCAGGGCGGCGGTGGTCAGCATATCGGACATCGTCGGTTCCCGGTCAGGCGGCGTAAGTCGAGCGCGCCACGCCCTCGAGCAGATAGGCAAGGATCTGCAACAGCACGATCAGCGCCAGTGCCGAAAAATCCATCGGCCGCGTATCGGGCATCACCCGGCGGATCGGCGCCAGCAGCGGATCGAGCAACGCATTGATCCCGCGCCACACGCCCATGACGAACTGGTTGGAATGGTTCACCACATTGAACTGCAACAGCAGGCTGAGGATGAACTGCGCGATGACGAGGTACGTCACCACGTTGATCAGCAGGTAGCAGATCTGGATCAGCGAGAGCAGCAAGGGACGCGTCCTTCATGTGGGGGCATACCCCGCGCGGTCTAGCCTGAAGGCCGGGGGCAAGCAACGGGCGATGGATCGGCCCGGCGCAAGCGCCGTTACCGCGCCCGGATCAGCGTTCCCGCCCCGCGCGAGGTAAAGAACTCCAGCAACAGCGCATGAGGCACGCGGCCGTCGAGCACCACCGCCGCCTCGCACCCGGCCTCCACCGCGTGGACGCAGGTTTCCAGCTTGGGGATCATGCCGCCGCTGATCGTGCCATCCTCGGCCAGCCGGACGATGTCGGCGGGCTTGAGGTCGGTGAGCAGGTTCTTGTCCTTGTCCAGCACGCCCGGCACATCGGTCAGCAGGAACAGCCGTGCCGCGCCCAATGCAGCGGCGATGGCGCCGGCCATGGTGTCGGCATTGATGTTATAGGTCTCGCCCTCCGGACCCACGGCGATGGGGGCGATCACCGGGATCAGGCCGGCGTGGCTGATCGTGTCCAGCACGCTGGTGTCGATCTTGTCCGGCTCGCCGACATAGCCCAGGTCCACGACGATCGGCTCGCCCGTGTCCTCGTCCATCACCGCCTTGCCGAGTTTCTGCGCCGAGACCTTGCGCGCCGTCACCAGCCCGCCGTCCTTGCCCGAGATGCCGATGGCGCGCCCGCCGGCCTTGGCGATCCAGCCGACCAGTTCCTTGTTGATCGCGCCGCTCAGCACCATTTCGGCGACTTCGGCGGTGGCCTTGTCGGTCACGCGCAGACCGTTCACGAAATGCGATTCGATCCCCAGCGCCTTGAGCATCCGCCCGATCTGCGGCCCGCCGCCGTGCACCACCACCGGGTTGATGCCCACGGTCTTCAACAGCACGATATCCTCGGCAAAGTCCTGCGCCAGCGCGGGATCGCCCATCGCATGGCCGCCGTACTTCACCACGAAGGTCCGCCCCTCGTAGCGCTTGAGGTAAGGCAGCGCCTCGATCAGCGTTTCAGCCTTGGCGAGCAGAGCGGATTCTTCAGCGTCGGTCATGGGGATGCGCATTTACGCTTTGCGGGGGGGATGTGAAGGGGGTTTGGTGAAAGGGAAAGGATAGATGCGAGGGGCAAACCCCTCGCGCTCCCCGATCCTGTCCACCTTGGCGCTTGCCGGCCGCGTTGCGCAACGTGGCCCCGCCGCAGGCTTGAAGGCCGCTGCGCGGCATCGCGCACGGGCGCGTGCACGGCGCCAAGATGACAACGAATGGGGGTCCGGAGGTTGTGACCCCCGGCCGCCGGAGGCCCCCCTTTAACCTTGATCCACCCACCGCCCGATCCGGCACGCCAGCCAGATGATCCCCGGCACGATCACGGCCGAGAGCACCACCTTGGCTGTCGCCTGCCCGATCATCAGCGGCAGGATCGGCCGCACCCCGACGAACGACACGGTGATGAAGATCAGCGTATCGACAATCTGCGAGCACGCTGCCGCCATCGCCCCGCGCACCCCGGCAACGCCCGAAAACCGGCTGAACAGCCAGACGTTCAGCCGCACCGAGATGCCATAGGAGATGATTCCCGCCGCCATCATCCGCCAGCCTTGCGACATCACGATCGGGAAGGCGGCCTTGGCGGGCTCATACATCCCCGGATCGGTGGGCAGCGCCAGCACGAACAGCGACAGCAGGATCGATGCCGCCAAAGGCGCGAAGCCATACCGCACCAGCCGGTCCGCCACCGCGCGTCCGTGCAACTCCGCCACCGCCGAGGACAGCGCCACCAGCGTCAGGAACGAGAAGATCCCCGCCTCCACCGACAACGGCCCGATCGCGACCTGCTTGGTGCCCAGCACGCCGCCGATCGTCACCATGCCGCCATAGAACGTGCCCAGCAGCAGCAGCGAGCGCGGCACGGTAACTGGTTCCGCCACGCTCAACCCCCGCGCGACAGCAACTGGCGGGTCAGCGGCCAGAGGCGGGTCTGGCGCGCCTTGCGCATGCGCTCGGCCGCCAGAATCTCGCACAAGTGGGCGAAGCAGGCGTCCATGTCATCGTTGACCAGCACGTAGTCATAGCCATCCCAGTGGCTGATCTCGTCGCGGGCGCGGGCCATGCGGGCGTCGATGACCTCGGCCGAATCGGTGCCGCGCGCGGCCAGGCGGCGGTGCAGTTCGTCGATGCTGGGGGGCAGGAGGAACACGCGGACGATGTCGCCCGGCGCGCGCTGGGCGAGCTGTTGCGCGCCCTGCCAGTCGATGTCGAACAGGAAGTCCTCGCCGCGCTTCAAGCCGCCCATGAGGTGCGCGCGCGGGGTGCCATAGCGGTTGCCGAATACCTCGGCCCATTCGAGGAACTGTTCGTCCTCCACCATGCGATCGAAGGTTTCGCGATCGACAAAGTGGTAATCGACGCCGTCGACCTCGCCCGGGCGCATCGGCCGGGTGGTGGCGGAAACCGACATGCCGATATGCGGATCATGCCCCAGCAACCGCCGCGCCAGCGTGGTTTTGCCCGCGCCCGAGGGCGACGACAGAATAAACATCAAGCCGCGCCGCGCCGCCGTGAGCGAGGCAGGTTCGGTGCTGGCGGATTCGGGAAGGTCTTGGGCCATGCGCGCTGGTGCCGCACGCGGGGCGGGGGATCAAGCCCCGGACCATGCAAAGAAGAATGATTCCCGTGGGTCCGGCCCTCCGTTGACCACGGCGGGGTGATCCTTCGGCCGTGGGTGATGCCTATAAAACCTGCGGCATGGCCACGCTGCGCAAGGTGGCAAGGACGCGCCTATTACTTCTTCGTCAAACGACGCTTCGCCTGTTTCCGCTCATGCAGATGCCGCGCCAGCAGTCCGCCACCGATAATGATGGCCCCCGGCACCGACTTGGTCGCTACGCGCAACAGGATGGTTTCGATCAACCGGGCGCTGATCCCACGCCGGCGCGGCGCGGCGCCGGGCACAGGCTGGATCAGCGTGCGCACGGCGCTATTCACTAGCACCGATCCGCGCCGGCTCAGAATGTTGGTCAGCAGTTTGTCCAAGGCCATCTCGCCGTTTTCCCGTAGGCGGCGTCGCGGATGCGCGCCTTACTTCTTACGTCCAAAATCGACGGTCACGACATTTGATCCGTCATCGGCGATCTCGCCCTTGGGCGGGGCGGGCGAATCGTTCTCGGCATCGTCATGCGGCTCGGGCGTGTTGTCGAGCGCGACGGCCTGGAACTGGAGCCCGAAATCCACCGCCGGATCGACAAACGCCGTGATCGCCGAGAACGGCACCACCAATGTCGAAGGCACCTGGTTGAACGACAGCCCGACCGAGAACGAAGCCTCCGACACGCGCAGGTCCCAGAACTTGTTCTGGAGGACGATGGTCATCTCGTCCGGGAAGCGGGTCTTCAGGTGCTGGGGGATCTGCACGCCGGGGGCATGCGTCTTGAACGTGATGTAGAAATGGTGGTTGCCGGGCAGGGTGCTGCCCGATGCTTCCACTTCGCCCAGAACACGGCCGACGACGGCGCGCAGGGCCTCCTGCACGATTTCGTCATAGGGGATCAGGCTGTCAGGCGTGGTGTCGCTCATGGGCTCTCAAGTGGCGTTTGGCGGGGGCGGGGTCAAGTGGGGATTGCGGCATCCTGCTGCGGGAGGCGAATGCAGGTGGCGATCCACTGGACAAGCCCGGCATCCCGCTTATAGGGCCGCAACATGCGCGATATCAATGCGGCTCCGCCGCGGGCAGCCCGGATCGCCCGCAAGACGCACGAGACCGATATTGCCGTGGAGGTCAACCTCGACGGCAGCGGTGCCTATGATGTGAAGACCGGCATCGGTTTTCTCGATCATATGATCGAGCAGCTCTCGCGCCATTCGCTGATCGACATCACGTGCCATATCAATGGCGACCTGCATGTCGATCAACACCACACTACCGAAGACAGCGCCATCGCCATTGGCCAGTGCGTGGCCAAGGCGCTCGGCGACAAGGCGGGGATCGGGCGCTATGGCTCGGTCTATTCGCCGATGGACGAGGCGCTGATCCGTGTGGCTTTGGACATTTCCGGCCGGCCGTGGCTGGTGTGGAAGGCAGCGTTCACCCAGCCCAAACTCGGCGAGATGGACACCGAGCTGTTCGAGCATTGGTTCCAGTCGTTCGCGCAGGCGGCGGGGATCACGCTGCATGCCGAAGTGTTGTATGGTTCCAACAACCACCACATCGCCGAGGGGCTGTTCAAGGGGCTGGCGCGCGCGCTGCGCACGGCGGTGGAGCTGGACCCGCGCAAGGGTACGGCGGTGCCCTCGACCAAGGGCCTGCTCGGCGACGGGTCGTTGAGCGGATGACGCTGGCGCTGATCGATTATGGCGCGGGGAATTTGCACTCGGTGGCCAATGCGTTGAAGGCGGCCGGGGCGGCCGAAGTCGCCGTGACCGCCGATCCCGCGGTGGTGGCGCGCGCGGACCGCGTGGTTTTGCCGGGCGTCGGCTCGTTCAAGGCCTGTGCCGAAGGGTTGCGCGCGATCCCCGGTCTGGTGGACGCCATCGAACGGCGCGTGTTGCACGATGGTGCGCCGTTCCTCGGCATATGCGTGGGGATGCAGTTGCTCGCCACGCGCGGGGTGGAGCATGGCATTACGCAGGGCCTCGGCTGGATCCCCGGCGAAGTGCGGCTGATCGAGGCGCGTGATGCCAAGGTCAAGATCCCGCACATGGGCTGGAACGACGTGGCGCTGACGTGGGATGCCGGCGGTGAGGTTGCACACCCTCCGCTGATCGTCCCCGGCGAGGCCTATTTCCTCCATTCGTACCAGTTTCATGCCGATAACCCGGCCCACGTCGCCGCCGTCACTGAGCACGGCGAGGACGTGACCGCCGCCGTCGCGCGCGACAACATCGTCGGCGTGCAGTTCCACCCCGAGAAGTCGCAAGGCTTTGGCTTGGCGCTCCTCGCCCGCTTTCTGGAGTGGCGCCCTTGAAGGAGTCTCTGGCTTGATCGTCTTCCCCGCCATCGATCTCAAGCGCGGCCAGGTCGTCCGCCTCGCCGAGGGCGACATGATGCGCGCCACCATCTATGGCGACGACCCCGTGAAGCAGGCGCTGTCCTTCGCCGAGGCGGGGAGCGAATACCTGCACGTCGTCGATCTGGACGGCTCGTTCGCCGGGCGCAGCGAAAACCGCGAGGCGGTCGAGGGCATCCTGGCCGCGTTCCCTGGGCATATCCAGTTGGGCGGCGGCATCCGCACGCGTCAGGCGGTCGAGGGCTGGTTCGGCCTTGGCGTCAGCCGCGTGGTGATGGGCACCGCGGCGCTGAAAGACCCGCAGTTCGTCCGCGACATGGCGGGCGAGTTCCCCGGCGGCATCGTCGTCGCAGTGGACGCCAAGGACGGCATGGTCGCCACCGAGGGCTGGGCGGCGGTCTCGGACGTGCCGATGGTCGATCTGGCCCGCCGGTTCGAGGATGCGGGGGTGGCCTCGCTGCTCTACACCGATATCGGCCGCGACGGGATGCTGAAGGGCTGCAACATCGCGGCGACGGTCGATCTGGCGCGCGCGGTGCGGATTCCGGTGATCGCCAGCGGCGGGGTCAAGGGTCTGGACGATATCCGCATGTTGGCGTTGCATGCCGGCGACGGGATCGAGGGCGTGATCACCGGGCGGGCGCTGTATGATGGGCGGCTGGATCTGGCGGCGGCGATTGCGATGGCGGTGAAGGGGTAAAAGGTGAATGCGAGGGGCTAGCCCCTCGCGCTCCCATGCCTTGTCGGCCTTGGCGCTTCGGTTCCTCGTTGCGCAACGTCTCACCGCCGGAGGCTTTAAAATGTTTGCGGCTGCGCCGCAGGTTGCCGATCCAGCGCCGTCTGACCTTGCCATGATCCGCAAGGCCGAGCGCAAGGCGCTACGAAGACAGTAATGGGGGTGCAGGGGGCCGCCGCCCCCTGCTTGTCCTTTTTCTTGAACAGGAAAAACCGATGTCCGTCCGTATCCGCGTCATCCCCTGCCTCGACGTTCGCGACGGCCGCGTGGTCAAGGGCGTGAACTTCGTCGACCTGCGCGATGCCGGCGACCCGGTCGAGCAGGCCCGCGCCTATGACGAGGCCGGGGCGGACGAGTTGTGCTTCCTCGACATCAGCGCCAGCCACGAAGGGCGCGGCACATTGCTCGACGTGGTGCGGCGCACGGCGGAGGTGTGCTTCATGCCGCTGACCGTCGGCGGCGGGGTGCGCAGTGCGGAGGACGCGCGCGCGCTGTTGCTGGCCGGCGCGGACAAGGTGGCGGTGAACAGCGCCGCCGTCTCGCGCCCTGAGGTGGTCAGCGACATCGCTCACCGCTTCGGCGCGCAATGCGTGGTGGCCAGCGTGGACGCGCGGCGTACGGCCCCCGGCAAGTGGGAGATCTTCACCCATGGCGGCCGCCGCGCCACCGGCATTGATGCGTTGGAACATGCCGTGCGTTTGGCCGAACTCGGCGCGGGCGAGTTGCTGGTGACCAGCATGGATGGCGATGGCACGAAGGCCGGTTATGACCTCGCGCTGACCCGGATGATCGCCGATGCGGTCAGCGTGCCGGTGATCGCCAGCGGTGGGGTGGGTTCGCTCGACCATTTGGTCGAGGGTGTGACCGAGGGGCATGCCAGTGCGGTTTTGGCCGCCAGCATCTTCCATTTCGGCCAGCATACCGTGGCGGAGGCTCATGCGGCGCTACGGGCGGCGGGGTTGCCGGCGCGGGGGGCGTAAATTTCGGAATATAGGGAGGGACCAGTCCCTCGCATTCGCTCTTCCTTCCAGCCTCCATCTCCCCTAGCACTCGCCCCACCATGACCACCCTCGAACCCACGCTCACCCGCCTCGAACAGACCATTGCCCGGCGCCGCGCCGCCGATCCTGATGCGTCCTATGTGGCGCGGCTCCACGCCAAGGGGCTGGCCAAGATCGCGCAGAAAGTGGGCGAGGAGGCGGTGGAATCGGTGATCGCCGCAATGACCGACGACCGCCAGGGCCTGGTTGGCGAGGCGGCGGATTTGCTGTTCCACCTGATGGTGCTGCTGGGCGCGAAGGACATTCCGCTGGCCGAGGTGCTGGCCGAGCTGGACCGGCGCGAGGGCACCTCGGGCCTGGCCGAAAAGGCCAGCCGGCCGCTCTAGAGGATGATGGCAAAAAGCGGCTGCACCCCGCTCCAAAAGGACACTGCCCCGATGCCGATCGATCCGACGCTGCCCTATGACGACGACAACATCTTCGCCAGGATCCTGCGCGGCGAGATCCCCTGCCGCAAGGTGTGGGAGGATGCGCACGCGCTGGCGTTCCACGACATCAACCCGCAGGCGCCGGTGCATGTGCTGGTGATCCCCAAGGGCCGCTGGGTCAGTTGGGACGATTTCTCCGCCCGCGCCGGGGCCGAGGAGATCGCCGGCTACGTCCGCGCGGTGGGCACGGTGGCGCGCGAACTGGGGCTGGTGGAGCCGGGCTATCGCCTGCTCGCCAACATCGGGCAGAACGGGCATCAGGAAGTGCCGCATCTCCATGTCCACCTGTTCGGCGGGCGGCCGCTGGGGCCGATGCTGGCGGTTTGAGGCGGGGCGCGGCAACCAGCCCTTGCCGCGCCGTTGCCGGCATGGCTAAAGGTTAACCGATGCCTGACAGTCCTCCCCTGCCACCCGAATCCGGGATGCCCCTTGTGCGGCCGCATGACGGGGTGTTGGCGGGAGGTGCGCACCTGTTTGCGGTGCGCGCCTACTTTGAGGACACCGATCTCTCGGGCGTGGTCTATCATGCCAATTACCTGCGCTGGTTCGAGCGAGCGCGGTCTGACCTGTTGCGCGTGATCGGCGTGGACCAGCGCGCCGCCCATGCTGCGGGCGAGGGGGCCTTTGCCGTCAGTGAACTGACCATCCGCTATCGCGCGCCGGCGCGGCTCGATGACGATGTGGTGATCGAGACGCGGGTCGATGATCTGGGCGCCGCCTCGTGCCGGTTGGCGCAGCGGGCCTTGCGCGATGGGGTGGTGCTGGCCGAGGCGCAGGTGCGTGTCGGTTTCGTTGCGCCCGATGGCCGCCCGCGCCGGTTGCCCGCGCCGTGGCGTGCCGCATTTGCTTCCGTTCCTTCTGTTGCGAGTTGAACCCAGACGTGTCGATCACCCTGCTCCTGTCCGCCGCCGTGTCCGACATCGCCAGCCCCGGTGCGTCGCAGCATCTCGATCCGGTGAAGCTGTTCCGCGAGGCCGATATCGTCGTGCAGGTGGTGATCGGCGGGTTGCTGCTGGCCAGCCTGTGGACCTGGACGATCATCATCAGCTTCGTCTGGCGATCGCGCGCACAAAAGGCGCAGTGCGAGGCCTATGAGCGCGATTTCTGGCAGGCGCGCGACATCGATGCCTTCCAGGCCGAGCGGGGCAGCGGCAAGGCGGCGGAGATCCCCTCGGCCAAGGTCGTGACCGCCGCGCTCGGCGAGTGGCGCCGATCGATGGCCAACAAGGGCGTGGACAAGCGGGCGGCGCGCGATCGTTTGTCCGCGGTGATGGACACCACCGTCGCCGCCGAGGCCGAGGCGATGGCGGATCGGCTGAACTTCCTCGCCACGGTGGCCTCGTCGGCGCCGTTCGTCGGGCTGTTCGGCACGGTCTGGGGGATCATGAACAGCTTCTTCCAGATCGGCCATGCGCAGAACACCTCGCTGGGCGTGGTGGCGCCGGGCATTTCGGAGGCGTTGTTCGCCACCGCCATTGGCCTTGCCGCCGCGATCCCGGCGCAGATTGCCTACAACCGCTTCACCCACCGCGTGGACGGGTTCGAGAGCCGGTTGCAGCGCTTTGCCGATCGCTTCCACGCCAGCCTCTCGCGTGAGCTGGATCAGGTCTGATGGCCGGCGGCGTACAACCCCGTACGGGCGGGGGCAAGCGACGGCGCAAGCGGCGCGCGGCGATGAGCGAGATCAACGTCACGCCGCTGGTCGACGTGATGCTGGTGCTGCTGGTGATCTTCATGGTGACGGCGCCGCTGCTGCGCGCCGGCATCCCGATCAGCCTGCCCGACAGCCATGCCCAGCCCCTGGAGCAGAATCCCAAGCAGGTGACGGTGACGCTGACCCGCGATGGCACAGCCTATCTCGATGACGCCAAGCTGTCGCCGGGTGAACTGGCCGACCGGATCGCCGCCTTGCCGCCCGGCGCCGATGGCAAGCCGCCGCTGGTGACGCTGCGTGCGGATCGGGGGCTGGATTATGGCCGGGTGGTGGCGGTGATGGGCGATCTCAACCGGGCGGGCATCACGCAGATCTCGCTGGTGACGGGGATCGCGGCCGCGCCAGTCACCGGCGGTTCAGGCAACGCGCCCTAGCGCCGCGGCCATGGCTTGGGCAACTCTCCGCCGCGAGGAACGCATTGCGCTGATCGTCGCGGTGGCGGCGCATCTGGGCGTGCTGGCGGTGCTGGTGCTGCGCCCGGCGCCGCCGCCCCCCCCGCCACCGGTGCGGATGAGCGTCACGCTCTCCGACGCCACCGGCCCCACCGAAACCGCGCCGCGGCAGGCCCCGGCCAACGCCGATCTGGCGCCGACGCTGGGCACCGCCGCGCCCCAGCGCGCATTGGCACCCGCGCCAACGCCAGTGGTGAAGCCCGCGCCCGTCCATGCCGTGCCGGTGCCGGTGCCCCCGCCGCCACGACCGCATCCGGTGGCCGCCCCGCGTCCCGCGCCACCGCCGCCGACCCACACCGCGAAAGCGCGCCCGCCCGAGCCCACCCCGCGCCCCAAGCCCGAGGTACGGCCCGAACGTCACGCCGCGCCCGATTCAGACCCGATCGCCCGCGCCATCGCCGCCGCGCACGACCAACCGCGCCCCGCCAAGCCGGCCAAGCCCGCGCACACCGCCACGCAGTCCTTCGCCGAGGCCTTTGGCAACGCCCCCGCCAAGCCCAAAGGCCCGGTCGGCGGCAACCGCATCGGCGCGGACTTCCTCAAAGGCCTGAGCGCCGCCAATACCACCTCGCGCAGCAACGGCGCGCCGGCTAAGTCGATCGGCGCCGATGCGCGTGCGGCGTTGTCAGGCGCCATTGCGCGCCAACTGAAGCCGCATTGGGTTGCGCCGCAGGGCGTGGACGCGGACAAGCTGGTGACGATTTTGGCATTTGATCTCAATCCAGATGGCTCGCTAGCTGGCAAGCCGCAGGTGGTGTCGCAGCAAGGCATCAACGATTCAAACCGGCCGCAGGCTGCTCGGCATGCCGAGCAGGCAATCCGCGCGGTGGAACTCGCCGCGCCGTTCACGTTGCCCGCTGAATACTATAGCTTGTGGCACCACATCCCCAGTGCTCGCTTCGACAGGAATTTGTCGCAATGATGTTTCGTGCCGCCGTCCTGACCCTGTTTCTCAGCGCCGCGCCTGTCTTGGCGCAGACCCTGCCGATTGATCCGGTGGCGCCCCCTCCGGCCTCGACCACCACGACGGCGGATCAGGGGGGGCTGTCTGTGACAGTCTCGGACACCTCGGACTGGCAGGATCTGGGCATCGACATCCCCGCCTTCGCCACCGACGCCGACAAGCCCACCACCGCCAGCGCCGGCAGCACCGGGCCGCTGGGCCGGGCCATCGCCGAGGTGATCACCGCCGACTTGCGCAACAACGGGCTGTTCAAGCCGGTCGGCCCCGGGGCCTTGCCGGCGATTAGCTATGGCGAGGTCAAGGCGCCGGCCTTTGACGCGTGGAGCGCGCGCGGGGCGGTGATGCTGGTGCAGGGCTCGGTCAGCGTGGGTGACGATGGCGGGCTGGCGGTCTCGTGCAACCTGTTCGACGTCGGGTTGAAGCAGCAGTTGGCTGGCAAGAGCTGGAGCTTTGCGCCGCAGGAATGGCGCCGCGCGGCGCACAAGTGCGCCGACATGGCCTATGCGCGGCTCTCGGGCGAAAACCCGTTTTTCGACAGCCGTATCGCCTATATCGCCGAGACGGGGCCGAAGAACCACCGCATGAAGCGGCTGGCGATCATGGATTCGGATGGGGCCAACCACCGCTTCCTGACCACGGGCCAGGCGATGGCGCTGACCCCGCGCTACTCGCCCGATTACAAGTCGATCCTGTACCTGTCGTATCTCGACGGTAGCCCGCGCATCTTCGTCTACGATCTGGCCAGCAACACCCAGCGGCTGGTCACGGCGACCCACAACCCCACCTTTGCCCCGCGCTGGTCGCCCGATGGCAAGTGGATCCTCTATTCGATGGCGATCAGCGGCAACACCAACATCTATCGCATTCCCTCCACCGGCGGGCGCAGCGAACAATTGACCAGCACCCCCGGTATTTCGATCGGCGGATCCTATTCCCCCGATGGCACGCGGATCGTGTTCGAGAGCGACCGATCGGGCAGCCAGCAGGTCTATGTGATGAACGCCGACGGCACCGACCAGCACCGCATCAGCTTTTTCGGTGGCAAGGCGGCCACCCCCGAATGGAGCCCGCGTGGCGACCAGATCGCCTTCACCCGCATCGCCGGCAACCTGCGCATCGCGGTGATGACGCCGCAAGGGCAGGGGCTTCGCTATCTGACCGATTCGTGGCAGGATGAGGCGCCCACGTGGGCCCCGAACGGCCGCATCATCCAGTTTTTCCGTACCGAGCAGGGCAGCGGCAAGGCCTCGATCTGGCAGGTGGACCTCACCGGCCGCAACGAACGCCGCCTGCCCACCCCCGTCGATGCATCGGACCCCGCGTGGGGCCCGGTGCGCCAGTAACCCTTCCCCCATCAGGAGAACGCAATGACCCAACGTTCCTTCCGCCCGGCTCTGGCCGTTTTGCTGGCCGGCGCCGCCGCTCTGGCCGGTTGCGCCTCCAAGGCGCCGCCGCAACTGCCGCCCGAGCCCGGCCCGGCCGTGGCCCCCGCCGCCGAGACCAGCCCCACCCTGCAGGGCCCCGCGCCGGGCAGCGCGGCCGATTTTCTGGCCTTCGTGATGGGCGCGGACACCATCCACTTCGATTACGACAAGTTCGATGTGAACCCCGCCGACATGCCGACCCTGCAGAAGCAGGCGCAATGGCTGGCCAAGTATCCGGGCAAGCACGCCACGCTGGAAGGCCATTGCGACGAGCGCGGCACCCGTGACTACAACCTGGCCCTGGGCGAGAAGCGCGCCAATGCCGCCAAGAACTACCTGGTCAGCCTGGGCGTCGATCCCTCGCGGCTGGCGACGGTGTCCTATGGCAAAGAGCGGCCGATCGATCCGGCATCGACTCCGGAAGCCTGGGCCAAGAACCGCCGTGCGGTGACCGTGGTCATCGATTGAGGTTGCCGGGCCGGTGCGGGGACGTGTGCCGCGCACCGGCCATGCCTGTTTCAAAAAAGACCGAGCAAAAGCTTGCGCTGGGCCGTGTGCGTCCCCTATCTTGATGGGATGACCCGCCGTGCGTTTCGATCGAATGACTGGGGCTTTCCCCGCTGGCGTGGCTATGAAGGTGGCCGCGAGGCCGCGCAGATCCGTCTTTGCGACCGCGCTGGCTGCACCGAGCCGGGTAATTGCCCCGCCCCCAAATCACCCAACAGCAGCGAGCGCTGGTACTTTTGCCAGCAACACGCCGCCGAGTACAACTCAGGCTGGGACTACTTTGCCGGACTGGACGCCGAGGAGGCCGCCAAGCGCGAGCACGACGAGCAGCAGACCAACAGCGGCTATCGCGAAAGCACCTACTATGGCTGGGTGGGTTCGGGCGATGGCACCCGCAGCCGTGACGAGATGCGCGCGCTGGAACTGCTGGGGCTTGATGTCGATGCCGACTTTGAAGCGGTGAAGAAGGCGTGGCGCGCGAAGGCCAAGGAAGTTCACCCCGACGTGCGGCCCGGCGATGCCGAGGCGGCGAAGGCGTTCCAGGCGTTGCAACTGGCCTATGAGGTGTTGCGCAGCGCCGAGGAGCGGCGGTCTTGGAAGGGGCCTGCGGCGGGGTGAAGGTTTAAGGGTGAAGTCACGAGGGGCACGCCCCTCGCGCTCCCCGTTCCTTGTCGGCGTGGCGCTTGTTGGCGGCGTTGCGCGAGGTTGTAGCGCCGCAGGCTGAATGGCGGCTTCGCCCCAGGCGCGAGATCGCCGGGCTTGCGCCTTTTGCAACCGGACATACCGCCGTGTGCAGGGCTGGACGTGGCCAAAGTTATGGGAGCGCGAGGGGTGTGCCCCTCGCATCATCCCTTCAATCCATCTCCACCACCGTCGTCGCCAACCGCGCCACCTCCGCCCGATCGTGCGAGACATAGAGGATCGGCAGCGCCAGTTCGTCGCGGATGCGCTCGATCACCGCCATGATCCCCGCGCGCCGCGCCGTATCCAGCGCCGACAGAGGCTCGTCGAGCAGCAGCACGCGCGGGCCGGACAACAACGCACGGCCGATCGCCACCCGCTGCGCCTCCCCGCCCGAGAGCGTGCGCGGCCAGCGATCGAGCAGGCCGTCGATGCCGAGGAAGTCGGCCGCCTCGTCGAGGGCCATGAAGTGCCGGGCGGGGTCGGCCAGCCGCCAGCCGTAGAGCAGGTTGTCGCGCACGCGGCGGTGGGGGAACAGGCGCAGGTCCTGGAACACCATGCCGCAGGCGCGGGCCTCGGGGGGCAGGTTCACGCCGGTGGCGCTGTCGAACACCGCGTCTCCGGCCAGCGCGATGCGGCCGCGATCGGGGCGCAGAAGGCCGGCGACACAGGCGAGGACGCTGCTTTTGCCCGCGCCGGAGTGGCCGACCAGCGCGGTGATCCCGGCGGCTGCGGCGAAGCGCGTGGCGATGCGGGTATCGCCGCGCGTCAGTTCGATATCGACGGCGAAGGCGGGATCAGAGGGCATGCTGGCCCGTCCGGCGGGCGAGCAACTCCGACGCGACCAGCGCCGCCAGCGAGATCACCACGGCGATCACCGCGAGGCGGAACACCTCATGCGCGCCATCGGGCGATTGCAGGGCGTTGAACACGGCCAACGGCAGGGTCTGGGTCTCGCCGGGGATCGAGGCGACGAAGGTGATCGTCGCGCCGAACTCGCCCAGCGCGCGCGCGAAGCCCAGCACCAGCCCCGCCAGCACCCCCGGCATCGCCAGCGGCAGCGTGACGGTGGCAAACGCGCGCCAAGGCCCGGCGCCCAGCACGCGCGCGGCTTGCTCCAGCCGGTGGTCGATGCCTTCCAGCGACAGCCGCATCGCGCGCACCATCAGCGGCAGCGCCATCACCGCGCTGGCCAGCGCCGCGCCGGTCCAGCGGAACATCAGCGTGATGCCGAACCAGTGCGCCAGAAACTTGCCCGCCGGGCCTTGCGTGCCGAAGGCCAGCAGCAGCAGCCAGCCGGTGACCACCGGCGGCAGCACCAGCGGCAGGTGGATCGCCGCATCGAGCACCACTTTGCCCGGAAACCGGCCGCGCGCCAGCACCCAGGCCAGCGCGAAACTGACCGGCAGTGCCACCAGCATGGCCACGGCGTTGACCCGCAGCGAGAGCAGGACGATGCCCCATTCGTCGGCGGTGAGCATGATCAGCGTGTGCTGAACCCGTGGGCGCGGAAGATCGCCTTGGCCGCGCCGGAGGCGAGGAAGGCGCGGAAGGCCGCCGTATCGGGATTGCTGGCGGCGTTCAGGATCGCGACGGGGTAGAGGATCGGGTCGTGGCTGGTTTCCGGAAACACGCCGACGGCGCGGACTTTGGCATCGGCCTTGGCGTCGGTGGCATAGACGATGCCCAAGGGCGCCTCGCCGCGTTCGACCAGAGCCAGCGCCGCGCGCACGCTGTCTGCGCCGGCGATGCGGGCCGAGACGCTGTCCCAGACGCCCAGTTTGGTGAGGGCTTGTTTCGCGTAAATGCCGGCGGGAACGGCGGTGACCGTGCCGGTGGCGAGGCGGCCGCCCGGGGTGGTGTCCAACGCCTTGGCGAGCGGGAAGCCGGGGGCGATGCGCAAATGCACGCGGCTGTCGAGCGGTGCCACCAGTACCAGCGCGTTGCCCAGCAGATCGGCGCGGGTGCCGGCGCGGACGAAGCCCTTGGCGGCGACATCGTCCATCCACTGCTCGTCGGCGGAGATGAAGATGTCCGCCGGGGCACCGGCCTCGATCTGGCGGGCGAGGGCCGAGGACGCGGCGAGGCTGATCACCGGGCGGGGGTGGCCCTTGGCGGCCCAGGCGTCGGCGACGGCGTTCAGCGATTCCTGCAACGACGCCGCGCCCAACACCAGCGGCCCGGCGGCGAGCGTCGGCGTGGCGAGCAGGAGCGCCAGCGTGCCGAAGGCGGCACGGACAAGCGAGGACAGCGGCAGGCGGGGCATGGTGGCGGCTCCGTGGCGGGGGTCTATATTCGTTCATATATATCCCTGACCGAGACGCAAGCGCCGCGCCCTGTGCTTGCGGCATCGCACCGCCCGAAAAAAAGGCGTATGATCGCTGCGGGAAGGTCAGGGGATGGTGGCAAGCGAGTCCGGGACAGCCGCAGGTCTGGGTGAGGCGCTGCTTCGCGCGATCGGCGCGTTTGCGCGCGCGGTGCGGCGCGAGCGCAATACGCCCCCTTCCGCCCGTGCCGAGGCGCTGGCGCTGTTGGCGGAGATGGGCGAGGTCAACGTCGCCGCATTGGCCCAGCGGCGGCAGGTGAAGCACCAGACGATGCGCACCATGGTCGCCCAGATGGAATGCGCCGGGCTGGTCGCGCGGCGGCCCGATCCGGCGGATGGGCGCAGTCAGTTGGTCGCGCTGTTGCCCGCCGGCCGGGCCGAACTGGCGCGCGCGGGGGCACGGCATCGCGCGCGGATCGATGCGATGATCGCCGATGGGCTTACCGTGCAGGAACAGGCGGTGTTGCGCGCGGCGGTGGTGTTGCTCGATCGGCTGAGTGGATCGACGCAGGGGTAATAGGGCGCCGGCCGATGGGCGCGATACCTCCGGCGATATGCGAATCATGCGCGGAAAGGTACGCTGCGCCCGCACGCGCGGACCGGCGCCCGGGGGCTTTTCGCGGGCGCGGGGGCTTTGCCGGCCGATTGTGCAAGTGCGAGATCTAACGATGTGGCCCCAAAGGGAAATGGCCGCGCCTTAACCATCGGGCCCGGCGAAATATCCCCGCGATAGGCAGATTTTCGGCAAATCGGGCGCGGCCTCCAGAAAATGTTAACCATTGTTGCGCAGAGTCTAGGTGTCGAAACCTAGGGGTCGTGGGTAAATGCGTAAGGACGTCGCCAACCTTCTGCAGCGCTTGGGCCGGAGGGACTTCCAGTACCAGGAGTTCGCTGACCGGTTCACCGAGGTGGAACTGTGGCCGATTTTCGAGACCCTGATCCGCGATCCGCGCATCCTGACGATGGAACCGCAGGCCGCTGCCGGGCCGACGATGGCCCGACCGGGCACCGCCGTTGCCGACGTGGTCATGCCCGCCCCGCGCGCCGAAACCGAGGAACCCGCCGTGACGACGCCGGCCACGGCCGCACCCGCTCCGGCGCCGGCCGGCGGTGAACGGCCCTCGCTGTTCGCCCGCTATGGCGGTGGCAAGCGCGAGGAGGACGTGACCGGCGACGTGCGCACGTTGCTCCACCACCTCGCCCAGCAGATCGAGCAGGGGAAGCTCTGATGCCGTTCATTCTTTGCCATTCGCCCAAGGGTGGCGCCGGCACCAGCTTCGTCGCCGCGCATCTGGCGCTCGCGCTGGCCGAGGCCGGCCATGCCGTCACCGCCGTCGACATGACGCGGCAGGACAGCCTGAAGCTCTACTTCGGCATGACCCCGATCCAGGCGATCCCCGATTTCGATGCCCCCGAGGACGACGCCCATGTCGTCGCCGGGGTATCGCTGCGTCAGGGCTACCGCGTGGCGCATACCGATGCCTTCGCATTGTCGCTGGCGCGCGGCGAAGTGCCGCTGACCGGCGAGCGCTACATCATCGCCGATGTCTCGGCCGATGATGTGGGGCTGCGCGCGCTGCTGCTGCCGCATGCGGCGCTGGTGGTGATGCCGGTGGTACCCACCGCCATCGGCCTGGCTGCGCTGACCCAGGCCCAGCCGGGCACGCCGCTGGTCGAGCAGGATTACACCGGCTTCGTCATCAACCGGCTGGACGAGACCCGCCGCTTTGGCCGCAACGCTCACACGTTCCTGCGCGAACTGCTGGGCGGCAAGCTGCTGGGCGCGATCCACGAGGACGAGGCGGTCAACGAGGCCACCGCGCGCGGCCAGTTGCTGCCGGCCCATACCGCGGCCAGCGCCGCCATGAAGGATATCCGTAACCTGGCGGTTGCGGTGGCCGCCGTCTGCGCCCCCGGGCAAGACGCCATCGAGGACGTGGCATGAGCCGTCTGTTTTCCCTGATCCTCACGGTCGCCGGCTGGTCGCTGCTGGCGATCATCGGCTCGCTGGTGATCACCGTGCCGCTGGACGCCAACGCCCAATGGCAGTTCGCCGGCGCGACGGTGGTTGGCCTGCTGGTGCTGACGCGCATGAAGAGCATGAAGGGCAACATCGCCATGGGGCTGTTGTCGATCGTGTGCTCCACGCGCTATCTGTTCTGGCGCACCACGCAGACGCTCTCGTTTGGCAGCCCGCTGGAGGCGGCGCTGGGCATCTCGCTGTACATCGCCGAGTTCTATGCCTGGCTGATCCTGCTGTTCAGCTTCATCCAGGCGACCTGGCCGCTGAATCGCCCGGTGGTCGAACCCGCCGGGCCGCCCGAGGAATGGCCCACGGTCGACGTGTTCGTGCCGACCTACAACGAGAGCCTCTCGATCGTGAGCAACACGGTCTATGCGGCGATGGACATGGATTACCCGGCGGACCGCTTCAACGTCTGGATCCTGGACGATGGCAAGCGGCCCGAATTCAAGGCTTTCGCCCGCAAGGCCGGCTGCGGCTACATCACCCGCGACAACAACCTGCACGCCAAGGCGGGCAACATGAACGCGGCGATGAGCAAGGTCAGCGGCGAGCTGATCGCGATCTTCGATTGCGACCACGTGCCCACGCGCGCGTTCCTCCAGCTCTCGGTGGGCTGGTTTGCGCGCGTGCCCAAGCTGGCGCTGATGCAGACGCCGCACCACATGTACTCGCTCGATCCGGTGCAGCGGAACCTGACCATGTTGAAGGACATGCCGGGCGAGGGCGACCTGTTCTATGGCCCGCTGCAGGGTGGCAACGACTTGTGGAACGCCACGTTCTTCTGCGGTTCGTGCGCGATCATCCGCCGCGAGGCGCTGGATGTGATCGGCGGCTTCGACGGTACGACCGTGACCGAGGACGCGCACACCGCCTTGCGGCTGCAGCGGATGGGCTGGGAGACGGCCTATCTCGAGGCGCGGCTGTCGGCCGGTCTCGCCACCGAGCGGCTGGTGCTGCACGTCGGCCAGCGCGTCCGCTGGGCGCGCGGCATGACGCAGATCCTGCGTCTCGACTGCCCGCTGTGGGGCCGCGGCCTGACCTTCACCCAGCGCATGTGTTACCTGACCGCGATGCTGCACTTTCAGTTTCCGCTGACGCGCATCGTGTTCCTCACCAGCCCGCTCGCCTACCTGATCTTCGGCGAGAACATCGTGCGGGCCTCGGCCTCGCTGATCTTCGCGTTTGCCGCGCCGCACCTGATCTGCTCGTCGGCGTTCAGCGGGCGCTCGCATGGCGGCTGGCGCCGGCCGTTCTGGGGCGAGATCTATGAGACCGTGCTGGCCTTCCACCTGGTGAAGCCCACGGTCATGACCTGGATCCACCCGCGCAAGGGCAAGTTCAACGTCACCGACAAGGGCGACCTGCTCGACCAGACGTTCTTCGACTGGGCCATCGTCAGGCCGCACCTGATCACCATCGGGCTGCTGGTGATCGGCATCTCGGTGGCCTGGGTGAAGTTCTTCTTCTTTGCCCGCCTGTTCAACATCCAGCTCGATACGCTGCTGCTGAACACCGCCTGGGCCGGGTTCTCGCTGGGGATCCTGCTGGCGGCGGTCTCGGTGGCGCGCGAAACGCGCCAGGCGCGCAAGGACATCCGCATCAACGCCGAACTGCCGGTCACGCTGTACCTCGCCTCGGGCCATGTCGTGAGCGGCACGACCCGCGACATCTCGATGGGCGGCGCGGCGATCGTGATGCCCGCCGAGATGCCGGTGAAGGACCCCGAGCTGACCCACGTCGGCCTCGACATGGATGACCAGCGGCTGATCATCAAGGTCGAGACCATCCGCACCGCGCGCGGCTTTGCCTTCGTCAAGTTCGATACGCTGGACATGGCGATGGCGCGCAAGCTGGTGCGCGCGGTGATGGGCCGCGCCGACGCCTGGCAGCGCTCCGCCCCGGCGCCGGTGGGCACGCTGAGTTCGATCAAGGACATTCTGACGGTGGATCTGGTGACCCTGAAGCGCATCCTGGGCCTGAACTTTGCCGAGCGCCGCCGCATGAACGCCCAGGCCAAGGCGGCCCGGGCCGCCGCCGCCATCCGCACCCAACCCACTGTGGCCTTGCCCCCGAAGCCGGAAGCCAAACCCGACGTGCCGATGCAGAAGCCCGATGTCGAACCCGCACAGGTCGAGCGGCCAACGCTGATGGCGCGCCCGGTCGCGCCCAAGGCCGCCCCGCAGCCCACATCGCACGTGGCATCGCAGGCGGCGATGGCGGTGGCCCTGCTCGGCGCGGCCGGCGCGGTGATGCTGGCCTCCGCCCATCCGGCGCAGGCGGCCACGACCAGCCCGATGACCGCCGGCAATCCGTTCTCGGCCGTCGCCGCCGCGCCCAGCGTGGTGGCCGGGCCCCCGGTGCTGGTGACCGCCGGGACCAGCGGCACGCGCCAGGAGCACCTGACGTTCAAGGATCTGCGCATCAAGATGCCGATCCGGCTGGCCGGAACGCGCGGCGAAATCGGCATACCGTTCGGCATGCGCCGCAGCGACATCGTGACCGATGCCACGATCACGCTGCACTTCGCTTGGTCGCCGGCGATGCTGGACGATCTGTCGCAACTGGTGGTGCTGTTGAATGGCGAAGTCGTGCAAACGATCCCGCTGCACCGCGCCGACTCGGCCGGGCAGACGTTGAAGATCCCGGTCAATCCGGCGCTGTTCCTGCCCGGCGACAACCAGCTCAACTTGCGCCTGATCGGCCACTATGCGCGCGATTGCGAGGATCCGTTCCACTCCTCGCTGTGGGCGGTGGTGTCGAACATGCAGTCGTCGTTCGATATGACGGTGCAGTCGCTGCCGGCGGTGCCCGATCTGGCACGGCTGCCCGGGCCGTTCTTCGACCGGTTCGATAATGGCGCGCTGCACCTGCCGTTCGTCTTTGCCAGCGCGCCCCAGCACGGCGATCTGGAAGCGGCGGCCAGCATCGCCTCGTGGATGGGCGGCATGGCCTCCTATCGCGGGTTCGCGTTCAAGCCGATGACCGGGCAACTGCCCAAGGGGAACGCGATCGTGTTCCTGCGCGGACCGGCGATGGGGCTGAACGTGCCGGTCAACGGCGCGGGCGCCACCATGATGCAGAACCCCACCGATCCCACCGGCACGCTGTTGGTGGTCTATGGCCGCGACGATGCGGAGATCCGGCTGGCCGCCGCCGCGCTGGCCAGTGCGCGCGGGACCACCGGCGGGCCGACGATGAGCTTTGACGGCGCGCGCGTGCCCGCCTGGCCGCGTTACAGCGCGCCGCGCTGGCTGAGCACCTCGGCGCCGGTGAAGCTGGGCGCGGTGATGCCGGGCTATGCGATGATCGGCATGGGCCTGCCGCCGGGGCCGCTGGCGGCGCGGTTCCGCCTGGCGCCCGATCTGTTCTTCTGGCCGCGCCAGGGCGGCACGCTGTCGCTGGGCTATCGCTATCCCGATGCCAAGTGGCTCGACAAGGACGGTTCGCGCCTCGATGTCTCGATGAACGGCCAGTTCCTCAAGACCCTGCCGCTGACCGGATTGGGGTTCTGGGAGCGGCTGTGGTACGGTACCGGCGCCAACAGCGTGAACGGCCGCGGCTCGGTGCAGTTGCCGCGTTACGCCATGTTCGGCTCGAACGAGCTGATCATGGACTACAACCTGATCATGGCCGACAAGCGCGCCTGCACCGGCACTCTGCCGGACAACGTGCGCGTCAGTGTCGATCCCAACTCCACGATCGATCTTTCGGGCGCGTGGCACGGGTTGATGATGCCCGATCTGGCCGCCTTTGCCGGCGCCGGCTATCCCTTCACCGTCCGCCCCGATCTGGCCGAGACGGTGGTGATGATGGACGCGCACCCGGCCGATCCGGCGATCGAGGCGTTCCTCAACCTGATGGGCCGGCTGGGCGATTCCACCGGGGTTCCGACCACCGGCGTGACCGTGCAGCAGGGCGAGGGCGGGGTCGATCTGACCGATCACGACGTGCTGGTGATCGGCAGCTCGGGACTGGCCGGGGGCAGTGTGTTCGAGGGGGCATCGGTCCACTTCGATAACGGCGGGCTGAAAGTCGCCGAGCGCTCGCTGCTCCAGTATGTCGAATCGCTGTTCGGTGGCTGGGGGCGCAGCAGCGCCGACGATGTCGAGAACGCCGTCTATGCCAGCAAGGGCTTCAGCGGCATCGTCTCGTTCCAGTCGCCGGTGACCCCGGGGCGCACCGTGGTGGCCATGCTGGCCGACGATCCCACGACACTGCCCCAACTGATCGACAGCATGAACGACGACAAGATCAATGCCCAGATCCAGGGCGACCTTTCGGTCACCACCGGCGACGGCATGAGCAGCTTTTCCGTCAGCCAGAAGTACTGGGCCGGCAACCTGCCGTTCTGGATCAAGCTGGCTTACTGGTTCAGCCAGCGCCCGCTGCTGATGGCGCTTTCCGGCGTGTTGATCGCGCTGCTGCTGACCGGCCCGTTCTACCTGATCTTCAGCCGCCAGGCCAAGCGCCGCCTGTTGGGTGAAAAGCCTGCCGTGCCAGACACCTCCGTCAAGGGAGACAAGAAGTGAGCCCCGCCCGCCGCTTTCATGCCGCCACCAGCCGCCATGCCCTCATGGCGGTCGGCATCGCGCTGGCCGCGCCGTTGATCGCACCCACCCCGGCTGTTGCGCAGTCCGGGGTCACGGTGCTGATCAATCAGGCGCAGTACTGGCAGAACAAGGGGCGCGGCGATCTGGCCTCGCAGGCCTGGCGCCGGGTGCTGATCCTGGATCCGGGTAATGCCATGGCGCATCGCGCGCTGAACGGTGGCGCGCCGGCACCGGCACCCGCGCCGGTTCGCGCCCCGGCTCCGGTGGCTCCGGCGTTCCGCCCGGCGACCACGCCTTTCCAGGCCGAGACGCATCGCCGCTGGCACGAGGCGCCGGTTGCGCCGCCGCATGGCGATGTCGCCGCCGGCACGGTGCAGCATCACCGCCGCGTGGTGCCCGATGCTGCGCCCGCGCCGCAGTCCGCCGACGCCACGCCGCGCGCGCCCCGGCCTTATGTGAAGTCCGCCGCCGATATCGCCGGCGAGGCGCGCCTCGAAGGTTTCAAGGACTTGCAGGGCGACGATCTGGAGGCGGCGACCCATGCCTTCCAGACCGCGCTGGCGCGCAACAAGCACGACGGCGATGCGCTGGGCGGGCTGGGCCTCGTCGCGCTGAAGCAGAGCAACTTCGCTCAGGCGCAGACGCTGCTGACCCAGGCGGGCGCCGGCGGCAATGCCGCCAAGTGGCGCGAGGCACTGGATACCGCGACGTTCTTCGCCGGCTTGCAACTGGCGCAGGACGCGCTGGCCAGGGGCCAGCTTGCCGACGCGCAGGCCAAGGCGCAGGCCTTGATCCACTCCGGCTATGCCAAGCCCGAGCCGGCGGTCGAACTGCTGGCCGATGTCTATTCGCGGCAGGGGCATTATGCCGAGGCCGCCGATCTCTATCGTCAGGCGGGGCAGGGGGACAGCGCCGCCGCGCATGACGCGCAGGCCCGCGTGGCCCGCGCCAACGCGCTGGGCGCCGAGGCGCGCGGCGACGATCTGGGCGCCGAGCAGGCGTTTCAGCAGGGTCTGGCGCTCGATCAGCAGGACCCGTGGATCCGCTATGAATTCGCGCGCTTCATGATCAAGCGCGGCAGGGCAGGGGAGGCGGAAGCGCTGATCGCGGCGCTGTCAGGCTCGGCCAATCCCGAGGCGATCTATGCCGCGGCGATGCTGAATTCCGATCTGGGGCGCGGCACCGTGGCCCAGCGGTTGATGGACCGCGTGCCGGCCAACGGGCTGACCCCGCCGATGCAGACCTTTGTCATCGGGCTGAAGATCGATGCCGCGATCCAGCGCGCGCAGATGCTGGCGGCGCAGGGCCAGAAGGGCGAGGCGATCGCCGCGCTGCGCCAGTTGGCGGGGACGCCGGGGCTGGCTGCGGGCAAGTTGGCGGGCATCGCCAATGCGCTGGCCGATCTGGGCGACAACGCCGGGGCCGCCGGCCTCGCGCAGCAGGCGCTGGCCGGGCAGGTGACCGATCTGGGCAGCTATGAGGCGATTTTGCATGTCGCCGCGCGTGCCGGGCGCACCGATCTGGCGCAGGCGGCGCTGGGCCGGGCCAACCAGTTGGCCGTGGGCGATGCCAATGGCCAGCACCAGGTCGCCGAAATGGCCGCCAGCGCGGCGGCGGTCGAGGCCGACCGGCTGCGTCTGGCGGGCCGTTATGCCCAGGCCTTCGATGTGTTGCAGACGGCCTGGGCCGGCGCGCCTGACAGCTCGGATTTGTTGTCCTCGCTGGCGCGGCTGTACCAGTCGGGGCGGATGTATGCCCGCGCGGCGCAGACCTTCGAGATGATCCTCCAGCGCGATCCGCACAACCGCGATGCCTTGTCCGGATTGATGGAATCGGCGCAGTCGGCGGGCGACCGCTCGCTGTCGCGGCAGGCAGAGCAGCAGTTGCTCTCTGGTTTCCCGGACAGTTACGAGACGTACCTCTCGGCGGCGCATGTGGAGGCGGCGCGCGGCAACACCAGTACCGCCGTGCACTATTACAAGCAGGCGCGGGCGCTTTACACGCGCGATCATGGCGCGACCGATCCGGGGGGCAATCCCTTTGCCACCGGCGGATTTGGCGCGGTGGCCGATGGCGGCAATCCGTTCTCCGCCGCGCCGCAGGCGCCGGCTGCGGTCAATCCGTTCCATCTGGGCAACTCCACCCGGTTGCAGACCCAGCCGCAGGCCTATCAGGCACCGGCGGCTTACGATGCGCAGCCAGCGGCGGCGGCCTATGCCGCGGCGCCGGCGACGGCGTGGCAGCAGCAAGGGCAGGGGATGATCACCCCGGCGGTCTATAACGGGCCGCAGGGCGGATTCCAGCAGGCCAGCACGCCAGCGCAGGCGACCGCCCCCGGCGGCTTTGTCGCGCAGACGTTCCCCGGCACGGGCAGCTATCAGGCGCAGTCGCTGGACACGCCGGGCAGCTATCAGCCGCCGGTGCAGACCGCGCCGCAGGTGAATTATCAGGCGAACTATGCCGCCGCCAACCCGTTTGGCGGGGCGCCGGCGGCGGCCGCATCGCCGTTTGCTCAGACGGGCGACAGCGCCGCCATGATCACCGATCCGGTGCTTGCCGGGATCCAGCATGACATCGCGCAGGCGACCCAGGACAATGGCCTGCGTTACGAGGGCTATGCCAACTTCCGGTCGCGGTCGGGCGAGGAGGGGCTCTCCAAGCTCGACGAGGTGACCGCCACCGGCAAACTGTCCACCGGGCTGGGCCATGGCCGTGTGTTCGCCGAGGCCACCGAAGTGGTGATCGACAGCGGCCGCCCTACCGGCAGCGCGCTGCAACGCTTTGGCGGCAACGCCACCATCGAGGCGCAAGCCATCGTCAACGCCAAGGCGGCGCAACTGGTCAACGCGGCCACGCAGCGCGCGCAGGGCGTCGCCGTCAGCGGTGGGTATGAGGACAACACCGTCCATGTCGAGGTGGGGACCACCCCGATCGGCATGCACAACAACCAGACCAAGGCCGTCTGGCGCGTGGAACTGACCCCGAAAATCAGCGACACGACGCGCCTGCAGGGCTGGTTCGAGCGCAAGCCGGTGTCCGACAGCATCCTGTCCTATGCCGGGGTCAAGGATCCCGTCACCGGGGTGAAGTGGGGCGAGGTGACGCGCACCGGCGGCGGTGGCGGTTTCTCGTATAACGACACGAATGGCGGTGCCTATGCGACGGTCGCGTACAACAAGTACACCGGCCTGAACGTGCAGAGCAACCACAACGTCGAGGTCAATGCGGGCGGCTACATGCAGGTCATGAAGTCCGAAGTGTCGAAGATCACTGCCGGTGTGAACGTCAATTTCCAGAAGTTCGCCAACAATCAGGACGAGTTCACCACCGGGGCAGGGGGCTATTTCAGCCCGCAGAACATGGTGGCGATCGCTTTCCCGATCAATTACTCGCTGACCAAGGGCAATCTTGAGGTCAAGGCATCGGCCACGCCGGGCTTCCAGAGCTTCTCGCAGGCCCAGACCAACGTCTACACCACCAACAACGCCGCACAGGCCATCCTGAACGCGCTGAAGGTCGATAACACCGACGTGCGCAACTACTACGACAGCCTGAGCAAGACCGGCTTTGCAGTCGCAGCATCGGCCGAGGCGTGGTACAGACTGGGTAACAATACCAAGATCGGCGGTTCGGCGAATTACAGCACGTTTGGAAATTACAACGAAATCCGCATGATGCTGGGTATCCGTCAGGCATTCGGGGGGACGAAATGAGGTTGGCGTACGATTTCAGGACCACAGGAGGAGCCGAGATGACAAACGCACCGGCAACCGATGACGCCGCGCTGCAAGGGCTGGCGCTGGTGTTGGGCCTGGCCACCGACGAGATCTTTGGCGCGGCCGATCCGGCGCAGGCGAGGGGGTTCTTCCGCGCCGTAGGGGGCCGTCTGGCGGCGCTGTATCCGATCCCCAGCATGCGCGACCTGCGCGAGTTGCAGGGCGCAGTGAACGCCGCGTGGCAGCGTGTGGGGCTGGGCGAGGCGCAGATCACGCTCGACCTGCAGGGCGTGCTGATCCACCACCACAACGCGCCGGCCGCGATCCCGGGTGATCCCGATCGCCGCTGGGCCGAGGTGATGCCGGCGCTGCTGGTGGGCGCCTATGACGGGTGGCTGCGCGCCATCGGCAGCCCGGAAACGCTGGTGACGCGGGTTGTCGCCCAGTCCGAGGGCCTTGTGGAGATCCGGCACGGTGCCGACATCCTCAACCGATGACATGGTGACGTTCGACCGCCGATCACTGCTGCTCTCCGCCATGGCCGCCGCCGCCGTGGTGGGGTGTTCGCGCAAGGGCGACACCAAAGGCGCCAAGGCCGTGCATGCCGCCACCGCCGCCGCCAAGCCCAAGGGGCCCGCCGACCCGATGTGGACCAGCTTCCGCGATCTCTATCTCGCGCCGGAGGGCCGCATTGTCGACAACGGCAATGGCGGCATCAGCCATTCCGAGGGCCAGAGCTATGGCATGCTCATGGCGGTGCTGAACAACGATCGGCCAGCGTTCGAGGCGCTGCTGGGGTGGACCGAGGCGCATCTGGCGCGGGTCGATGTGGCGCTGTATTCATGGCGTTACGACCCGCGGCAGGCCAATCCGGTCACCGATACCAACAACGCCACCGATGGCGATACAGTGATCGCCTGGGCGCTGGCCAAGGCCGCGCGCCAGTGGGACATGCCGACCTGGGAAAAGCGTTCCGCGCAGATCCGCGCGGCCATTCGCGATCGGCTGGTGGTCGAGCGGGCAGGGCAGCACCTGCTGTTGCCGGGCCTCGTCGGGTTCGATCACGGCGCGGCGGTGACGATCAATCCATCCTACTTTGTGTGGCCCGCGCTGGACGATTTCCGCCGGTTCGACGGGCCCGGGCGCTGGGAGCCGGTGATCGCCACGTGCGAGGCGCTGATCGGCGCGGCGCGGTTTGGCGACCACAAGCTGCCGACCGACTGGATCTATGTGCGCAATGATGGCGTGATCCTGCCCGCGCCCGACAAGCCGGCGCAGTTTGGCTTCGATGCGATCCGGGTGCCGCTCTTTGCGGTGGCGGGGCATCGGGCCGGGCTGGTGGCGCCGATCACGGATTACTGGCGCGCCAAAATGCAGGCGGGGCAGCCGATTCCGGCCTGGATCGACGTGCAGACCGGGGCCGAGGCACCTTATCCGTTGTCGGCCGGCGGGATGGACGTGGTGAAGCGGTTGCTGGGCGAGCCGTTATTGGCGCATGAGGCGCTGGCGGCCGACTATTATGGGTGCGTTTTGCAGCTGTTGGCGCGGTTTTTGCGCTGAGGTAGCGGGTGGGGTAGGGGAAGCGCGCCGCTGGGGGACCCGGGGGCGCGTTTTTCGTTTTGGCGGTGGAGCGGCCGGGATGTGTTGGCGGTGGCTTGCGGGGTTCGATTTTAAGGGCGCTGGAGGGGTGTTCTGGCGGGCATTGCTACCCATGGGTACCTGTGGGGTGATTTCGTCTGCCAGGGAGCTTAAAATCGATTTTAGGCAATATCCGTGGTTTTGCGGTTTGCGCATGGTCGACGGTTCGCGTCTGATTGGGCAGCAGCGTTGGCGGTGCGAGGCCGTTTGGAGCGCGCCGCGCATACGTTGATGTGATTAGGGTGGAGGTCGGTGATTGGACGTCATTGATGTCGATAATCGATATTATGTAAATTTAGCGCGGCCGCGTTTGGTCATGCTTCGATCTGTAAGCCATCATAGGCAACCTCGACATGGGGCGGAATCTCTTGCCCCAGAGCAAGATAGTCCATGCTCTTGTCCAGATGTGTGAGGATGGCGCGACCGGCGCGCACCGCCTCGGTCAGTTCCAATGACATTGCCAGATGCGCGTGCGTCGGATGTGGCTCGCGGCGCAGGCAATCGACGACCAGCACGTCGACATCCATGAACAGATCGACCATGTCGCGCGTAATCTCACTGAAATCCGTGGCATAGCCGATCGACTTGCCATCACACTCGAACCGATATCCAGTGCTCTGGACAGGTCCGTGCGGCATTTGGCACGCGCCCACGCCAAACCCCGCGCAGATCCGCAGGCGTTCGACCGCATCGATCTGGACGATCGTCGGATAGCCGAATTGTCCCGCAAAAACATAGCCAAAGCGGTTGCGCAGGCGGCGCACTGTGTCCTCTGCGGCATAGCCAAGCAGCGGACCGCCGCGCCCATAGCGCAAGGGCCGCAGGTCATCGATGCCGTGACAGTGATCGGCATGATCGTGGGTCCAGAACACCGCGTCGAGGCGGTGGATGTCGTTGGCAAGCAACTGGTGCCGCAGGTCGGTGGGGGTGTCGACGAGGATGCGGTTGCCGGCCTCGCTCTCGGCCAAGATGGCAACGCGAGTACGGCGGTTTTTCGGCTCTTTGGGGTCGCACAGGCCCCAGTCGGGTCCGCCGTCGGCGCCGCCGATGCGCGGCACGCCGGTCGAGGTGCCCGAGCCCAGGATCGTAACCTTCACGCCCGTGCGGCCTTGGTAAACAGAGCGTAAAAATTGGCGGTTGTTTGTTTTGACAGCATTTCCAAGGGTATACCTCGTAAATCTGCGACGACGCGTGCGGTGTCCATGGTATAGGCTGGCTCGCACACACGACCGCGATGCGGGATCGGTGCGAGGAACGGGCTATCGGTTTCGACCAGCAGGCGACCGTCAGGTATTGTCTGGGCTATCGCTTGCAAGTCCTTGGCATTCTTGAATGTTACGATGCCGGACAGCGAGATGGTCAGGCCCAGTTCCAGCACTTTCGCGGCGAAATCGGCGCTGGCGGTGAAGCAGTGGATCAACGCGGGGAAGGCCCCCTCGCCCATTTCCTCGGCCAGGATGTTGGTGGTGTCGTCCTCGGCGTCGCGGGTGTGGATGATCAGCGGCAACTGCGTAGCGCGCGCGACGCCGATGTGCATGCGGAACAACGCCTGCTGGGCCACGCGGTCGGACTTGTCGTAGTAGTAGTCGAGCCCGGTTTCGCCGATGCCGATGACTTTGGGATGCGCGGTGGCGGCGGTCAGTTCGGCGGCGCCGAGGTCTGCGTGAGCGTCGGCCTCGTGCGGGTGGATGCCGACGGTGGCCCAGACATCGGGGTTGCGCTCGGCGGTGGCGATCACTGCGTCCCACTCGCTGCGGCGGGTGGAGATGTTGAGGAAACCGCCGATGCCGGCCGCGCGAGCACGTTCAAGCACGGCCTGCTGATCTTCAACCAAGCCTTTGTAATTCAAATGACAATGCGAGTCGATCAACATCACTGCGCCGCCTCGTCAGCGGGCATTTCCAGGCGCGGGAATACGCCCTGCGGTTGCGACAGGCGGAAACCGGTCGCGCGCAGATTTTCGTACCAGCCGGTGACTTCGTTGATTGTAGCGAAGGTTCGTTCCCCAACGGGAATGCCCATTTGTTCCAACAACCGGTCAGCGCTAGCAGGGACGATGGGGCGGATAGCAACAGCAACATCGTGAATGCGGATAAAGAGCGTCGCAAGCACCAAACTCATCCGCTCAGGGTCAGTTTTTTTCAATGACCAAGGCGCTTGTGCATCTATGTACTGATTGCATGCGTAAACTGCTCGCATCCAGGCGTCAGTCGCTGAAGTCAAATCAAGAACCTGAAACGCCTCTTGGTAGCACTTCATTTGGAGTGCGATTTCTGATATCAATTCATTGTCTTCGGCGGTTTTCTTAACCCCCGCATACGCGGGCAATTCACCGCCCAAGTTCTTGAAAATCAGGCTTAATGTGCGTTGGGCGAGGTTGCCGAAGCCGTTGGCCAACTCGGCATTGCAACGGGTTACAATGGCCTCGGCCGAGTAGCTGCCATCGTTGCCGAAGCTGACCTCGCGCAGGAGAAAATAGCGCAGCGAATCCACACCGAACCGGTCGGCCAGTTCGAGCGGATCGACGACATTGCCCAGCGATTTCGACATCTTCTCGCCGCGATGGAGCAGGAAGCCGTGGCCGAATACCTTGCGCGGCAGCGGGAGGTTCGCGCTCTTCAGGAACGCTGGCCAGTAAACCGCATGAAAACGCACGATATCCTTGCCGATCAGGTGCAAGTCGGCGGGCCAGAAACGGGCGAAATCACCCTCGCGGTCGGGGAAGCCGATGCCGGTAAGGTAGGTGCAGAGCGCGTCGACCCACACGTACATGACGTGACCGGGGCTATCGGGCACGGGCACGCCCCAATCGAACGATGTGCGGCTGACCGAGAGATCGCGCAACTCGTTGCCGCGCAGGAAGCCCAGGACTTCGTTGCGGCGGCTTTCTGGTTCAAGAAACCCTTCTGTTTCATTAAGTTCTATCAGGAAGTCACGGTACTTTGACAACCGGAAAAACCAGCTTTCCTCGGCCTGCCATTCGACTGGCGTGCCTTGGGGGGAGAGCTTCACACCCCCCTCGCCCTCGGTGAGTTCGCTGGCGTCATAGAACGCCTCGTCGCGCACCGAGTACCAGCCCTCGTAGCGGTCGAGGTAGAGGTCGCCGGCGTCGCGCATGGCGGTCCACAGCGCGATCGAGGCGGCCTTGTGCTGCTCCTCGGTGGTGCGGCGGAAGGCGTCATAGGAGATGTCCAGTCGGTCGCACATGCTGCGGAAATGGTTCGACATTTCCGTCGCGAAATCGAGCGTTTCACGCCCCGCGTTGCGTGCCGTCTGGGCCATTTTCAGGCCGTGCTCATCAGTGCCGGTGACGAGGCGCACGTCCTTGCCCTGCTGGCGGTGGAAGCGGGCGATGGCATCGGCTGCGATCGCCTCGTAGGCGTGGCCAATGTGCGGCTTGCCGTTCGGATAGGCAATCGCGGTGGTCAGGTAAAAACGGTCGGCCATAGGCCCTTTCCGACGCTAAAATTGGGTTTCGACGGAAGCTCTAGTGCGGTTTGGCGGGCGAGGCAAACCGTCAGGCGGCGCCGACCCCCGCCAACAGGTGCCCGAGCTGCCCCGCCAGTAGGCTGGGGTCGTAGTTGTAGAGCGGGGCTTCGTTGGCGAGGCGGCTGATGGCCTCGTGCGCGGCGATGATCACGGCTTGGCGGTCGCGCCCGGCGGGGCGCAAGGCAACTGCGAGTTCGGCGCGGGCCAGTTCCAGCACGGCGGCCTGCCGTGCCCGCGCTGGCCGGGCGCCGACTTCGCCGACGAGGGCGGCGGTCAACGCCACCGGGTTGCCGTCGCCCGAAAGCAGTTGCGTCATGATCGCATGGACTTTGCCGAGGTCTTCCTCGACGAAATCGAGCGCCACGCCCGGCGAGCCGCCCGCCGCCGCGACCGCCGCGCCGCGTGTGCCGGCGTCGATCTGGGGTGCGCTGGCCGCCAGAATGCGCGCGACTTCGGCATCGGGCAGCGCCGTGAACCGCAGGATCCGGCAGCGCGACCGGATCGTCGGCAACAGCCGCCCGGGGCGATGCGCGACCAGCAGGAAGAACGTGCCTTGCGGCGGCTCCTCAAGGCTTTTCAGCAAGGCATTGACGGCGGCGGTTTCCATGTCGTCTGCCGGATCGATGATCACCGCCCGCCGCGCGCCCAAGGTTGGCCGGGTGTTGAGGCGGTGCTGCATCGCGCGGATCTCGTCGATCGGGATCGAGCGTTTGCGGGCATAAGCCTCACCTGCCTCGCGGCGCTTTTCGTCTTCCTTGGTGGCGGGGGGGTGCTCGGGGATCAGGATGTCCGGGTGCATCTCGGGCGCGGGTTGCGGCACGCCGGGCTCGGCCACCAGCGCGGCAGCGGCGGCGCGGGCGAAGGTGGCCTTGCCGATGCCCTGCGGCCCGGCGAGGATCCAGCCGTGGTGCATCCGGCCCGATGCCATCGCCGCCTGCCATGCGCGCCAGGGTTCGTCATGGCCGCTGAGCCCGGTCATGCGACCCACGCGGCGATGCGGGCGCGGACATCGGCGTGCACCGCCGCCGCTGCGCCATCGCCGGGGATGCGCAGGAAGCGGGCCGGATCGGCGGCCGCCATCTGCGCAAACATCGCCGCGACCCCGGCGTGATAGGCGGCGTCGCGCCCGCCGATGCGGTCACTGGCGCCATGGTCGCGCGCGGCGAGGCGCAGGGTTGCGGTCGCGGACGAGACCTCGATCAGGACGGTCAGGTCGGGGAGCAAGCCGCCGCTGCCGATGCGGTGCAAAGCCAGGACATCGGCATCGCCCAACGACGCCTGATAGGCCCGGCTTGAATCGATGAACCGGTCGCAGATTACCCAGACGCCGCGCGCCAAGGCCGGGCGGATCACCCGGGCCACGTGATCGGCGCGCGCGGCGGCGAACAGCAGTGCCTCGGCCTGCGGGCCCCAATCGACCTCGGCGCCGAGCAGCAGTGCGCGGATGGCCTCCGCGCCGGGGGTGCCGCCGGGCTCGCGGGTCAGCACGACCTCGTGGCCCTCCGCGCGTAGGGCTTCGGCGAGCAGGCGCGCCTGCGTGGATTTGCCGGCGCCCTCGCCGCCTTCAAACGCGATGAAGCGGCTCATGGCAGCCACCGCGCGAGGCCGGTGCGCACGCGATCGAGCGCGCTGCCCGCCGGCACGTTGGCGCCGGCCAACAGCGGCACCCGCCAGGGCGCGGCGTTGCCCTGGCGCACTTCGAGTTCGGCCACTTCGGTCCCCTTGGCGATCGGTGCCGGCAAGGGCCCACGATACGTCACGCGCATGTTCAGCGGCGCCCGCGCGCCCGTTGGATCGAGCACCGCCAGCCGGTCGCGGATCACCAGCGGCACGTGCGCCGCCGTGCCGCCCTGGACTTGCGCTTGCGCCACGGTCGCACCGGCGGAGAACAGATCGCGTTGGCTCCACGCCGAGAAGCCCCATTCGAGCAGCGCCTTGCTGGCCTTCTCGCGCTCGCGCGGGGTGGGCACGCCGGCCACCACCAGGATCAGCCGCCGGTCGCCGCGCTGCGCCGATCCGAGGTAGTTGTAATGCGCCTCGCCGGTGAAGCCGGTCTTGATGCCGTCCGCGCCGGGGACCACGCCCAGCACGGGATCGTGGTTGCGCTGGGTGATGCCATTGAACGTCAGTTCGGCATGGCCGACATAGCGGCGGTAGAACGCTGGATAACGGGTGAGCATGGTGCGCGCGAGGATGCCCATATCACGCGCGCTGACCCAGGTCTGGCCGTTGTCCATATAACCGTTGGGGGTGTTGAAATGGCTCTCGGTCATGCCGAGCTTTTGCGCCTCGGCGTTCATCATGGCCACCCATGCCGGCACGCTGCCCGCGAAACCTTCGGCCAGCACGATGCAGCCGTCGTTGGCCGAGACGTTCATGATGCCCATCAACAATTGATCGACGGTGACCGGCTGATCGTATTCCAGGAACATGCGGCTGCCGGTGTTGTGCCAGTGGCGATAGGCGTCCAGCGACTCGCGATAGACCTGATCGGGGCGCAACCGGCCACTGGCGATCAGTTCGAAGGCGAGGAAGGCGGTCATCGTCTTGGTGACCGAGGCGGGGAGGAAGCGCTTGTCGGCATCCTTGCCATAGAGGATGCGGCCGGTGCCGGCGTCCTCCAGCAGGGCGACGGGCGCGGCGGCGACCTCGACCGGGGGCGGCGGCACGCCCGGATCGAGCCGGATCACCGGCGCGGCATCGCCATCGTTGGCAAAGCCCATCAATGCGGCGCGCGGGATTTTGGCCGGGCGCTCGCGCGGGGCGGGGTGAAGCTCGACCAGGCGCGCGTGGCGGTGCCCGTGCGCCATCGCGGCGCCGGACAATGCCCCGCCGAACAATGCCGCCCCGGCCATGGCGGCAGCCGCGAGGCGGTGCGCCCATTCTCTGCGTGGATGTGATTGCATGCCGGCGCGGAGTGGCACGGCAGGCGGGTGGCGGTCAATCAGTCGGCGTGCACGATCTGGGCATTGCCGGCACCGGCGGCGCGGACTTTCGCCAGCGCGGCCTCGGCCTCGGCGCGCGAGGCGTAGGGGCCCTTGCGGACGCGCCACAAATGACCCGCCGGGGCGATGTGGCCGCCGATCTTCTCGGCCAGCGCGGCGGCGTGGGTCTTGTCGGCGAAGGCGCCGGCCTGGATGGCGATGTCACCCGTGGTGGGGGCGGCTTCGGGTTGGGGTTTCGCGCGCGGCGGCGGAGGCGGGGGCGCGGGCTTCGGGGCGGGCGCTACCGGCGGCGGCGGGGCGACCGGCGCGGGATGGCGCGGTGTCGGGCGCGGTCCGGCGGGGGCGGGCGCATCCTGCGAGGCGGCATTCAGCCCCACCGCCCCATCGGGATTGAGCCGCCGGTTCAGCACCACCAGCAACGGCTTGGGCGTGGCCATGCGTTCGGGCGCGCGGCCGCCGGCGCGGAGCATCGCGCGCTCGGCCTCGGGCGGGTTGACGCGGCGCACGCGCACCGCCGCGCCGTTGCCCACGCCCAGTTGCGCGGCGGCGGCGGCGGACAGCTCGATCACGGCGGTGCTGCCCGCTGGCCCGCGCCGATCGACGCGGACCAGGATCGTGCGCCCGCTGTCGAGCACGGTGACCTCGACATAGGACGGCACCGGCAGCGTGTGGTGCGCGGCCGAGATCGCCGTCCCCTCGCCCACCGTGGCGTGGCCGACGGCGTCGTAGTTCATCGTATCGGACGGGGTGTAGGTGGTCGCGCCGACACTGTAGGGCGCGCCGAGCACCACGGGGAAGTCCGCTGCGGGGCCGTTGCCGCCCTGCCCGCCACCCTGTGCAAGAGCGATCCCCCCGCCCGTCACCGCAAAACCCAGCCCGAACATCAGCGCCATCGACAAAGGCGACCTGTGGTTAACGCGAAAGCTCATCGGACAGCAGTCCCACACTGAGGGCATAATAGTTGGAACAGTTGTATTCGAGGATAACCCGATAATTTCCGGTTAAAAGATAGGCGGTTCGCCCCTGACCGTCGGGCTCGATCAGCGCGGTGAGGACATCGTCGCCGATGGTGCCCTGCGGTTGCACCCCGCGCGCGCGCCACTCGCGCACGGTCAGCCAGCGCGAGTAGCGGGCATGAACCCGCGGGCAACTCGGCGCGACCAGCGCGGTGGCGATGCCGGTGCGGTCCAACCCGGCGGGGACAGTGGCCGGCACCCCCCATGGCTGGCCCGGGCGCCAGCCGGCGTCGCGGAAGTAGTTGGCGATCGAGGCCAGCGTGTCGGCGCTGTCGTTCCACACGTCGCGTCGGCCGTCGCCATCGCCGTCCTGCGCCAGCCGCAGATAGGCCGAGGGCAGGAACTGCGGGTTGCCGAGCGCGCCCGCCCAACTGCCGGTCAGTTGCGCACGCGGGATGCCGGTGTCGGCCATTTTCAGCAGGGCGATGAACTCGCTGGCAAAGAGTTCGCGGCGGCGGCCGTCATAGGCCAGCGTCGCCAGCGAACGGGCGAGATCGAAATCGCCCATGTAGCGGCCATAATTGGTCTCGTTGCCCCAGATCGCCAGTGCCACCGCGATCGGCACGCCATAGCGGTGCTCGATGGCGGGGGCCCATGGCGCAGCCTGGGCATATTTGGCGCGGCCGGCGGCGATCCGCGCGGCATCGATGTGCGCGCGATAATAAGGCGAGAAATCGGGCGCGGCGGCGGGGTTGGCGCCGGTGCCCGATCCCGGCTGGTTGCGATCGAGCGCGATGACCTTTGGGTTGTAGGTCAGGCCGGCGGTCATGCGGGCGATGGTCGGTTCGGACACGCCCTCTGCCCGTGCGCGCGCGGCGAGCAACTGCAGGTAGCCGTCGAAGCCGGCGGTCTGATCGGGGCTGGCGGGCGGCAGGATCGGCGCGTTGGCGAGGGCGGGTTGCGGCAGGGTTTGCGCGCTGGCGCTGGCGGACTGCGGCAAGCCTTGTCCGCTGGCCACCCATGCCACGAGAGCGCCGGCGCACGCGCGCAAAAGCAGGGGGCGATGTCGGAAAACCATGGCCGCTCCTTCGCACGAGCGGCGCAACCGGGGCAAGCACGGCGATGCGCGGCTCGTCGCGCGCGCGCAACACGCTTGAAACCGGGCCGAACTTGCGCCATCGCCTCCGACACGGCGGATTCGCCGTTCCTGCGCCGGCCGCCGCCGCCCGCGCCGTGGAAGAGTGGCCGAGCGGTTTAAGGCACCGGTCTTGAAAACCGGCGTGGGTGCAAGCTCACCGTGGGTTCGAATCCCACCTCTTCCGCCAGGCACCCCTCCACAGGGGTCCACAACAGTCCACTCAGATTGATGTTTTTCATATAAAAACTGACACTTACCGGGTCATGTGGTCCACATCGGTCCACATCGGTCCACACGCCTCCACTCATGGCGTGGTTCCGATTCGTGGTCTCGGCATTGGAGAAACGTGGTCTCGGAGATGACGATGTTGAGCGATGCAAAAATCCGTGCCGCCAAGGCAAGAGACAAGGCATATAAGCTGACGGACAGCCACCGGTGTGAGTCAGAGCCCAAGCGGGACCCAAGCCCGTGGAGCTACAAACATCTGAAAGAGCAAAAGAATATAACTCCTCAAGGGGTCCCGATCGGCGCCGGTCAGAACCCCCTCCAAATTCAGATCTATTTGCTTTTACAAGTATTTAGTCCGCTTCTAGCGGGGTTCCACTTCGACGCTTATCTACAGCGTTGAACAGCCCTGATGGTAGAACCACACGGACAAAGGTCCGGTCTCGAACACGATCCGCTTAGCCTGTGGCGCACGCTTGCGGATCACTTCGGCCAGAAGTTTGGGGTCAGAGGCGCACTTCCCGCGCCCAATCCGCTTGCCATCCTGACGAACCGAGATCCAAGTATCTTCAGGGAAACATCGAGGCCGATATACTGCTCCATGGTTGTCCTCCATTCGATGCCTGGGCCCGGTCCACATCGTGAGCCCGTTCTTCATCTTATCAGGGGGCAACCACCTGACGACAATCTCGATCAACGAAACGGCCTGCCTGGCCGACGCTCCCCGCGATTACCCTATGTTCGTGCATGAGAGCGTCAGCAGTCCGACCTCAATGCCACCCTTCCGCCTTGGCCTGCCGCTCTTGCTTGGCGTCGAACGGGTCGCCAGCGGCCATGCCCTGGGCGATCGCCATGAGATCCGTTTCAGATCCGGCCTGCCGGTAGGACGTATGCGAAAGCGCGCTCCCGGGGAGAATGTGCTGCAGTTGCCAACCTTGAGCGTCGCGACAGGCGATCCCCGACGCCAGCGCGCCCGCGAACGTGCGGCAGATGTCGCCATCGCCGCGGCGGAATGTCGTCAGCATGCGGATCTGGTCGCCATCCTGCGCCGAGGCCAGTTGGGTGTCGAGCGCATCGGCCAGCGATCCGCCGGCAAACAGACCGCCGTCCCGGGCAACGACCGGCGCCAGGCTGTCCTGCCTGTGCCACGCGCCGCCGATCGAGATGCCGAGGATCAGGGAAGCGGCGATGGCCGCCCCGATCGCCGCGTGGGACCGCCATCCCGGACGCGGCCTGCCTGCCGCCACCGACAATCCCCGGGCGGACGCAAGCGGCACCACATTGGCCCCCGCCTCCGCACGGATGGCCTCTACCCAGGCCGACGGCACGTCCTCGACAGAACCGGGCGCGTAATGCGAGCCCAGACGCTCCCGCAGCGCCCGCTCCTCCGCGATCCGGTCGGCGAGATCGGGATTGGCCAGTGCCGCCTGCGTGATCCGCGCCCGGGCCGACGCATCGCTCTCGCCATCGACATAGGCCATGATCTCTTCCGGGGTGATGGTCATGGCCGTTCTCCCAGATCGCGCCGCAACGCCTCGCGGCCACGGACCAGACGTGAGGTCAACGTGCCGATCGGGCAACCGATGATCTCCGCCGCCTCCTTGTAGCCGAAGCCCTCGACCAGCACGAGCATCACCGCCTCGCGCTGTTCCTCGGGCAGGCGCCGCATGGCCCGATCGACCTGCCCCAGCTCGACCGCCGCCTCCACCGCCGCGTCGCCGGCATCGCCGACATCGGCGCCGGCCTCCTCCGGCACGAATGTCTGGCCACGGCGGCTGCGGGCACGGCCCTCATCGATCCATATGTTGCGCATGATCCGATACACCCAAGCGTCTAGGCGCGTGCCCGCCTGCCACAAATGAGCGGCCTTCAACGCGCGTTCGATCGTCATCTGGCAGAGGTCGTCACCATCGGCACCGTCGTGGGCCAGACCCCGCGCAAAGCGCCGCAGCCGGGGCAGCAACCTCACCAGATCCTCGCCAAATTCAACCGATGCCACGGAAATTTTGCCCTGTCTGTGGATGAAACGGCTGCCCCGCCTCGTCTCATCCATGTAAATGCAGTTTTTTCGGATCGGGAACAAGCCAATGCGATCAGGGCGGCGCGCATGGGTTCTGGTGTTGCTGTTGGGCGTCTCGGGCGCGGCCAGCGCGCAATTGGGTCTGCCACGGGTCGCGGGCGTGCTCGGCCGGGTCGATGGCGCGCTCGACACGCTGGCCCGCGCGCCGGGCGATATCGTGCGCGATGCCACTGCCCTGGCAAGCGCGCGGATCGATCGGCTCGACGCTTTCCTTCAGGCCAACCGCGCTTTGGTCGAGCGAGATGATGATGGCCAGCCGGCGCGCGCCCGCGAGGTGCTGATGCTCGATCCCGACGATGCCGCGCTTGCCCATGCGCAGGCCGCAGGTTTCAGGCTGATCGAGATGGGCGACATCGGCGGCCTCGGCATCGCCTATGCGCGCCTGACGACGCCGCCACACATGCACCTTGCTGCCGCGATCCGTGCGTTGCGCCGGATCGTCCCGGGGAAGCAGGTCACCGCCGACCAGATCCATTTCGCCAGTGGCGCGGCATCGTCGCCCGCCCCGACCGGCGTGGCCACAGAACCGCCAGCACCCCATGGCGGCACTGTCGGCATTATCGACGGCGGGGTGGCGGGGGCCATCCGCATCGCCGCCCAGGCCGGTTTCGCCGAGGGTGCGCCCCGGCCCGATCCCCATGCGCAGGCCATCGCCTCGCTTCTGGCCGGCGCAGGCACCGTCCGGATCGATGTCGCCGATGTTTATGGCAGCGATCCGGCCGGGGGCGGCGCACTGGCGATCGCGCGGGCGCTCGGCTGGATGGCGGCGAGGGATGTGCCGGTGGTCTCGATCAGTCTGGTCGGTCCAGCCAACCCGCTGCTGGCGCGGGCCATCGCAGCGGTTCAGACCAAGGGCATGATCGTCACGGCCGCCGTCGGCAACGATGGCCCCGCCGCACCGCCGGCCTATCCCGCGTCCTATCCGGGCGTGGTTGCGGTCACCGGGGTCGATCGGCATGGGCGCGTGCTGATCGAAGCCGGCCGGGCCAGTCATCTCGACTATGCCGCGCCCGGCGCCGACCTGACCGTTCCCGATCGCGGCGGGCGGCGGCAGTTGCGCGGGACGTCTTATGCCGCGCCGTTGGTCGCCGCGCGGCTGGCCGCGCTGGGCGGTGCGGCGGCGACACCCGCGACGCGCCTCTCTCGCGCCGATGCCGAAGCGGTGGGGCGCAGCCCGCGCACCGGGCGGGGCGTGCTGTGCGATGCCTGCCGCAGCGGCATCTGAAAAATTTGCCCGCGCCGGGATTAAACGCAAACGGGCACTCGTTCCTCCTCCAGACGCAGGTCATTCACGGCCGGCGCGATGATGGAGATCGATCATGACCAAATTCATCAACCCGTCGTTCGCCGCTCTGGCGGTTGCCCTGGCGCTGGCGACACCGGCGCACGGCCAGCTTTTGCGCGGCGGTCTTGGCGGCGGCCTGGGGCTGGGCGGGGGCCTGCCGATCGGCGTGAACGGTGGCATCGGTATCAATGGCGCGATCGACGACACCGCGCACACGCCCGCCCCCCGTGTGCACACACCCAAGGTGCCAAAACACGTGGCTCTTCCGGCCCCTGCCAACGCGACTGCGGTCGTGACTGGCGTCGCGCCGGTCGCCCCGAACGTACATGCGATCGTCAACGTGGCCCACGCCGTGCCGACGTTCGTCGCGGTGCCGGCAATCCCCGATGTCGTCGTGCGCCGCGCCGCGATTGGCGAGGCCGGCATCGCCCCGGTCGGCTATGCCGAGGTGCCCGATTATGTCGATCAGCAGTACGTCACGCTGCAGAACGAACTGCGCGGTAGCGGCGTCACGGTCGAGCGGCAGGGGCAGCAGATCGTCCTCGAGATGCCCAGCGACGTCACGTTCGCCTTCAACAAGTACGATATCCAGCCGCGCTTCTTGGGCGTGCTCGAAGCGGTATCGCAGACGCTCGCCCGGTTCCCCGCCAGCTATGTCGACGTCAACGGCCATACCGATGCGGTCGGCTCGTTCAGTTATAACCAGGTCCTGTCCGAACGCCGCGCCGACACCGTCGCCGACTTTCTGGCATCCCGTGAGGTCAACCCGGCGCGTCTTCATGTGGAAGGGTTTGGCAAGACCGAACCTGTTGCCAGCAACGCGACCATCGCCGGTCGGGCCGCCAACCGCCGGGTGGAAATCATCCTCACGCCTTACGCGGCGTGAGGACAACAAGCCCTGATGCGGTCACGGTGACACACGGGAAGAGCCGGCGGCAGGCTCGATCACAGCCAGGTTCGCAGGCCCATGACGAAGCTGGTCTGGCCCGGTCGCTGGCCATCGGCGCGGGCATCATCGGCGGTCCTGCCGGTCTTGCGCTCCCACGATATGCCCACATAGGGCGCAAACCCGCGCGTGACCTCGTAGCGCAGGCGAAGGCCCAACTCGGCATCGACAAGCCCGGCGCCGTAACGATCCTCTGCCACGTCCTGCGCCGAGAGATTCAGCTCGATGCGCGGCTGCAGGACGAGGCGTTGGGGGATCCGCGCGTCGTGCCAAGCCTCCAGCCGGCCCAGCAGATCGCCCTTGTCGGAGAGGAACAGCGCGCCCTCGGTCTCGAACTCGTAGGGTGAGAGCCCCTCGAAGCCGACGGTCGCATAAGTCCGGCTCGGCACGGGCCGGATGTCCTGTCGCAGGCCGACCTGAAGGTTGTAATAGGGGCCGATCGCGTGGCTGAAGAGCGCCTGCACCTCGGCGCTGTTCACGCCGTGATGGAAGGTGCCGTCACCCTCACTCTTGAGCCACAGCCGGTTGACGTCACCGCCGATAAAGGCCTCGCCATCCCAGCGATAGCCATTGCGACCCTGAAGTGCCCGCATCTCGGCCAGGTTGAACAGCACTTGCTGAACTGTCTGGCCACCATTGTCGTGCATCATCGCCGAGCGTGCCTGATCCATATCGCCGGTCGCGAAGAAGCGGTCGGCATAATGATCGACGGGCATTGTCGGGGCGGCGGCGTGCCCGGCCGGCAAGTCCGTTCCGGCCGGTGCCGCCATTGTCGTCGGATGGCTGGCGGCCGCATCGGACATATCCATTCCGGCCATCGCGGCATGATCCATGCCGGGCATGGCTCTGACCGGGGTAACAGGCCTCGGCTTGACGAGGCGCTTGGTGGCCGGCTTCGCGGGCGCTCCCTTGGACTTTGGGGGTGCCGCCGGCATGCCGGGCATGTCCATTCCTTGCATCGACTGAGCGGCAAGGGGCGCGGCAAGCACGCAAAGCACGGTCGCCACAACCGATGCGAGGCATTTCACGCCGCGTCACCCTGCGGGCGGACGCTGACCACGCGCATCATGCCCGCCGCCATGTGGTAAAGCAGATGGCAGTGGAAGGCCCAATCGCCGACCGCATCGGCGGTGAGGTCAAAGCTCACCGTGCCGCCCGGCTGGGCCAGCACGGTGTGCTTGCGCGGCGCATGATCGCCATGGCCGGTGACCAGCGCGAAGAAATGGCCGTGGAGGTGGATGGGGTGCCCCATCATCGTATCGTTGATGAGCGTGATACGGACGCGCTCGCCTTGCGTGAAGGGGATCGGCGCCATCGTATCCGACATCTTCACCCCATCGAACGACCACATGAAGCGCTCCATGTTGCCGGTGAGGTGGATATCGAGACTGCGCGAGGGCGCACGGACATCGGGGTTGCGGTCGAGCGCCGCCAGATCGCGATAGACCAGCACGCGATGGCCGACATCGCCGAGGCCCTGTCCTCGCTCGCCAGTGCGGTCGATGGGCATCGGCGCGATGCTCTGCACGCCCGGGCCACGCCGGATCCAGGGTGCGTTGCCGAACGCCCGCATCTTCATGGCGCCCATGGTGCCGTCACTGCCGCCCGCCATGCCGGGCATGGCTGCCACCGTGGCGTGGTCCATACCACCCATGGTCATGCCGCCCATGCCCATGTCCTTCATCGTCGCGAGCGGGCGCGGCCGCAGCGGTGGGACCGGTGCGACCATACCAACACGCGGCGCCAATGTGGCCCGCGCCAGTCCCGAGCGATCGATGCTCTCGCCGACCAGCGTATAGGCGCGCTCGTCGGGCGGCGTGACGATGACGTCGAACGTTTCGGCGACGCCGATCTGGAACTCGTCGGTCTCCACCGGACGCACATTCTGGCCGTCCGCCTGCACCACCGTCATCGCCAGACCGAGGATACGGACATTGAACGTCGTCATCGATGAGGCATTGATGATGCGCAGCCGCACACGCTCGCCGGGTGCGAACAAGGCGGTCCAGTTGTCCTGCGGCCCGTGCCCGTTGACGAGATATGTGTAGGTCTGGCCGGTTCCATCGGCGATGTCGGTCGGGTTAATCCGCATCCCTCCCCAGGACAGGCGATCCTTGAGCAGCTGGTCCTTGCCCGTGAGCAGGCCGGACAATGTCTGCTGTTGGCGGTTGTAGGAACCGGGATCGACTTTCATCCGGTGGAAGATCAGCTCGGGGCTCTCATAGCTATGGTCGGAGAGGACGACGACATGCTCGCGATCGGACCGGACGGGATCCGTCCCCGCCGGATCGATCACGATCGGGCCATAGAGCCCAAGCTGCTCCTGAAACCCCGAATGGCTGTGATACCAGTAGGTGCCCGATTGCCGGATCCGAAATTCGTAGAGGAAGGTCGCGCGCGGCTTGAGGAAGGTCGCGCGCGGCTTGATGCCGGGGAAAGAGATGCCCGGCACGCCATCGCACTGCGCCGGTACGAGCAGGCCGTGCCAGTGGAGCGATCTGTCCACCTCGAGATCGTTGATCACCTGGAGGCGGATCGTCTGCCCTTCGCGCAATCGGATGAGCGGCGCAGGCACGGTTCCGTTGATCCCGATCGCACGCGAGGGCCGGCCGTCGATCATCATCGTCTGGCGCGCGATGCGCAGGGTGATCTCATCGCCCGACAGGACAGGAGGCGGTGTCGTGATCCCGGCCGAGACCGGGCGCGCCCAGGCAGGAAACCCGACCGTCCCGCCCAACGCGAGCCAGCCCCGCAGCAGCGAACGGCGATCGAACCCGCTCATTTCGCCAGCATCCAGACCGCCATCGCGATCATCATCAGATTTTCGGTGAGCGAAACGAAGCCAAGCGGCACTTTGGTTGCGCCGCCGACGCAGGCGCATTTGATGTCGCGCCTGTCGATATAGACCGCCTTGAACACCGACCCCGCGCCGATTCCCCCGATGGCCAGCGTCACGGGCGCGGACAACCACGTCAGCACGCCGGCGGTCATCAGGATGCCCGCCCCCGCCTCGGCAAAAGGGTAGATGGTGGCATAAGGCACCCACCGACGCGCCAGTGTGGATAGGCGTCCAAGCGGGACCCAAGCCCATGGAGCTACAAACATCTGAAAGAGCAAAAGAATATAACTCTTCAGGGGGCTCCCGATCGGCGCCGGTCAGGACCCCCTGCAAATTCAGATCTATTTGCTTTTACAAATATTTAGCCCGCTTCTAGGGCGTGGTGACGATTTAACTATTTCAGCCATATAGCGATGGCTGCGAGTTTGACGAAGCCCATGAAGTTTGCGAGCAGCTTGTCGTATCGGGTTGCCACTCGTCGGAACTGCTTGAGTTTGGCGAAGAAACGCTCGACGCGATTGCGTTCTTTGTAGAGTTCGTTGTCGTAGTGCCGTTGCGTCTTTCGATTTCGCTTGGGCGGGATAACGACATCGATTCCAGCCTTTTGATCCTGTCGCACAAATGATCAGCGTCATAGCCCTTGTCAGCGAGGAGGGCCTGCGCTTCGAAGCCGTCGATGAGGTCGTGTGCCAGAGCGATGTCATTGCGTTGCCCCGGTGATCCGATCAGGCGG
>Ga0302187_10000107_pt1 | contig 78225 bp, 74 predicted proteins | sample II_Bog_E1_3_FD_202120 | JGI IMG/M metagenome (GOLD analysis project Ga0302187, IMG submission 202120) | Peat permafrost microbial communities from Stordalen Mire near Abisko, Sweden - II_Bog_E1_3 | ecosystem: Environmental > Terrestrial > Soil > Wetlands > Peat | place: Sweden: Abisko...
CCCTCCGGCGGCCAAGGGCCACGGCCCTTGGATCCCTGACCTTGGGGTTGCGCGGACTGGCGATGATGCGCCCGCCGCGAAGCGGCCATCCCATGAAAGCCGCTTCGCGGCGGGCGTAACATCGAAAGCGAGCGCAGGACCAAAACGTTCGGGATCCAAGGGCCGTGGCCCTTGGCCGCCGGAGGCCCCTTCCCTTGAATCCCCGCACGCCCTAGGGCAAGTCGCTCTATGACCCGCGTCCGCCTTCTTGTCCTCAATGCCGCGCTGGGCCCGCTGGATTACCGCGTGCCGCACGGCATGTCGGTGGAGCCGGGCAGCGTGGTGCTGGCGCCGCTGGGGCCGCGTCAGGTGCTGGGCGTGGTCTGGGACGAGGGCCGGCTGCCGGGCGAGACGGTGGGGGATAACCGGCTGAGGCCTTTGGTGGGCGTGTTGCCGGTGCCGCCGTTGGGGGCGCCGCTGCGGCGGTTGATCGAGTGGACGGCGGATTATTATTGCGCCTCGCTGGCGGCGGTGGCGCGCATGACGTTGTCCAGCCAAGCCGCGTTGCAGGGCGGGCGGACGATGACCGAGTATCGGCTGGGCGATCTGGCCGAGGGCGTGCGGATGACCACGCAACGGCAGACGGCGTGGGATGCGTTAACCGATGCGCAGGGGACGATCCGCGAGTTGGCGGAGATCGCCGGCGTGTCAGAGGCGGTGATCCGCGGCATGAGCAATGCCGGGATGCTGGCCACGGTGACGGTGGATGTGGACCGGCCATGGCCGCGCGCGGACCCGGAGCATGACGTGCCGGTGCTCGCGCCGCAGCAGCAGGCGGCGGCGGACCGGATGATCGCGGCGGTTCGGGACGGGGCGGCCAAACCGTTCCTGCTCGATGGCGTGACTGGATCGGGCAAGACCGAGACCTATTTCGAGGCGATTGCCGAGGCGATGAGACTGGGCCGGCAAGTGCTGGTGCTGCTGCCCGAGATCGCTTTGACCGCGAATTTCCTGCATCGGTTCGCGGCGCGGTTCGGCGCGCGGCCGGTGCTGTGGCACTCCTCGCTGAAAACCAGCGAGCGGCGGCGGGCGTGGCGCGCGGTGACTTTGGCGCCCGATGAGGGTGGCGCGCAGGTGGTGGTGGGGGCGCGGTCGGCGCTGTTTTTGCCATTTGCGCGGCTGGGGCTGATCGTCGTTGATGAGGCGCACGAGACCAGCTTCAAGCAGGACGAGGGCGTGCGGTACAATGGCCGCGATGTGGCGGTGATCCGCGCCAAGTTCGAGCATGTGCCGGTGGTGCTGGCCAGTGCCACCCCTGCCTTGGAGAGCATGGCGCTGGCCGAGGCGGGGGTCTACGAGCGGTTGGTGCTGCCCGACCGGTTCGGCGGGGCCTCGATGCCGAAGATCGAGATTGTCGATCTCACCAAGCATCCGCCCGAGCGTAATCACTGGCTGTCACCGCCGCTGGTCGAGGGGTTGCGTATCCGGCTGGCGCGCGGGGAGCAGAGTTTGCTGTTTCTCAACCGCCGGGGTTATGCGCCGCTGACGCTGTGCCGGCATTGCGGGCACCGTTTCCAGTGCGAATCGTGCAGCGCGTGGCTGGTCGAGCATCGGTTGTCGCGGCGGCTGGCGTGCCACCATTGCGGGCATCAGGAGCCGGTGCCCGACAAATGCCCCGAATGCGGCGAGAGCGACTGTCTGGTCGCCTGTGGGCCGGGGGTGGAGCGCATCGCCGACGAAGTGGCCGCGATCCTGCCCGAGGCGCGCGTGGCATTGGTCACGTCCGACACATTGACCTCGCCGGATAAAGTGGCCGCGTTTGTCGCCGCCGCCGAGGCGCGCGAGATCGACGTGATCGTCGGCACACAGTTGGTGACCAAGGGCTATCACTTCCCCGACCTCACCTTGGTAGGCGTGGTGGACGCCGACCTCGGACTGGAGGGCGGCGACTTGCGCGCGGGCGAGCGGTCCTATCAGCAGATCGCGCAAGTCGCGGGCCGCGCCGGCCGCGCCGCGCGCCCTGGCGAGGTCATGATCCAGACCCGCCACCCCACCGCCGCCGTGATCGAGGCCATGGCCAACGGCGACCGCGACGCCTTCTATGCCGCCGAAACCGCCGCGCGGCGGTCCGTGGGCGCGCCGCCGTTCGGGCGCTGGGCGGCGGTGATCGTGTCGTCCGAGGACGAGGCCGAGGCGCGTGATGCCGCCCGCGCCATCGGCGGCACGCGGCCGGTGTTGCCCGATGTGGTGGTGTTGGGACCGGCACCCGCACCTCTGTCGTTGTTGCGCGGGCGGTATCGCTATCGCTTGCTGATCAATGCGCGGCGGTCGGCGGCTCTGCAGGATGTGATCCGCGCGTGGCTGGGGGCTTTGACGTTTCCGCCCGGGGTGCGGGTGGGGGTGGACATCGATCCTTATTCTTTTGTTTGAAGGGATTAAGGGTGGAATGCGAGGGGCAAACCCCTCGCGCTCCCCGTTCCTGTCTTCGTTGCGCCCTGCCCTCGATCAAGCGCCATGTCGCGAAGCGGCTATACAGCCTGCGGCGCGGCGACGTTATGCAAGGAGGCCGGCCAAAGCTGAGCCCGACAACGTTGAGGGAGCGCGAGGGACGAGTCCCTCGCTTTTTCCCCTTAAACCTTCCGCCCTGCCCTGCGCCGCTCGGCTGCGGTTTCGGTCGGCACCCCTACCGCCACCACGCCCTCGCGCGCCAGGAGGTCGGCCTTGATCCCCCCGCCATAGGCATAACCGCCGATCGAGCCATCCGACCGCACCACCCGGTGACAGGGAATCAACACCGCCACCGGATTCGCCCCATTGGCGCCCCCGGCCGCGCGCACTGCGCCGGGTCGGCCAGCCGCAGCGGCCAATGCGGCGTAGCTTAACGTCTCACCGGGGGGGATGGTGCGCAGGGCCTGCCACACCGCCTCCTGAAACGCCGTACCGCGTACATCCAACGGGATCGCGGCGAGCCGCGCGGGATCGGCGGCGGGGGCCTCGACAATGGCGATGACCTCGGCGAGCAGGGCGCGGAAGGCATCGTCGGCTTCGGCAAGCACCGCATGGGGGAAGCGGGCGGCAAGGTCGGCATCGGTCTCGTCGAACGAGAGGCGGCAGATGCCCTTGTCGGTGGCGGCGACCAGCATGGCGCCCAGCGTGGTCGGCACCACCGCCCAGCGAATCGTCACGCCCTGCCCGCCGTTGGCCCAGACCGATGGTGACATGCCGAGTTTCTCCAGACTGGCGGCATAGAACCGCGATGGTGACGAATAGCCGGCGGCATAAACCGCCTCGGTGACCGATGCGCCATCGGACAATGCCGCGCGCGCCGATTCCAGACGCCGCGCGCGCAGATAGGCGGCGGGCGATAGTCCAGTGGCGCGGGTGAACAGGCGCTGGAAATGCGCGGGGCTATAGCCGACCCCCTCCGCCAACAGCGCCAGCGTGGGGGGCGGAACGCCCGCCGACTCGGCGGCCGCGATCAGCCCCAGCGCGTTGGCCAGCGCGGCCTCCTCGCGGCTGGCGTCGTCGGGGGCGCAGCGCTTGCAGGCGCGGAAGCCGGCGGCCCGGGCGATGGCGCCATCGGCGTAAAACCGCACGTTGGCGCGCGCCGGATGCCGCGCCGGGCACGAGGGGCGGCAATAGATGCCGGTGGTCAGCACCGCCGTCACGAAAGCGCCATCGGCGGTGTGGTCACGCGCCAGCACCGCGCGCCAGGCGGCGTCGGGATCGGGGCCGGTGGGATCGGGGCCGGTGGGATCGGGGCCGGTGGCTGCGGTCAAGCCGGGTCTCCATGCCGCGTGACGGCGGCGAGAAAGCAGCCATGGGCCGCGTTGTGCGCATGGATATAGGCCACCGCCGGATCGGCGAACAGCCCGAGCAGCCCATCCTCGACCGCGCCGGGATCGGCCAGCGCGGCGGCATAGAGCATCCCCGTCGCATCGAACCCGCGCAGCGACAGCCGACGCCGATCGAGCATGGCCGGCACCCGGTCGATCGCCTCGGCCGGGGATGCGTCCTGGCGCACAAAGATCGCGTGGGCGGTGCGAAACGGCGTCGCGACATCGTGGCTGACGTGATGGACGAGGATCAGCGTCTCGCCGGCGGCGGCGTCGGTCAGGCCGACGCGGCAGGGATAGCCGCCGTCGCTCTGCGCGACCACGCGGCGGGCGAGGCGTGTGGCCAGCGTGGCCTCATCGAGCGTGAACAGCGGGGCGAAGACGGAGGGGGAAAGGCCGCGAATGCGATAGGCCATGATGAGAGTCCTTAGAGCGGGCAAGTGGCGGGATCGGGCCCCGGTTTGCGCCGGCCCTGCCGATGTCGCATCCCGGAACATGCGGCCAAAAGCCGCGCGCCCCACCCCTGCCCCGGTCGCCGGCTGGCGGGCGCCGGGCACGGACCATCGCGACCGCTTCACCACAGCGCATACGATATTCAAATGGTACTTCCCGACAACTTGCATCGTGTGAGGATCGTCGCTATGCGCCGCCTCGTCGGGAGGAGGCCGCACCGGGGAGCCGGCGCGGGACGTTTTGCCTGTCATCCGGCGTGGCACCGCGCATTGGGGGCTCCGTGCTCCCGCCGGTGAACGCCCATTGGCAGCAGCGTCGTTGGCGACAACGTCACCCGGCGATCAGTTCAGGCGGAACCCGTATGGGCCGTCCGCGTGCCGATTAAAGGGGACCCGACTGCGTGGAAACGTCCGCCGCCATCACTGCCAGCCTGCCGGGGCGCTATGCCTCCGCGCTTTTCGCATTGGCGAAGGAACAGCGCTGCGAGGTCTCGGTTGAGCAGGATCTCGATACGCTGGGCGCCGCGCTGGCCGAAAGCACCGATTTCGCCGCGCTGATTCGCGATCCGTCCATCGGCCGCGATGCCGCCGGGGCTGCGGTCGATGGCGTGGCCAACGTGCTGGGCAACGGGCCGATGACCCGCAACTTCCTCGGCGTGCTGGCCCAGAATGGCCGCCTGACTGCGCTGCCCGCCGCGATCCGCGCGTTCTCGGCCATCGCTGCCGCCGATCGTGGCGAAGTGGCCGCCGACGTGACCACCGCCCACCCGCTCGACGATGCGCAACTGGCCGATCTGGCCGCCAGGCTGCGCGAGCGCGAGGGCAAGGATGTGAAGATCACCGCCAAGGTGGATCCGGAGCTGCTCGGCGGTCTCGTCGTGCGCATCGGCAGCCGCCAGATCGACAGCTCGATCCGCACCCGCCTCAATACGCTCGCCCGCGCCATCCGGGGCTGACCTCGCCGCCGGGCCAGCGCTCGGCGACGCACAAGAATTCGATGAAAGGCTGAACATGGACATCCGCGCCGCAGAAATCTCGAAGGTCATCAAGGACCAGATCGCCAATTTCGGCACCGAGGCCCAGGTTTCGGAAGTCGGCAGCGTGCTGTCGGTCGGTGACGGTATCGCTCGCATCCATGGGTTGGACCAGGTCCAGGCCGGCGAGATGGTGCAATTCTCCAACGGCGTGCAGGGCATGGCCCTGAACCTGGAGGCCGATAACGTCGGCGTCGTGATCTTCGGTTCGGATGCCGAGATCAAGGAAGGCGACATCGTCAGCCGCACCGGCACCATCGTCGACGTGCCCACCGGCAAGGGCCTGCTGGGCCGCGTCGTCGATGCGCTGGGCAACCCGATCGATGGCAAGGGCCCGATCGTTTATACCGAGCGCCGCCGCGTCGAGGTGAAGGCCCCCGGCATCATCCCGCGCAAGTCGGTGCACGAGCCGGTGCAGACCGGCCTGAAGGCGATCGACGCCCTCGTCCCCGTGGGCCGTGGCCAGCGCGAGCTGATCATCGGCGACCGCCAGACCGGCAAGACCGCCGTCGCGATCGATACCTTCATCAACCAGAAGGGCCCGAACGCCGGCGACGACGAATCGAAGAAGCTGTACTGCATCTACGTCGCCGTGGGCCAGAAGCGCTCGACCGTGGCGCAGATCGTGCGTCAGTTGGAAGAGAACGGCGCGATGGAATACTCCATCGTCATCGCCGCCACCGCTTCGGAGCCGGCGCCGCTGCAGTACCTCGCGCCCTACACCGGCGCCGCGATGGGCGAATTCTTCCGCGACAACGGCATGCATGCCGTGATCGTGTACGATGACCTTTCCAAGCAGGCCGTGGCCTATCGCCAGATGTCGCTGCTGCTGCGCCGTCCGCCGGGCCGCGAAGCCTATCCGGGCGACGTGTTCTATCTCCACTCGCGCCTGCTGGAGCGTGCAGCGAAGATGAACGACGAGAACGGTGCCGGTTCGCTGACCGCGCTGCCGATCATCGAGACGCAGGCGGGCGACGTGTCGGCCTATATCCCGACCAACGTGATCTCGATCACCGATGGCCAGATCTTCCTCGAAACCGGCCTGTTCTATCAGGGCGTGCGTCCGGCGATCAACGTCGGCCTCTCGGTCTCGCGTGTCGGTTCGTCGGCGCAGACCAAGGCGATGAAGAAGGTCTCGGGCTCGATCAAGCTGGAGCTGGCGCAGTATCGCGAAATGGCGGCCTTCGCGCAGTTCGGTTCGGACCTCGATGCATCGACGCAGAAGCTGCTGAACCGTGGCGCGCGCCTGACCGAGCTGCTCAAGCAGGCGCAGTTCTCGCCGCTCGGCTTTGAAGAGCAGACGGCGGTGATCTTCGCCGGCACCAACGGTTATCTGGACAGCATTCCGGTGAACCGCGTGACCGACTATGAGGAGGCCCTGCTGAGCTTCCTGCACAGCGAGCATGCCGACATCCTGACCGAAATCCGCACCACCCGTGACCTTGGCGATGGCCCGAAGGGCAAGCTGAAGGCGGCGCTCGACACGTTCGCCAAGCAGTTCGCGTAAGGGCACCTCGACACCCACCCTCACGTTTTTGGGAGACAGGTGGCGATGGCCAGCCTCAAGGAACTGAAACTCCGGATCAACTCGGTCAAATCGACCCAGAAGATCACCAAGGCGAAGCAGATGGTCGCCGCGGCAAAACTGCGCAAGGCGCAGTCCGCCGCGGAGGCCGCCCGCCCCTATGCCGCGCGCATCGCCGATGTGATGGCGAGCCTGGGCAGCCGCATCGTGCTCTCCGCCAACAGCCCGCGTTTGCTCGCGGGGACAGGCAAGAGCCAGGTGCATCTGCTGGTCGTGGCCACGTCTGATCGCGGCCTGTGCGGCGCGTTCAACGCCAACATCGTGAAGGCGGCGTTCATCACCGCCCGCGCGCTGGAGGCCGAGGGCAAGACCGTGCTGTTCTATCTGATCGGCCGCAAGGGCCGCGCGCCGATCCGGCGCCTGTACCCCAACGCGGTGATCGGCCATTTCGACACCACCGAGGTGCGTGCGCCCAACTTCGCGACGGCCGAGGCGATCTCGAACGAGCTGGTGGCCTTGTACGAGGCCGGCCGGTTCGACGTGGCGCATCTGTTCTTCAGCCGCTTCCGCAGCGCGCTGGTGCAGATCCCCACCGAGGCGCAGATCATCCCCGTCCCCGCCCCAGCCGGCCCAGCGCCGGCCGAGGGTGGTGCCGTGGTCGATTACGAGCCGGACGAGGAGGATGTGCTGACCGCACTGCTGCCGCGTTACCTGCGCACGCAGATCTTCGGCGCGCTGCTGGAGAACTCGGCCTCGGAACAGGGCGCCTCGATGACCGCGATGGACAATGCCACGCGCAATGCCGGCGAGCTGATCAAGAAGCTGACCATTCAGTACAACCGCAGCCGTCAGGCCGCGATCACCACCGAACTTGTTGAAATCATTGCGGGCGCGGAAGCGCTGTAAGCAACACGTCGGCGCGCGAGCGCCGTACGGCCTGACAGAGGAAGACACCATGGCCACCGCACCCGTCATCACCAGCACCGGCAAGATCGCCCAGGTCATCGGCGCCGTCGTCGACGTCGCCTTCGAAGGCGAACTGCCGGCGATCCTCAACGCGCTGGAAACCTACAACAACGGCAACCGGCTCGTGCTGGAAGTCGCCCAGCACCTCGGCGAGAAGACCGTCCGCACCATCGCGATGGATTCGACCGACGGCCTGACCCGCGGCCAGCCCGTCACCGACACCGGCGCGCAGATCACCGTGCCGGTCGGCCCCAAGACGCTCGGCCGCATCCTCAACGTCATCGGCGAACCGATCGACGAGCGCGGCCCGGTCGACAGCGACATGTTCGCGCCGATCCACGCCAAGGCGCCGGAGTTCATCGACCAGTCGACCGAGGCGGCGATCCTCGTCACCGGCATCAAGGTCATCGACCTGCTCGCGCCCTATGCGCGTGGCGGCAAGATCGGCCTGTTCGGCGGCGCCGGCGTGGGCAAGACCGTGCTCATCCAGGAGCTGATCAACAACATCGCCAAGGGCCACGGTGGCGTGTCGGTGTTCGCCGGCGTGGGTGAGCGCACCCGCGAGGGCAACGACCTCTACCACGAATTCCTCGACGCCGGCGTGATCGCCAAGGACGCCGAGGGCAACGCCACCTCGGAGGGCTCGAAGGTCGCGCTGGTGTTCGGCCAGATGAACGAGCCGCCGGGTGCGCGCGCCCGCGTCGCCCTCTCGGGCCTGACCATGGCGGAATACTTCCGCGACGTCGAAGGCCAGGACGTGCTGTTCTTCGTCGACAACATCTTCCGCTTCACCCAGGCGGGTTCGGAAGTGTCGGCGCTGCTCGGCCGTATTCCGTCGGCGGTGGGCTATCAGCCGACGCTGGCGACCGACATGGGTGCCCTGCAGGAGCGCATCACCTCGACCAACAAGGGTTCGATCACCTCGGTTCAGGCGATCTACGTACCGGCGGACGATTTGACCGACCCGGCGCCGGCCGCCTCGTTCGCCCACTTGGATGCGACGACCACGCTGAACCGCGCCATCTCGGAGCTGGGCATCTACCCGGCGGTCGATCCGCTCGACTCGACCTCGCGCGTGCTGACGCCCGCCGTTGTCGGTCAGGAGCACTACGAGACCGCCCGCCGCGTTCAGGAAACCCTGCAGAAGTACAAGTCGCTGCAGGACATCATCGCCATCCTGGGCATGGACGAGCTGTCGGAAGAAGATAAGCTGACCGTGCAGCGCGCGCGCAAGATCCAGCGCTTCCTGTCGCAGCCGTTCCACGTGGCCGAGGTGTTCACCGGCATCTCGGGCAAGTTCGTGCAGGTCGAGGACACCGTGCGTTCGTTCAAGGCCGTCGTCGACGGTGAGTACGACCACCTGCCCGAAGCCGCGTTCTACATGGTTGGCGGCATCGACGAAGCGGTCGAAAAGGCCAAGAAGCTGGCCGAGGGCTGATCCAGATGGCACTCCACTTCGAACTCGTGACCCCGGAGCGGCTGGTCCGCTCCGAGGACGTCTACATGGTCGTCGTCCCCGGCACCGAGGGCGAGGAAGGCGTGCTGGAGCATCACGCGCCCTTCATCACCACGCTGAAGGATGGGCCCCTGCGCGTTTACCGCGCCGATGGCGCCACGCCGGAAGAGATCATGGTCAGCGGCGGGTTCGCCGAGGTGACGCCCAAGGGCCTCACCGTGCTGGCGGAGCGCGCCGAGGGCTGATTTTGGCCGGATGCGTTTGAAAAGGGGCCGGGGGCGGAGACGCCTTCCGGCCCTTTTCGCGTGGGGTTTAGAAAAGGGTGAATGCGAGGGGCAAACCCCTCGCATTTCCACTTTCCTTCCAGCCCCCACGCCCATAATCCACCCCGCATGACGCACGACAACCTCACCACCCACCCCTGGTTCTTCTGCGGCATCGGCGGCTCGGGGATGCTGCCGCTGGCGCTGATCCTGCGCGGCCTGGGGGCGGAGATCGCGGGATCGGACCGTGGCCGCGATCAGGGCCGCACGCCCGAGAAGTTCGCTTGGCTGGAGAGCCTTGGCTTCCGCTTGCACCCACAGGACGGCAGCGGCATCTCCAGTCCCGCGCAAACGCTGGTCGCCTCGGCAGCGGTCGAGGACACCGTGCCGGAGGTGGTGCGGGCCAAGGAACTGGGCTGCGCGCGGATGAGCCGGGCGGAATTGCTCGCCACGCTGTTCAACGCCGCGCCGCAGCCGATCGGCATCGCCGGCACCAGCGGCAAGAGCACGGTCACAGGTATGATCGGCTGGATCCTCACCGCCGTTGGGCGCGATCCCACGATCATGAACGGCGCGGTGATGAAGAACTTCGTGCGCGACGATGCCCCGTTTGCCAGCGCGCGCGTCGGTGCCGGCGCGGCTTTTGTCTCCGAGGTAGACGAGAGCGACGGCTCGATCGCGTTGTACAGGCCCGCCGTCGCGGTACTCGGCAACGTCAGTCTCGATCACAAGAGCCTTGAAGAACTACGCGGATTATTTAGCGATTTTCTCGATCGAGCGGGCACAGCGGTGGTCAATCTAGATAACGCGGAGGCAGCCGCCCTCGCCCACCACCCGCACCTGATCACCTTCGGCATCACCAGCCAGCAGGCCATGATCGGCGCGGACAATATCGCCGAGGCCCCCACCACCCTCACCGCCACCATCATCGATCGCCGCGACGGCGCCACCACCCCCCTCGCCCTGCGCGTGCCGGGCCGGCACAACCTGGCCAACGCGCTCGCCGCCATCGCCGCTGCGCATGCGGTGGGTGTCCCCATCGCCCAGGCCGCCGCCGCGCTGGGCGATTTCGCCGGACTTGCGCGCCGGTTCGACATCGTCGGCACGCATGACGGCGTCACCGTGATCGATGATTTCGGCCATAACCCTGACAAAGTTGCCGCCACGCTCGCCACGCTGAAAGCGCACCCCGGCCGCGTGATCGCCTTCTTCCAACCGCACGGCTATGGCCCGCTGCGCCAGATGGGCACCGAACTGGCCGAGACGTTCGCCGAGGGCCTCGGTGCGGACGATCAGGTGATCCTCTGCGATCCGGTCTATTTCGGCGGCACGGTGGATCGCAGCGTCGGATCGGAACGGATCGTCGCTCTGATCAACGCCGCCAAGGGGCCCACCGCCCGCCACATCCCCGCGCGCGAGGACGCCGGCGCGGCGATCCGCGCCCTCGCCCGCCCCGGCGATCGCGTGGTGGTGATGGGCGCGCGCGACGATACCCTTACGCTGTTCGCGCGCGGGTTGATCGCGCCTTAAATCCCCGCCGCTTTACCCGTTTTGATGGACACCGGCACCCACCGACCGGTCCACACCAGAGCGGAGACAGTTGCATGGGCGACGACGCCATCTACACCCCGCGCGCAGAGCGCGTCAGCTTCGACATGCCGGTGCGCTATCGCCACGAGGGCACGCGCGCGACGGTCTGGCTGAAGAACCTGACGTGCGGCGGCGCCCGCGTCGAGGGGATCGGCGGGCTGCGCGCCGGCGACGTGCTGACGCTGTTCGTGCCGACGCTGAAGCCCAAGGTGGCGCGTGTCGCCTGGACGCTGGGGCACGCGGCAGGGATCGAGTTCGAGCGCTCGCTGCACCCCGATGTGTTCGAGGCGCTGGTCAATGCCCACGCCACCCGCCGGCCGCGCACCGAGGCCGATCGCGCCTTGCAGATCGATGCCCCGCGCACCGCGCCGGTGGAGTTTGCCCGACACGCCGCCTGAAACCCCGTTTGTCCTTGCATTTCACCCCTGACCCGCTATGCGCCGCACCTTCCGGTGGCAGAGTCGCTGCCCCGGATCCCGCAGAAAGCCGGAGGGGTGGACGCCGCACAGCGCCATCAACGATCGGCCCGAAATGAAAGGACTGCGCCGTGCCGCTTTACGAGCACGTGTTCCTGGCGCGTCAGGATCTGAGCCAGGCTCAGGTCGACGCCCTCGCCGCGACCGCGACCGAAATCGTGGAAACCAACGCAGGCAAGGTCACCAAGACCGAAACCTGGGGCCTCAAGGGCCTCGCCTACAAGATCAAGCGCAACCGCAAGGCGCACTTCGTGATGCTCAACATCGAGGCCCCCGCGGGCGTCGTGGCCGAGCTCGAGCGTCAGACCTCGATCAACGAAGACGTGATCCGTTACATCACCGTGCGCGTCGACGAGCACGAGGGTGGGCCGAGCGTCCAGATGCGCAAGAACGATCGCGAGCGCAGCCGCCGCCGCGACCGCGAGGAGGGTTGATCCATGGCTCGTGCATTTTTCCGCCGCCGCAAGTCCTGCCCGTTTTCGGGCAAGAACGCGCCCAAGATCGACTACAAGGACATCCGTCTGCTCCAGGGCTTCATGTCCGAGCGTGGCAAGATCGTCCCCAGCCGCATCACCGCCGTCTCGGCGAAGAAGCAGCGTGAGCTGAGCCAGGCGATCAAGCGCGCCCGGCACATCGGCCTGCTGCCGTACCTCGTGAAGTAAGGGGCAAGCTCCATGGATATCATCCTCCTCGAGCGGATCGAGAAGCTCGGTTCGATCGGTGACATCGTCACCGTGAAGGACGGCTACGCCCGCAACTTCCTGCTGCCCGCCAAGAAGGCGCTGCGCGCCAACGCCGCCAACAAGAAGGTCTTCGAAGCCCAGCGCGCCGAGATCGAAGCCCGTAACGCGGTCCGCCGCGAAGAGGCGACGGCTCACTCGGGCAACGTCGAAGGCAAGACCGCAGTGCTGATCCGCGCTGCCTCGAACGCCGGCCAGCTCTACGGCTCGGTCTCGGTGCGTGACATCGCCGACGCGCTGAACCTCGAAGGCGCCGACGTGAACAAGTCGATGATCGTGCTGGAACGCCCGATCAAGGCCATCGGCATCTACGACGTCCGCGTCGCGCTGCACCCCGAAGTGTCGGTGCAGGTCAAGGTCAACGTCGCGCGCTCGCCCGACGAGGCCAAGCTGCAGGCCGAGGGCGTCAACGTCATCGACGCGATGTTCGAAGCCGATACCGGCGGCTTCACCGAAGCCTATGACCCCAACGCCGAACCGGGCGAGATCTCCAGCGATCTGCTCGACGAGCCGGAGGGCGAGGCCTGAGGGTCTCGTTTTCCAACGGGTTGAATGTTTAGGGAAAGGCGGGGTTTCGGCTCCGCCTTTTTCGTTTTGGCAGGTTTGAAGGGTTAGATGCGAGGGACTCGTCCCTCGCGCTCCCTCAACGTTGTCGATGTCAGCGTGGCCGGCCAAGTTGCACGAGGTTGCCGCGCCGCAGGCTGTACGATCATCGCCCCAAAGGCGCTATGTTGCATCCCCGGATGTCCTGCGGCTGCGCCGCCAAGCGCCACGCCGCGCGCGAGGCGCAACGTGGACAGGATCGGGGAGCGCGAGGGGTTTGCCCCTCGCCTTTCACCCTTATTCTTCCAGAAACCCCACCATCGCATCGCCCAGCTCGCGCTGCGTGACCGAGCCCATATGCGTCCCCGGAATCTCGGCATATCGCGCATCGGGCAACGCCTCGACCAAGCGCGTCGCCGAGCCGTTATCGTTGTCCTTGTCGCCGCAGACGACCAGCGTCGGCATCGTCAACGCGGCCAAGGCGTCCGGCGGCGTATCGTCGATGGATTGCAGCAGCAGGCGTGCCGCTTGGCGATCGATGTTCATCTGCTTCATGAACTGCTGCGCGATATAGGCAGGGTCGCCGGGGCGGATCGTGCCGAAGCGGTCGATGGCATCGATGAAGAAGGCGGATCGCTTCATCCATCCCGCCAGCCCTTCGAGGCCCATGCCGCCGAGGATCAGCCGCTCGGGCGGCAACCCCGCCAGAACCGCGCGTACCGATGTGCGCGAGCCCAGCGAAAACCCGCCAAGATCGAACGCGGTGAGCCCCAGCGTCCGCACGATCGTCAGCGCATCGTCGACCAGCACCCCCATCGGATAGGCCGCCGGGTCTTGCGAGGCCTCGCTCTGGCCGTGGGCGCGCATGTCGGGCATGATGACATAACGCCCGGTCGCCGCCAGCTTCGCGGCGTGGCCATAACGGATCCAGTTGATCTCGGCCGAGGAAAACAGCCCGTGCAGCAACAGCACCGGCCGCGCGCGAGGGTCGCCCATGGTGTGGATGGCGAGGCGGACCCCGCCGATGCCGTCGATGAAATCGGTGCTCAGGTCGAAATCGGCAGAACTCACGGAACCTCCTGGCCAGCGGCGCGCCAGCGTTCGGCGACGCGCGGGTTGTCGCCGCTCGTTTGGCGCGGCAGGGCGCGGGTGTCCAGCCAGGCTTCGTGCAGGCTCTCGGTGCCGAAGTGGCCGGCGGGAGCGAACGCCTCGGGCGCGTCGGGCGCGTCGAAACTGCCCAGCGTCAGTTCCATGTCGGGGCTGTCGCGAAAGGCGAACCCCAGCGGCGAGCCGCACCGGGGGCAGAATGGCCGCTGCGCGATCGGCGAGCTGTCGAACCACGTCGGCGCGCCGTGCCAATCGACGGCGGCGCGCGGCACGGTCACCAGCGCCGCCGCGAACCCACCAGTGGCGCGCTGGCACATGCGGCAGTGGCACAGCGAGGCCTCCAGCACTGGGATTTGCGCCGTGTAGCGCACCGCCCCACACTGGCACCCGCCGGCCATGCGATGCTGCCCCGCCGCATCGCCAACACCATGCGCCTCAGTCATTGCCGAGCAGGCTCCCGAGGATACCGCCGACCACCGCGCCGCCCACCGCGCCACCGCCGAACGATCCACCCGCCGCCGCCCCGCGCGCGGCATTGTCGCCGGGCAGGTAGCGGGCAATCTCCTCGGCGAGGTTGAGGATCGGCATCGACTGCAACCACACCCGCCCCGGCCCGGTCAGCGTGGCCAAAAACAGCCCCTCGCCGCCGAACAGCACGTTGCGAAATCCGCGCAGCATCTGGATCGACACCTGCACCGACGGGTCCTGCATCCCGACATGCCCGGCGTGGACCAGCAAGCGCTCGCCGGGTGCGAGGTTCTTCTCCACCACCTCGCCCGAGAGATCGAGGAACACCGTCCCCGGCCCGGTCACGCGTTGCAGGATGAAGCCCTCGCCGGCGAAGAACCCCGCGCCCAGACGCTGCTGAAAGGCGATGTCGAGCGCTACGCTGCTCTCGGCGACGAGGAAGGTCTCCTTGCGGCAGACCAGCGACTGGCCCACCCCCAGCGTCACCGGCATGATCGTGCCGGGAAAGCGCGGGGCAAAGGCGATGTGCGCCTCGGCATCGGCGGTGAACTCGGTGATGAACAGGCCGCCGCCCGAGATCATGCGCTTCAGTCCGGCCATCAAGCCGCCGCCGGTGTGGGTTTCCATGCGGATGCCATCGGTCATCCAGGCCATGCTGGCATGCTGGCTGTAGAGCCGCTCGCCACGGGCGAGATCGATCGAGACGGTCTGCATCGTGGTCCCATCGACGGTGTAGCGCATGGCTGGCCGGTCTCCTCCGCTGGCGTTGCGGAGCAGACTACGCGCTTGGCCGCAGAACGCCAGACGGGAACATCGCCCGCGACGAGGCGTTGGTGGGCCATGTGTGAAAACACACTGCGGGTTGCGTGCCCAGGCACGCTGTGGGTTCCGTGCCCAGGCACGCTGCGGGGGATGCAGACCTGTTTAACCGAAAGGACACGCTCTCATGTCGCGTAACCGTATTCTCGCCGCCGCGCTGGCTTCGACCACGCTGATCTTCGCCACGGCCGCCCATGCCGGCGAGGCGGACATGGCCCGCCAGGCCATCGCCGCCGCCGAAGCCAAGATTCAGGCGGCCAACACCGCCGGCGCCGCCACCGTCACGCCCGAGCAGCTCGCCCGCGCCAACGAGGCGCTGAACGATGCCAAGGCCGACCTCGCCGCGAGCCACAAGCCCGAGGCGATCGAGGCGGCCAACCACGCCGGCATGCTGGCCGACGCGGCCATCGGCGAAACCCAGAAGCGCAAATCGGAAATGGCGCACGCCGAAATTCAGGCCGCGCGCACCAACGAGGCCGTCGCCAACGCCAATGCCGCGCAGGCCCAGGCCAACGCGCAGTCGCAGGTCGCCGACGCCAATGCCCGCGCCGATCAGGCGCAGGTCGCCGCCAGCCAGGCCGCCGATTCCGCCGCAGCGGCCCAGGCCGCCGCTGTCGCCGCGCAGCAGCCGGCCCCGCCGCCTGTGGCCATTCAGACCACCACCACGACCAGCTCGTCCGGCCACCACACCGTGCATCACACCGCACACCGCGCGGTGCACAAGAGCACGGCCGTGGCCGCAACCGACACCAGCAAGACGACGACCACCGTCACCACTGTCGCCGCGCCACAGTAAACGAATTGCGCGGTGGGCGGACCCCACTCGTCCCCCCGCGCAGGCCCCCGCCCGTGGAGAACCCTTCGGGCGGGGGTTTCCTGTCGGCGTTCAAAAAGGGGAAGGCCGGGGGACTCGTCCCCCGGACCCCCGCGCGTTTTCTGTTGCGCGGTGCCGCCGGCCTTGCGCTTATGCGGCGAAGCTGCACGATCGATAGCGGGATGCAAGCGCGACCGTGGCGTGACAGCCTGCGGCGCGGCCACGTTGCGCAGCGCCGAAATCATACGCCAACATCGACAAGTCACGGGAGCGCGAGGGGCTAGCCCCTCGCATTCACCTTTTTTGCCGGCTTACCCCTTCTTCAGATGTCGCCGGCCCAGCAACTCGGCGATCTGCACCGCGTTCAACGCCGCGCCCTTGCGCAAGTTGTCCGACACGCACCACAGCGAGAGGCCGTTCTCGACCGTCGGGTCCTCGCGCACGCGGCTGATGTAGGTGGCACCGTCGCCCACGGCCTCGACCGGGGTGACGTAACCGCCGTCCTCACGCTTGTCGACGAGCATGATCCCCGGCGCCTCGCGCAGGATATCCTGAGCTTCCTCTGCGCCGAGTTCTTCCTCGAACTCGATGTTGATCGCCTCGGAGTGGCCGACGAACACGGGCACGCGCACGCAGGTGGCGTGGACCTTGATCTTGGGGTCGAGGATCTTCTTGGTCTCGACGACCATCTTCCACTCTTCCTTGGTGGAGCCGTCATCCAGGAACACGTCGATGTGCGGGATCACGTTAAAGGCGATCTGCTTGGTGAACTTGCTCGGCTCGACCGGATCGCCGACGAAGATCGCACGGCTCTGCTCGAACAATTCGTCCATGCCCGCCTTGCCCGCGCCCGACACCGACTGGTACGTCGACACCACCACGCGCTTGATCTTGGCGCGATCGTGCAGCGGCTTCAGCGCCACGACCATCTGCGCGGTCGAGCAGTTGGGGTTGGCGATGATGTTGCGCGCAGTATAGCCGTCGATAGCGTCGGGGTTCACCTCGGGCACGACCAGCGGCACGTCGGGGTCCATGCGGTACAGCGACGAGTTGTCGATCACCACGCAGCCCTGCGACGCCGCCTTGGGCGCATAGATCTTGGTCGGGCCCGATCCGGCGGCGAACAGCGCGATATCCCAGCCGGTGAAATCGAAGTGCTCGATGTTCCTGATCTTCAGCTTGCGGCCGGTCTCACCGTAATCGACCTCGATGCCGGTCGAGCGCGGGCTGGCCACCGCCGCGATCTCGTCGGCGGGAAACTCGCGCTCGGCGAGGATGTTCAGCATCTCGCGGCCGACATTGCCCGTCGCGCCGACCACCACTACCCGATAACCCATACGTCCTCCTGTCAAACCTCGGCCCGCTGCGCGCGGCTTACGCGCGCCTTGGGCCACAAACCAGTTTTAAAAGCCCTGTGGCGGCGTCACGCCGTGCCGCGCCAGAAAGGCCATGATCGTTTCCCAGAGATGCACGCTGATCTTCGGCCCACCGACCGCATGCGTCTGCCCCGGATAGAGCATCATCTCGAACGGGATCGCCCCGCCCTGCAGGCGCGCAATCAACTCCGACGAATTGTCGAACACCACGTTGTCATCGGCCAGCCCGTGGACCAGTAGCAGCGGATCGGCAATCCTGGTGGCATCATCCAGCGCGTTGGCGCGCTCATAGGCCGGCCCCGGCATGCCCATGTACCGCTCGGTATAATGCGTGTCGTACAGCTCCCAGCGGGTGACCGGCGCGCCGGCGATGCCCGCCGCGAAGGTGCCCGGCGCCGCTTCCAGCAGCTTCAGCGTCATGTAGCCGCCATAGGACCAGCCATACGTCGCGATCTTCGCCGGATCGACGAAGGGCAGCGTCTTCAAATACGCCGCGCCCGCCAGTTGGTCCTGCACCTCGACCGTGCCCATGGCGTGGTGGATCTGGCTCTCGAACGCGACGCCGCGGTTGGCGCTGCCGCGATTGTCCAGCTCGAACCAGATATAGCCGGCCTGCACCACTGCCTGCTGCAGCGGACTGGCCCAGCCGCGCGTGACGACTTGCGCCGAGGGCCCGCCGTAGTGCGAGAAGAACACCGGCCAGCGCGTTCCCGGCTTGCCCGCCGGCACGATCATTTTCCAGTGCAGTTCGCTGCCATCGGCGGCGCGCAACACGCCGAATTCGGGCTTGCGCGCGGCGGCGAGGAAGGGCGCATAGGGATGCTGGGCGTCGAGGCGGTTTTCCTCGATCCACTGCAACCGGCGGCCGGCGGCATCCGCCAGATAGGTCTGCGGCGGCTGCGCGGGGGCCGATCGCGTGACGATCAGCGTGTGCCCCGGCCCATCCATGCTGGCCGCGTTGAACCAACCCGGGCTGGTCAGCCGGGCCACTTTGTCCGGCGCCGCCAGATCGAGCGCATAGACCTGCGGCGCCAGCACATCGTCCTTCGTGCCGGTGAAGAACACCCGGCCCGCCGCCTCATCCACGCCGACCAGCGCGGTGACCATCCAAGGCCCCTTGGTCAGTTGCTGCCAATGACCCTGCGCAAACCGCCAGAGGTGCCCGAACCCATCGCGCTCCGACCACCAGATCAGCGAGCCGTCGCGCAGAAACCGGTAATCGTCCGAGAGGTTGATCCAGCTCCCCTCGGCGGCATGTTCGGTGAACAGCACGTGCGCGTGCCCCGTCGCCGGATCGACCGCCAGCATGTCGAGCCGCGTCTGCGCGCGGTTCTGCCGCTGAACGTAGAGCGTCTTGCCATCGGGCGCCCAATCGACGCGCGCCACATAGATGTCGGCATCGCCCCCCAGATCGACCTGCATTGCATGGCCGCCATCGGCGTCCATCACCCACAGCGAGACCGCCGCATTGGCCGTCCCCGCCGCCGGATAGCGCTGGGCAAAGGTGGTGGTGCCGCTGGCGCCGATGGCGGCGCGGGTCACCACCTGCACATGCGCCTCGTCGAACCGCTCGACGGCGATGCGGTCGTCGCCCGGCGCCCACCAGGTGCCGGAGAGGCGATGCATTTCCTCCTGCGCCACGAACTCGGCCTCGCCCCAGTGGACGGTATCGGCGGTCTCGGCGGGGGTGATGGCGTGCGGCGCGGCCCTGCCATCCACCGGTAGTACCCACACCCGCCGGTCGCGCACGAACGACAGCAGCCGCCCGCTGCGCGAGAGCGTGGCGTTGAGCAGATCGCCCTCGGCGCCCTTGATCGGCTTCACGTGTCCGCTGACATCGGCCAGCGCCAGACCGCCATCGGCCGGCACCAGCAGATGATGGCAATCGGGGCTCCACTCATAGGAGACGATGCCGGTCAGACCGCCGATGCGCAGCCGCTCGCGCTGCATCTTCTCCGCCTCGGAGAGCGCGCCGCCCAGCCCCTCGGCCTTCGAATCGACCAGCATCCGCCAGTGCCCGGTGGCGCGGTCCATGCCCCACAGGTCGTAACGCTCGCGGTCATCCGCCCGGTTGCGCAGCATCGTCAGCCAGCGGCCATCGGGCGAAAACCGCAAGGCCCGCGGCGCCGGCCCGTTCAGCGACGGGCTGGCAAACACGCGCGCGAACGACAGCGCTTCCTGCTTCACCCCGGCCGGCGGCACGGCGGACTCGGGCGCGGGATCGCTGCCCGCCAGATCGGCCAAAGGCGCGTCGGCGGCACTCATGCGCAAGCCCTTGGCCCACGCCGGCGCAGGACACAGCGTGGCCCCCAACAGCCACCCGCCAACGAGCGCCAATCGCCCGCCGCGCCAGATCGATCCACGCATAACACCGCTTTCACTCCGCCCCGCCGTGCCGCGCCACACCCGCGCACAGCAAAAAGGCGCCCCGGTCTTCTGACCAGGACGCCCATTTCGCACGAACCCATGTCTGGATAAGGCGTCTTGCCCCTGGCTCAGTCGGCCCGCGTGTCGCGACGCTCGGCAATACGCGCGCGTTTGCCGGTACGGCCGCGCAGGTAGTACAGCTTCGCGCGCCGCACCACACCGCGACGGACGAGGGTAATGCTGTCGATGTTGGGCGAGTACAGCGGGAACACGCGCTCCACGCCCTCACCGAACGACATCTTGCGCACGGTGAAGTTGCTGCCGATGCCCTTGTTGCTGCGCGCGATGCACACGCCTTCATAGGCCTGAACGCGGGTGCGCTCGCCTTCGATCACCTTCACGCCGACGCGGACGGTGTCGCCGGGGCGGAATTCGGGGATCGGGGTGGCCGACTTGGCCTTCGCCTTGGCGATTTCTTCGGCTTCGATCTGTTCGATGAGGTTCATGGCCCTCTATTCCTTCGTCTGTTGCCGCGCACCAGAGGCAGACCGACCCCGAGCATCGACGTGACGCTCCCAAAGGTCCGGCCTGCGTAGCCGTGTGTCGTTCTCCGACTGGCGTTGCCGCCAGCCAGCGATCTTCGCGTGATCCCCCGATCGCAGCACTTCAGGGATCGCACGCCCTTCCCACTCAGCGGGTCGGGTGTACTGCGGGTATTCGAGGAGACCGTTCTCGAACGATTCCTCATGCCCGCTGGAAGCCGCGCCCATTACGCCGGGAAGCAGCCGAATGCAAGCGTCAAGCACCATCAGCGCCGCCGGCTCGCCGCCGGACAGGACGATGTCGCCGACCGAGACTTCTTCGATGGTGCGGCCCTCGAAAATCCGCTCGTCAAAACCCTCGAAACGCCCGCACAGAATAATGACGCCGGGGCCATTGGCCAGTTCGCGGATGCGCTGTTGCGTGATCGGGCGGCCGCGCGGGGTCATGGCCAGAATCGGCGCGTCCGGCTGGCGTTGGATGGCGTGATCGACGGCGGCGGCGATCACATCGCAGCGCAGCACCATGCCCGCGCCGCCCCCGGCGGGGGTGTCATCGACCGAGCGGTGCTTGTCGGTGGCGAAGTCGCGGATCTGCACCGCATCGAGCGCCCATGCGCCCTCGGCCAGCGCCCGCCCTGCGAGGCTGACGCCCAGCGGGCCGGGGAACATCTCGGGGTAGAGGGTGAGGATGGTGGCGGTGAAGGTCATTCAATCGCCGTCAGACCCCGACCCTTGGGGACCGCGCAATCCTAAAAAGGCAGCGAGTCCGCCAAGAACCAATCCTGGAATGAATAACACTGCGCCATTTGCCAGAAAATGAATGTAGGGCAAACGCTTAGAACCATCTCTCGACCAATCAGCGCTCCACCCCCAATAAGCAACCCCGTGATCACAAATCGATGCAAACACAACCATCACAAACGTAAAAGCGAACGCAATGAAAGCCAATCTGAGGAAAACCTGCCAACAAGTTTTCAACGTACTCTGTGGATGCCCACGCGCGTAAAGTCGTCTACCGATTATATATCCCGGCACTGCGTAAAAAAGGACGGTATAAAATACCAATGAATAAAAGGCATGTACGGCTGATATGTGACCCTGATGCACGTTCTCACTCCGCCCAACCGTCCGCCACCACTAACCGCGCGTCATCCCACTCTGGCACCGCCGCGGGCAGCATCGGCACCATAAACCGCTCGGCCTTGCCATCCTCGCCAGCAGGCCGCTCGATCTCGATCACATCGCCCGCGCCGAAATTCTCGACCGCCACGACAACGCCCAAAACCGCACCGCCCGCCGACACCGCCGACAGACCGATGAGGTCGGCATGGTAGTATTCACCCGGCGCCAGCGGCGGCAGCGCAGCACGCGGCACCGCCAGCGTGGTCCCACGCAAGGCCTCGGCGGCGTTGCGATCAGGCACTTCGGCAAAGCGGGCAATCGCCCCGCCCTTGCCGTCGTCGCGCAGCGTCACGACGGTCAGCTTGCCGTCATTGAACGCCTTGTGCCGCTTCAGCCCGGCAAAGCCCTCGCCAAACGGCTTGAGGCGCACCTCGCCCTGCACGCCATGCGCGCCGGTGATCGCGGCGAGGACCACCGGCTTTGGCGCAAGGCGTGTCATGGCGTGGCTTGCTTATTCGGCAGTGGCGGCAGCAGCTTCGGCGGCCTTCTTGGCCTTGTCCTCGGCGCGCTCCTTGGCCTTCTTGCCCGGCTCGGCGGCCTGGGGGTTGTTGGTCGCGGCGCGCTCCTTGATGCCGGCCTTGTCGAGCAGGCGGGCAACACGGTCGGTCGGCTGCGCGCCAACGCTCAGCCAGTAACGCGCACGGTCCTCGACCAGACGCACGCGCTCGGCGGCATCCTTGGGCAGCAGCGGGTTGTAGGTGCCGACCTGCTCCAGATACTTGCCGTCGCGCGGGGAGCGGCTGTTGGAAACGACGATCTTGTAATAGGGGCGCTGCTTGGAACCACCGCGCGAGAGACGCATCGAAACTGCCATTTTTCAGCCTTTCTTCAAAACTTTGAGATTATTTCTTGAGAAACTTCGAGAGGTCGCGGCCACCGGGCATTCCGGGCAAATTCGGCATCCCCGAACCGCCCAGCCCCGGCATCGCACCGAGACCACCAAGGCCGCCGCCCCCACCATCGCCAGCGCCGCCCAGGCCGCCCATCGCGCCGCCCAAACCGCCCTTGCCAAACATCGCGGCCAGCCCTTTCAGGCCGCCCATCTTCTTGATCTGCTTCATCGCGCGCTCCATTTCCTGGTGCATCTTGAGAAGCTTGTTCACATCCTGAACCTGCACACCGCTGCCCTTGGCAATGCGGATCTTGCGCTTGGCGTTCAGCAGATCGGGCCGGCCGCGCTCCTTGGGGGTCATCGAACCGATGATCGCATCCATGCGCAGCAGCACGCGGTCATCCATACCGCTCTGGGCCATCGCCTGCTGGGCCTTCTTCATGCCCGGCAGCATGCCCGCGAGCATGCCGAGGCCGCCCATTTTCTGCATCTGGCGCAGTTGCCCGCGCAGGTCGTTCATATCGAACTGACCCTTGGCCATCCGCGCTGCCAGCTTCTCGGCGTCTTCCGCATCGACCGCCGCCGCCGCCTTCTCGACCAGCGAGACGACGTCGCCCATGCCCAGAATGCGGTTGGCCACGCGCGAGGGGTGGAACGGCTCGATCGCGTCGAGCTTTTCGCCGGTGCCGGCAAACTTGATCGGCTTGCCGGTGACCGCGCGCATCGACAGCGCCGCGCCACCGCGCGCATCGCCATCCATCCGGGTCAGCACGACGCCAGTGAGATCGACCTCGCCCGCGAACGACTGCGCGACGTTGACCGCATCCTGCCCGGTCAGCGCATCGACGACGAGCAAGGTTTCACGCGGCTGGGCGATCGCCGCCACCGCCTTCATCTCGTCCATCAGCGCGCCATCGACGTGGAGGCGGCCGGCGGTATCGAGCAGCAGCACATCGACCGCCTGCAAGCGGGCGGCATTCAGCGCGCGCTCGGTGATGGTCGTCGGGGTCTGGCCGGCGATGATCGGCAGCGTCGCGACATCGACCTGTGCGCCCAGCACCGCCAACTGCTCCTGCGCGGCCGGGCGGTTGACGTCGAGCGACGCCATCAACACCTTCTTGCCGTGCTTCTCGCGGATCAGCTTGCCGAGCTTGGCAGTGGTCGTGGTCTTGCCCGAGCCCTGAAGCCCAACCATCATGATCACCACCGGCGGCGCGGCGTTGAAGTCCAACCCCTCGGTCGTCGCCCCGCCCAGCGTTTCCACCAGCGCGTCGTTGACGATCTTGACGACCTGCTGCCCCGGCGTGACCGAGCGCAGCACATTGGCGCCGATCGCCTGTTCGGTCACCCGGTCGATAAACCGGCGCACCACCGGCAACGCCACGTCGGCCTCGAGCAGCGCGATGCGAACCTCGCGCATCGCCTCGCGCACGTCCTCCTCGCGCAGGGCGCCACGGCCCCGCAGCTTGTCGAACACGCCACTGAGACGATCGGACAGGTTGTCGAACATCTGCCTGCTCCTCATGGGGCCTTGCGACCCCGGCCAACTGCGCCCCGGAAAGAACCGAAACGCAAAACGCGAAAAAAGCCGGCGGACGAAACCTCGTCGGCCAGCTTTGCGCTGATAGGCTCAAAATGTTCGCGATGCGAACGGCCCGATCAAATGCGCGATGTTAAATTATACCGAAATGGTGGAGCCTAGCGGGATCGAACCGCTGACCTCCTGCATGCCATGCAGGCGCTCTCCCAGCTGAGCTAAGGCCCCGTAACCATTCGAAATCAGCCGCTTGGGGAGCCGCTGATCCCTGCCGTTTCAGCCTCTTTCAAGACCGCCCCGGCTGGGAGCGCCCCTCTATGCGGGGCATCCAGCCTTGGCAAGAGCTTTTTTGCGCCGCCCGAAAAAACCTTTTGAGAGGCATTCGGGCGGCGCAAAACATCACACCTCGTCCGGTTCCTCGTCGTGGCCCGGCACGCCCAGATCGTCATCGCCGCCGAGATCGACGTCGTTATCCGGCGAATCGGCATCCTCGTCGATGTCGAGATCCTCGTCGGCCAGATCGGTATCGGCCTCGATCGGTTCGACACCCTTCTTCTGGATCTCCTCATAGGGGATCGGCTGCTTCGACTTGAGCACCGGCTCAGGCGTCCACGCGTACCCGCATTCGATGCAGGTCACGGGGTCGCTCTTGCCGAGATCGTAGAAACGCGTGCCACACTTCGGGCACCCGTGCTTGGCGCCCCATTCAGGCTTGACCATGACCAGTCCTTAATGATGAATTCGTGAAAGAGCGGCGCGCCTTGCCATAGACGCCCGGCGCTGTCAAAAGCCGCGGCCTGTCGCGGGGGCCCGCCCCTGCCCGTTCCTGTCCCAACATCAGGCCATACCCACCGTGACCAGCGCCCATGACACCGCCCCCCGCCCTCGCCGTTTCGTGGCCACCGGGCCGCTGAAGGGCGATTTCCGCGTCCCCGGCGACAAGTCGATCAGCCACCGCTCGATCATGCTGGGCGCGCTGGCGGTGGGCGAAACACGGGTCAGCGGCCTGCTGGAGGGCGAGGACGTGATGGCCACCGCCGCCGCCATGCGCGTGATGGGCGCCACCATCGAAAAGCAGCCCAACGGCGACTGGCATGTCCATGGCGTGGGCGTCGGCGCGCTGCTGCAACCGGCGCATGCACTGGATATGGGCAACTCGGGCACCTCCACCCGCCTGCTGATGGGTCTGGTCGCCAGCCACCCGATCCGCACTACGTTCATCGGCGATGCCAGCCTTTCCAAGCGGCCGATGGGCCGGGTGATCACCCCCCTGTCGCAGATGGGCGCCAGCTTCGAGGCGACCCCCGGCCCCAAGGGCGACGGCCTGCCGCTGATGGTGCGCGGCGCCGCGCCGGCGGTGCCGATCACCTATCGCCTGCCGGTGGCCAGCGCGCAGGTGAAGAGCGCTATTCTCCTCGCCGGCCTTAATACCCCCGGCACCACCACGGTGATCGAACCGATCCCCACCCGCGACCATTCCGAACGTATGCTGCGCGGATTCGGTGCCGATCTGTGGGTCGAGCAGGATGGCGGCGACCGGGTGATTCGCATCAAGGGCGAGGCCGAGCTGAAGCCGCAGGTGATCGACGTCCCCGGCGATCCGTCCTCGGCGGCGTTCTTCATCGTTGCGGCGCTGATCGTGCCGGGCAGCGAGGTGCTGATCCGCAATGTCGGCCTGAACCCCACACGCGCGGCATTGGTGACGGTGCTGCGCGAGATGGGCGGCCAGATTGAGGCCCAAAACCCCCGCGAGGTCGGCGGCGAGCCCGTGGCCGACTTGCTGGTGCGCCATTCCGCACTCACCGGCATCGCGGTGGACCCGATCCATGTGCCGTCAATGGTCGATGAATTCCCCGTGCTGTTCGTCGCCGCCGCCTTGGCCGAGGGGCGCACCGTCACCACCGGCCTCGAAGAGCTGCGCGTCAAGGAATCGGACCGCATTTCGGCGATGCAGGCGGCGCTGACGCTGGCCGGCGCGCGGGTGACCGAGACCGAGGACGGGTTGATCATCGACGGCAGTGCCGGTGAACCCCTTCCCGGCACGCCCGAGGGCGCGCAGGTCGTCACCCACCTCGATCACCGCATAGCCATGAGCATGGCCATCGCCGGATTGGCCTCACGCCATGGCGTGGCGGTGGACGATACCCGGCCGATCGCCACCAGCTTCCCGATCTTCGAGGACCTGCTGGCACGGCTGCAAGGCACCGCTGCGTGATCTTCGCGTTGTCGCCGGAGATTGCCAACTTGTGCGGCTTTGCCGGCGCGGGCGGCTGCCTGACGGGCTATGCCTATACCGCCGCGATCACGCGGCCCAATCCCTTTGTCCAGCACGGGCTGAACTTCGTCGGCGCGGCGTTGCTGGTGGTGTCGTTGCTGGCGATCACCAACCTCGCCTCGCTGGTGATGGAGGTGCTGTGGTGCGCCATCGCCGCCTATGGCCTCGCCCGCGCCATCGCCCGGCGCGGACGCTGACCAACCGGACATATCGAATGACTGCAAAACCCATGATCATCGCCGTCGATGGCCCCACCGCCAGCGGCAAGGGCACCATCGCCAAGGCGCTCGCCGCGCATTTCGGCCTGCCGCATCTCGATACCGGGCTGCTCTACCGCGCCGTCGGCCGGCAAGTGCAACTGCGCGGCGGCAATCCCGATTCGGCGGCGGATGCCTTGGCCGCCTGCGCCTTCCCCGATGCGCTGCTCGCCGATCCGGAACTGCGCAGCGAGGCCACCGGCGGACTGGCGAGCCGTGTCTCGATCCACCCGGAGGTGCGCCGTGCGCTGTTTGCGCTACAGCGCGCGTTTGCCACCCGCCCCGGCGGCGCGGTGCTCGATGGGCGCGACATCGGCACGGTGATCGCGCCCGAGGCGCCGGCCAAGCTGTTCGTCACCGCCAGCGTGGCCGCCCGCGCCCAGCGGCGCTTTCTGGAAATGCGCAACGCAGGGCGCGAGGTCTCGCTGGCCGACATCGCCGCCGATCTGGAGGCGCGCGACGCCCGCGACCGCGACCGCGTCGAGGCACCTCTGCGCGCCGCCGACGACGCGGTGACGCTCGATACATCCGATCTGGGCCGAGAGGCGGCGATTGCCGCCGCTATCGCCATCGTCGCGGCAAGGCGGGCCTGAAACACAAAAACCGGCGCCAGGGCCAAAGCCCGCGCCGGTTTCGTGGTTTGCGCAGAAATTAGCTGCCGTGGAAATGCGCGTCCGACTGCGCCTCGATTTTCGGCGACGCGGCATGATGGTGGCGATGGTGCTTGCGCGCCTTCGCGCGGTGACGCGCCTCCTCGACCTCCAGATGGCGCACCCGCGCGTTCAACCGGGCGATCTGCCCCGCCGCGCCCTGCGCCGACACGCCCGCCGCATTGGCCGCCGCACTGGCGCCCTGCGCCGCCGACATCGCCCCATCGGCGCTGCTCTGCGCCCGCTGCGCCGCGCCATAGGCGGCATCGGCGCTGCCCTGCGCGTGCTGCGCGGCACCGTTGGCGGTGCCGGCATAGCCGTAGGCCTCGTCCGCCCGCGCCTGCGCGCGCTTCACCGAACCCGTGGTGGCGCAACCGCCCAGCGCCACGGCGCCGGCCGCGACCGCCAGGATCAGGGTTGCGCGGGTGATCGTCTTGGTCATCGTGAAATCCTTGCCTCCAGCCCAATTGCCGATGCCCCTTGAAGCGCAACGTGCCTGTGCCGGCGATGAACGACCACGGCAGGCGACATTCAAGATCGGGTGCCAGTACGCGAAATGTGCCCAATTTACGCAAAACGTCGCTTTATTTGTCGCTATGTAAAATATGTATCAGCGACTAAGCAGCCCCGCCGACACATCGGCATAAGGGGGAATACTGATGAATCGTCGTTTGATGACCGGCCCGCTTGCGGCCATTGCCCTGACCGCGCTGAGCGGTTGCGCCACCGTGACGCGTGGCACCAGCGAAACCTTCGTGATCGAGACCCAGCCCGCCGGCGCCGACGTTCATCTGACCAACGGGCTGAGTTGCACGACGCCTTGCTCGTTGAAATTGAAGCGTAAGGATGGCTTCGTCGCCAAGATCGCCAAACCGGGTTACGAGCCCGTCGAAGCCACCGTGACCAGCAGCACCTCGGGCGGCGGCGGCGTGGCCATGGCCGGCAACCTTGTGCTGGGCGGCATCATCGGCGCAGGCGTCGATGCCTCGAACGGCTCGATGAACGACCTCAAGCCCAATCCGCTGCGCGTGACGCTGACGGCGGTTGCCGCACCGGCGACGGCAACAGCGGCAACGCCCGCGCCGGCCACACCCGCGGCCCCGACAGCCGCCCCGGCGCCGACGGCAACACCGGTGGCCTCCGCGCCAACCGCGATTCCGACTCCGGCCACCGCCGCGCCGGCGGCAACACCCGCCCCCGCTACACCGGCCAAGTAGACCGCACCGTGCTCCCGGATCGCGCCCGGCCAATGGCCCACACGCGATCCGGGGCCATCGCGGGCAAACCGGCAATTTCCTTGCGTTCCGGCGATGTTGCGCCTATGCGCCGCTGGTCCCAACCGGCGTGATGCGCCGGGGTGGATACCCGTACCGGCATCCGGCCGCGCGGGTGGTTCTGGCCCTTTTGGCCCGTGCCCCGGATGGTCCGGCGTGCGGAGGAAAGACCGGCGGAAACAACCGCCTGGCCGGAAAATCTAAACCGAACTGGACAACACTGAATGGCCTCTGTGGCAAATCCGAGCCGCGACGATTTCGCGGCAATGCTTGACGAATCGCTGGGCGGCGCCAGCAGCGGCGGCTTCGAAGGCCGCGTCGTCAAGGGCACCGTCACCGCGATCGAGAACGACAAGGCCGTCATCGACGTCGGTCTGAAGAGCGAGGGCCGCGTGGCTCTGCGCGAGTTCGCCGCCCCCGGCCAGCCTCACGGGCTGAAGGTCGGCGACGAAGTTGAAGTTTACGTAGACCGCGTTGAAAACGCCGACGGCGAAGCGATGCTGTCGCGCGACCGCGCCCGCCGCGAAGCCGCGTGGGACAAGCTCGAGAACGAATTCGGCGAAGGCAAGCGCGTCGAGGGCGTGATCTTCGGTCGCGTCAAGGGCGGCTTCACTGTCGATCTCGACGGCGCCGTGGCGTTCCTGCCTGGCTCGCAGGTCGATATCCGCCCCGTGCGCGATGTCACCCCGCTGATGGACGTGCCGCAGCCGTTCCAGATCCTGAAGATGGACCGTCGCCGTGGCAACATCGTCGTGTCGCGCCGCGCCGTCCTCGAAGAAACCCGCGCCGAGCAGCGTTCGGGCCTGATCCAGAACCTGACCGAAGGCCAGATCATCGTCGGCACCGTCAAGAACATCACCGATTACGGTGCGTTCGTTGACCTCGGCGGCATCGACGGCCTGCTCCATGTCACCGACATGAGCTACAAGCGCGTCAACCACCCCTCGGAAGTCATCGCCATCGGTGATGAGGTCAAGGTGCAGATCGTCCGCATCAACCAGGACACCCAGCGCATCTCGCTCGGCATGAAGCAGCTCGAGTCGGATCCGTGGGATGGCGTCGCCGCCAAGTACCCGGTTGGCGCCAAGCTGCGCGGCACCGTGACGAACATCACCGAATATGGTGCATTCGTTGAGCTGGAAGCCGGCATCGAAGGCCTCGTGCACGTCTCCGAAATGTCGTGGACCAAGAAGAACGTCCACCCCGGCAAGATCGTCTCGACCTCGCAGGAAGTCGACGTGCTGGTGCTGGAAGTCGATTCGGACAAGCGCCGCATCTCGCTCGGCCTCAAGCAGGCCCAGCAGAACCCGTGGGAAGCCTTCGCCGAGAAGCACCCGGTGGGCACCGTCGTCGAGGGCGAAGTCAAGAACGCCACCGAATTCGGCCTGTTCATCGGCCTCGATGGCGACGTCGACGGCATGGTCCACATGTCGGACATCGCCTGGGGCATCTCGGGTGAAGACGCGCTGGCGCTGCACCGCAAGGGTGAGAGCGTCCAGGCCGTCGTGCTCGGCGTCGAAGTCGACAAGGAGCGCATCTCGCTCGGCATGAAGCAGCTCGAAAAGGGCGCCCCCTCGGCGGCCGGCGCTGCCTCGGGCGGCAACCTGCGCCGTGGCGAGATCGTCACTGTCACCGTGCTCGAAGTGCGTGACGGCGGCCTGGAAGTGCAGGCTGGCGAAGATGGCGCCACCGGCTTCATCAAGCGTTCGGACCTCGGCCGCGACCGCGACGAGCAGCGCCCCGACCGTTTCCAGGTCGGCCAGAAGCTCGACGCCATGGTCACCGGCTTCGACCGCTCGAAGAAGCCCAGCTTCTCGGTCAAGGCCCACCAGCTCGCCGAAGAGAAGCAGGCCGTCGAGCAGTACGGCTCGTCGGATGCCGGCGCCTCGCTGGGCGACATCCTCGGGGCCGCGCTGCGCAACCGCACGTAAGCGGTTACGCGACGCCCTCTGTGGCTGAGAAAGGCCCGCCCGGAGCAATCCGGGCGGGCTTTTTCGTGCCCAGAGAACAAGAACGGACACGAGGGGCACGCCCCTCGCGCTCCCCCAACCTTGTCGAGATCAGCGTTGGCCGGCACCATTGCGCAACGTCGCCGCGCCGCAGGCTATCAAACCAGGCCACGCAATGCCGCGCTGTCCCGGCCATTCCTGCGGCTTCGCCGCCCAGCGCCCCGCCGCAGCCCACCCGCAACGTGGACAGGAATGGGGTCCAGGGGTCTAGACCACTGGCCTTCCCCTTTCCCCTGATCCCCCCTACATCGGTCTGACCACCCCGGAGTCCCCCCGATGCCGATCACCGTCCACCAGTTCCCCTGCCTGTCCGACAACTACGGCTTCCTCGTCCACGACAGCGAGAGCGGCGAGACCGTCGCCATCGACACCCCCGACGGCGCCGAATACCTGCGCCAGGCCGAGGCCAAAGGCTGGCGCATCACCCAGATCTGGAACACCCACTGGCATCGCGATCACGCCGGCGGCAACCTCGCCATCAAGGCGGCAACGGGCTGCACCATCACTGCGCCCGCCGGCGATGCCGCCAAGATCGAAGGCGTCGATCGCACCGTCCATGGCGGCGATACGTTGGCGCTGGGCGGCTATGTCGCGCATGTGATCGATGTTGGCGGGCACACGCTGGGGCATGTCGCCTATCACCTGCCACAGGCGGATATCGCGTTTGTCGGCGATTCGCTGTTCGCGCTGGGCTGCGGGCGCATGTTCGAGGGCACCGCGCCGCAGTTCTGGGCCAGCCTCCAACGGCTGCGCAACTTGCCGCCGGCGACGCTGCTCTATTGCGCGCACGAGTACACCGCTGCGAATGCCCGCTTTGCCCGCCATGCCGATCCGGAGAACCTCGCGCTGGCGGCCTATGCCGAGGAGATCGGCCGCCTGCGCGCCGAGGATCGGCCGACGGTGCCCTTCCCGCTGGCGCGCGAACTGGCGACCAATCCCTTTTTGCGCGCGGATAACCCGGCGCTGCAGGGGGCTTGGGGCGATCCGGGCGATGCCGTGGCGACGTTTGCCGGGCTGCGGGCGGCGAAGGACAAATTCTGAAGGGGGATTAGGGGAAGGCCAGGGGTGACGACCCCTGGACCTCATTCCTGTCCACGTTGCGGTTGGGCTGCAGCGGGGCGACTGGCGGCGCAGCCGCAGGAATGGTCGGACCGGGCGGCATTGCATGGCCTGGCTTGATAGCCTGCGGCGCAGCGACGTTGCGCCATGGTGCCTGCCAACGCTGATCCCGACAAGGTTGGGGGAGCGCGAGGGGCGAGCCCCTCGTATCTATCTTTGTTCTTACCTCACACAAAAAACCCCGCCAAAGGCGAGGCTTCCTGCGTCACCAAAACCGGCAACAGATCAGATTGCCGCGATCGACTGCCCGACCAGTTCGCGATCCGCGTCGCCGCGGTGGTCGGCGCGGATGACGTCGGTGGCGACGGCCACAGCGGCGTTACCCGCCTTGGTGCGGATGAACTCGATGGCGCTGCGCTCGGCGGCACCGATCTTGTCCTGCGCCATGCGTTCGCGGCGCGACACGGCCAGGGCCGCATCGGTTTCGGCCTTGGCGACGATACCTTCGGCTTCGTTGCGGGCGGTGTGGATGATCGCGGCGGCTTCGCTGGCGCTTTCGGTCAACTGCTTCCGCGCGGCGGCGAGCAGCGCTTCGGCTTCGGCGCGGATGGCGGCGGCTTCGTCGAGGCTCTTGCGGGTCTCGGCGATGCGGGCGTCAAGCCCGCCGGTGACCGACTTCCAGATCTTCGCACCGAAGGCCAGGAAGAAGATGGTGATTCCCCACCACACCCATCCTTCGGCATCAAAGCCGAGCAGGCGCGGTTCGGCGGCTTCGCTGCCGGCGGCGAGCAGGGCGAGGCTCAACATCGCGTCAGGCTCCTCAAATGTGCTGGGCGGCGTCGAGATGGGCCAGAACGGCATCCATCCCGGGTTCGCGGCCGGTGACGCGGGCGACGATCGCCTGCGCATTGTCGGCGATCACCTCGCGCAAGTGGCCCTCGGCCAGTTGCACGGCCTTGGCGATACGGCCTTCGGCGGCGTGAATATGGGCTTCGGCGGCTTCGTCAGCCGTGCGCAGCGCATCGGTGGTGGCGCGGTTGGCATGCGCCTTGGCCTGAACCACTTCGTGGCGGGCCTGTTCGCGGGCGGTGGCCAGATTGCCGATGTAGCGGGCCTGGCTTTCCTCGGCGGCGGCCTTGGCGGCACGCGCAGAGGCAAGGTCACCCAACACCTGGGCCTCGCGGGCATCGACCAGCGAGCCCAGCTTCGGCAGCGTCAACCGAACGACGCCGAAATACAGCACCGCGAAAAACACCGCGAGCCATGCGACCTGCGGCCAGAAGACGTGGGCGAAATCAAACTGAGGCATAGCTGTCGAACCTCCCCGGCATTCACGGACCCGGCAAAAGCAACGGGCCTGCGGCACGCTTTGGCCGGCCGGGGCGGCGGGAGGGCATTACACCTTCCCGAACGCCACCCCGACGGGCCTTGCGCGGCTTACTTCGAGAAAGCGAGCGCCAGCGCGACGACCGCCGCGATCAGGCCGAGCGCTTCCGTCACGGCGAAACCGAAGATCAGACGGCCACCAAGCTTGGCATCGGCTTCCGGGTTACGGACAACGCCATTCAGGTACTGACCGAAGATCGAGCCCACGCCGATCGCGGCAAGACCCGCGCCGATCGCAGCAAGACCGGCACCGATCACGCGAGCAGATTCTGCATCCATGGTAAAAACCCCTCTTCTCTCAGCAAGTCAGGACAAATTCAGTGAAGGTTGATCGCATCGTTCAGGTAGAGCGAAGCGAGCAGAGCGAAAACATAGGCCTGCACCACCGCGATCAGCACTTCAAGCCCGGTGAGCGCGATGTTCACGCCCAGCGGCAGGAGGCCGAACACATAAGGCAGCGCGCCGAACGACCCCAGCGCCACCACGAAGGTGCCGAACACCTTGAGCAGCACGTGGCCCGCCGTCATGTTGGCGAACAGTCGGATGGCAAGGGTGAAGGGGCGCGACAGGAAGCTGAGGAACTCGATCACGAAGACGAAGATGCCCAGCGGAATGCCCGCGCCATGCGGCCAGAACAGGCTGAAGAAGTGGAACCCATGGCGGGCAAAGCCCACGATCACCACGGTGGCGAACACGATCACCGCCAGCCCCAGCGTCACCGAAACGTGGCTGGTGGGGGTGAAGGCGCCAACCCAGGGGATCAGGCCCAGCAGGTTGCAACCCAGAACAAAGATGAACACACTGAAGATCAGCGGCACGAAACGGCGGCCCTCGGGCCCGACGTTCTCGTCCAGCATCTTGCGCACGAAGTCATAGAGATACTCGACGGCCGCCTGCCAGCGGCCCGGCACGACCTGCAACTTCGACGTTCCCACGAACAGGAACACCGAGATCGCGGCCACCGCAACCGCCATCCACAGCGAGGAATTGGTGAACGAGACGTCGTAACCGCCCAGCGACAGCGGCACTTTCGTCACGATCGCGAACTGTTCCATCGGGTTCGCCATTGCGTATCCGTCCCTCTACGTCACACCAGTGGCGCACCACCGGACCCGTCCTCGCTGGCAGCGAACCGCCAGCCCCTGTACTTCAGCCTTTGCCCGGGCCCACTGGGGGCTCGTCGGCATCGACATCGAATTCCTGCGAGGTCTGCATCGCCCGCCGCACCCCGGCACAAAAGCCGAGCACCAGCATCACGATCATCCCCCAGGGCGCGGTATGCGCGGCCCGGTCGATCAACCAGCCGATGAAGCTGGAGACGAGCACCGCGCCCACGAATTCCACACCCACTGCCCAGCCACGGGTTTCACCGTTGTTGACCACGGGCCGCTGGTGCTTTGCCTCGGCGGCGGCGATGCGCCGATCGAGATCGTCGCCAAAATCGTTGCCAGCCATGATCATTGCCCCAGTATCCGCGGCCGTACGCCGTGTTGAAGTGGCGCAAAGCGAAGCACAGGCCCCGCCCATCCGCCACCCGCACGCGACGCGCCGAGCAGTACGCAAGGCCGGTTTCGTGCCCGCCTTGCGGCTGGCGCCCGATCGCGATCCTCGCGGCGCCATGGGAACAGTCCGCCCCCCGACGCGCCGCCCCTTTAGGAAGCGTCTCCGGGCAAGTCAACCGCGCGGGAACCACCATGGCCAAATGGACGAGGCCCGCGATTTCCGGGCAGCGCATTCGTGTGTAAACCGGCGCGGCAATCCGCCGCAAACGCCGCCTTGCACATGGGCCAAGGGTCGATACAACCGGGGCCGAGAACCAGCGGGGGACAGTTTCGAGCGCATGACCCAGCACGATCGCCCCACCCATGCCGACCGCGTGGCCGAGGCCCCGGGCGGCCTGTTCGCCGACGCGCCCGCTCCGGCCCGGCGCACGCTGGCCGATGCCGGTAACGACCCCAGCGGCCACCGCCAACGCCTGCGCGAACGGTTACTCGAATCCAACGGCGCCGCGCTGGCCGACCACGAGATCATCGAATACCTGCTGACCACCGCCATCCCCCGCCGCGACACCAAACCCATCGCCCGGACGTTGCTCAAACGCTTTGGTACGCTGGCGGGAGTGTTCAACGCCGATGCCGATGCCCTCGCCCGCCACCCCGGCATGGGGCCGACCAGCGCCGCCGCCTTTCTGATCGTGGCCGAAGCCGCCCGACGCTTCTCCCGCGCGGATATCGGCGGCGGATCGGTGCTGGATAGCTGGCACAAGCTGCTCGATTACCTGACCATCGATATGGCCCACCTCAACAAGGAGCGCGTGCGGGTGCTGTTCCTCGATACCCGCAACCAACTCCTGCGCGATGAAAACCTGGCCGAGGGCTCGATCGACGAGGCGGCGATCTATCCGCGCGAGGTGATCAAGCGGGCGCTGGATCTGGGCGCGGCAGGGATGATCCTCGTCCACAACCACCCCTCGGGCAACCCGGAGCCGAGCCAGGCCGATATCCAGATCACCCGCCGCATCATGGAGGCCGGGCGGCATCTGGGCGTGACGGTGCATGACCATGTGGTGATCGGGAAGGCAGGGCATGTGTCGCTCAGGGCGCGGGGGTTGATTTGAAGGTTTAGGAAGAAGGATGAAATGCGAGGGACTCGTCCCTCGCGCTCCCATGACTTGTTCACGTTGCATGTGCCATCGGCCTTACGCCATGCGGCGAAGCCGCCCTTAATAGCACTGACACATTGCGTTTGGTCGCGATCAATCAAAGCCTGCGGCGCATCAACGTTACGCCACACTGCCGGCACCAGCCCACGTGGACAAGTCATGGGAGTGCGAGGGGTTTGTCCCTCGCATTCAGCCTTCTTCCTGCCCCTCTCCCCTTGCCATCCCCGTCCCGCGCGCCTAGCCGCCGAGCCAAACCGAACAGACGCTGGAGTTTTCGCCATGGTCCCCCGTTATGCCCGCAAGCCGATGACCGCCATCTGGGAGCCCGAGGCGCGCTATCGCATCTGGTTCGAGATCGAGGCTCACGCCACCGACAAGCTTGGTGAACTGGGCGTGGTGCCCGAGAGCGCCGGCAAGGCCTTGTGGGCATGGTGGGCGACGAACCCCACCATCGACGTTGCCGCGATCGACGCGATCGAGGCCGTCACCAAGCACGACGTCATCGCCTTCCTGACGTGGGTGGCCGAGCAGGTCGGCGACGAGGCGCGCTTCATGCACCAGGGCATGACCTCCAGCGACGTGCTCGACACCACGCTGTCGGTGCAGATGGTCAAGGCCGCCGACATCCTGATCGAGGACATGGATGCGCTGCTCGCCGCAATCAAGCGCCGCGCGCTGGAGCACAAGTACACCCCCACCATCGGCCGCAGCCACGGCATCCACGCCGAGCCGACCACCTTCGGCAAGAAGCTGGCCGAGGCCTATGCCGAATTCACCCGTGGCCGTGCCCGTCTGGTGGCGGCGCGCGCTGAAATCGCCACCTGCGCGATTTCGGGCGCGGTGGGCACGTTCGCCAACATCGATCCGGTGGTCGAGGAATATGTCGCCGAGAAGCTGGGGCTTGAGGTGGAACCCGTCTCCACCCAGGTCATCCCGCGCGACCGCCATGCGATGTTCTTCGCGGTGCTGGGCGTGATTGCGTCGTCAATCGAGCGCCTGGCCATCGAAATTCGCCATCTGCAACGCACCGAAGTGCTTGAAGCGGAAGAGTATTTCTCGCCGGGCCAGAAGGGCTCGTCGGCGATGCCGCACAAGCGCAACCCGGTGCTGACCGAAAACCTCACCGGCCTTGCCCGCGTCGTGCGCAGCGCCGTGGTGCCGGCGCTGGAGAACGTCGCGCTGTGGCACGAGCGCGACATCTCGCACTCCTCGGTCGAGCGTTTCATCGGGCCGGACGCCACGATCACTTTGGATTTCGCCCTCGCGCGCCTGACCGGCGTGGTCGACAAGCTGCTGATCTATCCGGAGCGGATGCAGAAGAACCTCGATCGCATGGGCGGTCTTGTCCACTCGCAGCGGGTGCTGCTGGCGCTGACCCAGGCCGGGATCAGCCGCGAGGATTCGTACCGCCTCGTTCAGCGCAACGCGATGAAGGTCTGGGAATCGGACGGGCAACTGTCGCTGCTGGAACTGCTGCAGGCCGATCCCGAGGTCAGCGCCAAAGTCGCGCCCGCTGAACTGGCCGAGAAGTTCGACACCGATTACCACTTCAAGGCGATCGACACGATCTTTGCGCGAGTCTTTGGGGAATAAGGGAAAAGGGTTAGATGCGAGGGGCACGCCCCTCGCGCTCCCATCCCTTGTCGGCCTCAGCGCGGGCCGGCGCCGTGGCGCAAGGTTGATGCGCCGCAGGCCTTCAATCATCGCAATCACGCGCCACGTTGCGATCTGCGTGAAGGCGGCTTCGCCGCATGGCGTCACGCGGATGGACCACGCGAGGTGGACAGTCATGGGAGCGCGAGGGTCGTGACCCTCGCATTTCACCTTAAACCTTCAACCTGAAACCCTACCCGCGCACCGCCGCACAAAACGCCGCGATCAACCCCGCATCCTTCACCCCCGCCGCGCTCTCCACGCCGGACGAGCAATCGACCAAAGGCGCCCCCGTCCGCGCCACCGCCTCGGCCACGTTCGCGGGGGTCAACCCGCCGGCCAGACCCCAGCCGGCCGGAAAACCACCCGGCCGCCATCCGGCCAACAGCCCCCAATCGAACGCCAAACCCATCCCGCCGGGCAACGTGCCCTTGGGCGTCTTGGCGTCGAACAGGATCAGGTCCGCCGCCCCGCGATAGGCCGCCGCACGCTCGACATCGCCGGGGCCAGCCACCGACCACGCCTTCCACACCGGCAGCCCGAACCGCGCGCGCACCTTACCGCAACGGGCCGGGCTCTCAGCGCCATGCAACTGCAACACATCCAGAGGCGCGGCCGCCAGCACGGCGGCAATCGCCGCATCGTCGGCATCGACGAACAGGCCCACCCGCCCGATTCGCCCCTGCGCCCGCGCCGATAACGCCGCCGCCTCGGCCGGCGAGACATGGCGCGGGCTGCGCGCGAAAAACACGAAGCCGGCATAGGCCGCGCCACCGGCGATGGCGGCTTCCAACGCGCGGTCCTCGCGGATGCCGCAGATCTTGATGGCGGGGGTGCTCATGCCGCGGCGATGGCCCCGCTGCCGCGCCGGGTCAAGCCGCCAACGCGCCTGCGCCGTTCAAGGCGCCAGCTCAAATGTCACCGTCACATGCGCGGTCATGTCCAGCGATCCGGCGGCGACCCGTGTGGCCTCCTTGCGCACTGCCATGAACACCATCGGCATGGGCCGCGCCACCTCGCCGCCGTCTTCTGTGATCGAGAGGATCCGCGCGACGTGCAGTCCCGCCGCCTGGGCATAGAGCGCGGCGCGGGCACGGGCGGTGGCGATCGCCTGCACCCGCGCGGCATCCACCGTCGCATCGGGGGCGGACAAGGCAAAGTCCGGCCCGTTGATCTCGTTCGCCCCGGCCTTCACCAGCGCATCGACCGCCGCGCCGACCTTGGCGATCTCGCGCAGTTGCACGGTCACGGTATTGCTGGCGCGATAGCCGGTGATTCGCGGCGGCGCATTGTCCGGATTGGGCGCGAACTGCGGCGAGAGGTTCAGCGAACTGGTCTGAATATCGCGATCGGCCACGCCGGCTGCCTGCAACGCGGCGAACGTGCGCGCCATCGCGGCGGCGTTGTCGGCCATGGCAGCGGCGGCACTGGCCCCGGTGGTGACAACACCCGCCGAGACCGTCGCCATATCCGGCGCGGCGCTGATCTTGCCCTCGGCGGGGATGGTCAGCAGCGTGTCGCCGGGGGCTACGCCATCGGCATGGGCCGGGGCGGCAAGCGCCAGGCCCAACAGCCCGGCAAGGGCGAGCGGGCGGCTGGCGGTGGACAGGATCGGCATTCGGATATCTCCCCGTGAGTGGGGGGCAACATCGCCGGGGTGGGGTTGATGCCGGCTGAACCGAAAGGAGAAGGGCGGGCGCGAGGGACGAGTCCCTCGCATTCTCCCCTTCAAATCGCCCGCGCCAAAACCACCATCTCCAGATGCGTGATCGCCGGATTGGGAAACGGCCGCCGCTCGCCGGTCACGGCATAACCCCGCCGCTGGTAATAGGCGATCAGCGGTTCACGCACCGAGATCACCGTCATCTCCGCCGTCCGCGCGTTGAACCGATCGCGCGCGCACTGCTCTGCGGCAGAGAGCAGATGCCGCCCCAGCCCGCCCGCCTGCACCCCGGGCGCCACCGCCAGCATGCCGATATAGGCCGGGCCGCCCGGTTGCGCAGGACCATGCACCGCCACACAGCCGATCAGCGCGCCCTCGCGTTCGGCCACAAGCACCCGCTGGTCGGGCGCAGCCAGCATGGCCGAAAGGTCGTCGCGCGTGATTCGCTCGCCGCCGAGCAAGTCGGCCTCGTGGCTCCACCCCGCGCGCGCCGATTCGCCGCGATAGGCGCTTTCCACCAGCGCCTTCAGCGGTTCCAGATCGGCGATCTCGGCGGTACGGATCGCAGGGCTCAAAGCGTCGCCTCGATGGCGCGGGCGGCGGCGACGGGGTCCTCGGCGCGGGTGATGGGCCGGCCGATCACCAGCACGCTGGCGCCCTCGTCACGCGCCGCGCGCGGGGTGACGACGCGCTTCTGGTCGGCGCCCAGCGCGCCGGCATGGGCATGCACCTCGGGCCGCAGTCCGGGGACGACGAAGTACCCGTCGCGCCACTGGCGGTGGACCGCCCCCACCTCGTGCCCCGAACAGACAATGCCGTCGAGCCCCGCCCCATGCGCCAGATCGGCCAGCCGCAACGCCTGGTCATGGGCCGTGCCGCCCACGCCGGTCGCGGCGAGATCGGCATCGTCGAGGCTGGTCAGCACGGTCACCGCGACCACCTTGGTGTGCTCGCCGGCAGCGGCCTTGGCGTCTTCCATCATCGCCCGGCCGCCAGCGGCGTGGATCGTGACGATCGCCGGTTGCAATACATGGATCGCCTGCATCGCGGCGGCGACAGTGTTGGGAATATCGTGCAGTTTCAGGTCGAGGAAGATCGGCAGGCCCAGCTTGGCCACCTCGTGCACGCCATGGTGGCCGTGGGCATAGAAGAACTCCAGCCCCAGCTTCACCCCGCCGACATGGCCACGCACCTTGCCGGCCAGTGCCACCGCCGCATCCAGCCGGGGCAGATCCAGCGCGACAAAGACCGGGTTGTGATTCATGGTGTCGGCTCCCTCAAGCTCAAGTCTGTGGCGGGCGGTGTTCGGCAATGACCGGCTCGGGCAACGGTTCCGCCACGACCTGCGCCCGCACCGCGTTTTCCAGATGCGCCATCCGCCGCTTCATCCGCCAGCGGCCCATCGCGCCAAACAGCCACGTGGGCAAGGCCCCCAATGCGAACGCCAGCAGGATCAACAGCCCCAGCGGCCCCTGCACATGGATGAAACCCTGATAATCGCGGCTGTCGGGCCAGATGTTCACGCGCACCGGCGTCCAGTTGATCGCCACGAAGGCCACGACCACGGCGGTGAGCAGCGCCCAGATTGCTGTGCGGATGAACTGCATCGCCTGTTCCTTCGCCTGTGTCCCCGGGATTATTCTCGGTGTGAGCCGGCCGGTAACCCTAGGGCGGATCGGGGGGGAAGGAAAGAGGATGTAATGCCGCGGCCCTCCCCCGCACCGCGCACGCAAAAAGGGGCGGCCCGGCCACGCTCCGGACCACCCCCCTTGTCGGCACCGCGCGACGGCCAGCCTAACCGGCAGGCCCGCCGCGCCGCACCGTCAAGCCGGTGTCAGAAATGGAACCCGGCGCCGACCAGCACCTGGTTCGATTGCTGGTAATGGCTGTCGGGAAAGCCGGTGTTGTCGTTGCTGTTGTCGGTGAACAGGTGGCGGTACTCGACCTTGCCGTAGATCGGGCCCTGAAGCTGCCGCTCCCAGCCGCCGCCGACGATGGCGCCCTCGGGCCCGCTGCTCACCGAGTAACCGGCCAGCGCATAGAGCTTGTCCCGGGGGTCGAGCTTGACGCCGACGCGGCCGGTGAAGCCGACGGTGGTGTCGCGGTGCGCGGCCAGCGTCTTGTCGACATTGATCTCGCCACCGATGAAGGTCTGCGGGGTCAGCGAATAGTCATAGCCGAGCGCGGCGCCGATAGTGCCCTTGGCGGCCTGACCATTGTCCCAGGCGGTGCCGGACTGGATCTCGACGCGGGCGCCATCGGCCAGCGCGGGGGTGGCCAAGGCGGCACCGGCCAGCACGGCGAAAGCTGTGCCCAGAAGTGCTGTTCTCATAAATTCCTCCTGTGTATCAGTCTGTTACAGTTGGTGGTTCAACCACGGGCCGGCTTCTAGGCCGGGCTGTCTGGCATCCGGGTGAACCGCCCGGTCAGGTTCGCGACAGCTTTGTCGCAGCGCACAATCGGCCACCGACAACCCGCCACGCCGCGTCGCGCGCGCGCCACAGCCATGGCCAAAACACGGCGGCGATGCCCCTTTGGTCCCACGCGGCGGGCTGGACACGGGGCACCGGCTCTGCCAAGCGATCTGGCATTATGACCATGGTCGACACCCAGGACGCGGCCCACGCCGCCGCCAATTCGTTCCGTCAGCAACCCGATGCGCGCGGCCATTTCGGCGCATTCGGCGGGCGCTATGTGGCCGAAACGCTGATGCCGCTGATCCTCGATCTGGAGCGCGAGTATCGCCGCGCCCAGGCCGACCCGGCGTTCCACGCCGAGTTCGACGACCTGCTGGAGCATTACGTCGGCCGGCCGAGCCCGCTGTATTACGCCCCGCGACTCACCGAGGATCTGCGTGCCTCGGCGCCCGAGGGCATGGGCGCCGAAATCTGGTTCAAACGCGACGAACTGAACCACACCGGCGCGCACAAGATCAACAACTGCATCGGCCAGATCCTGCTGGCGATGCGCATGGGCAAGACCCGCATCATCGCCGAGACCGGCGCCGGCCAGCACGGCGTCGCCACCGCCACGGTCTGCGCGCGCTTCGGCCTGCCTTGCGTGGTCTACATGGGCGCGACGGACGTCTCGCGTCAGGCGCCCAACGTGTTCCGCATGAAGCTGCTCGGCGCGCAGGTCGTGCCCGTCACGGCGGGCGCGGGCACGCTGAAGGATGCGATGAACGAGGCGCTGCGCGACTGGGTGGCGAACGTGCACGACACGTTCTACATCATTGGCACCGCCGCCGGCCCGCACCCCTATCCCGAGATCGTCCGCGATTTCCAGAGCGTGATCGGCAAGGAAGCGCGCGCACAGATGCTCAGCCGCACCGGCCGCCTGCCCGATCTGCTGGTCGCGGCGATCGGTGGCGGATCGAACGCCATTGGCCTGTTCCACCCGTTCCTCGATGATCCCACGGTCAAGATGCTCGGTGTCGAGGCCGCTGGGCATGGGTTGGACAAGGAACATGCGGCGTCGTTGGCCGGCGGCCGCCCCGGCGTGCTCCACGGCAACAAGACCTATCTGTTGCAGGACGCCGACGGCCAGATCACCGAGGGCCACTCGATCTCGGCCGGCCTCGATTACCCCGGTATCGGGCCCGAGCACGCCTGGCTGAAGGACATCGGCCGCGTCGATTATACCCACGTCACCGACACCGAGGCTTTGGACGCGTTCCAGCTCCTCTGCCGCACCGAGGGCATCATCCCCGCGCTGGAACCCGCCCACGCCATCGCCGCGATCGTCAAGGTCGCGCCGACCCTGCCGCGCGACAAGGTGATCCTCGCGAATTTGTGCGGGCGCGGCGACAAGGACATCTTCACCGTGGCGGACAAGTTGGGCGTGGAATTGTGAAGCCCACCCCATCGCGACCCGATCGCGCGACGTTCGCGCACCGTTATCCGGTGGTGTTCGTGTTACTGGTGGCCGGGGTGTGCGGGATTTTTGCCAATCTCGTCACCGATGTGCTGCCCCACGCGGTCGTTGTTTCCCGCCTCTTTCAGGTGATCGGTCTGGCCTTGGGCTTCGGCGTCGGCCTGATCGTGACCCGCCTCATCACAGGTGCCAAGCGCGCATGACTCGCCTTTCCTCCGCCTTCGCCAAGGGCCGCCCCGCGCTCGTCACCTTCGTGACCGGTGGCGATCCCACCCCCGGCGCCACCGCCGCCATCCTCGACGCCTTGGTCGAGGGCGGCGCCGATGTGATCGAACTCGGCATGCCGTTCACCGATCCGATGGCCGATGGCCCGGCGATTCAGGCCGCCAACTTGCGCGCGCTCGGCGCGGGCACGACAACGGCGGATATCCTTGCCATCGCCACCGCCTTCCGCGCGCGCCATCCTGACGTGCCGCTGGTGCTGATGGGCTACGCCAACCCGATGATCACGCGCGGCAGCGAATGGTTCGCCACCGAATGCGCCAAGGCCGGGATCGATGGCGTGATCTGCGTCGACATCCCGCCCGAGGAGGACGCCGAACTCGGCCCCGCGCTGCGCGCCGCCGGCATCGCCCCGATCCGCCTCGCCACCCCCACCACCGATGCCGCACGCCTGCCGGCGGTGCTCGATGGCTCGGCTGGCTTCCTGTATTATGTGTCGGTCGCCGGCATCACCGGCAAGCAACAGGCCGCCACCGATGCCGTGGCCGATGCCGTCGCCCGCATCAAGGCGCATACCGATCTGCCCGTCGTGGTCGGCTTCGGCGTCCGCACCCCCGCCCAGGCCGCCGCCATGGCCGCCCACGGTGATGGCGTGGTGGTCGGCTCCGCGATCGTCGATCTGGTTGCCGAGCATGGCGCCAACGCCGCAGGCGCGGTGCGCGCGCTGGTCGCCGAACTCGCCGGCGCCGTCCACACCGCGCGGGAAAACGTCGCATGAGCTGGCTCAACCGCGTCCGCAACCGCCTGTCCTCGATCACCATCAAGCGCGAGGACACCACCCCAGACAACCTCTGGACCAAGTGCCCGGCGTGCAGCGAAATGCTGTTCACCAAGGATTATGAGGCCAACCTCTCGGTCTGCCCGCGCTGCGGCCACCACGGCCGCATCGGCGCCGATGCCCGCCTCGCGCAACTGCTCGACGAAGGCTTCGAGCTGCTCCCCGCGCCCAAGGTGGCCGAAGACCCGCTGAAATTCCGCGACCAGAAGAAGTACCCGGACCGGCTGAAGGCCGCCCGCGCCGCAAACCCGCACCCCGATGCCATGACCGCCGCCTTCGGCAAGATCGAGGGCCGCCGCGCCGTCGTCGCCGTGCAGGACTTCGGTTTCATGGGCGGCTCGATGGGCATGGCCGTGGGCGAGGCGTTCATCAACGCCGCCACCCGCGCGGTGAAGGAACGCTGCGGCTTCATCGTGGTGACCGCCGCCGGCGGCGCGCGCATGCAGGAAGGCATCCTCAGCCTGATGCAGATGCCGCGCACCACCGTCGCCATCAGCCGCCTGCGCGCCGCCGGCCTGCCCTACATCGTCGTCCTGACCGACCCCACCACCGGCGGCGTCACCGCCTCCTACGCGATGCTCGGCGACATCCAGATCGCCGAGCCGGGCGCCCTCATCGGCTTCGCCGGCCAGCGCGTGATCCAGGAAACCATCCGCGAAACCCTGCCCGAAGGCTTCCAGCGCGCCGAGTACCTGCACGCGCATGGCATGGTCGATATGGTCGTGCCGCGTGGGGAACTGAAGGCGCGGCTGGCGGGCGTGTTGGGGTTCCTGTCGCCGCAGAAGGTGGCGTGACGGAACAGGCGGGAAGAACAAGGACAAGCAGGGGGCGGCGGCCCCCTGCACCCCCGTTACGTCTCCCGGCTATAGGTTGTGTTTGGGGTGGCGGTGCGTCTTGCCGCTCTGCCGTGCCTGTTTTGCGCGTCGCCGCGACTTTGGCCCGCGCCGCTAGGCGCAATATATCTTCCGCTTCGCGGAGGGGCACTGTCGCAGCGGTTGTGCACTCCGCAAAAAGTAATGGGGGTCCGGGGGATGAATCCCCCGGCCTTCCCTTTTAATGTGAAGCCACCTCAACCATGCGCGATTTCGCCATCTCCGAAGACCCCGCCGTCCAGCACCAGCTCGACCGCCTCGGCGCCCTGAGCCTACCGCAAGGCCGCATCGGCCTGGAGCCCATCCACGCGCTGCTGGCAAAACTGGGCAACCCGCAGAACCACCTGCCGCCGGTGTTCCATATCGCCGGCACCAACGGCAAGGGCAGCACCTGCGCCTTCCTGCGCGCGATGCTGGAGACGGCGGGCCTGTCGATCCACGCCGCCACCAAGCCGCACCTCGTCCGCTATAACGAGCGCATCCGCCTCAACGGCGCGCTGATCACCGACGACGCGCTGGCCGCGATCCTCGGCGAAGTCCTCGACGCCGCCGCCCACTTGCCCGCCGACCTTGCCCCCAGCTTCTTCGAGGCGACCACCGCCGCGATCTTCCTCAGCTTCAGCCGCACCCCCGCCGACGCCTGCGTCATCGAGGTCGGCCTCGGCGGGCGGCTGGATGCGACCAACGTGATCCCCGCCCCCGCCGCCTGCGGCATCGCCACGCTGGGGATCGACCACGAGGCATTCCTGCTGCGGCCCGAGGCAGGCGTGCCCGAGGATCCCCTCGCCCGCATCGCCTTCGAGAAAGCCGGCATCGCCCGCCCCCACGCCGCGCTGGTGACGCAAGCCTACCCCCCTATTGCCGCGCACGAAGTCCGCGCCGCCGCCCACCGCGCTCAAGCCATGCTGGTCATGCGCGGCGAAGGCTGGGACGCGCACGTGGCCGGCGACGCCATCCACTACCGCGACGAGCAAGGCGCCCTCACCCTGCCGCTGCCCACCCTCCCCGGCGCGCATCAGGCCGACAACGCCGCCCTCGCCGTCGCCATGCTGCGCCACCAGAGCGCCGTTCACGTGCCCCCAGAGGCCATGGCGCAAGGCATCCGCGCCGCCCGCTGGCCCGCGCGCCTGCAACGGTTGGCTGAGGGCCCGATCACCGAAGCCGCCGGCAACCGCACCGTCTGGCTCGACGGCGGCCACAACCCTGACGCCGGTTTAGCCATCGCCCGCCACTTCGCGGGCCATCCGCCGCTGCATCTCGTGCTCGGAATGCTCTCCGCGAAAGATCCCGCCGCGCTGCTCGCGCCGCTGTCGGGCCGGCTGGCCTCGCTGGCCGTGGTGCCTGCGTCGGGCCACGATGCCCACACGCCCGCCGATTTCGCGCCGCACAGCCCGCTGCCGGTGCGCGCGTTCGATGATGTGCCATCTGCCTTGCGCGCCATCGAGGGGCCGGGCGAGGTGCTGATCGCCGGGTCCTTGTATCTGGCGGGTGAGGTTTTGCGGTTGAATCAGGAATTACCGGATTGAAGGATAAGGGGTGAATGCGAGGGGCACACCCCTCGCGCTCCCATGACTTGTCAGCGTTAGCGCTTCCCCTCAGCCTTGCGCAACGTTTCCGCGCCGCAGGCTTTCAGTCCTCCGCAACGCAACGCCAACCCGTCAATATTGGATAGCGGCTTCGCCGCATGGCGCCCCGCCGCGCGCAAGGCGCAACGCTGACAAGTCATGGGAGCGCGAGGGGTGTGCCCCTCGCACCTATCCTTTTCTGCCAAACCCCCGCCGCAGGCCTTCCAAAGCCACAAACCCCAAACTCACCACCCCCGCCGCCGCTGTCCAGCGGAACACGGGCGCGTAACCATAATGGTCAAACGCCTCGCCCACCGCCCCGCGCCCCAGCGTCCCCACCAGCGACGTCAGCGACGACAGCAGCGCATACTGGATCGCGGTATGCCGCTTGGACACGATCGACGACAAATACGCCACGAAGGCCGTCAACGCGACGCCAGTGGCCACATTCTCCCAGGCGATCGCCACCAGCAACCGCTCCATCCGCACCGTCAGGCCTATGGCTGCTCCAAAAACATCCAGATGCAACGCATGGATAAACCCGTCGATCACCGGCGCCCCATCGGCCAGATCGGCGTAAAGCAAATTACCCACCGCCGGCAGCACCACGCCGATGGCCAACGTCGGAAACGCCCCCAACCGCGCGAACAGCACGCCGCCCAGCGCGATCCCGCCCATCGTCATGAAAATCCCGAAGATCTTCGAGGCAAACGCCACCTCGTCCTTCGTGTAATGCAGCGCATCCAGATAGAACGGATAGGCAAACGCCGCCCAGATATTGTACGCCAGCGCATAGGTCAGGATGAAGCCGATCAGCACGATCACCCCCCATCCGACCCGCGCCGTCAACTCGGCCAAAGGCGCGACCAGTGCCGACCATAAGTGATCGCCAACGGCATTCCACGCCCCAACCGCCACCGCCCGCCGCCGCGCCAGGGCATTCGACAAAGCCGCCACCGCCAACGGGACGCCAACCGTCGCCAGCAACACCAAAGGTCCGGAAACCCGCGTAAAATCCGCAACCGAGGGCGCCTTCACCCCCGGCGCCACCGGCATCAGCTCCACGACCATGAAACCGACCACCCGCTGCACCGCCCAGATCCAACTGACCAGCACCACGGTCAGCAACACCGCACGCACCCCCGGCGACAACGCCACCTCGTCCCGCTCAGCCGCCACCCGCACGCGCGGCGTATCGGGCGCGCTCAACGTCACCACCAGCGCCAGCACCATCAACCCCGCCATCACCGCATAGACCGCCGGCCAAGGCAACCGCGCCGCCATGAACAACGCCAATGCCCCGCCGACAATCGACGCCACGCGATAACCAAACTGGTTCAACGCTGACATCAGGTCCAACGGCGCATCCGGCCCCGAGACATCGATCCGCCACGCGTCGATGGCGATATCCTGCGTCGCCGAGGCAAACGCCGCCATAAATCCGATCGCCGCAAACCGCCCGATCGCCACATGCGGATCGGTCAGCGCCAGTCCGGCAAACCCCGCCGCCAACACCACCTGACACAGCAGGATCCACCCGCGCCGCCGCCCCAACCGGTCCAATCCCGGCAACCGCACCCGATCCACCGCCGGCGCCCACAGAAACTTGAACGCGTACGCCAGCCCGATCCAGCTCAGCACGCCAATGGTCTTGAGATCGATCTTCGCCTCGCCCAGCCAGGCGTTCAGCGTGCCGATCAACAACGCGAACGGCAGCCCGCTGGAAAAGCCAAAGCCCAGCATGCACGCCGCCTTGCGCGATCCCAACCCGGCGCGCAGCAACGCCAACCCACGCGGCCGCGCCAAAGGCACCCCATCGGCAAAGGCCGGCGGCGGGGTGGCGGAGGCCTCAGGGGGCAAAACGGTCTCGGGCATCGGCGCTCCGGCTGGCGATAAAACCTCAGTCTAACGCCCCGCGCCGCCGCCGCCAGCCCCCCTGTCACCACTGTGCCCCGCTTTCGTGGCACCGCCTTTTGACGTCGGGCCGCTGCACGGGTAAAGGCGCGCGGATGGCAAAGCCTCCACGTAAGCCTTCGGGCCCTTCATCGCGCCCGTCGCTGCGCGCCCCGTCGGCGCGCGATCGCTTCACGATCCGCCCGCGCAAATCCTCCGCCGACGATGCCGAGGACAAGCCGCGCCGCGCCCCCACCGGCGATCGCGCCACGCTGCAACCGGCCAAGGGCGTCACCGGCAAACCCCCGCGCGCCGACAAGCGCCCCGGCAAGCCCGCCGAACGCGAGGTCAGCCGCCCCGCCCGCCCCAACGACCGCAACCAGCCGCGCCCGGGCGAGCTCTATCACGTCAGCGAGACGCGCCCCGCCCGCGCCGGCAAACCCGCCGAACGCGACGGCAACCGCGCGGCCAAGCCTTATGCCGACCGCCCCGCCAAGCCCTATACCGAGCGCCGCGCCGAAAAGCCCGACACCGGCCCCAAGCGCTTTGGCGACCGCACCCGCGCCCGCGTCGAGGCGCAGAACGCCGCCCGCACCCGCCCGCGCGGCGATGACGCCCGCCCCGCCGATCGCGGCACCGCCCGCCCTTACGCGACCCGCCCGCAGGCAGAGGCGGCCGCGCCCCGGCCCGACACCGACCGGACCCGCGCTCCCCGCGCCGAGCGCCCCACCAGCCGCCCCGCGCCCGCCGCGCGCATCCCGGCCGAGCCAAAGGCCGCCCCGCGCCCCACCGCGCCCCACATCGATGCCGCCGCCGAACGCATCTGCAAGCTGCTCGCCCGCGCCGGCGTCGCCAGCCGCCGCGATTCCGAAAAGTTGATCGCCGAGGGCCGCGTGTCGCTGAATGGCGAGGTCGTCACCACCCCCGCCACCATCCTCACCTCGCTGAAGGGCGTGACCGTCGATGGCGCGGCTGTGTCCGCGCCCGAGGCGACCCGGCTGTTCGCCTTCCACAAGCCCGACGGCCTGATCACCGCCGCCCGCGATCCCGCCGGCCGGCCGACAATCTACAGCGCGCTGCGCAACGCCCTGCCGCCGGGCGCGCCACGCGTGATGCCGATCGGCCGCCTCGATTTCTCGACCGAAGGCCTGCTGCTCCTCACCAACGATGGCGAGTTCAAGCGCCTGCTCGAACTGCCCTCCACCGGCGTGCCGCGCACCTACCGCGCGCGCACGTTTGGCGACGTCAGCCAGGCGCAACTCGAAACCCTCATCGAAGGGGTGGAGATCGACGGCTTCCGCTATGGCAAGGTCGATGCCAACCTCGAACGCCGCACCGGCCGCAACCAGTGGGTCGAAGTCACCCTGACCGAGGGCAAGAACCGCGAAGTCCGCCGCGTGCTGGAATATCTCGGCCTCGAAGTCAGCCGCCTGATCCGCACCTCCTACGGCCCGTTCCCGCTGGGCGACCTGCGGCGCGGCGCCGCCTATGAAATCCCGCAAGACGCGATCGAACGCTTCGCCAAGACGCTGAAACCCAAGAAGAAACCGGACCCCGCCGCATGAGCCTCAGCCCCCGCCGCACTCCCCTCGCCGATGCGGCCCCCAAGCGCCCCGCGCCCAAAGTCACCGGCACCGGTTCCGTGCGCATCATCGCCGGCCAGTGGCGCGGCCGCAAGCTGATCACCCCCACCGGCGACGCCACCCGGCCGACATCGGACCGCACTCGCGAGACGCTGTTCTCGATGCTCACCTCGCGCCTCGGCGCGTTCGAGGGGCTCTACGTCGCCGACCTCTTCGCCGGCTCGGGCGCGCTCGGGTTGGAGGCGTTGTCGCGCGGTGCCGCCAAAGCCCTCTTCGCCGAGCAGGACGCCGCCGCCCTCCGCGCCATCCGCGCCAACATCGCCGCCCTGCGCGCCGCCCCCCAATGCGACGTCCGCGCCGGCTCCGCCATGGCGTTGGGCCTGGCGAAGTCCCAGTTCGATGTCGTGTTGATCGATCCGCCCTACGGCACCGGCGCCGGCGCCGTCGCGCTCGACAAGCTGATCCGCCAGGGCTGGATCGGCCCCGCCACCTGGATCAGCCTCGAAACCCACGCCGACGAGGTGGTGAAGGTCAAGGGTTTGGTGGTGGATGCCGAGCGCGTCGTCGGCAAGGCGCGGCTGACGCTGCTGCGGCTGGCGCCGGTTGTTGGGGTTGAGGACGTCTCAGAAGAAAAGTGAAATGCGAGGGACTCGTCCCTCGCGCTCCCATGACTTGTCTACGTTGCGCATAAGCGGCAACGGCATACAGATTGGCGATGTTGCGAATTTAGTGAGACTATTCTCAAGCGAATTAGCTTTTTTCAGCTCGTTACGTATATTCACCACATCCTTTGCTGCAACATGTTGCAGCAATCAACCGCTGAGCGTTTACGGCTAGATATAAACAAGCACTACGCTTGATGATATAAAATACATGTGCGACTCCTTGAAAGCGTACGGCATGAAGAACATTGATGTCAGTCTACTACTGCCCGGAAAAGATGGTGCCTGGTGGGATTGGTGGATGGGCGCGGCTATAGCCATAGCTGCAATAGTTGCAGCTATGGCCGCTGCATCAGCTATCGCTGTGTGGTTCTTTACTAATGGCTCACTCAATGTCCACAAGCGAGAAGCCGCGGCTTCTGAACAAGATTTCGTCGCTTATAAGTTGAAAATTCAAGGTAAAGTTGCGGACGCTGCAAAAGCTGGCTTGGAGGCAGGTCGCACAGCGTCCGATGCTTTGATAAAGATCGCAGAAGCAAATGAGCGAGCAGCTTCATATGAAAAGGAAGCCGCGATCGCCAGAATGGAAACTGAAAAAATTAAACTCGGAGTTTCCAGCAGAGTTTTTAGCGACAGACAGATAGAAATTATAGTAAAAAATTTAAAAAAAGAAAATTATGCTATAAACATTGTCGTTCGTGGTGAGGATGAGCCATCTACTTATGCCAGCAAATTAATTTCAGCGCTCAACGCAGCCCGCCTGCTCAGGGGAAATTATTACACGCTTGCTCCCGCTGATAACTGGACAGGAATAAATATTTATGTGGGATACGAAACCGACCCAGATAAGTTCAATAGCAATCCCGTCGTAAAAGCATTCCGTCTTGCTGGTATTAATGTGGGAAGTATAACGGGTGGCGCCAGATCGGGTTTGGTCACAAGCCCAAATATGGAGCGACCTGGGGAGGTTACAGTCTATATTGGTTTCAAACCAACCCCCGATTTCTCACCAAATTGAAACTTAATTACCACTCCCGCCCCCTAAAACTCACTCCCCCGCAAACCGCCCCGCCGCCGCCACGCCGACCACGGTCACCACCCCGGCCACCGCCAGCAACCCGCCGACCCAGTCCAGATGCCCGGCATCGGCCAGCATCTTGGCGAGCACCGGCGTCACCGCGCCGCCGATGATCCCGCCGACGTTGAACGCGACCGAGATCCCGGAATACCGCACCGCGACCGGAAACAGCGAGGGCAACCACGCCCCCAGCGGCCCATAGACCAGCCCCATCACGAACAACGCCGCCGCCAGCATGGCAAACACCACGGCCAAAGACCCCGAGGCCAACCCCGCGCCAAACACCACGCCCACCGCCGCGCAGCCCACGGCGCCGATGGTCAAAACCCGCCCCGGCGACCACCGATCCGCCAGCACCGCCGCGATCACGATCCCCACGGCAAAGAACAGGTTGGCCCCCAACTGCACGCCCAAAAACGCCTGCCGCGGATAGCCCAGCGGTCCCGTCGCTTGCGCCAGAGCAAACGCCGTCGCCATGTAGAACAGCGCGAAACACGCGATCACCCCGGCAGTCCCCGCCACAATCGCCGCCAGATGCCGCCCGAACAACCGCGCCACCGGCACCCCGGCCACATCGTGATGCGCCACCGCCGCGCGAAACGCCGGCGTCTCGGCAATGCGCAACCGCACCCACAAACCCAACCCGACCAGCACCGAACTCAGCAAAAACGGAATACGCCAACCCCAGGCGGCAAACTCCGCCGGCGTCAGCCCCAGCCCCAGCAGCAAAAACAAGCCGTTGGCCGCCAAAAACCCGATCGGCGCTCCCAACTGCGGCGCCGCGCCAAACCGCCCGCGCCAGCCCTCGGGCGCATATTCCACCGCCAGCAAGGCCGCCCCGCCCCACTCGCCGCCGAGCCCGAACCCCTGCCCAAACCGCAGCGCGCACAACAAAGCCGGCGCGATCCACCCTGCCGTCGCATATCCCGGCAACAGCGCCACGGCGAACGTACAAATCCCCATCAGCAACAACGAAGCCACCAACGTCGATTTCCGCCCCAACCGGTCGCCGAAATGGCCGAAAGCAATCGCCCCGATCGGCCGCGCAAAAAACGCGATGCCGAACACCATGAAGGCGCTGATCGACTGTGCGGCGGGCGAAGCCTTGGGGAAAAACAACGGCCCGAACACCAGCGCGGTCGCCGTCGCGAAGACATAGAAGTCGTAAAACTCCACTGTCGTCCCCACCAGGGCGGCGGACAACACGCGCGCATGCGCACGCAAAGGGTGGATCACAGGCGCAGGCCCCCACGGGGATGCGGCAACGGAGCGTTCAGGCACAATCGACATGCCCGCATCGGTTGCCGGAAGCGCCCGCCGGGTCAACCGGATTCGCGAATGTGCTGCAGATGCGAAGAGCGATAGAACAAAGGTGAACGTGAGGGACTGGTGGCTTCGCCGGCTTGCGGCGCCCTCGCGCTCCCATAGCCGGTCAGCCGTGGTGCCGGCCAACCGCCGCGTGTAACGTCACGGCGCCGCAGGCTATCAAGCGACCACAACCCTGCGTGTCGACGACGCTGAGATGCAGGGGGCTTCGCCGCATGGCACAAGGCCAAAAGCGCCGGCAACGAGGACAGGAACAGGGAGCGCGAGGGATGTGTCCCTCGCACTTGCCTTGTTCCTGTCCAACGGCCCGCAGGGCAAAGCCTCGTGTCACCGCCCGCTGGGCTGCCTGCATTCGTCCTGCTGCTTGCTGTGGCACACCGGATAGCTCTTGTTGATCGCCTGCGCCGGAGCCGCCGAATCCGCCCCCTCATAGGCACCGCCGTGATAGCTCGGGTCATTGGGCATCGAGGGCGCGACCGGCGCATTGGCATTGTCCGGCGCGGGTGTGGCCACCGCCGGGGCGTCTGACCCACGGGGGTTGGCCTGGATCTGCTCCACCGGCGCCGGGGTGTCGTTGGTCGCGCCAGAGGGCGCGGCGTCACTGGGCGCCGCCGGCGTGGTGGCCGGGTCGGCGGAAGCGGTGGTCATGTCATCGGGTGCCGGGGTGGCCGCGTTGGCCATCGTGGCGATGGGTAGAAGGCTCGCCGCAAACAGGGCGACGCCGAGGGTCGGTCTGGTTTGGCTACGCATGATGTGTCTCCACAGTAGGGCCCGCCGTGCCATGGACAACGCCCCGCCCCCACTGGTGTTCCCCCCGGGGCCGCCGCACCACGATGGCGCCAGCCCCCCTTGCACCGCGCGCCTTCGTTCCCTACGTGTTCCCGGGTGAACACCCCTGCCCCCTTCTCGCCCGCCCAAAACCCCGGTGCAGAGCCCGATTGGCTCGCCCGCCTCAACGCCCCTCAGCGCGAGGCCGTGTTGACCACCGAGGGTCCGGTGCTGATGCTGGCCGGCGCGGGCACGGGCAAGACGGCGGCGCTCACCGCAAGGCTGGCGCATCTGGTCGCAACCCGGCGCGCCTGGCCCAGCGAAATCCTCTGCGTGACCTTCACCAACAAGGCGGCGCGGGAGATGCGCGAGCGCGTCGGCCATCTCGTCGGCCCGGCGGTGGAGGGGATGCCGTGGCTGGGCACGTTCCACGCCATCGCGGCTAAAATGCTGCGCCGCCATGCCGAACTGGTCGGCCTGCAATCGAACTACACGATCATCGATACCGACGATCAGTTGCGCCTGCTCAAGCAATTGATTCAGGCCGAGGGTCTGGATGAAAAACGCTGGCCGCCCAAGCAACTCGCGCAATGCCTCGACCGCTGGAAGAACCGCGGGTTGACGCCCGAGGATCTCGATGCCGGCGAGAGCGAGGCCTATGCCAATGGCAAGGGCCAGCACTTCTATCGCCTCTATCAGGCACGGCTGATGGCGCTTAATGCCTGCGATTTCGGCGACCTGCTTCTGCACATGCTGACGGTGTTCCGCCAGCACCGCGACGTGCTCGAACAATACCAGCAACGCTTCAAATACGTGATGGTGGACGAGTATCAGGACACCAACCAAGTCCAGTACCTCTGGCTGCGGCTGCTGGCGCAGGCGCGCCACAACATCTGTGTAGTGGGTGACGACGATCAGTCGATCTATTCCTGGCGTGGCGCGGAAATCGCCAATATCCTGCGGTTTGAAAAGGACTTTCCCGGGGCCAAGGTGATCCGCCTCGAACAGAACTACCGCTCCACCCCGCACATCCTCGGCGCGGCCAGCGGGCTGATCGCCGCCAACAGCGAACGCCTCGGCAAGCAACTGTGGACCGAAACCGACGGCGGCGACAAGCTGCGCGTCATCGGCGTCTGGGACGCGCCCGAGGAAGCCCGCCGCGTCGGCGAGGAGATCGAGCGCATCGAGCGCGAAGGCGTGCCCCTTACCCACATCGCCATCCTCGTCCGCGCCCAATACCAGACACGCGAGTTCGAAGACCGCTTCATCACCATCGGCCTCAATTACCGGATCATCGGCGGCTTCCGCTTCTACGAGCGCGCCGAAATCCGCGACGCCCTCGCCTACCTGCGCCTGATCGCGCAACCGGCGGACGACCTCGCCTTCGAACGCATCATCAACGTCCCCAAGCGCGGCCTCGGCGACAAGGCTTTGGAGCGCATCCACCGCACCGCGCGCGCCGGCAACATGCCCTTGGCCCGCGCGGCGCTGGCGGTGGTCGATACCGACGAGTTGCCCGCCCGCCCGCGCAACACCGTGCTGGCGCTGATGCGCGATTTCGCCCGCTGGCGCGACCTCTCGGCCACCACCACCCCCGCCGAACTCATCCGCACCGTGATGGACGAATGCGGCTACACCGCCATGCTCCAGGCCGAAAAGAGCGCCGAAGCCGCCGGCCGCCTCGAAAACCTCACCGAACTCGCCCGCGCCATGGAGGAGTACGACACCCTCGGCGACTTCCTCGAACACGTCTCGCTGGTCATGGACAACGAGAACAACGAGGACGCCGAAAAAGTCACGATCATGACCATCCACGGCGCCAAGGGCCTTGAATTCGATCACATTTTCCTCCCCGGCTGGGAAGAAGGCGTGTTCCCGTCACAACGCGCTTTGGACGAAGGCGGCCTGGCGTCGCTCGAGGAAGAACGCCGCCTCGCCTACGTCGCCATCACCCGCGCCCGCCGGCGCTGCACCATCCTCCACGCCGCCAACCGCCGCATCTATGGCCAGTGGACCTCGTCGATCCCCTCGCGCTTCGTGAACGAATTGCCCGAGCCGCACATCACCATCGAATCCACCCTCTCCGGCGGCGCCTCCCTATGGCGCGCGCAGTTCTCGGAACGCGAGGACCCCTTCGCCCACGTCGCCCGCGACCGCCCCGAGCGCGGCCAGCAACGCGGCCCCGGCTGGCAACGCGCCGCCGCCGCCACGACGTTCGAGGCCACCCCCCGCCGCATCGCCGAACCCACCCGCAGCGCCGCCTCGTTCGCCGCCAAGGGCCGGTTGGATATCCGCGTGGGCGATCGCGTCGCGCATGAAAAGTTCGGGCTGGGCACCATCGCCGCGCAGGAAGGCAATCGGCTGGAGATCGATTTCGATGATATCGGGCGGAAGCGGGTGCTGGATTCGTTCGTCAAACGCGCGGACTGAACGCCTGCGGCGTTGAGGGGAAGAACCAGGATAGAGACGAGGGGCTCGCCCCTCGCGCTCCCCCAACCTGTCCGCCTCGGCGCTTGCCGGCAACCAAGCACGACTTTGCCGCGCCGCAGGCTTTCAAACCCCGCTTCTCGCACCAACCCTGCATCCGGGTTAAAGGCCGCTTCGCCGCATGGTGCCGCGCCGCGCGCAGGGCACAAGGATTCCAACTTTGAGGGAGCGCGAGGGACGTGTCCCTCGCATTTTCCCTTCCTCTTCTTCCCCCTCCCCTTCTAAACCCCTCGCACAATGCCCTTCCGCCAAACCCTCAAGACCTTCGTCACCCCCGGCCCCCGCATGGCCGACGAGGCCGCGTGCATCGCCTCGGTCCTGCTCGCGGTCGTTCTGGCCCATGCGGCGGGGGCGCGGATGGTCGGCTGGGCAGCGTTCTCGGCCTTCGTGCTGATCAAGGGCGACGTCGCCGAGACCATCCTGCGCGGCACCTTGCGCATGATCGGCACGGTGCTGGGCGGCGCGCTTGCGCTACTGGTCGTGCCTTACGCCGCGCCGATCCTGCCGCTGGCGATGCTGGCGGCGGGGATCATCGGCGCGATCGGGCTTTATGGCATGCTCACGGCAAAGCGCGCCTATGCGTGGTTTCTGTTCGGGCTCACGTTCTGCATGGTGCTTTATGACCGCATCGCGCACCCGTGGCTGGATACGAAGGGCTTCGTCCACACCCGCGTGATCGAGGTCGCCGCCGGCACCATTGCCTGCGTCGCGGTCAGCATAACCCTGCGCCTGATCCTGCGCCGTGACTGGCGGCCGCCCTCACCACCGCCGGGCGAACTGCACTGGAACCCCAACGCCGCGCGCCATGCCGCGCAGACGGGCATCACGTTGGCGCTGCTGCCGTTGCTCAACGCGATCTACCCCGTGCCGGCGCTGACCGGTGCGGCGGTGACGGTGATGGCGGTGATGGTGGTGCCGGTCGCGGGCCTCGGCGGAGGCGGCCTCATCCCCGTCAGCCGCCGCCTGGGCCAGCGCGCGATCGGCACGTTGGCGGGCGGCACCATGGCGCTGGCGGTGCTGCTGATCGCGCAGGGCAATGTGCCGGTGCTGATTGCCGGCACCGTGCTGGGCATCGCCATCGGCCGCCATATCGAGAACGGCGCGGCCAGCATCGCCTATGTCGGGTTGCAGTTCACACTGGCGATCCTGGTGATCCTCGTCCCCGACAGCTATGCCCACGCCGACATCGGCCCCGGGCTCGATCGGCTGATCGGCATCTTCGTCGGGATGGCGCTGCTCGAGCCGGTGCTGCTGGTCTGGCACTGGCTGCTGCCGGCGCGCGGTGCGGTGGCCCCTGCCGCCTCGGGCAGCGGTGAGGAGTAACCCTGTAGGTCAGGAAATCCAAAGGCCGTAACGAGCAACTGGCACCCACGTGCCATCTGGCCGCCGGGTCAGAGCCATAAGAAAGCCTCCGCCGCCCAAGGGTGAAGAGACGCCGCTTTTTGCAATGATCGCTTGTTGTCCGAACGCGTCTATGACCGGGCGTGAGAACGTGACAATTGTCCCCCCAAACCCTTTGTCGAGCGCGGATCTTCGGGCCTTGGCCACCAACGCATAGGCCGCCGCACGCCCGTAAGCGGCATGATGCTGGCGCAAAAGATCAAACCACCCCGTGCAGGGCCGATAGCCAGAAGAGGATTGGGTCACCAACCGACGCAGCAATGCGGCGGCCGGTACAGGCCCTTGGCCGTCATCATCAGCCCGCCAACCTTCAGCGGACCGAGGGTCGATCGCACCGGCTACCACATCAGCCTCTTGATCGTCGATCAAATAGACCCGGGTCGGTATGCCCCAGCGTTGACCATCGGCCAGATCGGCGCGCGTCACCGCGATCAGCGCCTGACACTCCCATGTTGCCTGCAACCGCGCCTGAGTCCGATCGATACAACCGCCCAGCGGCATCAGCAAAATGGCACCGACCATTTGCCAGTGCCTCGCTGGTCTCACTTGACGGCGGAAGCCAGCAAGAACTCCGGAATCGGACCATTCCACTCGCCGGGTGCGCTCGGCGGCTCGTTATCGCGCCAACGCGGGCGATGATCCTCCCGCGACCGCTCTTCACGACGCGGACGGTCCTCACGCGGACGCTCATCCCGTGGCCGCTCCTCACGCGCCCGTTCCTCGCGGCGCGGACGGTCCTCGCGGGGCCGCTCTTCACGGCGCGGGCGCTCCTCACGCACAGGCGCCTCAACCGCCGCTGCGGCCTCGACCACCGGTTCTTCAACCTTCTCGCGCCGGCCACGGCCCTTGCGCGGGGCCGCTTCCTTCGGCACCTCGGCCTCAACCGCCTTGCCGCGACCACGGCCACCCTCTGGCTTGCCCTCATCGGCGCGCTTGGCCTCGCCGCGCTTGGCCCGGCCACGCGGCGCAGCCGCCTCGTCGCCGCCATCGCTCGCCACGCCATCGAGCGCGAACACCGGGATCTTGCCGCCGGTCAGCTTCTCGACATTGTCGATGGCCTCGGCATCCTCGGGGGCGACAAAGGTGAACGCGCGGCCCGTCGCGCCCGCACGGCCCGTGCGCCCGATCCGGTGCACATAGTCATCGGGATGCCATGGCGTGTCATAGTTGAAGACGTGCGACACGCCCTTCACGTCCAACCCGCGCGCCGCGACATCGCTGGCGCAGAGGATGTTGATCTCGCCATCCTTGAACCGCTGCAACTCGGCATTGCGCGATGACTGGTCCATGTCGCCATGGATCTCGCCACTCGAAAAACCATAACCGCGCAGGCTCTTGTTCAGCTCGCGCACGGTGGTCTTGCGGTTGGCGAAGATGATCGCGGTGCGCACATCGTCGGTCTGCAACAGGTGGCGCAACGCCTCGCGCTTCTGCCGGCTGGGCACCAGAACCTTGTGCTGAACGATGTTGAGGTTGTTGCTCGCCGGGCGGGCGACCTCGATCGACTTGGGGTTCGACAGGAACTTGTCGGCCAGCTTCTTGATCGGCGGCGGCATCGTCGCGCTGAACAACAGGGTCTGGCGCTGCGGCGGCAGCTTGGTGCAGATGTTCTCGATATCAGGGATGAACCCCATGTCGAGCATCCGGTCCGCCTCGTCGATCACCAGCAGGCTGCAACCCATGAGCATGATCTTGCCACGCTCGAACAAGTCCATCAGCCGGCCCGGCGTCGCGATCAGCACGTCGACGCCTTCTTCCAGCGCCTTGATCTGATCGCCCATCTGCACGCCGCCGATCAGCAGCGCCATCTTCAGGTCGTGATTGGCACCGTACTTCTCGAAGTTCTCGGCCACCTGCGCGGCCAGCTCGCGCGTCGGCTCCAGAATCAGCGACCGCGGCATGCGCGCGCGGCGCCGGCCATGCGCCAGAATGTCGATCATCGGCAGCACGAAGCTCGCCGTCTTGCCCGTGCCGGTCTGCGCGATGGCGATCAGATCGCGCATCATCAGCACCTGCGGGATCGCCTGGGCTTGAATGGGGGTGGGCGTGTCGTAGCCCGAGGCCGCGACAGAGCGCAGCAATTCTTCGGAGAGGCCGAGATCGGCGAAACTCATGGGGTTGGCAGGTCTTCCACGTGGGGAGGTCCGCACCTGAGGTACGGCCGGCGCCAACGGGTCTGCGGGCGCTGGCGCCGCCTACGCGCAACCGGTACCAAATGTCAAGGAACACCCCGGCAGAATCCCTTGCGAATGCGCAGGTTTTCGCCAGCCAGAGCGAATTGCGCGGGGGAATGCCGCGCCGCCGGCCCTAACGCCGCCGCCCCGCCTCCACCACCGCCTTCAACCGCTTCACCCGGCAATTGGCGCCGCTGCGCGACTGCAAGGTATCGCGATCGACGCACAGCATCCCGTCGATGTTCCGCGTCACGTAAAACCCGGAGTAAAAGTCGCGCGGCTCGCAAGTTTTCTCCAACGCCGCACTGACGATCTTCTGGTCGCGCATGAACAGGATCAAGCGGTTGCCCTCGCCCCCCTGCACCGCCACGATGTTCGACATCGCCACGCATTTGCCCATGCTGCGCTCCACCAGCCGGCCGTGATCGTCATCAGCACGCATGTCCAGGATCACGTCGGGGGGCATCATCGGCCCACCGGGGCTGATGCGGATGGAAAAGCGCTGCTCGATGCGCACCTGCTGCGGCGGATCGGCATCGGGCAAGGCCACGGCGGCCGCGTCTCCAATGGCGGCGCCCAGTGCATCGCCATTGCCCAACGGCACCCCGGCGCGCGCCGGCGATGCCGCCCACGCGTCCACCCCGGCAAACGCCAAGGCGGCCGGCACCATCGAACCCAGCAAGGCAAGGCGGCGAAAATCCATCGTATATGTCCGGTGGCGCGTGCCCGATCGGCCACGCCACCTGTCTGACCCCATTCTGTTTCGTCCCTGACCGATCCACATTGCCGTCAGAGGTTGAACCATGGGTTAACTAAACCCCGCGTCGGTCGCCTCATCGTGCGGTTTGCCGGGCGGCGGGGCTGTGGCATACCCCCGCGCCATGACCGAGAGCCTTGCCGCCCCCTCCGCCGCCCCTGCGGGCACTGCCGATTCGTTCCTCGCCGCCGCCGCCGCGCTGCTCGGCCCGCGCGGGTTCACGCAGGACGCCGATGTCATGGCCCCATGGCTCACCGACTGGCGCGGGCGCTATCACGGCCGCGCGCTGGCGCTGGCCAGCCCCGCCGACACCGCCGAAACCGCAGCCCTCGTCAAACTCGCCGCCGCGCACAACATCGCGCTGGTCCCCCAGGGCGGCAACAGCGGCATGTCCGGCGGCGCCACGCCAGACACCAGCGGCCGCGCCGTCCTCCTCTCGCTGCGCCGCCTCAACACGCTCGGCCCGATCGACACCGCCGCCGCCCACGTCACCTGCGGCGCCGGCGTGATCCTGCAAACCCTGCACGAGGCCGCCGAAGCCGCCGGCATGCGCTTCCCCCTGTCGCTCGGCGGCAAAGGCTCGGCGACCGTCGGCGGGCTGATCTCCACCAACGCCGGCGGCACGCAAGTCCTGCGCCACGGCTCGATGCGCGCGGCGGTCGAAGGCCTCGAAGTCGTCCTCCCCAACGGCACGATCTACAGCGCGCTCACCCCGCTCAAAAAAGACAACCGCGGCTTCGATCTCAAACAACTGTTCATCGGCAGCGAAGGCACCCTCGGCATCGTCACCGCCGCCACGCTGCGCCTCGTCCCCGCCGTGGCCGATCGCCGCGTCGTCTGGGCCGGCGTGCCCTCGATCCACGCCGCCCGCGCGCTGCTGCTCCATTGCGAGGCCGCCGCCGGCACCGCCCTCGAAGGCTTCGAGGTCATCCCGTCGAAAAGCCTCCATGCGGTGGTGGACTACCTGCCCGACGCCCGCGCGCCCCTCTCGGGCGAACACGCCTGGCACGTCCTGATCGAAGTCGTCGCCGACGCCACCACCGCCGAAACCCTCGGCGACCGCGTCGAACAGATGCTCGCCGACGCCTTCGAACAGGGCCTCGTCGAAGACGCCACCATCGCCGCCACCGACACGCAAGCCGAAGCCTTCTGGCTGCTGCGCGAATCCATCTCCCCCGCCGAACGCGCCCAGGGCCCCGCCGTCCAGCACGACATCTCCGTCCCCGTCGCCGCCATGCCCGCCTTCATAGAGGCCGCCATCGCCGCCATGGAAACCCAGTTCCCCGGCACCCGCGCCATCGCCTTCGGCCACCTGGGCGACGGCAACGTCCACTTCCACGTCATCGCCCCGCCCGGCACGACCGACGGCCCCGCCTGGCAAGCCGGCCCCGGCAAAGCCGCCAGCCGCGCCGTCCACGACATGGTCACCGCATGGGGCGGCTCGATCAGCGCCGAACACGGCATCGGCCAGTTGAAAGTCGACGAAATGGCGCGCCTGTCAGACCCGGCGGCGTTGCAGATCCTGCGCGCGGTGAAGCACGCGCTCGATCCGCAAGGGTTGCTCAATCCGGGGAAGCTGATCCCTGCGGGATGATGTGAAGAACAAGGGTGAAATGCGAGGGGCACGCCCCTCGCGCTCCCATTCCTGTACACCTTAGCGCGTGACCGTCACCTCGCTCAAGACGCAGCGAAACGGAATTGGCGAGAAATACATTTTTTGGGTGCGGGGCAGTCAGAAACGATGTGCGAAGAACTTTCATTCGAACGCGGCAGAAATTGGCGTGTGCAGGGAATAGCACTCGCGCGATTTACGATTTTCGTCACATCCTTTGTGGCTCTCAATATCGCGCTCAACGCGCTATTGCTTGGCATCCAAAGCCACCTTTCAACCCTAGAAGAGCACTTGGTGCTTGCGATGGGTTCTCTCTGTGTGGCTGTCATCGCGTTGACTGCAATCATGGCAAAAACGGAAAATCGACAGCTTGCGGATTTCGGATTTGCGCGCACTCGGTGCGCTCAAAATTTCGCCCTCGGGATCGCGTGCGGCTTCGTCGGCCTATCTCTTCAGCTTGCCGTCCTTGGACTAACTGGCGTTATTTCCCGTGTGACATTTGTTTCATTTGACACTCCCCTCTTCGCTGAGGGTTTTTCCTTAGCGGTTCTTTTCTTTTTGACGGCAGTTACCGAAGAGGCCCTATTCCGAGGATATGTGCTTATCAAACTTTCGCAGGTGGTTTCATTTTGGCCGGCTGCTATTTTTCTAGCAGCGTTATTCGGAGCCTTTCATGGCATAAAGGGAGGCGGCGAAAACAAATTGGGCGGTGCTTCGGCATTCGCTATCGCCCTCGCATTTGCGTACTCATTCCGACTTACAGGCACATTGTGGCTCTCTATCGGAGGTCACTTCGGATGGAATTTTGCGCAGAGCTTTATCTTTGGTCTGCCCAACAGTGCGCTCAATTTCTCGGGCAGCCTGTTGCGCATCTCGCTTCACGGGACAGATTTATTGACTGGTGGGACCGTCGGGCCTGAAGGAAGCATATTGGCGTTGATTTTCCCATGCCTTGTTATGTTGGTGAGTTGGTATCGCCGTTTGCTACCGGACGCATGAGCCATTTTATATGACCCAAAGCGGCCAACCAAACGAACAGGGAGCGCGAGGGACGTGTCCCTCGCATCCAACACTTTCCTTACCCACCACCCCGCAACCCACCCCACCTTGCCACACCCCCCGCCACCCTCTAAAGCCCGGCCGCATTTCATGCCTACGGAGAGTGACCATGGCCACCGCGCCGCAAGCCCTGCCTTTGTTCTATCGCGACCTCGTCCCTCTCAACAGCCGCGATCACGCCACCTGGCGCAGCCGCGCGACCGACAAGGCCACCTGGCTGATCGGCCAGCACGCCATCCCGCTCACGGTCGAGGAATTCCCGCAGGCCCAGCGCAACTTCCCGATCGTGTTCTCGGTGGGTGACCAGCCGGTGCCGCTGGCGCTGATGGGCCTGAACGAGGGCGTGAACGTCTTCGTCGACGCCGAGGGCAAGGTCACCGAGAACATCTACGTGCCGGCCTATGTCCGCCGCTACCCGTTCCTGCTCGCCAAGCTCACCCCCGATGCGCAGGACCTGTCGCTGTGCTTCGATCCCACCAGCGACCTCGTCGGCGCCTTCGATGACGGCCAGAACCTGTTCGACGGCACCGAGCCGAGCGAGACCACCAAGGGCATGCTCGGCTTCTGCGAGCAGTTCGAACAGGCCGGCACCCGCACCGGCGCCTTCATCGCCGAGCTCAAGAAGCACGACCTCCTCATGGACGGCGAAGTCGCCATCCAGCGCGACCAGAACGAACAGCCGTTCATCTATCGCGGCTTCCAGATGATCAACCAGGAAAAGCTGCGCGAACTGCGCGGCGACATCCTGCGCAGTTGGAACCAGAACGGCATGCTCCCCCTGATCATGGCGCACCTGTTCTCGCTCGAACTGATGCGCGAGATCTTCGGCCGCCAGGTCCAGATCGGCGCCGTCCCCGTGCCCGTCCCCACGTTCTGATGGCCCCCGGGCCCCGGCCAATCGCACCGGGGCCCGCCAACGCCCAGAACCGGCCGCACGTCAACACCAATAAACTTTGCCTATGCCTCTGAATTTTGAACGCTCCACCCCTTGGGGCTGGCCCCCTTAGGGCTTGCCAAAGGTTTTTGACCGTTGTACTAAGGCAACAGTTTCGCCGGGCTTCCCTCATGGCCCGGTGGAATGGGTGTACTTCGGTACACTTCCTCCCTGAACCTTGGCCACCTCGTGCGAAAGCACGGGGTGGTATTGTTTTGGGCCCATGAGATGTCGCCGAACGCCAACGCGTCGCTGCGCGATGTCAAGAGAAGAGAAATGCGAGGGGCACACCCCTCGCGCTCCCACGCCCTTTTCCGTCGCGCATTCCTCACCCGCCGCGCCAGAGCGGCAGTTCCGGACACGACGCCAAAGCTGCCGTTGGCGGCGTGACAGCAATCGCTGAAGCATCGCCACCCGGCGCTGATCAGCGGCATGGCGCCGGCCACGTGCGGCCGGGGCAGGGAGAGGTGATCTGTCTGGCGGGCTCGGGGGCATGTGCGCTGAAACGCCGCAGGGGGAACGGCTTTGACACCGGCACTTCACCTCATGTACGCGTCGTCACGCCGTATTCCTGCGGACACAGAGGCCACCCCCATGCCCCAGCTTGTTGACGCGCCGCCGATGACCCCGCCGGCCCACCGCCACGGTGCGCTGTATTCGGTGCAGTTGATGCGCGGGTTGGCGGCGTTGATCGTCGTGGCGCATCACACCAGCCTGATCATGGCGCACCCCGAATATGGCGCGATGCATGCCTTTGAACGCGCAACGAAATTCGGGTGGACCGGGGTCAATTTCTTCTTCGTGCTCAGCGGGTTCATCATCCTGTTCGCGCACAGCAAGGATATTGGCCGCAAGGATCGGATCGGGCATTACCTGTGGCGGCGTTTTTCGCGGGTCTATCCGATCTACTGGATCTTTCTCACGGTGTTCATCGGGGCGGCGGTGACGGGATTCGGGCGCGTGGATTTCGGGCTGGATTGGCCCAATCTGCTCACCTCGTACACGCTGATCGAATGGGTCGTGCCCGCGCTGCCGCTGAAAGTGGCGTGGACGCTGTTTTACGAGATTTTCTTCTACGGCATGTTCGGGCTGCTGATCCTCAGCAAACGCGGGGGAACGGCGGCGTTCCTGATCTGGATTGCGGCCATCCTGTTCAGCGCGTTTGGGCTGGGCCAGCACGACATGGGCTGGGCCAGCGCCTGGAACATCAATTTCCTGCTGGGCGGCGCGGTTTACTATGGGTTCACGCGGATCGACCCGAAGTATGGGCTTGTGGTGTTGCTGGCGGGGGCTGGAGTGTATGGCGCGCTGGCCGCCGGCGGATGGATCTATGACCGACCCGATCTGGAACAGGTCGCGCCGTTGCCGCTGATCGCCATTGGGCTGGCCTTTGCCGGGGTGCTGCTGGGCGGGGTGCTGGCCGAGCGGCACTACCGACTGCGGGTGCCCAGGGTGTTGCTGATGTTCGGCGATGCGTCCTATGCGATGTATCTGGTACACAGCGCGGTGATTTCGGCATCGTGCATGATCAACCGTCGGCTCGATCACGGGCGCTTGCCGGATTGGGCGGTGTTCTGCCTGATTTTCGCGGTGGCCGTCACAGCGGGGGTAGCGGTGCACTTTGTGATCGAGCGGCCAGTTCTTGCGCTGATGCGGCGCCGGCGGGCGGGGTGATCTAATCTTAACTGCGTCACAAAAATCAGGTTGATCCTGGCGCAGCATGGACATCGCGCCATGCGACGATCTTCCACGCATCGGCCGGCATAACCTGTACCAATGCTTTGGCTGACAGCGGTTTTGATGTCATCGCATCAGATGCACTCTGAATTGAGCTAAACTTAAACAAAACGAAACCGCATGCGGCCAGAATCACCCTTCCAACATCGCTGCGCTAGCTGCCCGCTAATGGGCTTGCGGCTTTGAAGCAGCTTCCCCCAATTTTGCAGCCATACCCGACCGCAAAGCGACCCCTAAAACCCGCCACCGGTTCACCAACCACCGCCCGCCGGAGGCTCTTTCCCCTTCCCTCTTTTCCTAAAAAGCCGCCCCCTACTCCGCCGCCTCGGCCCACCCGACGCGCCCCTGCCCCATCTCGGCCGTCTCCACCGCCAACCGCTCGACCAACCCCGCCAACACCTCGACCAGCCCGGCAAACCCCTCGCCCAGCCCGTCCATCCGCGTATCCAGGTACCGCGTCCGGTCGACCTCGATCTGCACCGCATGCACGCCCTTGCCGCGCGCCGCATGCCGCTCCAGAACGTACCCGCCCGCATAAGGCCGATTGTGCGCCGCTAGCTCCCCGGCGGCGGCAAAATGCGCAAAGGCCGAAGCCACCAGCCGCCCATCGCAACTGCTGCCAAACCGGTCGCCCAGCACGAAGGTCGCCCCCGGCCGCCCATCGGGCATCACCAGCGGCGGCATCGAGTGCAGATCGACCAGCAGCACCGCCCCCCACCGCGCCCGCACCTCGGCCAACAGACCCGCCAGACGCGCATGATAACTCGCGTGGATACCGGCAATCCGCGCATTCAGCACCGCGCGCGGCTGCGGCCCGCGCCAGATCTCGCCGCTGCCCGGCAAGCGGCGCGGCACCAGGCCCAGCCCCGCCCGCGCGCGCCGCCCCGGTGCGCCGGGCCGTGCGTCGCCGGGCATGGCCCCGCCGAACATCTCGCCATCCACATCGTCGGTGGCGCGGTTCAGGTCGATCATCGCCCGGGGCGCGCGCGCCGCGATCCAGTGTGCCGCCGTCCGCGCCGCCACCGCCTCGCCCACCGCGTCGATCAGGCGGTCTTCCAGCCGCAGCGTCGCCATCAACGGATCGCGCATCGTCGCCAACACCGCCGGGGGATAGCTCCGCCCGGCGTGCGGCACCGATATGACCACCGGCACTTGCGACAGCCCCGGCCCGCCGAGCACCCATGCGGGGGCATCGGCCAGTCCCGGAATCGCCCCCCCCGATTCGGTTGGCGAGTCGCTGGGCGGGGGGGGAGCGCACGGCATCGGGGCAAGCTGACGGCAATGCGCGCCGATGTCAAAAAGCGCCGCCCCCGCCGCCCGCACCGCACGGCTTGGCGGATCGCCGTCCTTCGCGCTGTCCCGAAGCGGGGCGGCGCCAAACCGGCACGAGATTTTTAACCCGGGCTGTGTATGGATCCGCATCCCGGCCGCAGCGAACGACGGCCCAACCAACAGGGTAAAGCCTTGCGCATGATCCGCATTCTCCTGGCCGAAGACGAAGAAGCCATGCGTGCCTACCTCACCCGCGCGCTGGAGAACGCGGGTTACGAGGTCGTGGCGGTGGATCGCGGCACCGATGCGCTGCCGCTGTTGCAGACCCAGCATTTCGACCTGCTGCTGACCGATATCGTCATGCCCGAAATGGACGGGATCGAACTGGCGCAACGCTGCGCCGAAGTCTCGCCGATCACCAAGGTGATCTTCATCACCGGCTTTGCGGCGGTCACGCTGCGCGCCGGCCGCGCCACCCCCCAGGCGCGCGTGCTGTCAAAGCCGTTCCACCTGAAGGACCTGGTGATCGAGGTGCAACGCGTGTTCGGCCACGCCTCGCAAGTGGAAATGTAAGCCGCACGGGCGCCGCCGATTTTTTTGCGCGGCCCCGCCAAAAGCCCCTTGCCAGCCCCGGCGGGTGACGCTAGAGGCCGGCCCCTGCCCCGGACTGACGGGTTCGGGGCAACTTCCGGACGGGTTTTCAAACCTCTCCGGCGGATCGAATAGAGTGGGCGTATAGCTCAGTGGTAGAGCACTGTGTTGACATCGCAGGGGTCGGAAGTTCAATCCTTCCTACGCCCACCATTCGATCCCATTGATCTTCAAGGCAAAACCTTTGCAACACTCACTCATTGCTCCCAGATAGCGCTGAATGACGTCCGGGTGTTTCGCTAACGGCCCCCCGGGATGGTTCACCGGACCACCTCCATCGCGCCGGCATAGTTGCGCCTGAGCAAACCCTCGCTCCACCGCTCCAACCACCGCCGCAACCACGGCGTCCGCGCTTCGAACAGCACGCCGAACAACCACCCCACCGCCAGCATCCCCGCCACCGTCGCGCCATAAATCGCATAGGATCGCGCGCTGTTGACCGGTAAATCGCGATACCCCGTTGCCAGCGTCACCGCTTGCGCAATCGGCATATGCGTCAGGTACAGCGAGTACGAAAACGCCGCCAACCCCTTGGCCAGCCGCGCGCCGCCCACACGCGCCTCGGCAAAGTCCGAACACAGCAGCAGGGCAAAAGCCGGTGCCAGCAGCAGTTCTTCCTCAAACCGGTGCGGAAACAGATGCAACCGCCCCACCACCAGAGACGCCACAAACGGCAGCCCGGCCACCACCCATGGCAACCGCACGCGCACCAGCCATGGCAGCAACCCGGTCAGCCACAGGATCAGCCCCAGCGCCGCCGTCAGATACTCAAACCGCAGGAACACCGCCGCCGGCAAAAGCGCCGCCCCGGCCACCGCCAGCGACCGCCACGTCCGCCGCACGCACGCCATAATCAACGGCGGCGCGACCAAATAGTAATACGCCTCGCTGGACAGGCTCCACAACGGATGGTCGTTGCACAGTGGATGCACGGTAAAATTTTGCAAGAACAACGCATTGCCCAGAATGCGCCCGATCCCGTCCGGCCCGTGGCGGCAGTCATATCCGCCCGGCACCGCCTGCATCACCACCGCCAGCACCATCGCCGGGGCCAGCGCCACATAGAGCCGCGCCGCCCGGGCAATCAGGTACTTGCGCGCGACGAACCGCCCCGCGCCCACATCGCGCAACACAGTGCCGCCCACCAGCAAGCCGCTGAGTACAAAGAACACCACCACCGCCTCGTCGGCGAACAACGTGGCGAAATAGAACAGCTTTTGTGCGCCGTTCAGCACTTGCGTGCCGGCATCGGGGAATGTCTGCTCGCGCAAATGCGACGTTGCCACCACCAGCGCCGCAATCCAGCGAAAGTGATCGAGCGACACAGACATCGGCCCATCCAGCAGCCGATCCCGATACCCCCATTCAATCCACGTCCGTTGCTGCCGCGCCATAAAGCCCTCCGTATCCCAGAGGGTAAGCACCTAGCGCCAATTCACCAGTCGCGTTGCATCCGCTCCCGATCCAACCTGCAGTCCTGAATTTTTGCTTTATCGCGCAGTCTTCATCGCCCGATGGCACCATCTGGCTGGAAAATGCTCAATGCCGCCCGAACAGCTTCTCGATATCGCCATGGGCCAGCTTGATCCACGTCGGCCGCCCATGGTTGCACTGGCCCGATCGCGGCGTCACCTCCATCTCGCGCAACAAGGCGTTCATCTCCGCCACACTCAAGGCCCGCCCCGCGCGCACACTGCCATGGCAAGCCATCGTCGCCAGCACATGGTCCAGCCGCTCGGGCAACGCCAAAGCCGCCCCATGCGCCGCCAGATCGTCGGCAATATCGCGCACCAGCCCCGCCACGTCCCCACGCGCCAACACGGCGGGTACGCTGCGCACCAACACCGCCCCCGGCCCAAACCGCTCGATCGCCAAGCCATGCGCGGCCAGCACCCCGGCGGCGGCCTCCACCCGGTCGGCATCGGGCTCGTCCAGCTCGACCACCTCGGGGATCAACAAGGCCTGCGCCGCCGCCCCCGAACCTTCCCGCGCCGCGCGCAGCCGTTCCAGCGTAATCCGCTCATGCGCCGCATGCTGATCGACGATCACCAAGCCATCCGCCGCCTCGGCAACGATATACGTCCCCGCCACCTGCCCGCGCGCAATGCCCAAGGGATAGTCCGGCACCGCCGCCTCGGCCACCTCGGCCCGCGCCGCCGGGGCAAAGTCATCCGCCGCCCGCGCCGCGCCATCCGCCGCGCCCAGCACCGCCGCCTCATACCCGCGCCAGGGATGCGCCACCCCATCCGCCACCCGTGAGGGCGAGCCCGAGCCACCCCCGGGCACCGATCCATACTGCCGCGCAAACAGGCTCCCCAACGAGGGCGCCGCCACCGGCTCCACCTGCCAGTTCCCGGCAGCCGGCGCGACATGCGCCTGCGCGGTCCGCCCGCCCGCCTGATCCAAAGCGTGCCGCAACCCCGACACCACAAACCCGCGCACAAACGCCGGATCGCGAAACCGCACCTCGGTCTTGGCCGGATGGACGTTCACGTCGACATCCTCCAACGGCACATCCAGGAACAGAGCCAACACCGCATGGCGATCGCGCGCCAACATCTCGGCATAGGCCCCACGCACCGCCCCGATCAGCAACTTGTCACGCACCGGCCGGCCGTTGACGAACAGGTACTGATGATCCGCCACACCTCGATTAAACGTCGGCAACCCCGCCACGCCGGAAAGCCGCACCTCGCCATGCGTCCCCGCGCGCGCCACATCGATCGCCACGCCATCGGCGGCCAGCTCGCGCGCCACGATCCGCGCCACCCGCTCCGGCGCCGTCTCCCCCGGCTGCACGCTCAGAACGCGCCGCCCGTCATGCTCCAGCGTAAAGCCGATCTCCGCCCGCGCCATCGCCAACCGCCGCACCACATCCAGACACGCGGCATATTCGCTGCGGCTTGATCGCAAGAACTTGCGCCGCGCCGGCACTTTGCCAAACAAATCCTCCACCCGGATCCGCGTGCCATGCGGCAAAGCCGCCGGCCCTTCCTCGACCCGCAAGCCATGGTCCACCACCACCCGCCAGCCGCTGTCGGCCCCCGCAGGCCGCGACTCAATCACCAGCCGCGCCACCGAGCCGATCGACGGCAAAGCCTCCCCCCGAAACCCCAGAGTCGCCACCCGCTCGAGCGCGCCCTCATCCCCCACCAAACTCTCGGGCAACTTCGACGTCGCATGCCGCTCCAGCGCCAGCGCGATCCCCTCGCGATCCATCCCGCACCCGTCATCGATCACCTCGATGCCGTCGAGCCCACCCCCGGCCAGCCGCACCACAATCCGCCCCGCCCCGGCATCGATTGCGTTCTCCACCAGTTCCTTCAACGCCGACGCCGGCCGCTCCACCACCTCCCCCGCGGCAATGCGGTTGACCAGCGTTTCGGGCAGGCGGCGGATGATGGGCATGGGGGTGGACATACCGCGCATCCTAGACCCCGACGCGCCGCAGGGCCACAGCCACGCCCTCACTTCCCACAACCCTACGTCCGCTTTCGCCCACAATCGGACGTGCGAGCGATGAAAGAGGCGTTATAACTAGCGCATGAACTTGTATCTTTCATCTTACATGATTGGCGATCACGCCAGCCGTCTGCTCGCTATGGCTGGCGGTCCGGGAGCTCGGATGGCGATCATCTCAAACGCGCTCGACAGCTTCGGCCTCGACGATCAGCTTGCCTTCACAAGAAGCCAATTTGATCCAGACGAGTATTTTGCTCGCCATGGCTTCGACCCTTCGCTGATTGATCTTCGCCGCTACACAGGCCGGCAAGAGGCGCTGCGATCCATGCTGCTGCGTCACAAAGTCATTTGGGTGCTGGGCGGAAATGCCTTTCTCCTTCGACGCGCCATGCGGGAAAGCGGTTTTGATAATATCGTTGGCGAATTACTGGCGAGTGGGATGGTCTATGCGGGTTGGAGTGCTGGCGCATGTGTTGCCGGGAACAGTTTACGCGCGGTGGGCATTATGGACGAACCGGAGGCAAGCGCCCCCGGCTATCTGACCGACGAGATTATCTGGGACGGTCTAGCCTTAGTGCCCTTTGCTATCCTCCCACACTACGAGTCCGACCATCCTGAAGCACCGCTGGCGGCTAAGGCGGTTGATTGGGCAATGAAACAGCAGGTGCCATTTCGCGCTCTACGAGACGGAGACGTTATCATAGTGGAAAGTAGCGGTGCTCCGACGCTGCTTGAGAGGACAGGCTGAACGTCCGCTTTCCACCACTCGCGGACTTTCGCCCCACCCCCTGCCCCCCCCAATGCGCCCAACCGCCCCACCCCTGCGTCACAAATTTTTGGCCTTTCCCGGAACCATGGTCTAAGGGGGCCCATCCCCGCCCCCGCCTGCGATGGCCGATTGCATGTCGGGCGGCTCAAGCTCATGTAAGGTCACGGATTTCCCAATGGCTTCGTTCCTGTCTCGATTCTTCAAGTTTGGCTCTCAGAACATGGCCATCGATCTCGGCACGGCCAATACGCTGGTCTATGTCCAGGATCGGGGCATCGTCCTGAACGAACCGAGCGTCGTCGCCATCGAGACCATCAACGGCCACAAGACGGTCAAGGCCGTCGGCGAGAACGCCAAGATGATGATGGGCAAGACGCCCGACAACATCGAGGCCATCCGCCCGCTGCGCGACGGTGTCATCGCCGACATCGAAATCGCCGAGGAAATGATCAAGTACTTCATCCAGAAGGTCCACGGCGGCAAGAAAAGCCTGTTCCGCTATCCCGAGATCGTGATCTGCGTCCCCTCGGGCTCCACCAGCGTCGAACGCCGCGCCATCCGTGACGCCGCCAGCAACGCCGGCGCCAGCGCGGTCCACCTGATCCTCGAACCGATGGCCGCCGCGATCGGCGCCGACATGCCCGTCACCGAGCCGGTCGGCTCGATGGTCGTCGACATCGGCGGCGGCACCACCGAAGTCGCGGTGCTGAGCTTGCGCGGCCTCGCCTACACCACCTCGGTCCGCGTCGGCGGCGACAAGATGGACGAGGCGATCGTCTCCTACGTCCGCCGCCACCACAACCTGCTGATCGGCGAAGCCACGGCGGAGCGGATCAAGAAGGACTACGGCATCGCCATGATGCCGGCCGACGGCGTCGGCGAGACGATCCACCTCAAGGGTCGCGATCTCGTCAACGGCGTGCCCAAGGAGATCATGATCACCCAGGCCAACATCGCCGAGGCCCTCGCCGAACCGATCGGCCAGATCATCGAGGGCGTGCGCATCGCGCTCGAAAACACCGCCCCCGAACTCGCGGCGGACATCGTCGATCAGGGCATCGTCCTCACCGGCGGCGGCGCGCTGATCAAGGGTCTGGACGAGTGCCTGCGCGAGGAAACCGGCCTCCCCGTCAGCATCGCGGAAGATCCGCTGAGCTGCGTGGCGTTGGGCACCGGCCGCGCGATGGAAGATCCGATGTACCGCGGCGTGTTGATGACCGCGTAAACGCGGTGGATTGATGACCGCCTCCGCGCGGTTGTCGCCCCGATTTTGCAGTGAAACGGCCCCCGCTCGTCCGGGGCGGGGCCGAGGAGGAAAGAGCAGCGCATGGCGCCGCCAGTCAACCGGCGCACCGGCTATTCGCGCCGGGCGCAGTTCGGTACGTTCATCGGCTATGTCGCCGGGGTCGCGGGTGCGGTCGTCGGCGGCTGGTTCCTCGTGTCCGCCGTCTCCAACCAAACCTCGTACAGTTGGCTGCGCAGCGCCGCCGGCGATGTCACCGCCCCCGTTGGCGCGGCCGCCTCGGGCCTGCGCGGCGGCATGGCCACGGCGGCTGAAACGGTCGCCGGCTATGCCACCTGGGGCACGGAAAACGCGCGCCTCAAACGCGAAGTCGCCTTCGCCCGCATCCACGCGGCGGAAGACGCCGGCATCCGTGCCGAGAACCTCCGCCTCAAGGCCCTGCTCGGCCTCGCCACGCAAAACCCGAAGCCCGTGGCCAACGCCTGGCTGATCGCCTCCACCGCCACCAGCCTGCGCCGCTTCGCCACCATCTCGGCCGGCCGCGCCGAGGGCGTGCAATCGGGCATGCCGGTCCGCACCGCGCAAGGCCTGATCGGCCGCGTGCTGGAGGTCGGCACGGTCAGCGCCCGCGTCCTGCTCCTCACCGACACCGAGAGCGTTGTCCCCGTCCGCCGCGCGGTCGACGGCACCCCCGCCTTCGCCACCGGGCGCGGCGATGGCACCTTGCAGATCCGCCTGCTCACGCTCGGCCTCAACCCGCTGCACCGGGGCGATGCCTTCCTCGCCTCGGGCTCGGGCGGGATCTATTGGCCCGGTACGCCGATCGCCGTGGTCACCGCGCTCACCCACGACGGCGCGGTGGCGCAAGTCCTCGCCGACCCGGCCGACAGCGAAGCCGTCACGGTGCAACCCGCGTGGGACCCGGTGGAGGACGCCACGCTGCCCCCACCCACGCCGACCGTACCGCCCCCGCCCGCGGCAAAACCGCGCAGCAAAATCAAAAAAGCCGGCAAGCCCGGCCTGATCACCACGCTGATCGGCAAAGTCACGGGCACCGGCACGCCCCCTGCCGCACCGGCACCCGCCCCGGCGCATCACCCCTGATGCGCCGCACGCCCCGAAAGCCCCGGCGATGATCGGCGCGCGCCGCCGCCCGCCGATCGGCGTGGTGCGCCAGATCACCCGCGCACCCTCGCCGATGGTCGCCTACCTCGTGCCGTGGCTCAGTGTCGCGGTGGGCTCGCTGCTGCCCGATCTGCCGGTGATCGCGCCGGCACCGGTGATGCCGCCGCTGGGGTTCCTGATGCTGCTCGGCTGGCGGCAACTGCGCCCGGGGCTGCTGCCGGTCTGGGCCGGCCTGCCGCTCGGCCTCGTCGATGATCTCTTCAGCGGGCAACCCTTCGGCAGCGCCATCCTGCTGTGGTCGGTCACGATGCTGGCGCTGGATGTGATCGAGGCGCGCTTCCCGTGGCGCAATTTCGTGATCGAATGGGCCGTGGCGGCGGTGATGATCGCGGCTTACGTGGCGCTCACCGGCGGCATCGCGCTCGTCGCGGGCAGCCACGCCCCGATCATGCTGCTGGTGCCGCAAGCCATCGCCGCCATTGTGCTCTACCCGGTGGTTGCCCGCGTCATCGCCTGGCTCGATCGCAAGCGCCTGCGCCCGTTCCGGGTGTTCGGCTGATGGCGCGCAAACCCAAAGCCCCCAAACCCGAAGCCCGCGTCTCGTCCAAACGCCTGCGCGACAGCTTCGACCGCCGCAGCGTCGTCCTCGGTGCGCTGCAAGGCGGGGTCGGCGTCCTGCTGGCCACGCGCATGGGCTACATCGCGCTGGTCGAAAACGCGCACTACCAACTCATGGCCGAGAGCAACCGCGTCAACCTCTCGCTGATCCCGCCGCGCCGTGGCTGGATTCTCGACCGCCTGGGCCAGCCGATCGCCAGCAACCGCGCCGATTTCCGCGTCGACCTGATTCCCGAGCGGCTGATCGACGCCAACGCCACCCTCGCCAAACTCGCCCCGATGATCGGCCTCAGCGACATCGAGCTGCAAGACGTGCGCGACAAACTCACCGCCAGCCACGGCTTCCGCCCAGTCGAGGCCGCCGCGCATCTCGACTGGGAAAAGTTCGCGGCGGTGTCCGTGCACCAGCCCGATCTCCCCGGCGTCGTCCCGCAACGCGGCTTCTCGCGCTACTATCCCACCGGGCCCTGCGTCGGGCATCTGGTGGGCTACGTCGGCCCCGCCTCGGCGGAGGACTACGAGAAGGAGCACAACCCGCTCCTGATCACCCCCGGCTTCAAGATCGGCAAGGACGGCCTCGAAAAGCAGTTCGACACCACCCTGCGCGGCACCCCCGGCGCCCGCCGCGCCGAGGTCACCGCATCGGGCCGCATCGTCCGCGATCTCGAAACCCGCGACGACATCCCCGGCGACCCGATCCACCTGACCATCCACGCCGGCCTCCAGGAATATGCCGCCCGCCGCCTCGGCGTGGAATCAGGCACGGTCACGGTGCTCGATATCCTCACCGGCGATATCCTGTGCTTCGTCTCGATGCCCTGCTTCGATCCGAACAGCTTTTCGGATGGCATCGGCCGCCTCGAATGGAAAATGCTGGCAGAGGACGACCACGTCCCCCTGCGCAACAAGATCCTCCACGGCCTCTATCCCCCCGGCTCCACGGTCAAACCCTCGGTCGCGCTTGCCTTCCTCGAAGCCGGCCTCTCGCCCGACGCCTCGGTCAACTGCAACGGCGGGCTGCGCGTCGGCAACCGCGTGTTCCACTGCTGGCAGCATCATGGCCACGGCAGCGTCAACATGCTCAAAGGCATCTACCAGAGCTGCGACGTCTACTTCTACCACTTCGCCCAACAGATCGGCATGGACCGCATCGCCGCGATGATGCGCCGCATAGGGCTGGGCCAGAAATACGATCTCCCCGTCGCCAGCCAGTCCTACGGCACCGTCGCCGACAACGCGTGGAAGATGAAACGCTTCCACAAGCCCTGGGCCATCTACGACACCGTGAACTGCACGATCGGCCAAGGCTACATCCTGGTCAATCCGCTGCAGGAGGCGATCGTCGCCTCGCGCATCGCCAGCGGCAAGCAGATCGTCCCCCGCCTCCTCGCCACCGATCCCTTCCACCGCCCGCCCGATCTCGGCATCCCCAAGGAACACCTCGATCTCGTCCGCAACGGCATGTGGGAAATGGTCAACGGCCGCGGCACCGGCAGCGCCGCGCGCATCCCCGTCCCCGGCGTCCAGATCTGCGGCAAATCGGGCACCGCGCAAGTCGTCGGCCTCAACTTCGGCAACGGCAAAGGCGGCGCGTGGAAACACCGCGATCACGGCCACTTCATCTGCTTCGGCCCGTCAGACAACCCGCGCTACGCCTGCCACGTCCTCGTCGAACACGGCGGCGGCTCGAAAGCCGCCATGCCCATCGCCCGCGACATCATGACCTACATGTTCGATCCGCAAAAGGCGTGGTCGATCCTCGCCGACCTCGAACCGTCATGGGGCGGCACCCCCCAACAACGCATGGCCGCCAAATACCGCACTTACGCCGCCCAATACGGCGCCACCGCCCCCGCCGTCCCCAACCCCGAAGCCGCCGTCCAACAAGCCGAGCAATCCACCAACGCCCCCACCCCCCCCGTCGAAGCCACCGACGCCGCCAGCCCCGCCCCCGAACCCGACGCTGCCCCCGCGCCAGCCCCCGCCGCCACGCCCACGCCAGCCGCTCCGCCCAGCGCCACACCGACGCCCGGAGCGGGCTAACGCCAGCCCAAGGCCTGCGGCCTCTATTCAGGAAAAAGGGGAAGGCCGGGGGTCACAACCCCCGGACACCCATGACTGTCCACGTCGCGCCCGGCACCGCACGAGCGTGGCGGGACGAACTGTCAGATTGATGGCCTGAAATTGGGACTTTGCTGCCGTTCACGCGGACGGTTGCGACGGCTGCTTTTGTCTCAAGCTGACAGACTTCGGCCAGCTGCTGGGAAGACCACCTTCGTGAGAGCCTATCCATGCTGATCGGGGCATTCATTGCCAGCGTCGCGGCGGGGATAGGCGGTCGATTGCGCGACAGGCATCCTTAATGAGCAGGCGATCCGGGGCTGCCCCGGATTTACCTTTCCTCGGCCAGACGCCACAAGTGGCCCAGTTTAAAGTCGATCCAATCGGCCGCAAACGGATCCAGGCCAGACCCGGGGTAGAGGCAGAATTCACCGAACAGAGGCTTGCCAGCAATCTCGTAAAAGTCGACGCGCAAAAAGTCCTGGCCCTTGGCCAACGCTTCGGCGGCATCCAGCATCGCGGCAAGCGAGCGCGGCGGTGGGGGGCGGTCCGGCATGACCACCAATTGCCGCCAATGGCGGTCGTACAAAATCCAGCGGTGGTTGTGGGCGCGACCAAGATGGACTTGCACATGGGTTGCCTGACCACCGAAAACATAGATCTTATAGTCGATGGGCAGGCCACCCCCGTCGCCGAGCAAGGGCTCGGCCAGCAGGCCGCGAGGAAGGTCGCGATAGGCCCATTCGTCCAGCCAAAGGCCGTATGGTTTTCGCAGCCGGCGGCCCGCTGCCAGTTGCAGACCATGCCAGCGCCGCGCATCAGGGGCTTCGCGCAGCACGGCATATTGGTTGCAGCCATGGCGCGCCTTCAGAATCGCGGGGAAGGGAAAGGGCGGCTGGTCGGGCAGCACAAGGCCTGACCATTGGGTGGGAATGATCCAGTCGTCGCCTAAAACACGCTGAGCCAGTGCTTTGGCCGCCAGCTTGTCCATCAGCAAACGCTGCGATGGCGAGCGATCCCATAATTTCCGCATCTGGACGAGTTCGGTGAAGCGGCGCGGTTCCCGCAGATCTGGAAGGCGGCGATGGCGCCATAGATAGGTCAGATTGACCCTCAGTTGCGTCCACCCCGAGGGGCCGGCTTGTGTGATCAGCCTGCCATGCATCACGCTATCGCATAGTGGATAGGCTTGAAGCTGCCGCCACAGGAATCATAGGCCGAGCACGCTGTCAGTCCGATGATGCAGTCCATCGCAGCGCGCAGGCTGTAGCGCGACAATCCGGGTGAGAGGCTGGCGTCAATCAGGATGAGAATTGATTGTCGCGGCTTGGGTATGATGCCAGCGGTAATTGTCGCTGGCAATGGTCAGTTATCGGTTTGATTGTCGCTGC
>Ga0302187_10000108_pt1 | contig 77223 bp, 67 predicted proteins | sample II_Bog_E1_3_FD_202120 | JGI IMG/M metagenome (GOLD analysis project Ga0302187, IMG submission 202120) | Peat permafrost microbial communities from Stordalen Mire near Abisko, Sweden - II_Bog_E1_3 | ecosystem: Environmental > Terrestrial > Soil > Wetlands > Peat | place: Sweden: Abisko...
GGCTCCACACGAGGAGGGAGAAACGCGGTATGGCGCGATTTTGACCAGCAACCCTTCGGGACGGGACTGTAAAGCCCCATTGCGGCGTCTTTCGTCGCTTGTGTACAACAAGTACACCGCGCTCCTCCTTCCTTGTGCTGCGTAAGTCCCCTTTGGGGGAGGGCTTTACAGTCTCCGGCGCCACGATCAATGAAACGTCAACAGACCCTAAAGGCCGACGTGCAGAATTGTACAAGCCGTCATCTTCGGCCATAGTGCGCCCTGTAACTTCTGGTATTGCCCCGCATGGCTATGGATCGTACCCAACTGCTTTTCAAGACCCTGGTGGAGTGCTATATCCGCGACGGCCAGCCGGTCGGCTCCAAGGCGCTGGTGCGCGAGGCGGAGCTGTGCCTGTCGTCGGCCACGGTACGCAATATATTGGCGGCGCTGGAGGACAGGGGCCTGCTGGCCTCGCCCCATGCCTCCGCCGGGCGCGTGCCCACGCAGTTGGGCTATCGCCTGTTTGTTGACCGTCTGCTTACCGTGGAGCCGCTGGCGCACCAGTCGGTGGAGCGCCTGCAACAGGAGCTGAATCAGGACCTGTCAGCCCGCGACCTTGTCGCCAAGGCCTCCCAGTTCCTTTCCGAGATCACCCAGCACACGGGTCTGGTCATGGTGCCAAGGCGTGATCTGGTGGAAGTGCGCCATATCGAATTCCTGCCGCTGGGCGGCACCCGCGTGCTGGTGATCCTCGTGTTTGGCAGCAACGACGTGCAGAACCAGATCATCCAGACCGCCCGGCCCTATAGCGATACCGAGTTGACCCAGGCCGGCAACTACCTCAGCCACCGCTTTGCAGGGCGCAGCCTGGGCGCCATCGCCGACGAACTGATCCGTGCGATGCAGGCCGACAAGGCCACCATGGACAGCCTCATGCAGGCCGCCCTCGACATGGCCACCAAGACCTTCGAGGCCACCCCCGGCGGCGACTACGTGCTCTCGGGCGAGGCCAACCTGCTGGGCATGGCCGAAAGCCAGGGCATGGGCCGCCTGCGCGAGCTGTTTGAGGCCTTCAACTCCAAGCGCGACATCCTGCACCTGCTCGAAGGCTGCCAGCGCAGCGACGGTGTCGAGCTTTACATAGGCGCCGAATCCGGCATCAACCCCTTCGAGGAGCTCTCGGTAGTAACCGCCCCCTATGAGGCCAATGGCCGCGTGCTGGGCCGTCTGGCGGTGATCGGCCCCACGCGCATGGCCTACCAGCGCATCATTCCCCTGGTCGAGGTGACGGCGAAGATATTGTCGTCTGCCTTGAACCCCTGAAGATCGACCCCATACGGTATGTGGATTTTACGATTGTGGCAGGCCGCCCTGGGCCGGCTACGGCTTTTTATTGAGGTAATCATGGCGGAACACGAACAACAGACCCCGTCTGAGGCGGAAGAACTGGACCCGACCGAGACCGGGTCCACCCCCGAACTGGACCTGGCGGCCCGCGTGGCCGAGCTGGAAGCCCAGATCAAGGACACCCAGCTGCGCAGCCTGGCGGAAGTGCACAATATCCAGCGCCGTGCCGAGCGCGACGTGGAAAACGCCCGCAAGTACGCGCTGGAGAAGTTTGCCGGCTCCCTGCTGGACGTGGCCGACAACCTGGAGCGCGCCCTCGGCGCCGCCCCGGCGGAAGCCGAAGCGGAGAGCGTCAAGGCCTTCCGTGACGGCGTGGCCCTGACCCACAAGCAGCTGGTAGAAGTGCTCAAGCGCCACGGCGTGGAGCAGCAGGACCCGCTGGGCCAGCCCTTCAATGCCGAGCTGCACCAGGCCGTGAGCATGCAGCCCTCGACGACTGCCGAGCCCAACTCGGTCACCGCCGTGCTGGCCAAGGGCTACACGCTGGCTGGCCGCTTGCTGCGTCCGGCGATGGTTGTGGTGGCAACAGCAGGCTGAGTACTGACGGTAGGTTGGGCTGAGCGCAGCGAAGCCCGACAAGACGACCTTGTTAACGACAGAGATGGCAGGCAAAAAAACAGAATGCCCTTGAAATAGATAAGGGCATCGCCATATCTGCACACAAGGCGTTCCAACGCAAATTTTTTGATTTGAACACAGCGCGGAGGCAAGCCCTCCCGCCAACCGGAGATATATATTATGGGTAGAATCATCGGTATTGACCTTGGCACCACCAATTCCTGCGTGGCCATCCTTGAAGGCGACAAGGTCAAGGTTATTGAAAACTCCGAAGGCGCGCGTACCACGCCTTCCATCGTCGCCTACACCGAAAACGAAGTGCTGGTCGGCGCCGGCGCCAAGCGTCAGGCCGTGACCAACCCCAAGAACACCCTGTTCGCGGTGAAGCGCCTGATCGGCCGCAAGTTCACCGACGCCGTCGTGCAGAAAGACATCAAGATGGTGCCCTACAAGATCGTGTCCGCCGACAACGGCGACGCCTGGGTCGAAGTGCGTAACGACAAGAAGGCACCGCCGCAGATTTCTGCTGAAGTGCTGAAGAAGATGAAGAAGACCGCCGAAGACTACCTTGGCGAAGCCGTGACCGAAGCGGTCATCACCGTACCGGCCTACTTCAACGACTCCCAGCGCCAGGCCACCAAGGACGCCGGCCGCATTGCCGGTCTCGACGTCAAGCGCATCATCAACGAGCCGACCGCTGCTGCGCTGGCTTTCGGCATGGACAAGAAGGAAGGCGACCGCAAGATTGCCGTGTATGACCTCGGCGGCGGCACCTTCGATATTTCCATCATCGACATTGCTGAAATCGACGGCGAGCACCAGTTTGAGGTGCTCTCCACCAATGGCGATACCTTCCTCGGTGGCGAAGATTTCGACCTGCGCCTGATCGACTACCTTGCCGACGAGTTCAAGAAGGAGCAGGGCATCGACCTGCACAACGATCCGCTGGCCCTGCAGCGCCTGAAGGAAGCCGCTGAAAAGGCCAAGATCGAGCTGTCCACTGCGCAGCAGACCGAAGTCAACCTGCCTTACATCACCGCAGATGCGACCGGCCCCAAGCACCTCAGCATCAAGGTCACCCGCTCCAAGCTGGAAGCGCTGGTGGAAGACCTGGTGGCGCGCACCATCGAGCCCTGCAAGGTGGCCCTGGCTGACGCCGGCCTCAAGATCGGCGATGTGGGCGACGTGATCATGGTCGGCGGCCAGACCCGCATGCCCATGGTGCTGGAAAAGGTCAAAGAGTTTTTCGGCAAGGACCCGCGCCGCGACGTGAACCCTGACGAAGCCGTGGCCATCGGCGCCGCCTTCCAGGGCGCCGTGCTCTCCGGCGACGTGAAGGACGTGCTGCTGCTCGACGTGACTCCGCTGACCCTCGGCATTGAAACCATGGGTGGCGTGGCCACGCCGGTGATCGAGAAGAACACCACGATTCCGACCAAGAAATCGCAGATTTTCTCGACCGCCGACGACAACCAGACCGCCGTGACCATTCATGTGCTGCAGGGCGAGCGCAAGCAGGCCGCGCAGAACAAGTCGCTGGGTCGTTTTGACCTCTCCGACATTCCGCCGGCCCGCCGTGGCATGCCGCAGATTGAAGTGACCTTCGACATCGACGCCAACGGCATCCTGCACGTCGGCGCCAAGGACAAGGCCACCGGCAAGGCCCAGAGCATCGTCATCAAGGCGAACTCCGGTCTGTCGGAAGCGGAAATCCAGGAAATGGTGCGCGACGCCGAGTCCCACGCCGAGGAAGACCGCCAGTTCGCCGAGCTGGTCAACGCCCGCAACCAGGCTGACCAGCTGGTGCACGCTACCCGCAAGGCCATCATCGACCTGGGTGACAAGGCGACCGACGCCGAGAAGACCAGCATCGAAGCCGCCATCAAGGAACTGGAAGCGGTTGTCCAGGGCAACGACAAGGCCGCCATCGACGCCAGGACCGAGGCCCTGAGCCAGGCGTCCATGCCGCTGATGCAGCGCGTGTACGAAACCCAGCAGCAGCCCGGTGCAGAAGCCGGCGCGGCAGGCGAGGGTGCCGAGCACGCGCATGCCGAAGACGTGATCGATGCCGAGTTTGAAGAAGTGAAGGACGACAAGAAGTAATACGGGTCGTTCTGCCGCACCAGCTCTGTATACGGAGCTGGTGCGGAACGAATAAATGCAACGCGGGGATATCCCCGCGTTGCCATGTCTGACATATGAGCTTGTTTAATGTCTTTATCGCCCTGCGTTGGGACTCCATTTTTCGCAGGGCGATAAAGACATTAAACAGGCTCGAATTATCCAGGGTGTACGATGGCAAAGCGTGATTTTTATGAAGTGCTGGGTGTGGCCAAGTCGGCCTCGGCGGATGAAGTCAAAAAGGCTTACCGCAAGCTCGCCATGAAGTACCACCCCGACCGTAATTCCGGCGCCGACGCGGAAGAAAAATTCAAGGAAGCCAGCGCGGCCTACGAAGTGCTGTCTGACGAAGACAAGCGCGCAGCCTATGATCGCCACGGCCATGCCGGTGTCGATCCCAATATGGGTGGCGGCGCCGGCGGTTTCGGCGGCGGTAATTTTGCCGATATTTTCGGCGACGTCTTTGGCGACATTTTTGGTGGAGGCGGCGGTGGCCGTGGCGGTCAGCGCAGCAATCGCGGCAGCGACATGCAGTACACCGTCGAGCTGGAACTGGAAGAAGCCGTACGTGGCAAGAAAATCCAGATCAAGGTGCCCACCCGCGTCACCTGCGAAGTCTGCAATGGCTCCGGCGCCAAGCCTGGCACCTCGGCCTCCACCTGCCGCACCTGCGCGGGCCAGGGTCAGGTGCGTGTGCAGCAGGGCTTTTTCACCATGGCCCAGACCTGCCCGACCTGTCGTGGCAGGGGCAAGACCATCAATGATCCCTGCAACGCCTGCCACGGGCAGGGCCGTACCGAGCAGATGCGCCAGCAGGAAGTCACCATTCCGCCCGGCGTGGACAGCGGCATCCGCCTGCGCATTACCGGCCAGGGTGAAGCCGGCCCCAATGGCGGCCCGGCAGGCGATCTGTACATCAGCATCGTGGTCAAGGAACACAAACTGTTCAAGCGCGACGGTATCGACCTGTTTTGCGAAGTCCCGATTCCCTTCGTCACCGCCGCCCTCGGCGGCGAGCTGGAAGTGCCGACCCTGCTGGGCAATCGCGTGCGCCTGAAAATCCCCGAAGGCACCCAGACCGGCAAAATGTTCAGCGTGCGCGGCAAGGGCGTCGCCTCGGTCCACGGCGGCGGCCCCGGCGACATGATGTGCCGCGTCAACGTGGAAACCCCGGTCAGCCTGAGCAAGCGCCAGAAAGAGTTGCTCAAGGAATTCCAGAACGACATCGAGGGTGAAAGCCACCGCAAGCACTCACCGAAGGTGAGCTCGTGGTTTGAATCGGTGAAGAGTATTTTTGGGGACAAGTAAGTAAATTTCTGCGTGTAATCCAATAAAAAGGAGCCTGATGGCTCCTTTTTATTTATACCTATTTATTGGTACCAGCGCTCTTTCCCCAGCGCCATATAGGTCTCGCGCAACTCGCCCTCGGGTTGCCAGCCTTTATGGCTGACGGCGGCTTCCAGCAGGAAGTCGAGCAGGGTAAGGTGGCGGCGCAGCACGCGCTCAAGGCGGTGCGGCAGGATGGGATTGAAGTGGCCTATCCAGCTGAAGAACTGGCGGGGGTTCTTCTTGACCCAGAGCCAGGAGCCCATTTCCAGGGTAAAGGGCAAAAAGGTGCCGCCCTTGCCGCTTTGCAGGTACTCGTCATAGAGGCAGTCCCACAGGTCGCCGTGGGTGGTGTAGCTCACCGACTGTGGCTCCATGATGTAGAAGCTGTGGTGCGGATAGGTCTGGTTGAAGAGGGCGCGCACCGCAAAGGCGTCCGGCAGGTTGGGGGCGGGCTGGTCGACGCGCGCATAGGGGAACCAGATGCGGTCACGGAAGCCAAAGCCCGAGTGGCAGTCCATGGCCAGCGAGAAGGGGGCGCTGTGCAGGCTTTCGCGCACGATCTTGAACAGGGTGGCGGCTTCGGGTTGCAGGGGCTCATCGACGGCGCCGCGATACCAGGGCAGGTGCTTGCTGATGCGCTGGCCGCCGACGAGAAAGGGCACGCTGCCGCTGGCGTCCACCGGGGCGTTGCGCATCAGGTCTACACCGCTGGGGTTGGCGCGGGTGCTGAGCCAGAGGCCGCCGGGGTTGAGCATGGGCACAAACACCAGCCGCACGCGCTCCAGCATCTGGTGAAAACCGCTGTCCCAGTGCAGGCGCTCCACCAGAGTGTGCAGGTAGGCCAGCAGCACCTGGGTGCCGATGCGCTCCATGCCGTGCACCCCGCCAAAATAGCCCACAGCCGGCACATCGTTGGCGGCCGAGCCGATCTCGATGCACCAGATGGGCAGCTGGTGTTCTTCCACTGTGATCTCGGTCAGCACGCGCGCACGCAGGTGCTTGCCCCCGCGCTCGATCAGGGACTCCAGTTGCAGCAGTTCGGGAAGGTGTTGTGCGATTTCGGGGGGATAGGCCACGGGCTCAGGCTCCTGGCGCCTGTTAACACTGATTGGACGCTTGCAAACCGGCGTGATGATGCTGTCCTTTGATGACGCTGCCGTGACAGGATTGCCCTACAGCACGCCATCACGCAGCAAAAAGCCGGCATCAGCCGGCTTCATGGTGCCAAGACAGCACAATCAGAATAGCAGACCAAAACCGAGGTGAAGGTTATCGAGGCGCGGCTGGCTGGCGTACTTGTCGGTCGATATCGTAAAGGTGAAGCGCTCGCCCAGGGTACGGTTATAGCGGTTGGTCTGGCGGCCATTGAAGAAGGACATGATCGCGTACAGGTTGAAGTCAGAGCGCAGGCGGGCGACCACGCCGTCGTTGCCGTAGCCCGTCTGCAGCTGGATGATGCGGGAAAAGCCCACGCCGGCGAAGCCGTTGAGCACGCGCACATCGCCATACTGCTGGTAGTCGGTACCCACATTGAGGAAGGTGCGGGTGTAGTTGGCGTCAAGAAAGAAACCGGAGCCAACCCCGTCGCCGTTGTGCGTGCTGTCGGCACGGCCGGCAGAGAGCACCACGCCGGGTATCAGCTTGGGGTCCAGCGGGCCCAGGTTTTCGTCGGCCATGGCCGGCCGCAGCAAGAGGCTGGCCAGCAAAAAGGCCGCAAGGGCCAGTCCCTGAAGACGCATAGCAATTCCTGTTATGGTTATTCTTTTTGGCCTGCCGTCCACGGTGCCGGTCGGCTAGTGGAAGGGAGCCTGCGGGATTATGCCGCGTTTGCGGGCAGGGCGCCATGCCTGTGCCGGCTAGCCTTACTTTGGCATGTTATGATTATGTAAGCCATTTGTTCAGAGACTCCCCGGGGCGGGCTGCCGGTATCGGGGGGCAGCCGACTGCGGCATACTCCGGTTCCCGACCCGCCGGGATTGAGGCTTCATGGATCACACCAACCTGTCTGATGCGTTTTTCCTGATCTTTACGGGTGCGGCCATTCTCGCCACCCTGGCGCTGTATTCGCGCCAGCCCATTCTTATCGCCTATATCGTGCTGGGCTGCCTGATCGGGCCCTATGGCGTCGGCCTCGTTACCGACATTCCGCTCATGCAGGAGGTGGCCAGCATCGGTATCATGTTCCTGCTCTTCCTGATCGGGCTGGACATGGAGCTGGGGGCGCTGCTGGCGGTGATCCGGGAGTCGGCGCTGGTAAACATGGCCAGCAGCGTGGTGTTTTTCGTGTGTGGGGCGCTGGTGGCGGGCCTGTTTGGCTTTCGCCTCATCGAGGCGCTGATCGTGGGCATGGCCATGCTCAACCCCAGCACCATCATTTCGCTCAAGCTGCTGCCGACCACGGTGCTGCACCACCGGCGTACCGGCGAGCTGATCATCGGCATCTCACTCTTGCAGGACTTGCTGGCCCTGCTGCTGATTTCCATCATCCCGGCGCTGGCCGGCGGGCATTTCCACCTGCTGCTGGTGGGCCGGCTGGTGCTGGCGCTGCCGCTGCTGCTGCTCCTGGCCTATGTCGGGGTCAAACGCGTGCTGGAGCCGCTGTTGTTGCGCTTCGACCGCTTCCACGAGTACGTGTTCCTGCTCGCCATCGGCTGGTGCCTGGGCATCGCCTGGGTGGCGAGCCAGATGGGCCTGTCGCGCGAGACCGGGGCATTTATTGCCGGTATTTCGCTGGCCAGCTCGCCCATCGCCCAGTTTATCGCCCTCAACCTGCGCCCCCTGCGTGACTTTTTCCTCGTGCTCTTCTTCTTTTCGCTGGGGGCCGAGCTGAACCTGCCGCTGCTGCCAGCCATCGCCCTGCCGGCGCTGGTGCTGACGGCGGTCGTGGTCAGCGTCAAACCGGTGGTCTACCGCTACCTGCTCGGGCATCTGAGTGAAAAGCCTGATCTGGCCTGGGATGTGGGCTTCCGGCTCGGGCAGGTCAGCGAATTTTCCCTGCTGATCGCCTACTCGGCGGCCAAGGCCATACTGATCAGCAGCTCGGCCTCGCTGCTGATACAGTCGGTGGTTATCCTGAGCTTTATCGTCTCCACCTATATCGTCATCTTCAACTTCCCGAGTCCCATTGCGGTGTCGGAGGCCTTGCGGCGGGATTGATCGTGCGCCGCCTCACTGCGCCTTTGCCAGCTGCACAGGTGTGCCGTTTTGCGCGGCTGCCGTTTTCTCCGGCACGGCCCAGTCCCCACCCAATGCCCGGATCAGGCCGACAGCGGCCAGTGCGCGTTGGCCGTTCAACTGCACGGCGTCATGTTGCAGGAGCAGGACGCTGCGGTCGGCCTCAAGTACATCGAGATAGCCGATGGAGCCCTCCTGATAGCGCCGGTGCGACAGGTTGGCAGCGTGCGTGGCCGCCTGTACAGCGGCGTCCTGGGTCTGGATCTGCTGGCCCAGAATACGCATATCGGCAAGCCCGTCTTCCACTTCGCGGAAGCTGTTGAGCACGGTCTGCCGGTAGTCGGCCACCTGCTCCTCATAGACGGCGCGAGCCTGCTTGACCCCGGCCTTGCGCAGGCCGCCGTCAAACAGGGGCAGCGAGAGCATGGTGCCGGCCAGCGGGCCAAACAGGAAGGTGCGGCTGGACCAGTCGCTGATATGGCTCAGCTGCGCTGACTCGTAGCCCAGCGCGCCGGTAATGTTCAGGCTGGGGAAAAAGGCGGCACGCGCCTCGCCGATACGGGCATTGGCCGCCGCCATGGCGCGCTCGGCGGCGGCAATATCCGGCCGCCGCTCCAGCAGGGAGGAAGGCAGCCCCGCCGGAATGCTGACTGTGACTGCTTGCAGGGGATTGGCGCTCAGTGCGAAATCCGCCGGCGCTTTGCCCAGCAGGATGGCGAGGGCATGCTCGGCGTCGGCGCGTTCACGGGCCAGTCCCAGTGCCTGCGCCTGTGCGGACTCCAGTTCCGATTGGCCGCGCGCCACGTCCAACTCGCCGGTGTAGCCGGCGGCAAAGCGCTTTTGCAGCAGGTCCAGGGTCTGCGTGCGCGAGGCGACCGTATTGGTATACAGCGCCTCCTCGGCGTCCAGTTCGCGCAGCAGGAAATAAGCTTGGGCCACATCGGCCTGCAAGGCCAGTTGCACGGACTGGAACAGGGCCTCGTTCTGCTGCGCATCCGCCGTGGCGGCGTTCACGCTGCTGGCCACGCGGCCGAAAAGATCGACCTCGTAGGACACCGATGCCTGTTCGCGCCAGAGCGTATAGCTTGAGGTGGGCGCGTTCGGCGCCAGTTCCAGCGAGGCCGGGGAGGGCTTCTCGCGGGTTGGTCCGAAGCCGGCGCTGACCTGCGGCGACCACTGCGAACTGGCGGCCTGCCGCAGGGCGCGTGACTGCGCCAGCCGCGCCGCCGCCGCTTTCAGGTCCTGGTTGTCGGCCTGCGCCTGTGTTTCCAGCGTATTCAGGGTGCTGTCGCCAAATACCGTCCACCACTGGCCACGGTTTTTGTCGTCAGCGGGCTGGGCTGTTTTCCAGTCCTGCCCGGCGGCCTCCTTGAAGGCTGCCGGTGTATTTACCACTGGCACTTTGTAGGCCGGGGCCAGCGAGCAGCCCGCCAGCAGCAGGCCGGCGAACAGCGGTGAGTATTTCAATACAGTCATTGTTTTCATGTCAGAAGCTTTCATGTCAGTACATCTCAATGTTCATACTGCACACTGGGCAGCGGCGCCACATGCACGGCCGCCGAGTGCAGCTTGTGGCCACGGCGCAGCGAGCGCACCAGCACATAAAATACCGGCGTCAGGAACAGACCGAAGAAGGTGACGCCGAGCATGCCGAAGAACACGGCAACGCCCATGGCATGACGCATTTCCGAACCGGCACCGCTTGATGTCACCAGCGGCATGACACCCATGATGAAAGCAATGGACGTCATCAGGATGGGCCGCAGGCGCAGGCGGCTGGCGTCGATGGCGGCACGTATCGGGCTGCTGCCCTGCAATTCCAGCTCACGTGCAAATTCCACGATCAGGATGGCGTTCTTGCAGGCGAGGCCCACCAGCACCATGAGGCCAATCTGGGTGAAAATATTATTGTCACCCTTGGTCAGCCATACGCCGGTCAGCGCCGCCAGCAGGCCCATGGGCACGATCAGGATCACCGCCAGCGGCAGGGTCAGGCTCTCGTATTGTGCGGCCAGCACCAGGAAGACCAGCAGCAGGCTGATGGGGAATACCCACACGCCAGCATTGCCCGCGAGGATTTTCTGGTAGGTGAGGTCGGTCCACTCGAACTTGATGCCGTGCGGCAGGGTTGCCGCCGCCACGCGCTCGGCAGCCGCCTCGGCCTGACTTGACGAATAGCCGGGCGCCGGGCCACCGTTGATGTCGGCAGCGGTATAGCCGTTGTAGCGCACCACCATTTCCGGGCCGTAGGTTTCCGTGACTTTTACCAGCGAAGACAGTGGCACCATTTCACCGGCGGCATTGCGCGTCTTCAACTGCAAGATGTCGTCGGGGTGGGCGCGGAAGGGCGCATCGGCCTGCGCCCGCACCTGATAGACGCGACCAAAGCGGTTGAAGTCATTCACGTAGAGCGAGCCCAGGTAAATCTGCATGGTGTCGAAAACATCGGTCACCGCCACGCCCTGCTGCTTGGCCTTGGTACGGTCAAGATCGACATTCAGCTGCGGCACATTGATCTGATAGCTGGAAAACATCGGCCCCAGTTCCGGCGCTTTTTGCGCTGCTTTCATGAAGGCCTGTGCGGCATCGTTGAGCGCGGCATAACCCAGCGCGCCACGATCTTCCAGCTGCATCTTGAAGCCGCCGACCGTGCCCAGCCCCATCACCGGCGGCGGTGGAAACACGGCAATAAAGGCGTCCTGTATGCTCGCGTATTGCTGGTTCAGCGCGCCCGCAATGGCGCCTGCCGACAGCGCCGGACTCTTGCGCTCGTCAAAGGGCTTGAGCGTGACAAACACGATGCCTGCGCTGGAACTGTTGGTAAAACCATTGATCGACAGGCCGGGAAAAGCCACCGCGCTTTCCACGCCCGGCTGCTTGAGCGCAATTTCACCCATGCGACGGATAACCGCCTCGGTACGGTCGAGCGAGGCACCGTTCGGCAATTGCGTAAAGCTGATCAGGTATTGCTTGTCCTGCGCCGGCACGAAGCCGCCGGGCACGACATAGGACATGGTCACCGCCAGCCCCAGCAGCAGCACGTACACGCCCATGGCCGAGGCCTTGCGCGAAATGACGCCGGTAACGCCACGGCTATAACCTGTGGACGCACGCCCGAAAAAACGATTGAAGGCGGCAAAGAAACGCCCGAACAGTTTGTTCATGACACGGGTCAGTGCGTCCGGCTTCGCGTCATGCCCCTTCAGCAGCAGGGCCGCGAGGGCGGGTGACAGCGTGAGCGAATTAAAGGCCGAGATCACGGTGGAAATCGCAATCGTCATCGCAAACTGCTTGTAGAACTGGCCGGTGAGGCCGGTCATGAAGGCCAGCGGCACGAACACCGCCACCAGTGTCAGCGCAATGGCGACGATCGGCCCGCTCACCTCGCGCATGGCGCGGTAGGTGGCGTCACGCGGCGACAGGCCCGAGGCGATATTGCGCTCGACGTTTTCCACCACGACGATGGCGTCATCCACCACGATGCCGATGGCCAGCACCATACCGAACAGCGAGAGCGCATTGATCGAATAACCAAAGCCCAGCATCAGCGCAAAGGTGCCGATAATCGAAATGGGCACGGCCAGCAGCGGAATGATGGACGCACGCCAGGTTTGCAGGAACAGGATCACCACCAGCACGACCAGCGAGATGGCCTCCAGCAGGGTTTCCACCACGGCCTTGATGCTGGCGCGCACGAACTGCGTGGGGTCATAGACGATGCGGTATTGTACGGAAGCCGGGAAATCCTTCGACAGCTCTTTCATGGCGGCCCGCACCTGGTCCGACACCGCCAGCGCATTGGCGCCGGGAGCCTGGAAAATCGGAATGGCCACGGCCGGCTTGTTGTCGAGCAGGGAGCGCAGGCCATATTCGGAGGCGGCCAGTTCGATACGCGCCACATCGCCAAGACGTGTCACCGCGCCATCGGGCGAGGTCTTAAGGACGATATCGGAAAATTCGGCCTCGGTGCTGAGACGGCCTTGTGCATTTACGGACAATTGCAGGGGCACGTCAGATGAGTTGGGTGAGCCGCCGATCACGCCGGCAGCCACCTGCACGTTCTGTTCGCGAATGGCTTGCACCACTTCCGTGGCGGTCAGGCCGCGCTGTGCGACTTTCTGCGGGTCCAGCCAGATGCGCATGGCGTAGTCGCCGGAACCGAACAGGCCCACTTCGCCGACGCCGGGAATGCGCGCCAGCCGGTCTTTTACATTGAGCACGGCATAATTGCGCAGGTAGGTCATGTCATAGCGGTTGTCGGGCGAAATCAGGTGCACCACCATGGTCAGCGTGGGCGAGCTTTTGAGCGTGGTCACGCCCAGGCGCTGCACGTCTTCCGGCAGGCGGGGCAGGGCCTGCGCCACGCGGTTCTGCACCAGCTGCTGAGCCTTGTCGGGATCGACGCCCAGCTTGAAATTGACGGTGATGGTCAGGTTGCCGTCGCTATTCGCCTGCGCCTGCATGTAGAGCATGTTCTCGACGCCGTTGATGGATTCCTCCAGCGGCGAGGCCACGGTTTCCGCGATCACCTTGGGGTTGGCGCCGGGGTATTGCGCGTGCACCACCACCGAGGGCGGCACCACTTCCGGGTATTCGGAAATGGGCAGCTGGAACAGCGAGAGCATGCCGGCCAGTACGATCAGCACGGAAAGCACGCCGGCAAATATCGGCCGGTCGATAAAGAATTTTGAAATATTCATGATGGCTTAGCCCTTCAGGTTCTTGCTGCCGCTGTCTATGGCGCTGGTGGCGTTGTCGGCCCCCGGCATGGGCACGCTGTGCGGGGTGATCGGGTCGCCGGGGCGCACGCGTTGCAGGCCATCGACCACGATGCGGTCGCCGCTTTGCAGGCCGCTGTCCACGGTGCGCAGGCTGCCCTGCTGGGCGCCCAGTTTTATTTCGCGGTAGGCAGTGTGGTTGCTGCTGTCGACGATCAACACAAAGCGCTTGTCCTGGTCAGTGCTGACCGCCTTTTCGTCGATGAGCACCGCCGGGTGCGGCTGGCCGCTGCCCAGTTCGATACGGGCGTAGAGGCCGGGCAGCAGCAAGCCGTCGGCATTATCGAATTCGGCGCGGACGCGGATGGTGCCGGAGGAGGTATCGAGGCTGTTGTCTACCGAGCTGACATGGCCCGTGCGCGGGAAACCGTCTTCGTCGGCCAGCCCGAGGTAGACGCTGGCCGCCGCTGCCTGGCCGCTACGGGTGGGGTTGATGTATTTCAGGAAGCTTTGTTCATCAACGTCGAAGGAGGCATAGATGGGCGACACCGACACCAGCGTGGTCAGTACCGGCGCGGTGCCGCCAGCAGCCACCACGTTGCCGGGCGTGATATTGGCGCGCGACACGCGGCCACTCACCGGCGCCGTGATGCTGGTGTATTCCAGGTTGAGCTTCGCGGTGGCCAGCGCGGCCTGGGCCGCCATCTGGTTGGCGGCGGCTTCGCGGGCGTCACTCTGGGTCTGCTCGAAGTCGCTGCGGGAGATGGCGTTGTCGCCAATCAGGCGCTGGCTGCGGGCGAGATTGGCGGCGCTATAGCTGGCGCGGGCGTCGGCGGCGGCCAGCTGCGCCTGCGCACGCTGCACCTCGGCGGCATAGGGACGGGGGTCGATGCTGAAGAGCACATCGCCCTTGTGCACCAGGCTGCCTTCCTTGAAGTGCACGGCGCTCAGGGTGCCGGACACCTGTGGGCGGATTTCCACCCGGTCCACCGCCTCCAGCCGTCCAGAGTAGCTCTGCCAGTCGGTGACGGAGCGGCTGACCACGGTGGCTACATCGACCGTGGCCGCTGGTGGCGCGCCGGCCTCCGGTGTGCTTTCGGCGCCCGCATGGTGGCTGCTGAGGGCAAAGCCGCCGCCGGCGGCAAGGATGGCGACGAGGGTCGCCGACAGGGCAAAACGCTGGCGTGATACGGACATGATGCTCTCCTTCGAGTAAAGGGAAAGCCCTCCCCACGGCCGCTGAGGACAGCGGCCGGGAGGGGAGCTTTCTGGATGCTCGAAGTTTGAGTGTTTGCCGTATACGAATAAATACTAAATATTTGACAACACTATTCGTTGTGATTGAATAATAGCTATCCGCCCCATCGGGGCTGCCGCCAGCCCATCGAAGGGGCTTCAGGAGGGGAAATGGACCGTTTTCTGGCCATGCAGGTGTTTACCCGTGTGGTGGACACCAACAGTTTCAGCCTGGCTGCCGACAACCTGGGGCTGCCGCGCGCCACGGTGACGACCACCATCCAGGCGCTGGAGCGGCGGCTACAGGTGCGTCTGCTCAACCGCACCACGCGCAAGCTAAGTCTCACGCCCGATGGTGCCGTGTACTACGAAACCTGCCGGCGCATACTGGCCGACGTGGAAGACAGCGAGTCGGCCTTCCATGATGTCGAGCGCGGCCCCAAGGGGCGGCTGCGCATTGACGTGCCGCCGGCGATAGGCCGCCTGATCCTGATTCCGCAGCTCTGCGAGTTCCACGAGAAGTACCCGGATATCGAGCTGCTGATAGGCATGAACGACCGCCCGGTTGACCTCGTGCGCGAGGCGGTGGACTGCGTGATACGGGTTGGCGAGTTGCAGGACTCCTCCATGATCGCGCGCCGTATCGGCACCTTCCAGGGGGTCACGGCGGCGGCGCCGGAATACCTGGAGCGCTTTGGCGTGCCGCACAGCATCGAGGACCTGAGCCAGCACTGGGCCGTGAATTACTTCTCCAGCCGTACCGGTCGCAATATCGACTGGGACTTCGTGATCGATGGCGCCATTACCGAAGTCAGGGTTAACGGCATAGTCTCCGTGAACGACTCGACGGCCTATGTGGACTGCGCCCTGCAAGGCTTTGGGCTGATACAGGCGGCGCGTTTCATGGTCATTCGCCATCTTGAAAGTGGCGAGCTGGTCGAGGTGCTGCCGCAGTGGACGCCCGCGCCCATGCCCATTTCCGTGGTCTACCTGCAAAACCGTCACCTGTCGCCGCGTGTGCGGGTTTTCGTGGACTGGGTCGCCGAGTTGTTCGGGCGTTGCCACTTGCTCAGCGGTTGCCATCTGGGCGTGGACGAGGCCTGCGGGTTTGTCGGCAAAAATGGCGGGAATACCGTACGGGCGCTGGTGGAACAGCAGAACATGACCGAGGCGCGGGTGTTGAGCGGGCTGGAGGGGCTGCCGGCATATCGCTTGCAGAAGGGGTAAGTTGTGACATGCCTTCCCCCTCCGGGAGAAGGTGCCCGACAGGGCGGATGAGGGACCGAGCGTCCAAACAAGCAACGGTGGTTAATTTACAGCGCGGTCCCTCTATCGGCTGCGTTCCCACACAGCCGGACTACTCCCCATCCTGGGGAGCATCCCGGAGGGAGAGGGGATGGTGCAATATTCTCCCGCACATTCCTGTTACAAATGCCAGTTTACCGTCTCCGTGACATGAGGCAGGCTTGGGCATATTGGCGTCGGTCGTGCGGAAGGCGCATACTGGCAATGTTCGTAGTAGTCAAACAGGAGTGTGATCTTGAGCAATAATCTGAATCCCTATCCGGGGCAACAACAGGCAGCGGCCGTCAGCGAAGCTGATGTGCGCCGGTATCTGCTGTCGGTTTTCAATCTCATGGCGGGCGGTCTGGTGCTTACCGGGCTGGTCGCTTACGCCGGCGTCATGTCCGGCATTTACCAGAAGCTGCTGGGTACGCCGCTGATCTACGTGGTAATTTTCGCACCGCTGGGTCTGGTGATCTACCTGAGCAGCCGTATCCAGCAAATGAGCGTGGCAACAGCGCAGATCTGCTATTGGGTTTATGCCTCGCTGGTGGGCTTGTCGATGGGGTTTGTATTCCTTGTCTATACCGGCGAAAGTATCATGAACGTGTTTTTCATCACCGCCGGCACCTTCGGGGCGATGAGCATATTTGGCTATACCACGCGGGCCGACCTGTCCGGCATGGGCTCTTTCCTGATGATGGGCCTGATCGGTATCATCATTGCGAGCGTGGTCAACCTGTTCATGCACTCCGATGCGATGGGCTGGATCATTTCGGTCATCGGCGTGATCGTGTTCACCGGCCTGACAGCCTATGACGTGAACAAGCTGAAGGCCTTCGCCGTGGCCAACGGGCCTTATGGTGAAATGGCTGACAAGGGCGCCATCATGGGCGCACTGAGCCTGTACCTGGACTTCATCAACCTGTTCATGATGCTGCTGCGCCTGATGGGCAACCGTCGCTAAGTGTGTGTCAGTGTTAGCAAAACGGGGCGAGCAGGCCCCGTTTTTTATGGCGAATCCGCCGCTCTCAAAGCCCCTCGCGAAGCACACCATTCTTTCCATATATCGGCGTAAGCTTGCTCCACGCTGCGGGTCAGTTCTTCGGGGCTGACGCCAGCGACCATGTTCTGGCGCAGCGACTGCCTCGTGGCTTGCAGGCGTGGCAGGTCTGCCGCCAGCACCAGCACGCGCTCGACATATTCTTCCTCACTGTGAGCAATGAATTCGCCCAACCCAGCGGCTGTCAGTATGGCGGCCCCTTGTCGCGAGAGCGTGGTATCTCCAGCCAAAGTGACCACGGGCACGCCCATCCATAGCGAGTGGTGGGTGGTGGCGCCGCCGCCAAAAGGGAAAGGGTCCAGCGCAAGGTCAATCTCGTGGTGCAGGGCGAGGTAGTCGTGCAGGGGCAACTTGGGCATGAAGCGCAGGCGCTCCGGGCCAATGCCCGTTTCGGCAAACAGGCTGTGCAGATAGTCGGCGACGGAGGGTTCGCTGACATTGCCCAGCATCAGCCGGGCGCCGGGCAGGGCGGTGAGGATGCGTGCCCACAGCCGGATCATTTCCGGGTTGAGCTTGGCGAGGTTGTTCAGGCAGGCCAGCGTGAGCTGGCCGGATTGCAGCGCCGGCAAGTCATTGACTGGCGGGCTGGCGGCGGCAGGCTGGAAGCTGACGCTGGCGGGCAGGCGCAGCAGGGCCTCGGTGTGCCAGGGGTCGGCCAGACCCTCGGGGTCGAGCCGGGCGTCGGTAAAGCGGTAGTCCATGGCCGCAAGGCCGGTGGTGCCGGGGTTGCCCACCCAGGCGACCTGAACCGGCGCCGGCTTGCGGGCAAAAGTGAGCAGGCGGCTGAGCGCGGAGTGGCCGGCAAGATCGACCAGTATGTCGATGCCGTCGGCCTGGATGCGCTCGGCCAGCTCAGTGTCGCTCAGGTTCCGGCAGGGTAGCCAGTGGTCGGCGAAGGCGCGCAGGCGCCCGCTGACGGCGTCGTGCACCACGTTGTTGTAGTAGCAGAAGACTTCGACGCGGGCGTGGTCGTGCCGGGCCAGTATGGGTTCGATAAACCAGGCGACGGCATGCTCGCGCAGGTCAGGGGACACATAGCCGATCTTCAGGCGGCGCTCGGGATTGCGGTCGTTCCGGTGCTCCGGCCACTGTGCCTTGAGCGGTGTTTCAAAGCGGGCAGCAAAGCGCCGGCTTTCGTCCAGCAGGTCTTGTGCCGTGCAACCGTACTGGTACTGCAAGCTGAAGAGCAGGCTGCTGTGGGCGCTGGCATCGTCCGGGTTCAGCGCCAGTGCGCGGCGCAGGCAGGTAATGGCCTCGCCGGTCTGGCCGCGCAGCAGCAGGGCGGAGCCCAGATTGCTCAGGGCCTGATGGGATTCGGGTGTCTGTGTCAGCAACTGGCGAAAACAGGCGATGGCCTCGTCGGAGCGGCTCAGTGCCAGCAGGCAGGTCCCAAGATTGTTCAATATTGCGGCGGACTGAGGTTGGAGCGCCAGCGCCTGCCGGAATACCGGTGTGGCTTCAGTCAGCTGGCCCTGTATTAGCAGCAGGCTGCCAAGATTGCTGAGCAGGGGGAAGGACTGCGGCTGCGCCGCCAGTGCTTGACGATAGCTGGCCACGGCGGCGTCGCCCTGGCCACGTTGCTGCTGCAACTGGGCGAGCTTGTTCCAGGCCTCGACATGGCCCGGCCGCAAGGCCACGGCCTGCTGCAGGCTGGCGATGGCGGCGTCGGCATTGCCCTGCTCATCCAGCGCTTGACCCAGCTGGAAAAGGATGTCGGGATTGCCGGCTTGCAGGGCGAGGGCCTGTTGCAGGCTGGCCACGGCCTCGGTGGGTTTGCCCAACAGGCGCAAGGCCAGCCCTCTGCGCAGGTGCATGGCGGCGGTGGGTGGGGTGGCATAGTGTACCGCCTGCGCCAGCAGCTCGGCAGCGGCCTGCTTTTTTCCCTGTTGCAGCAGGATGGAGCCCAGCGCATAGAGGGTGTCGGCGTGCTGTGGATGGGCGGCCAGTATCTGCAGGCAGCACTGCTCCGCCTGCGGCCAGCGCTGTGCCTGGAAATGGGCGACCGACTGCTGGAGCAGGGCGGCGATCTGTGCGCCGGTCAGGATTGGCGTGAGGGCTTGCGGCGTGCTTTTGCCACAGCATTGCTTGTACTTTTTTCCGCTCTGGCAGGGGCAGGGGTCATTGCGGCCGACGCTCATGAGCCGGGTACTCGCGGCTGTTCAACAGCGTTTGTGCCGCTCTGCGCAAGGCTCCGCAATTCCCGGTAGCGGCTGGGTGTCTTGCCGGTCCACAGGCGGAACGCGCGGGTGAAATTGGCCGGGTCGGCATAGCCGAGCAGGCTGGCAATGTGCTGGATTTCCAGACTGGCGTTTTCCAGCAGTTGCAGGGCATCGCGGTGACGGGCATCTTCCAGCAGCTGGCGGTAACTGCTGCCCTGCGCCAGCAGACGACGGCGGAAGGTGCGGGTGGACATATGCAACCGTTCTGCCAGTTGCTCGGGGCCGGGGTAGCCCTCGGCTCCCGGCGTCATGGCGGCGCGGGCACCAGCGACGATATGGTCCTGGTCTTCGTCGAGCAGGGCATATTCGCGCTCGCAGAGGGCGAGGGCGGTGGCGAGGGTTTCCGGGCTGGCGGTGGCAAGCGGGTGGCCGAGCAGGTGCCGGGGGGCACGGTACTGCACACGGGGCATACCGTAGCGCAGCGGCGGCAGGCGGGAGCGGAAGGGCTCGATATAGGCGGGCTCGTCATAGTCGAACCAGATTTCGTGCTCGGCGCCGTTGCCACCAAGGGCGAACAGCAGGCCACGGTGGAAGCTGGCGACGATCGAGTCGATGAGCACGCGGCGCACGGCAGGCGTCATGGGCATGACGTTGTAAAAATCGAAGATCGCCTGCTCACCCTGTTCGCTGCTGTCGAGCTCAATGCCGCGCCCGCGCAGGTGCCAGAAGCGCAGCAGCACCTGTAGCGCGTCGCCAGCGGTGGCGCAGCACATCATGGCAAGGCCCAGGCTGCCGTGGGCGGTAAGCGGCTGGCGCAGGCCGACCTCAAGACCAATGCCATTGTCGCCACTCAACTCGACGACGACAGCGGCCAGAGTGCTGAAGTCCTGCGGGGAAATGCGGCTTGCCGGGTCCAGCAGGAGGGCGGGCTCGATGCCGGCCCTGGCCAGCACCAGCCCAGGGTCCAGCCCGCGCTCCTGCGCCAGCTCCAGAAAGAGTTTGGGGTAGGTAACGGGCATCAGGGGCTGCTGGAGCCAGGTTTTCTTGTCGCGCGCAAACACCATCAGTGGCCACCAATGACAAGCAAGATGTCCGCGCAGAATCTCACGTTCATCCACCGATCGCAATTATGCTGTGTTCATGCCGAAACCACTCCCGGCCTCAGGCAGCGGGGGACGGTGCTGCGCGCTATCTGCACAAGACGGATCAGGTCAGGACGCCGCGGTCCGCACACAATAATCAGGAGCCACCCCATGACTGCTTCCGCCCTCCGCACACTGCGCGCCACCAGCAAGACGGCGCAACCCGCCCACCCGCCTGTCAAGGTGCGGCGTATCGAGTTTGAGTTTGACGACGACATTCCCGAGTTCTGGTATGCCAACGACCCCCTGCGCACGCTGCTGATGGCCTCCATGTCGGGCGGCTTCCCCGAGGGCGAGCGTTTCTTTATCGACTCGGTGCGGCATTTTCAGGAGCAGGTGCAAGACCCGGCCCTGCGTCAGGCCATTCGCGGCTTTATCGGGCAGGAAGCGCACCACGGCAAGCAGCATGACCAACTGAACGACTTTATCGAGAAGCGCGGCTACTCCATCGGGCGCATCGACAAGAATGTCGGCAGGCTGATGGGCTGGCTGCGCAAAAACCTGTCACCCGAGCGGCAGCTGGCGCACACCGCCGCCATCGAGCATTTTACCGCCATGCTGGCCGAGCAATACCTGCTGGACCCGCAAGAGCTGGCGCAGATTCACCCGCAGCTGGCCGGTATCATCGGCTGGCACGCGGTGGAGGAGGCCGAGCACAAGGCGGTGGCCTTTGATGTGTTTAAAACGGTGGTGGACGACGAGTGGATTCGCCTGTCGCAAATGGCCTTCAGCAGCGCCCTGTTCCTGACCTTTTCCACCGCCGAACTGCTGGTGCTGCTGCGCGAGTCCGGCCACCTGACCGACTGGAAAATGTGGGCCAAGGGCCTCAATCATTTTTGGGGCCGGCCCGGCGTGCTGCGCAAGATGCTGCCGGCCTATTTCAGCTATTACCGGCGCGGCTTTCACCCCAATGACTACGACAGTACTGTGCAGCAGGAGGCGGTGAAAAAGGCTTATCTGGGGGAGTATGCGTAGGGCCTTAGTCTTGCAAGGAAAGGCGCAGCGGAATCATGCTTGAGAGTGTGAAACCGCTGCGCTGGTAAAAGCGGTGCGCCGCCTCGTTGTTGCGGTCGGAAAGCAGGGTGATGCGCTGGCAGCCCTGCTGGCGGGCGTGCGCTATGGCGTGTTGCAGCAGTTGCGAGCCGATGCCGGAATTACGGAATGCCGGGGCGACCATCATGTCTTCAAGCAGGCCTACCCTGGCGCCGAGGGCGGTGGACACGGTGTAGAGCAGGTTGACCATGCCGGCGACCGTGTCGCCTTCGCGGGCCAGCAGGATATGGCCGGTGTCGGGATTGTTGATGATGAGGGCGAGGCCACGGCTTTGCGCAACGGCATCAGGCGTGAATTCCACCTCCTGTGAAAACAGGAGGTGGAGCAGAGTGCAGAGGGAGGGGATGTCGCTTGGGGTGGCCAGGGTGATTTGCATGAGGATGTCCGGTCAGCGGGCGGGAGCCCACCATTGATACATTGCGCGGGCCGGAATGGCGCCCTGCGACCCCCACAGATGCGGGGAATGCTGCAGTGTGCCGGGAGCACGGCGGGCCGAAAAGTGGCGCACCTTTGTAATCTGCTGCAGGCCTTACCTTTTCCGAAGCCCCAAAACTCACCCCGCCTGCACCCCATCCCCCCGCAAATACTGCTGGCGGTAGTCCCCCGGCGTGGTACCGGCCAGTTGGCGGAACCAGCGGATGAACGAGTGGCTTTCCTGAAAGTTAAGCCGTTGGGCGACGTCTTCCACGGTCTGGGTGTTGTCACGCAGGTAGTTCTGGGCCATTTCCAGGCGCAGTTCGTCGAGCAGGTCGCGGTAGCTGGAGCCTTCTTTTTCCAGCAGGCGGGCCAGGTGGCGGCCGCTGGTGCCCATGGATTCGGCCAGGGCTTCGCGCGAGGGGTTGCCTTGCACCATGAGGGCGCGCAGGCGGCTGCGTGCCTGCTCTACCAGTGAGTTGCGGCTCTTGAGCCGGGCCAGCTGGTCGCGGGCGTGCTGGTGCAGGGTTTCGAGCAGGCCGGCGTTGGGATGGCGCAGGGGCAGGTTCATGGCGTGGCTGGCGATGACGATGCTGTCCTTGCTTTGCCGGAACAGCACCGGGCAACGGAAAATGTTGGTGTAGCGCGCCAGCAGCTCGGGGTCGGTCGGCGGGTCGTGGCGGAAGCGCACTTCCAGCACCGGGTTTTTCTCCCATTGCAGCAGTTGGGTGTGGCCCAGCCAACAGCCGATGATGTGCTCGGTGCAGTGGCGATGCAGGACCGGGTCAAGCGAGGTGCACTCCAGGCTGCACACGGTGGCGCCGGGCTCGTGCCCCACCGTGGTAATACCGAGATCGCCAATCAGCTCCTTGTAGCGCACGGTGGCGTCGAAAATATCGTTCAGCGTGTAGCAGTTCTGGATGATGAAGCCGAGCACGCCAAATTCTTCGGGCGCGGGGGGCAGGGCGGTTTGCAGGCCCAGCAGCGGGGCGTCCCAGCGCTTGAGAACGGCGTGCAGGAGGTCTTCCATCAGGGTGATGGGGACGAGGGCGGCTGGGTCGGCCAGATGCTCGTCACGCACACCGGCCTCGGCCTTCATCTCCTCCACCGGCAGCCCGGCCATGGTAAAGAGATACAGGCAGTGGCGGATGGTGCAGGCGATGACCTTGCCTGGCGTACGCGGCTTTTCGCTTGCGGTCATGGTTTTCTCTGCGGCCTCTTCAGGGGGCCGTTTTCTTGTTATGGAGCGTGTCTTTCGTTGGAGTCTCCGACCCCTTGTTTTTGGCGACGCTACTTCTACTGTCTGACCATGACATCAACAAGCGTTATCCATGCCATCCGTCATTTTGTCCTTCTATGGTTATCCTGTTGTCCGCTTGAACGCAATATATCGTGTGTCCGTCCGGTCTCAAAACGCTGCCGCTGGGGGCTTTGCCCAATGCCAGCGTTTCCGGCGATGGCCGTTCCTGGCTATCCGTCGTCCGTTTTGCGTATTACGGTGGCGGCCAAATGGGTCTAATCTAGGTGTGTCAATAAGAAACCAGGCGCAAAACGGAGAATAGTCCGTATTTGTGTTGCTGATTCCAAAATAATAATTATAGAGAGTACAGCCATGAAGCGTCTCCTTGCCCCCATTGCCTTTGCCGCCAGCCTGCTGGCTGCCGGTTCCGCCTCCGCCAGCACCGCCTATGACCTCTGCACCACCAGCGGTTGCAGCAGTGACGGCAGCAGCAGCGTCTCGGGCAACTATGCCCAGACCAAGTATCCCATCATTCTGGCGCACGGCATGGCTGGCTTCTCCGCCATCGGCCCCATCCAGTATTTCTACGGCATTCCCAGTGACCTGACCTCGAACGGCGCCAAGGTCTATGTCACGCAGGTGGCCTCGTTCAACACCTCGCTGGTGCGTGGCGAACAGTTGCTGGCCCAGGCGAAGATCATTCTGGCCCTGACCGGCGCCGCGAAGGTCAACATCATGGCCCACAGCCAGGGTGCGCTGGATGCCCGCTACGTGGCTGCCGCCATTCCCAAGCAGGTGGCCTCGGTGTCCACTGTGGGTGGGGTGAACAAGGGCTCATCGGTGGCTGACGTGGTCAGCGGCCTGACCAATATCCCCGGTGTCGGTACGCTCTCTGGCGCCGTGCTCACCAGCGTTGTCGATGCCTTCTTCACGGTGGTCGACCTCATTTCCGGCTCGGCCTACGAGCAAAACTCCAAGGCTGCCCTGGCCCAGCTCAGCACGGCTGGCGTGAATGCCTTCAATGCCCAGTATCCTGCCGGTGTGCCCACCACCAGCTGCGGCAGTGGTGCGGCTACTGCCAATGGTGTTGCCTTCTATTCCTGGAGCGGCACCGGCCACTTCACCAACCTGCTCGATCCGACCGACCCGGCATTGGCGCTCACCGGTCTGGCTTTCGGCAGCAATGGCAATGATGGTCTGGCCGGCCAGTGCGCCAGCCACCTTGGCACCGTGATTCGTGACAACTACAACATGAACCATGTTGACGAAATCAATCACCTGTTCGGTCTGACCAGCATTTTTGAAACCAGCCCGGTTACCCTGTTCCGCAATCAGGCCAACCGCCTCAAGGTGGCTGGCTTCTGAGCCGCAGGCGTACATGAAAAACGGCCTTGATGGCCGTTTTTTCATGTACGCCTGCGGGGAATATCTCATGGGCGTCATGCCTGCCCCACGAAAACAGCTCCACTGCACCTGTTCAGGATGCGAGCACCCAGCCCGCCATCCAGGAGCTTGTCAAACGTCTTCACCGCAGGGTGACAAAGACAGAAACAGGCCCTAAAGCCCCAACCCCGCCCGCTTCTGGAACTCGCCCGGCGTGCACCCTGCCAAGCGGCGGAACCAGCGTATGAAGGACTGGCTTTCCTGGAAGCCCAGGCGCAAGGCAATGTCTTCCACCGTATGCCCGTGACCTCCCAGGTACTGGCGGGCCTGCTCGTAACGCAGTTCATCGAGCAGGTCGCGGTAGTTGCTGCCTTCCTTGTGCAGTTGCCGGTGCAGGCTGCGGCTGCTCATGCACAGCTGTTGTGCCAGCAACTCGCGCGATGCCGTGCCCTGGCGCAGCAGGATATAAAGCTGGGCCTTGGCCTGCTCGCGCAGGGTGCTGCTGGTCTTGCGCTGCTGGAGCAGGTTGCGCGCATGTTGCTCCAGGGTTTCCTGCAGGCTGGCGTTGGCATTGCTGAGGGGCAGGGTGAGGGCGGCGGCGGCCAGCACCAGGGCCGATTCGGGCTGGTTGAAGTAAACCGGGCAGTGAAAGGTGGCCTCGTAAAAGGGTAGCAGGGCGGGGTCGGCAGGCGGCTCGTGGCGCAGGCGCACGGCGAGCAGGGTAGGGTTGTCGCGCTCACGGATCATGCGCACCAGGCTGGACCAGGCGGCCAGGATGTATTCGGTGGCCTGGCGCAGGAAGACAGGGTCGCTGGTCTTGCAGTCCCAGCACCAGAGCGCGATACCGGGTTCATGGCGCAGCGCAGTAAAGCCGACGTCGCTGACCAGGCGCTCGTAGCGGTTGACCATCTGCATGGCGTCCTGCAGGTTGCTGCAGGTCTGCATGATATAGCCAACCACGCCAAAGCTGGCAGGCCCGGTATGCCGCGCCATGGTGAGCCCCAGCAGGGGGTTCTGGCTGCGGCGCAGGGCGGCGTGCACCAGACGCTCGATAGTCGCCGCCGGCAGCCAGCCATCAGGGTTGCTGAGCTGCTCGGGGCTGATGCCAGCGTCAGCCTGTAACTCGTCACGGCGCAGGCCATGGGCGCCACTGGCGTCCAGCCAGTGCGCAACCAGGCTGGCAGACACGGCATCGCTGAGGGTGGGGGCGGTATTGGGCATATGCCGTTGTAGTTGTTGTTATGGGCGTGAAGGCACCCTGAGTCTACAGGCGGGGGGCGGAGCGGCCCAGCATGAATGACCTGATATCGGCCCACCGGCCGGTTTTGTGGCCTAACCGGTTTATCAGGCTGGCCACTTTGACGCTACGCAGGGCACTTTGGCGGGCCTATTCTCTGGCGGACCGGATGGACAGTAAACAGGCTCCAGTTTGTCCGGGCTCAAGCAAGAGCGCACGCCAGGAGGCTATGCAAGCCCACATCCTGGTGACAACAAGAATAAAACAGAGGATGTTGTAATGAACCGGATTTTCGCTCCCCTGGCGCTCGCCGCCTGCACGCTGTTTGCCGCTACTACCGCCTCCGCGACCACCAATACCTATATCCTGTGTAGCACCAGCGGTTGCGGCACTGTCGGCGGCAGCGCCACGGTCAGCGGCAGCTATGCCCAGACCAGGTACCCCATTGTGCTCGCGCACGGCATGGCCGGTTTTTCGCAGATTGGTCCGATCGACTACTGGTATGGCATTCCCCAGGATCTGACCAGCAACGGTGCCAAGGTCTTTGTTACCCAGGTGGCGTCCTTCCAGTCCTCCGAGGTGCGTGGTGAGCAACTGCTGGCCCAGGTCAACACCATCCTGGCCATGACCGGCGCGGCCAAGGTCAACCTGATCGGCCACAGCCATGGCAGCCAGTCCATCCGCTACGTGGCCGCCGCAATTCCCGCCCACATAGCCTCGGCCACCGCCGTGGGCGGCCCCAACACCGGCTCGCCGGTGGCCGACGTGATCTCGGGCATCACCACCCTGCCGGTGGTGGGCAAGCTTACGGCGACGGTGCTGTCCAGCATCATCAATGCGTTTTTCAGCTTCGTGGACATTACCTCGGGCAAGGCCTATGAGCAGGATGCCCTGGCCGGCATGAACTCCCTGACCACGGCCGGCGCTGCCGCCTTTACTGCGACCTATCCGGAAGCCATGCCCGCCGCCAGCAACCCCTGCGGCCAGGGTGCGGCCGTGGCCAATGGCGTGCATTACTATTCCTGGGGCGGCACGGGCCACTTTACCAACCTGCTCGATATCACCGATCCAGTACTGGCCCTGAGCGGCCTGGCCTTCGGCAGCGCCGGCAATGACGGGCTGGTGGGGCAGTGCTCCAGCCACCTTGGTGTGGTCATCCGCGACAATTACAACATGAACCACCTGGACGAGGTGAACCAGCTGCTTGGTCTGGTCAGCATCTTTGAAACCAGTCCGGTCACGCTGTTCCGCAACCAGGCCAACCGCCTCAAGGTGGCCGGCTTCTAGCTCGCTATGGCAGGGGGCGTTACTCGCAAAGGCGGCCTGACGGCCGCTTTTGTCGTCTGTTGCGTGGCTGTGGGTACGGGGCTGCCATTGCCAAAAGCGGCCACGATGCTCTTGTCATGGCCGTTTTTGCATATCAAACTGACCGCAGCTGGTGTTGCTTTTGGCCAGTCTTGTGGCAATGTGTCTGCCGCCCCGGCCGTTGGCCGCCGCGCACGGACTAGGGTCTGTTGACGTTTCATTGATCGTGGCGCCGGAGACTGTAAAGCCCTCCCCCAAAGGGGACTTACGCAGCACAAGGAATGAGGAGCGCGGTGTACTTGTTGTACACAAGCGACGAAAGACGCCGCAATGGGGCTTTACAGTCCCGTCCCGAAGGGTTGCTGGTCAAAATCGCGCCATACTGCGTTTCTCCCTCCTCGTGTGGAGCCACCACAAGTCGTCGGTCGTGCCTTGTCTGGCGCGATTTTGACCAGCAACGCCACGACCAATGAAACGTCAACAGACCCTAGGGTCTGTTAAGAGGCCTCTCAATAAAAACAACAAGGAATCGTGATGAAGAAGTATATCGTCTACGGCGTGGTCGCCGTCCTGATCCTCTTTGCTGGCGCCCTGTTGTGGATCAGCCGCGACAGCGCCCCCAGCCTGAGCGGCGGCAACAGCAGTCAAGAGGCCCCGCAGATTACGCCCGCTGCCGACGCTGCCCTGGCTGCTGCCCACGCCGCGACCAACTTCAAGACCGGCCTTGAGGGCCTGCCGGCCTCGCTGCGCGGTACCGATGTTGACGGCGAGCTTGAGGTGGATGCCAATGGCCACCTGAAGATCACCCGTGGCATCCGCAATGTGTTTGACTACTTCCTGTCTACGGTGGGCGAGGAGCCGGTGGAAACCATCATTGCGCGTATTCACGCCTATATCCATTACAAGCTGAAAGACCCGGCCGCGCATGAGGCTGATGTCATCCTCGACGGCTACATCGCCTACAAGAAGGGCCTGGCCAATATCCAGCCGCCGCAGCCTCCCAAGGCTGGCGCCACCACCATTGATATCGACGCCATCCGCAACCAGATGGAACAGGTGGCTGCCCTGCGCACCCAGTATCTGGCGCCGGACGTGATCCAGGCTTTCTTTGGCGATGAAGACGCCTATGACCGCTACACCCTGGCGCGCATCCAGCTCATGCAGAACAAGGCCCTGACCGATGCCCAGCGCGCCGCCCAACTGGCGGCGCTTGAGCAGCAGCTGCCGGCATCAATCCAGGAGTCCATGAAGACGGTCAACCAGTTCCAGAACCTGGAGGCGGTGACCGACGACTGCAAGAAGCGCAACTGCTCGGCGGCGGAACTGCGCCAGGTGCGTGAAAGCATTGTGGGGCCCGAGGCGACCGATCGTCTGGAGGCGCTGGACCGCGACAACGCCGCCTGGGATCAGCGCATGAGCAGCTGGCTCAGCCAGCGCGCCGCCATCCTCGGCAATAACAGCCTGAGCCAGAGCGATCAGCAGCAGCAGCTGACCGACGCGCGCAACGGGCTGTTCAGCCAGCAGGAGCAGGTGCGTGTACTGGCGCTGGAGCGTATCCACGACGACAGCGCCAAGACCACCCCCGCCGGCCAGACTGCACAATAAACCTGCCCGTACCGCCCCGGAGCAGCAGGCTCCGGGGCTTTCGCAGCCTGATCGCCATTGCATACAGACTTGCACTTGATCGAATCGGCTATATCAGTTCTACTTCCCCGCATTGCCACTATACGACAAGGTGGATGGACGCCTGCCGTGGCCTTGTGCCCAGGTCCGGTGACCCACCAGACAAGCAATAAAAAACCACAAGAATGATCAGGTTGGGAGAACAGCAGGTGCGCGCACACATCCGTTTCTGGCCCGCGGGATGGCGGGTGTCTTTTCTTTTTGTGCGGCGCCACTGGCTGGGCTGGTTGTCCCTCTGCCTCAGTCTCGTGCTGGTCGCCTGTGGCGGCAGCAAAAGCTCCCCCAGTTCCGCAACAACGACGGTAACGCCAACCGGCACCATCAGCCTGTTTGCCGGCTCCATTGGCCTGTCCGGCACGGAGGATGGCAACGCGCAGGCGGCTTCGCGCCTCAACGAGCCGGCTGCTATTGCCTCCGATGGCTCCTATCTCTACGTGGCTGATACAGCCAACAGCACCATCCGCCTGATCGACATCAGCACGGGCGCGGTGACCACGCTGGCCGGTGTGGCCGGGGCCACGGGCAATGTTGATGGCCAGGGTGGCAGCGCCCGTTTCAATCAGCCCGAAGGCATTGCCATTGACAGCAGCAACAGCACCGCCAGCCTTGTGCAACTCTACGTGGCTGACACCGGCAATGACACCGTGCGCAAGCTCAGCGTTACCCTGGGCAGCAGTGGCGCCAGCGCGCAGGTGACCACCGTGGCCGGTGGCGCCGGCGTTGCCGGCGCCAGCGACGGCAAGGGTACTTCCGCCCGCTTCAATGGCCCCTATGGCATTGCTGTGGATGGCAGCGGTGTGGTTTACGTGTCTGACACCGGCAACAGCATCATTCGCAAGATTGATACCGCCGGCAACGTCACTACCTTTGCCGGCGCCATGCTGCAGACCAGTGTAGCCACTACGGCCGGCAGCAGCAGCTCGACGACGGTCCAGACCGCAAGCGACAGCATTACCCCCGGTGCCACCACGACCGGCTCGCCGGCCGTGACCACCACCCTGAGCTATGCCCCCAGTCCGGGCTTCCAGGATGGCCTGCTCCCGGTGGGTGGTGTCAACCTCAGCAGCAGCCAGGTCTACCCGCAGCTCAATCGCCCCGAAGGCCTCGCCTTCGGCAGCGGCACGCTCTATGTGGCCGATACTGGCAATAATGCCATTCGCACGGTGAGCAGCACCGGCAATCTGCAAACGCTGGTGGGCGGTGGCAACCCCAAAGACGGGCTCAGTGGTTCGTCTGACTCTGATCCGGGTAACGGAGTGCTGCCCCGCTTCAACGGCCCCTCCGGGCTGACCCTGGACACCAGCGGCAACCTGTACGTGGCTGATGCCGGCAATGCTCTGGTGCGTGCCGTATTTGCTTCTACCTGTAGTAGTGTCGCCAGTTGCACCAGCACGGCCAGCGGCTGCACGAGCACCGCCAGTTGCACGGTGGCAACCTATGCCGGCACGCTCAGTGCAGCAGTTACCGAATACCTCACCACTGAAAGCGCCACCCCGGAAACCGAGAACCTTTCCAACAACTCGGTGACAGCGGGCAGCACGCTGACGGCCAGTCTGACCAGCCTTACGGCCCCGTCACTCGGGCCAGTGTCAGATACGGGCACCACTACGGGCTCCGTAACGACTTATAACGCGACTACCGTTACTGGCGGCGTAGTGGCTGCTTCGGCCAACACCTTCAGTTTGCAGAATATCCAGTATTACCTGACGACTACCGTGCAGGCAGAGTCGCTGGACCTGACCACGCGCACAGTCAGCCCGTTGCCCACGCCCTGCGCTACCACCCCGGCGACGTCTTCTCCCTATGTGCAGGAAGTGAGCATCACCGCTACCAGCAATGCCTGCGCCAGCACCGTTTACAGTACGACGCCGCCGACTTTGGGGCCGTTGCAAACCCAGCCTCAGGTGTCGGGAAACTCGGAGACCTACAACATCGAGAGTATCGTCATCAACAGTGTTGATATCACGCCGCCGGCCCCGCTGCCGGGCAGCGCCGATGGCCTGGCCCTGCCGAGTACGACCAGCAGCGTAGCGGTGGCGCAGTTCCAGGCGCCGTCGGGTCTGGTCATGGCCGGGGGCGCGTTGTATGTGGCTGACGCCGGCAACTCAACGATACGCAAGGTCAGCAGCGCGCTGGTGGATACCATCGCCGGCTCGGCCGGCCAGCCCGGCGCTGCCGACGGCCTGGGTGCGCAGGCGCGCCTGTACAACCCGACCGGCGTGGTGGTCTACCATGATCCCGATGTCGCGGGGAAAACCTATGTGTTCGAGGCGGACTCCGCCAATGACACGATACGCATGATCACGCAGACCGTGGCCAACGGCACCACGACCAGCCTCGTGAGCACCATTGCGGGCACGGTGGGCGTCGCCGGCTGGCTTGACGGCACGGGTGCCGGCAATACCCGCTTCAACACCCCGCTGGGTCTGGCGATGGACAATTCAAACCCCTTGAATCCCATCATCTATGTTGCCGACGGGAACAACGACATCATCCGTACCCTGTCCACATCCCGCAGTGCCTCGGTCAGCCTTGATCAGCCTTCGGTCGCCTGGACAGTCGCCACCCTGGCAGGTGATACCTCCACGCTGGCCAATACCATCCCGGCAGCGTCGCCGGGCCTTGTTGACTCGAAGGACGGCGCCGGTACGGCCAAGTTTGACTTCCCCTACGGTCTGGCTGTCTATCAGCATAATATCTATGTGGCGGACAGCCTGAACGATGCCATCCGCATGATTACCCCCGCCGGGGTCGTGACCACCATCGCCGGCAGCTATGACGGCACGTTCCTGCCCACGGCCGGTGCTGTCGTCGGTGGCAATGCGCTCTCGGCCCGCTTCCGGTATCCGGAGGGCATTGCCGTTGACAATAGTGGCGTGATCTTCTTTACCGAGGCGGGCAATGACACGGTACGCATGCTCAGTTCCGTCACCACCCATGGCCAAAGTGTGCTGTTTGCCTATCCGGTAGCCGGCACGGCAGGCTCCGCCGGCTCTGGTGACGGTGTAGGTATTGCGGCATCCTTCGATGCACCCAATGGCATCGTGGTGCAGACGACCTCTAGCGGGGAGTACCTGTATGTGGCCGACACGAACAATGACACCATCCGCAAGATCGATGTTACCACCGGTGCCAGCACCATCGACACGGTCTCCACGGTGGTTGGCGTGGCGGGTACTTTGGGCTTCCTGCCGGGCGCTACGCCCGGTTACATCAATGCACCGGTCTGCCTCTTCCTGGACCCGGCCAGCTCTACCCCGGCCGACCTTTACGTCACCATGGGGGACGCCGTGGTAAAGGTGCAGAACGTGCCCTGACGAGGGCCGCAGACTGGAAAAGGCCCCTGGCATGGCATGCCAGGGGCCTTTTGTTTCTGGAAGGGAAAAGAGACCGCGCCGTCTGTGTTTTGCCGGGGCAACTCAGGGGCTGCGGCGCCGCTATTCGGTCGAGGGCACGCCATAGGGCAGGGGCAGCACGTGCAGCAGGGGGCCTGTGGCCTCGCCCAGGTGCAGGGCAGCGGCCTGATCGGGCCGGGCAATCGCCAGCAACTCCAGCGTGTTGGCGTCAGCTTGCGCCACCAGGACCACATCGCCGGCGGGCCTGCCGCTTTCCCCAAACAGGGCCGTGCCCGGCGCAGGCAGCGTGCCGGTAGCAACCCGAAAGCGCTGTACATGCTGCTTCAGCTTGCCGCGAAAATGCAGGCGCGCCACGATTTCCTGCCCGGTATAGCAGCCCTTGGTATAGCTCACGCCCTTGAGCAGGGGGTAGTTCAGCTCCTGTGGCTGGAACAACTCGCTGGAGGCGAGGCTGACCTCGGCCACTCCGGCGCCAATCTGCCGCAGCCGCCAGGCGTTTTCCCCGGCGGGTGTGGCCTGCGTTGTCAGGGTCGTCCAGACGGCTGGCAGCCGGCCAGCGTTCACCAGCAGCAGCCAGCGTTGTTCGCCGTGCAGGCGTACCAGGCTGATGCCCTCGCCATGACTCACCGCGTCGGTATCCGTCGGGAGGGGCAGCAGGGTGGTGAGCAGTGCTGCGGCGTTTTCGCCGGCCACACCGATCAGCGCAGTATTGCTGTTGATCTGCACCTGTGCCCTGGAGAACACGATGAACTTGGCGAGCTTGTCCCTGACCACTGGTAGCAGGCCTGCTTCCATCACAAGGTGAATGGCCTCGCCCTGCTGCACGGCGCGAAAGCTGGCGATGGCGCGGCCCTTGAGGTTGACGTAGCAGCCAAGGCGCGACTCACTGTCGCTCACTTCACGAAAGTCGGTACTGGTCTGGCCTTGCAGGAACTTGCTGGCGTCAGGCCCGGTAATGGTGAGGACGCCGTGGCCGGTCAGGGGGCTGGCAATGGTGGCGGCAGCGGCTTCGGCGCTCAGGTCAGACAGCACGGCGCCTGCGCTGGAGGCGGCGAGGGGGAAACCTTCCAGCAGGGAAGACCAAAGGGCAGACATGGGCACTCCACAGGCACAACTTACGGATGCCTCACGATATGAGGGCGCGGGGGTGGAAAACAAGCATATAATCATGCCCCTCGCGAGGATTGAAAGCCCATGTTTGAACCGCAAGACGACCAGGAAAGGCTGTTGCAATGGCGCTGCCGACGCGGCCTCAAGGAGCTGGACGTGCTGATCCAGCCATTTTTGCACGAATCCTTCCGTGGCCTGTCGGTAGCCCAGAAAGCGGCATTCACCCGTCTCATGGCCTGTGAGGACATGGACCTGCTGGACTGGCTGCTGCATCAGGCCACTCCCACCGACCCCGAACTGGAGCAGCTGGTTGAGCACATTCGCAACCGTGTGGCGGGCTGACTGCCGGCTGCAAGCCTCACGTTGGCAGCTGCTGCTGGGCGTGCTGGCGCATGTTCTCGCAGCGGTGGCGGTGGTATTGTCTTATGCGCCCTTGCTGGTGAAGCTGGCCTGTCTTGGTGTCGTCGCCTTCCTGGCTTGGCGCAGCCTGCCGGGCTACCGCTTGCGGGCGGCCGACAGCGTGGTGGCCCTGCGCGAATACGGCGATGACTGGTGGCTGGAAACCGCTGACGGGGCAGGGCGCCGTGCCGTGCTGTTGCCGGGTGCCTTGCTTTGGCGCCCTTTGCTGGTCATGCGTTTTGCTGAAATAAATCCTGGGGGTAAAGCCGCCAGCTGGGGCGTGGCCATCTTTCCCGACAGCCTGCCGGCCGATGATTTTCGCCGTCTGTATGTGCGCCTGCGCTGGCGTCGCCACAGCGCGATTCCGGCAGAACTGGACAGCTAGGCCGTGCTGCCCGATCATGCAGCCACTGTCTCAAAACGTGACCACGACGTGACCAATCGCAAGGGCATCACTCTCTGCGCCGACGACTACGCCCTCTCGGCCCCCGTCAGCGCCGGCATTCTTGAGCTGGCGCGCAGTGGTCGGCTGCACGCCGTTTCCTGCATGACCGACAGCCCGCGCTGGGCGGAAGACGGCGCCCTGCTGCGAGACCTGCCGGGCGTCGAGATTGGTCTGCACCTCAATTTTACCGAGCCATTTGCGGCCGCCGGGCTGGTGCTGCCGCTGTCGCGGCTGATCGTGGCCTGCTGGCTGCGTCGGCTGGATGCGGGGCAGGTGCGGGCCTCGGTGCAGCGGCAGTGGGACGCCTTTGTCAGCGTCATGGGCCGTGCCCCGGATTTTGTTGACGGGCACCAGCATGTGCACCAGTTTCCGCAAATCCGCGACGCGCTGCTGGCCTTGCTGGCTGAGCGCTCTTACAAGGGCTGGCTACGCAGCCTCAGCGGTTTGCAGACCACACCCGGCATGGGCTTTAAAATCCTGGTATTGAAGCTGTTGGGTGCCGGGCATTTCGCCGCGCTCTGCCGGCGGGCAGGCCTGCGCCGCAATACCTATTTTTCCGGCGTGTATGATTTTTCGCCGCAGGCCGATTATCCGGTGCTGATGCGGGGCTGGCTGCAGCGCAGTCCTTCGGCCACCCTTATCATGTGCCACCCGGCACTGGCCGGAGCAGGTGACAGTATCGCTCCGGCGCGCCTGCGTGAGTTCGACTATCTTCAATCTGCTGACTTTGTCAGCGACTGCCAGCAGCAGGCCGTGCGGCTGGCGTCCGTAACCGAGACTGTTTATGCGCAAGCCTGAACCCCTGCTGTCCTGCGTGGTGCCCGCCTTTAATGAAGAAGCCAATATCGGTAAATTCATTCCGGCCCTGGCCGAGACCCTGCGTGCGCTCAGCCCGAATTATGAAATCATCGTCATCGACGATGGCAGTGCCGACAATACCGTGGCCGAGGCGCTCAAATACCTGGACGAACAGCCGCTGACGGTGCTGCGCCTGTCGCGCAATTTTGGCAAGGAACACGCACTGACGGCGGGCCTTGATCACGCCCGTGGTGATGCGGTGGTCCTGATCGACTCCGATTTTCAGCACCCGCTGGAAATGATTCCGACCATGCTTGAAAAATGGCGCGAAGGTTACGACATGATTTACGGCATTCGTGACCGCAGCGGCGAAACTGCATTCAAGCGCATGCTAACCCATGCCTTTTACCGTGTGCTGGACGCCAGCACTCATGTCAATATGCCCAGTGACGCCGGTGATTTCCGCTTGCTTGACCGCAAGGTGGTGGACGCGCTGAAAAGCCTGCCCGAGCGTTCGCGCTACATGAAAGGCCTGTTTGCCTGGGTAGGTTTCAAGAGCGTCGGCATTCCCTTTGTCGTGCAGGAGCGACAGGCAGGGCAGTCGAGTTTTAATTTCCGGCGCCTGTCAGCGCTGGCCTTGACCGGCATTACCGCGTTTTCCGACGCGCCCCTGCGTATCTGGAGTCTGGTAGGCGCCTTTATCGCAGCACTGGCGCTGCTGTATGGCGGCTTCGTGGTGATAGATGCGCTGGTGGAAAGCAAGCAGGTGCCTGGCTGGCCGACGCTGACGGCGGGCATCATGCTGTTTGGTGGCATCCAGCTGATTTCCATCGGCGTGCTCGGTGAATATATTGCGCGTATTTTCAATGAGGTAAAAGGCCGTCCCAATTACCTGATCTCCGAGCATCACATTTCCGGTCAGCAGGAGAAACGCCCGGATGGAAAGCCGGGTGATTAGGCCTGCGCACCTGCTGCTTTTTGGCGGGGTGGGGGGGCTGGCGGCGGCCACGCACTATATCGTGGTCCTGCTGCTGGCGGGCTTTGGCCTGCACCCCCTGCTGGCCAATGTCTTCGCCTTTCTTACTGCTTTCCAGGTCAGCTATTTTGGCCACCGTCACCTGACGTTTGCGGCAACGGCAGCAGGGCAGCCGCACAGCAAAACCCTGCCGCGTTTTTTTCTGGTGGCGGTATCGAGCTTCGTGCTGAACGAATGTATGTTCGCAGCACTGCTCCGCTACACCGCGCTGCCTTACCAGATTAGCCTGGGGATTGTGCTGGTGTTGGTGGCGGGCCTGACGTTTGTACTGAGCCGGGTGTTTGCGTTCAGCGCGTGACACGCTGGAAAGACATCTGGCCACCGATTATAGTGACGGCGGAAGTGCTGCCCCTGGGAAAAGAATGACCAGGAAGCCTGAATATTTGCACAGGTCCGGCGTTTTATGAAAGTCTGCACACTCATTCCCGCCTTCAAGCCCAAATACCTGCCCGAGTTGTTGCTGGCGCTGGGCGGGCAGAAGGTAAAGCCTCACCGCGTTATTTTCTCGGATGACAGCCTCGGTGGCGTGTATCGCGCAGCCTTGAATGCCGAGCCCATGCAGAAAATGCTGTCGCAATTGAATGTTGATATTGTCGAAGGCCCCCGTGCCGGCCGGCTGGCCAATATGCGCCATCTGCTCAATGTCTGGGGCGGGTCAACCGAACGCGTTCATTTCCTGTTTGATGACGATATTATTTACCCCACTTTTTACCAGCGTCACCTCGCTGTGCATGCCAGCGCCGACATCAGCTGCTCTATCAGCCGGCGCTGGACGGCGACGGAATCTGGCCAGCCCATCGACCTGCTGCCGGAGCCAGCTCCGATTGCCATGCACCGGGAGCGCGCGGTCATGCTCAATGCCGATTTTGTTTTTGGCTCTACCGTGCCTTATTCGCACAACTGGTTCGGCGAGCTGTCCAATGCCGTGTTCGACCATTCATTGCATGACATCATCCATGACCTGCGCCTTGGGGGAGTCTTGTATACCGGTCTGGAAGACATTGGCAGTTTCCTGCGCGCCAGCCTGGAAAAACCCCTGTGCTACCTGAATGAGCCGCTGGGCTTTTTCCGCATGAGTCCGTATCAGAACAGCGCGAATGTGCTCGGCAAGGAATACAAGACGGCGTATCTGGGCTGGTTCGCGATTGCCCTGGGGGCATACCGCATGGGCAGGCTGCCGCCGGAGGCGGCGCTGGCCTGTTTCCGGCACTGTGGCCTCCGCATGCCCTCCCTGTACACAGAGGAGGCCGAGATGGCACCATTCTGCGCTGCCATTCGCGGCCTGATGGCGGGCGACAGTGCTGCCGGGGAGCGTTTTCTTGAGGCATGGAGTGCTTACGTTTCGCTCCCGTGAGCAGGGCCTGTTCGGGGCTGGCAACGTGGGCGGCGGCGGATTATAGTGGCGGCGCACGTGCTGATGCAGGTCAGCCGCACGCTCAAACATTGTCTCGGGGTTCGGTGTTTCATGAAAGTCTGTACGCTCATTCCGGCCTTCAAGCCCAAATACCTGCCCGAACTGTTGACGGCGCTATGTACCCAGACCGTCAAGCCGGCGCGCGTGATCTTCTCGGACGATAGCCCCGGTGGCGTGTATCGCACGGCCCTGAATGCCGAACCCATGCAGAAAATGCTGTCGCAATTGAACGTTGATGTTGTCGAGGGCCCCCGTGCCGGTCGGCTGGCCAATATGCGTAATCTGCTTGATGTATGGGGTGGATCAACCGAGCGGGCCCATTTTCTGTTTGATGACGATATTATTTATCCCACCTTTTACCAGCGTCATCTGGGGGTTCACCAGGCGGCCAGTATTGCTTGTTCGATCAGCAAGTGCTGGAGTGCGACAGAGTCGGGTCAGCCCATTGGCGCATTGTCGGAGCCGGCGCAGATTGTCTGGGACAAGAACCGTATTGCCATGCTGGGTGCCAGTTCCGTTTTCGCCTCGGTTGTGCCTACAGTGAACAACTGGTTTGGTGAACTGTCCAATGCGGTGTTTGACCATTCGTTGCACGGAATCATCCATGACCTGCGTCTGGGAGGTAACCTGTATGTGGGGCTGGAAGACGTTGGCAGTTTTCTGCGTGCCAGCCTCGACAAGCCCCTGTGCTTTTTGAATGAGCCGCTGGGTTACTTTCGTACCAATCCCTATCAAAACAGTGCCGATGTTTATTGCAAGGAAGTCAAGACGGCATTCTTTGCCTGGTTCGGCATTGCCCTGGGCGGTCGCCAGCTGGGCTTGCTCACGCAAGCGCAGGTGCTCGAGAGTTTCAGGTTCAATACCAGTGGCTCGCTCTATGCCCGTTATCTGAAAGAAGCCGATATGGCGCCCTTTTGTGAGCTCGTTCCGCGCATGATCGCGGGGGAGAGCGCCGCCGAAGATCTCTTCCTGGACGCCTGGAATGCTTATGTTGTGGGACGGTGAGCCGGGTGTGTGCTGGCGCCAGGTCAGCAGTGGCAACGCAGCGCTGACTCCAGCAAGGGAAATGTCGGCAACACGTTCAAACATTTGCACAAGGTCCGGCATTTTATGAAAGTCTGCACACTTGTTCCTGCCTTCAAGCCCAAATACGTGCCCGAGTTGCTGCTGGCACTGTGCAGCCAGACGGTCAAGCCGGCGCGCGTCATTTTTTCGGACGACAGTCCTGGTGGCGTGTATCGCGCGGTACTGCGGGCCGAGCCCATGCAGCAACTGATGTCGCAGCTGAACGTCGAGATCGTCGAGGGGCCTCGCGCCGGTCGCCTGGCCAATATGCGTCACTTGCTCAATGTCTGGAACGGTTCAACCGAGCGCGTTCATTTCCTGTTTGATGACGATATTATTTACCCGAGCTTTTACGAGCGTCATCTCGCGGCGCACGCTGGCGGCGGCATTGGCTGCTCTGTCAGCCGGCGCTGGACGGCGGCAGAGTCTGGCCAGCCCACGGGCATATTGGCCGAGCCCTTGCCGATTGCACAGCACGGTGAGCGTGCGTTTACGCTGGATGCCAATTCCGTTTTTGTTTCTACCGTGCCCACGACGAACAACTGGTTTGGGGAGCTTTCCAACGCCGTGTTCGACCATTCGCTGCACGGAATCATTCACGACCTCCGCCTGGGCGGCGTCTTGTTCGTGGGGCTGGAGGATATTGGCAGCTTCCTGCGTGCCAGCCTCACCAAGCCGTTGTGCTATTTGAACGAGCCGCTGGGCTTTTTCCGGACAAATCCGTATCAGAACAGTGCGGACCTTCGCGGCAAGGAAGTCAAGACGGCGTATTTCGGCTGGTTTGCCCTTGCCATCGGGGGGCGCCGCCTGGGCAGGCTCACGCCGGCGCAGGCGCTGACCTGCTTCAGGAATTATGGCCCAAAGCTGATGGTACTTTATGCAAAAGAGGCCGACATGGCGCCTTTCTGTGCAGTCATTCCGGGCTTGATGGCGGGGGAGGCCGCCGCCGAGGAGCGCTTTCTTGAGGTATGGAACAGCTATGTTGCACGACCCGCGAAGTAGCGCCTTCGCGGCATCTGCCAATCGTCCTCAGCCCCGATAATTCTTTGGCACCAGCACGGTGTCCCTGATCTCCGGCAACAGCTCCGGGTAATCCAGCGTGTAGTGCAGGCCGCGTGACTCCTTGCGCTCCAGCGCCGAGCGGATAATCAATTCGGCCACCTGCACCAGGTTGCGCAGTTCCAGCAGGTTGGTGGTGATCTTGTAGTTGCTGTAATACTCGTTGATCTCGCGCTGCAGCAGGTCGGCCCGGTGCAGGGCGCGGGCCAGACGCTTGTCGGTGCGCACTATGCCCACATAGTCCCACATGAAGCGGCGCAGCTCGTCCCAATTGTGCAGGATCACCACGTCTTCGTCTGAGTTGCGTACCTGCGACTCGTCCCACTGGCGGCAGGCCGGCGGCGCGTCAGTGCTGTTGAATTTGGCGTCGATATGCTTGGCGGCCGAGGCGGCCAGCACAAAACACTCCAGCAGGGAGTTGCTGGCCATGCGGTTGGCGCCATGCAGGCCGGTGAAGCCGGTCTCGCCGATGGCGTAGAGGTTGGCGATATCGCTCTCGCCGTTAAGGTTCACCATGACTCCGCCACAGGTGAAGTGCGCGGCCGGCACCACCGGAATCTGGTCCCTGGTGATGTCGATACCAAATTCCAGGCAGGTTTTGTAGATGTTGGGGAAGTGGCTGGTGATGAACTCGGCCGGCTTGTGGGTAATGTCCAGATACACGTGGCGTATGCCCAAGCGCTTCATTTCATAGTCGATGGCGCGGGCAGTAATGTCACGCGGCGCGAGTTCGGCGCGCTCGTCGAAGGCGGGCATGAAGCGGGTGCCGTCGGGCAGACGCAGGTAGGCGCCTTCGCCGCGCATGGCCTCGGTAATCAGGAAGGACTTGGCCTTTTCGTTGTACAGGCAGGTCGGGTGGAACTGGTTGAATTCCATATTGGCCACCCGGCAGCCAGCGCGCCAGGCCATGGCGATGCCGTCGCCGGTGGCGATGTCGGGGTTGGTACTATACACATAGGCCTTGCTGGCGCCGCCGGTGGCAAGGATCACGAAGCGGGCGCGGAACAATTCCACGTGGCCTGTTGTCTTGTTGAGCACATAAGCGCCCACAGCCCGGTTCTCGCCAGTCAGGCCCAGTTTCTGGGTCGTGATGACATCCACCGCCACCCGGTGTTCCAGCAACTCCACATTGGCGCACTCGCGCACCCGCTTGACCAGGGTGGTGGAGATGGCATAGCCGGTGGCGTCGGCGGCATGGATGATGCGCCGGTGGGAATGCCCGCCTTCGCGGGTCAGGTGCAGGTGGTCGGCCTCGTCCAGGGTAAAGCGCACGCCCTGCTCGACCAGCCAGCGTATGGCCTCGGGGCCGTTTTCCACGGTGAACTCGACGGCATCCAGGTGACAAAGCCCGGCCCCGGCGATCAGGGTGTCCTGCACGTGCATCTCGGTGGAATCGGTTTCGTCGAGCACGGCGGCCACGCCACCCTGCGCATAATAGGTGCTTGCCTCGGTCAGGCTGCCCTTGGATAGCACAGCAATGCGCAGGGCAGGGGGCAGGCGCAGGGCCAGGCTGAGGCCGGCGGCGCCGCTGCCGATGATGAGAACGTCGTGCAAGTGCTCGGTCATGACTTTCCTTTGCTGTTTTGCCAGGGCTTTTTGCAGTCTGGTTTGTCAGATGTCCTTAAACCAAGGCCTGCTGTGCTGATTCATTGAGAATGGCGCGCTTGTTGCTCTACTGCAAGCCTGCGGCACCCCGCCGCCACGACAGGGGGTTTCAATTGCTTGATCCGGGGGGCGGGACGGCCTACCCTCTGCTGCCGGCAGCCAGTAAACTGTCGGACAGCCCACAGGTGAAGAAAAAGGCCACGCAGTATACGCTGGCCGGCTGGTCGCGGGAACTTTTTGCAGATGCGGGTGTCTGTATAAGGAGACGGCCTGACTCTTGTGGGGTTACAGACTGGGGGAGGCATGTCAGCAAGTGAGCAAGAGCTGGATCTGGCGCTGGTAGCCAGGGTACAGCAGGGGCATAAACCCGCTTTTGATTTGTTGGTCAAGAAGTACCAGTCGCGCATCCTGGCCCTCATTTACCGCTTTGTGCGTGACCGCCATGAGGCCGAGGATGTCGCCCAGGAAACTTTCATCCGGGCTTACAAGGCGCTGGTCAACTTTCGCGGCGATGCAGCGTTCTATACCTGGTTGTACCGTATTGCCATCAATACGGCCAAGAACCATCTGGTGGCCAGGGGCCGGCGGGTACCCGACAGCGACGTAGATCTCGCTGACGCCGAGCATTTTGATGATGGCAACGCCCTGCGTGACAACGACACGCCCGAGGGCGGGGCCCTGAGTTCCGAACTGGAGCAGGCGGTGCACAAGGCAATCGCCAGCCTGCCCCAGGAATTGAAGACCGCGCTGATGCTGCGCGAGTTCGACGGTTTGAGTTACGAAGACATAGCAGAAATCATGCGGTGTCCGGTGGGTACGGTACGTAGCCGTATCTTCCGGGCCCGCGAAGAAGTGGATAAGCAGATCAGCCCCTGGCTGGAGAAATGAAATGAACGAGCGCGAGCAGATTTCAGCGCTGGTGGATGGCGAACTGCCACCCGCCGAGCGCGACGCTCTGGTGCGGCGCATGGAGCGCGAGCCGGCCCTGTCCGATACTTGGCGGCGCTTCCAGCTTGGCCATGCAGCCCTGCAACATGAGGCCCCTTCGGCGGTTGACCTGTCGGCGCGGGTGATGGCGGCGCTGGAGAGCGAGCCCGTGGTGCTGGCGCCGCGTGCTCTGCCGCAGCAGCGGCCGCTCTGGCGCAAGACCTGGGTGCGCGCGACGGGCGGCATGGCACTGGCCGCCTCGCTCACGCTGGGCGTGGCCATGGTCTGGCAGACCAATGCCACCCCCAACCCGGTGCAGGTGGAAATTGGCAGCATCATTCGTGACGGCAGCCATCCGCAGGTGCTGGTGGCGCCTGAAGTGGCCGGGAATGACAGCGCCGACACCATACCCCAGGTGGCCCTGAACGACACCGACCGTGAAAGTGCCTACATGCTCGCGCATGCCGAATATTCGGAGCGCGCTGACGATGGCATCACGCCTTATGCCCGGGTGGCGGGTCAGTCCGAGGATCAATAAGGATGTCGCGGCGTTTGCTGGCCGGCCTGCTGCTGGTGTTGGGTGGGCTTGCCGCAGCGGCGACGCCCGCGTCAACGCCTGTGCCTGCTCCCGTGCCCACCATGCAGGACTGGCTGAACCACATGGGCCAGGCTGCCAAGTCCCTGAATTATCAGGGTGATCTGGTCTATGTGCACGGTGGCGAGGTGTCCAACCTGCGCCTGACCCATGTGCACGACGGCGAACAGGAGTGGGAACACCTGGTCAAGGTCGATGGCCATGGCGCCGAGGTGCTGCGCGGCGGCAACGACGTCATCTTTCGCAATCCCAAGGGTTCGGCCACCCGCATGAGTTCGGTGCCGGCCCTGTCGCGGCCACGCAAGCTGGCCCAGCACCTGAGCGACCTGCAACAATACTACGCCACCAGCATCAGCCCCGGTTCCCGTATTGCCGGGCGTGCCGCTGTGCGCCTGCAGCTGACCCCGCGTGACCAGGACCGCTTTGGCTACGAGTTTTATGCCGACAAGGCCACCGGCCTGCTGCTGAAGTCGGTCATGCTCGACCAGACCGGCAAGCCGCTGGAAGCGGTAAGTTTCTCCGACATCAAGATCGGCCCCGCCGTCGGGCTCGACGACTACCAGGCCGCCCGCGCGGCGGAGCCGGCCAATCACCTGCCGCCCTTGCCAGCAGCCCCGGCCGCAGTGGCAGTCACTGGCCTCACGCACCGCGCCACCCACGCCGTGTCGCCCGCGCCCACGGTGGCCTCCGGCCTGCCACCGTTGCTGGCGGCGCCCCGTCCGCCGGAAACCCTGGCCTGGCAGCTGTGGATGCCTACCGGCTTTGCCCAACTGGGGCCGGTGCGGCACAAGCGCATCAACGGTGCCGCCATTGTGCTGGCCACCTTTTCCGATGGCCTGACCAGCTTCAGCTTCTTTAGCGAGCGCGTTGCCACCGGCAAGTTGCCGGCGGAAAACCAGCACCAGCGCGGCGCCACGGCCTATGTCAGCCGTCAACGCGTGGCCGGCGACAAGGCCTGGCTGGTGACCGTGGTGGGCGAACTGCCACTGAGTGTTGCCCAGCGCATTGCCGACTCTGCCAGTCTGCCAGGCGTGCCGGCGCCATTGGTAGCCTCGGCCCCCGTGCTGCCCTAGGCTCTTTCCTTCGCAATTACAAATCCCCAATGGTTTCCCCGGTGACGGGCGCGTAATTTTCGCCAGTGCCCGAGCGCCTGCTGCCCGTAAAACGGTGTGGGCAGCACCTGCATATGGGTACTTAGACTTTTTTCCTGAATACCAAGAGGGGGATATATGCAGTCATCTCGCAAGTCCTGGCTGGCCGCTACGCTGCTGTTCATGGCCTGGATGCTCGCTGCCGTCGCGCAGGCGGCGGTGCCGGATTTCACACCGCTGGTGGATGCCAATGCCAAGGCGGTGGTCAATATCAGTGCCTCCACCAAGGCCCGCCATGTCCAGATGGGGCAGCAACAGCAGCAGGTGCCGGAGATTTTCAAGAAATTTTTTGGTGATGACTTTGGCTTTGCGCCGCCGCCGCAGGACCGCGAGTCCTTTGGCTCCGGCTTCATCATTTCCAAAGACGGCTATGTGCTGACCAATAATCACGTGGTGCAGGGGGCCGACAAGGTCACCGTGCGCCTGAACGACCGCCGCGAGCTGGTCGCCGAGGTGGTGGGCACCGACGCCACGGCCGACGTGGCCCTGCTCAAGATCAAGGCCGATGACCTGCCGATTGTGACCATCGGCGACCCCGCCAAGCTCAAGGTGGGGGAGTGGGTGCTGGCCATCGGCTCGCCCTTCGGCTTTGACTACTCGGTAACCGCCGGTATCGTCAGCGCCAAGGCGCGGGCACTGCCGGGCTCGTCCTACACGCCCTTCATCCAGACCGATGTGGCGATCAATCCCGGCAATTCCGGCGGCCCGCTGATCAATATGAATGGCGAAGTGGTGGGCATCAACTCGCAGATTTACAGCCGTTCCGGCGGCTTCATGGGCCTGTCCTTCTCCATTCCCATCGACGTGGCGATGGATGTGGTAGAGCAGCTCAAGGCCAATGGCAAGGTGACCCGCGGCTACCTGGGCGTGATGATACAGGACGTGACCAAGGATCTGGCCGATGCCTATGGCCTGCCCAAGCCTGCGGGCGCGCTGGTCGCCAAGGTGCTGCCGGACTCGCCGGCGGTGAAGGCCGGCTTGCAGGAGGGCGATGTGATCATGGCTTTTGACCACCAGGAAATCGGCCTGTCGTCAGAGCTGCCGCAGCTCATAGGTCGGGCCAAGGTGGGGCAGAAGTATCCGCTGACCATCATGCGTGACCACAAGCAGATCGACCTGCCCTTCCTCGTGGCGGCCCTGCCCGCCGATCAGGAGGCTGACAATGGCTCCGGCAAGGGCGGCAAGTCTGACAAGCCCGACATCAATCGCCTCGGTATTGCCATTCGTGACCTGACTGACGATGAAAAGGCCGCCACCAAGCTCGACGGTGGGGTGGTGGTGGAACAGGTAGGTGACGGCGCCGCCGCTGATGCCGGCATAGTCGCGGGCGACGTGATCGCCCGCCTGAACGGCAAGCCGACGCCGACGGTGGCAAAGTTCGTGGCCCAGGCCAAGGAGCTGCCGGTGGGGCAGCCGGTGCCGGTCACCATCGTGCGCCAGAACTCGCCGCTGATCCTGGCCCTGCGCCTGGATGCGGACGATGACAAGGATGGCAAGGGCGGCAAGTAGTCCTTGAGGGGAGTTACCACGGCAGGTGCCCAAGCTTGCCTCGGTCCCTCTACCGGCTGCGCTCCCGGCGCAGCCGGGACTACCTCCCATCCGGGGAAGCATCCCGGAGGGAGAGGGGGCGCCCTAACGAGGCACTTGGTGTAGTCAAGGGGCGCAGCATCTGCGAAGATGCTGCGCCCCTTGACTTTCATGCAGCAAAATCCTTAAGCACCATGGGCGTATTCAGGTAGAATGCGCGCCTTCACTGGCGTTAGCGGTATCCTTTTGTGGGCGACATCAAGCACATTCGCAACTTTTCCATCATCGCGCATATCGATCACGGCAAGTCCACGCTGGCCGACCGTTTCATCCAGATGTGCGGCGGCCTTGACGCGCGCGAGATGCAGGAGCAGGTGCTGGACTCCATGGATCTGGAGCGCGAGCGCGGTATTACCATCAAGGCGCACTCGGTCACGCTGTATCACCAGTCCACGCGTGACGGCGAGCGCTACCAGCTGAACTTCATTGATACCCCCGGTCATGTCGACTTCTCCTATGAAGTCTCGCGCTCGCTGGCCGCCTGCGAAGGGGCGCTGCTGGTGGTGGATGCCGCCCAGGGCGTCGAGGCGCAGTCGGTGGCCAATTGCTACACGGCACTGGAGCAGGGCCTTGAGGTGCTGCCGGTGCTGAACAAGATCGACCTGCCCTCGGCTGACCCCGACCGGGTCTGTCAGGAGATTGAGGACATCATCGGCGTCGAGGCCATCGACGCCTGCCGCGTGTCGGCCAAGACCGGCTTTGGGGTCGATGAGCTGCTGGAGGTGCTGATCGAGAAGATTCCGGGCCCGGTGGGCGAGCGCGAGGGCGCCTTGCAGGCGCTGATCATTGACTCGTGGTTCGACAACTACCTGGGCGTGGTATCACTGGTACGCATCAAGAACGGTCGTGTGCGCAAGGGCGACAAAATCCAGGTGCTGAGCACCGGGCAGAACCACCTTGTGACCGGCATCGGCGTGTTTACGCCAAAGCCCTTTGACACGGGCATTCTGGAGGCCGGCGAAGTGGGCTATGTCATCGCCGGCATCAAGGATATTTTTGGCGCGCCAGTGGGTGATACCCTGACCCATACCACCACCTCGACCGTGGCAGCCCTGCCGGGCTTCAAGCAGGTCAAGCCGCAGGTCTATGCCGGTTTGTTCCCCATTTCCGCCGACGACTACGAGCCCTTCCGCGATGCGCTTTCTAAGCTCAAGCTGAATGACTCGGCGCTGTTTTACGAGCCGGAATCGTCAGACGCGCTGGGCTTTGGCTTTCGCTGCGGCTTCCTTGGCATGCTGCACATGGAGATCGTGCAGGAGCGCCTGGAGCGCGAATACAACCTCGACCTGCTGACCACGGCGCCCTCGGTGATCTACGAGATCACCACCAAGCGCGGCGACCAGCTGAGCGTGGACAACCCCTCCAAGCTGCCGGATACCGGCTCGGTGGAAGAGTTCCGCGAGCCCATTGCCGAGTGTCATATCCTCGTGCCGCCGGACTATGTCGGCGATGTGATCATTCTGGCGCAGGAGCGGCGTGGCGTGCAGAAGAGCCTGCTCTACCACGGCAAGCAGGTGGCCCTGACCTATGAAATTCCGCTGGCCGAGGTGGTGCTGGACTTTTTTGACCGCCTGAAGTCGGTGTCGCGCGGCTATGCCTCGCTGGACTACAACTTTGTGCGCTTCTCGCCGGCCGCGCTGGCGCGTGTCGATATCCTCATCAATGGCGAGCGGGTGGATGCACTGGCCATGATCTGCCACCAGGACAATGCCCGTTATCGCGGCATGGCCGTGGTGGAAAAGATGAAGGAGCTGATTCCAAGGCAGATGTTCGACGTGGCCATCCAGGCTGCCATCGGCAGCCAGATCATCGCCCGCCAGACCGTCAAGGCCATGCGCAAGGACGTGCTGGCCAAGTGCTACGGCGGCGACGTGTCGCGCAAACGCAAGCTGCTGGACAAGCAGAAAGAAGGCAAGAAGCGCATGAAGCAGGTGGGTCGCGTGGAAATTCCGCAGGAGGCCTTCCTGGCCGTGCTCAAGGTAGACAAGAAATGAGTAGTGTTGACGTATTGACGCTGTTGAACGTCGCCATTGCCGCCATCATGGCGGTGTGGGCGCTGGATACCTTTGTACTGCAGCCTTTCCGCTTTACCCGTATTGCCGGGCAGGCGCCGAGGCTGGACGCGGTGGCCATTCCGGCGGCCACCGGGCTTTTTGCCGATTCGCCGCTGTCGCGGCTGATGGGGCAGGCAGCGGGTCTGGCCATGTTGCTGTATCTCGTGGCGGTGGTGATCTTCCGGCTGGACGTGGACTTTGCGCTGGTACTGGTGCTGGCCACCTTCGTCAGTGGCGTGTTCTGGCTGCTGGAGCTGGCTTACCTGCGCCGGCTGCGTCAGCAGGCGCTGGCAACCTTTGGCAAGGGCCTGGAGGCTCGTGGCATTGCCTCAGCCATCCCGCCGCAGCAGCCCGTGCTGGTCGAGTATTCGGTGTCGTTTTTCCCGGTGCTGTTCGCAGTACTGGTGGTGCGCTCCTTCCTGGCCGAACCCTTTACCATTCCCTCCGGCTCCATGTTGCCGACGCTGCAGATTGGCGACTATATCCTGGTGAACAAGTATGCCTACGGCCTGCGTGTGCCGGTGCTGGGCGACAAGTTCGTGTCCATCGGCGAACCGCAGCGGGGCGACATCATGGTCTTCCGCTACCCGGTGCACCCGGAGGAAAACTTCATCAAGCGCCTCGTCGGCCTGCCCGGTGACCATGTGGTGGTGGATGGCCAGAAGGTCACCATCAATGGCCAGGTGGTACAAAATGCCCCGGAGCATTTCAGCCCCGACAGCGAGTCCTGGGAGCTGTATTTCCGCGAGCAGATGGGGACGCACCAGCATCTCAAGCGGCAGCTGGTGGGTGACGACTCCAACGCACCGGACATGAAGTACACCGACGTGATCGTGCCCGCCGGGGAATACTTCATGATGGGCGATAATCGCGACGAAAGTGACGACAGCCGCTATTGGGGCTTTGTGCCCGACAGGAATATTGTCGGCAAGGCCTTCTGCATCTGGATACACAAGGAGCCGGGCTGGCATTTGCCGACCTTGGGGCGTGATGGTATTGTGAATTGACGGACCAAAGCTGCATGGGGTCCTGATAGTCTGTTTGCTGTCTTTATCGGGTGATAAAGGTGGTAAACAGACGCAGGCCCTGAACCAATAATAACGAGGAGAGCAGGCATGCGAAACCGGCAACAGGGTATCGGTTATCTGGGCTATATGGTACTTGCCGTTATCGTCGGCGTTGTCGTCAAGGTTGTTTCGACGGCGGCAGGGCCTTACATCGACCACTATTATATTGGCCGCTCGGTAAAGTCGGTCATGAACGAGAACGCAAGCAACAACATCAGCGTGGCTGACTTCAAGGTGGCGATGTCCACCCAGTTCCAGGTCAACAGCATTACCGATCAGTCCCCCGGCGACCTGACCTATGTGAAGGAAGGCAACAAGTTTACGGTGACTGACGATTACGAAGTCAGAAAGCCGTTCATGGGCAACTGCGACGTGGTCTTTAAATTCAAGGACACGTATGTCAGTGAAGAAACCGCCGGCGCTCAGTGATGGCCTGCGCCGTCTGACGGAGGCGCTGGGTTATCAGTTTGCACACATTGACTGGCTGCTACTGGCGCTGACACATCGCAGTGTCAGCGGCAACCGGAACAATGAGCGTCTGGAGTTCCTTGGGGACTCCATCCTCAATTTCATCATTGCCGACTACCTCTACCAGAAGTTTCCCCAGGAGCAGGAAGGGCGGCTGTCGCGCCTGCGTTCTTCGTTGGTGCGGCAGGACACCCTGGCCGAGCTCGCGCGCGACCTGAAGCTGGGCGACTACCTCAACCTGGGGCCGGGCGAGCTGAAAAGCGGCGGCTTCCGGCGCGACTCCATTCTGGCAGATACGGTAGAAGCCATTCTCGGCGGTATTTACCGTGACTGCGGCGACATGCGCCGCTGCGAAACGCTGGTTCTGGGCTGGTATGGCAGCCGCCTGCAGGCGCTGGACGCCGAGGTGGTTCTGAAGGACTCCAAGAGCCGCCTGCAGGAATACCTGCAAAGCCGGCACCAGCCGCTGCCCAACTATACTGTGCTTAGTATCGCCGGCGAGGCCCACAACCAGCACTTCGTGGTGTCCTGCCAGGTGCCCGGTCTTGAGCAGGTCACCGAGGGGCAAGGCCCCAGCCGCCGCCATGCGGAGCAGGAAGCTGCCGCCGCCGCCTTGCTGTTATTGCGTGTGGCCTGATTACCCCCACTATTTTGCCGGCTCGTTTCCCGAGTCCACCATCGAGAATTTCATGAGCAGTGATGATGTCATCGGCCAATTCTTTGGCAAGACCGAAACGACCACAGCGGCTGATTTCCGCTGCGGCTATGTCGCCATCGTGGGCCGGCCCAATGTCGGCAAGTCCACCATCCTCAATCATATTCTCGGGCAGAAGCTCAGCATTACCTCGCGCAAGCCGCAGACCACGCGGCACCGCATCCTGGGCATTGTCACCCGTGACAAGGTACAGGCCATTTACGTGGATACCCCCGGTATTCATGGCGAGGAACGCAAGGCCATCAACCGCTACATGAACCGCTCGGCACAGGCCGCGCTGCGCGACGTGGACCTGATCCTGTTCGTGGTGGATGCGCTGAACTGGACTACCGACGATGATCTGGTGCTGGCCAAGCTGAAGGCGCAGAGCCTGCCGGTGGTGCTGGTGATCAACAAGGTGGACACCATCGAAGACAAGAGCCGGCTGCTGCCGCGTATCGAGCATTTGTCGAAGCTGATGGCCTTTGCGGAGGTGGTGCCGGTGTCGGCGTTGCGCGGCCACAATCTCGATCAGCTTCATAAAACCGTGGCCGGCTACCTGCCGTTTTCGCCACCATTTTTTGCCGAAGACCAGATTACCGACCGCTCCCAGCGTTTCCTTGCGGCGGAAATGATACGCGAAAAAATCATGCGCCAGCTGGGTGACGAAGTGCCCTACGAGCTGACGGTGGAAATCGAGGAATTCAAGAAAGAAGGCAAGCTGCTGCGCATCAGCGCCACAATTCTGGTGGAGCGCGCCGGGCAGAAGGCCATCGTGATTGGTGAGGGAGGGCAGCGGCTCAAGCTGATTGGCCAGGAGTCGCGCCTGGATATGGAAGCGTTTTTTGGCAGCAAGGTCATGCTGACGCTCTGGGTGAAAATAAAGGGCGGCTGGTCTGACGACGAGCGCGCGCTGAAAAGCCTGGGGTATGACGATAAATAGGCAGCCTGCCCATACGCTGTAAATGACCATGGAATTCGAGCCCGCCTATCTCCTGCATACCCGGCCTTACCGGGAAAGCAGCCTGCTGGGTGAGTTGCTGGTGGCCGGGCGGGGCAGGGTGGGTGTGGTCATGCGTGGCGCGCGCTCCGCAAAACGACAGGCGGCGCAATTATTCCAGCCCTTGCTGGTGCAACTGGGCGGTAGCGGCGAGCTGAAAACACTGAAGGCACTGGAGACCGCCGGCAGCCTGCTGCCGCTGGCGGGCCATGCGCTTTTCAGCGGCTTTTACCTGAACGAATTGCTGGTGCGCCTGCTACAGCGTGAGCTGCCGATGCCACAGGTTTTCCTGGCCTATGCACAGGCGCTGGCGGCATTGGCTGAACAGGCCGAGCGTCAGGATGTTGAGCCCATACTGCGACGTTTTGAAAAGCAGCTGCTCGATGCCCTCGGCTATGGTTTTGCCTTTGATGTGGATTGCGAAAGTGGCGAACCGATACACGCAGGCCTGCATTACAGCTACCTGCCCGAGCGCGGTTTCAGCCAGGTAGCCGGTGCGCGTGACAGCTATGCCGGTGGCGTATTGCTCGAGCTTGCTGCGGGGCATTTTGAGGCAGTCGAGCAACGCCAGGTGGCCAAGCAGGTGTTGCGACAGGCGCTGGCGCGGCAGCTGGGTGGCAGGCCGCTGAAAAGCCGTGAACTATTTTTGAAGACGTGAGGATGAGCACTGTGAGCGAGCGAATTTTCCTGGGTGTGAATATCGACCATGTGGCCACCCTGCGGCAGGCGCGCGGCACCCGCTACCCGGACCCGGTACAGGCGGCGATTGTCGCCGAGGAAAGTGGCGCCGACGGTATCACCCTGCACCTGCGTGAAGACCGTCGCCATATTCAGGAGCGCGACGTGCTGCTACTCAAGGATATTCTGCAGACCCGTATGAATTTTGAAATGGCGCTGACCGACGAGATGCTGGCGTTTGCCGAAAGCATACGGCCGGCCCATGTATGTCTGGTGCCGGAAAAGCGCGAGGAATTGACTACCGAAGGCGGGCTGGATGTGGTGGGGAATTTCGAGCGCGTGCAGGCGGCTTGCGTGCGTCTTGGCAAGCTGGGGATTGATGTGTCGCTGTTTATTGATGCTGATCCCAAGCAGATTGACGCCAGCATTCGTGCGGGTGCGCCGACCATTGAAATTCATACCGGGGCCTATGCGGATGCGGAAACGCCGGCTGCGGTGCGGCAGGAGTTTTTGCGGATACGCGAGGCGGTGGCTTATGCCTCGCCCAAGCTGGTGGTTAATGCGGGGCATGGGCTGCATTATCATAATGTGCAGCCGGTGGCGGCGTTGCGAGCTGTTCATGAGCTGAATATTGGGCATGCGATTATTGCGCGGGCTGTTTTCTCCGGATTGGCGGGGGCGGTCAGGGAAATGAAGGAGATTATGCAGCAGGCGCGGATGGAGGCGGTGTTGGGGGCGAAGTAGTTTTCTGGCTTGCTTGCTTTGCTGTCGTATTCGCGGGCTGGGTTTTGACTAACGTTGATTTCGCGTGCCTGTCCGGTATGAGGGCGCTCACGTCAGACGTTAACCAGAACCCAGCCCGCGAACGCGGTTACTGCAGTAGAGGAATAAAGCCCCGCCAGCGCCAGACTCCCCACCCCAGCCCTCAACCAGCTGTGCTCCCGGCGCAGCCCGGACTGCCTGCCGTCCTGGCAGGCATCCGGAGGGGAGAGGGGGCACCAGCTACCGCTGCCGATTCCACAGCACTTCCCCGCCACCACCTTCCCGCGCCAAACTACGCGCCAGCACAAACAAATAATCAGAAAGCCGGTTCAGGTATTGCAGGGGCAGCGGCCCGATATTGCTCTCTACATGCGCCAGACTGTGCACGCGGCGCTCAGCGCGACGGCAGACGGTGCGTGCCACATGCGCGCTGCTGGCGGCCTTGTTGCCACCGGGCAGGATGAACTCCTTGAGTGGGGGCAGCTGTTCGTTGATGGCGTCGATGGCCTGTTCAAGCTGGTCTATGCCTTCGGCTTTCAGCAGGCTGTAGCCGGGAATGCACAGTTCGCCGCCGAGGTCGAAAAGATCGTGCTGGATGGTGCTCAGCAAGTTCTGCTGCGGGTGCTCAGGCGCCAGTTCGGCGCGCAATACGCCCATCAAGGCATTGAGTTCGTCCACCGTGCCATAGGCTTCCACACGGGCGTGGTCCTTGGGCACGCGCGAGCCGTCGCCGAGGCCGGTGCTGCCGTCGTCGCCGGTGCGGGTATAAATCTTGGAGAGTCGGTGACCCATGGTGTGCTCCGGGGTGGGGGAGATGCGGGCCCGCCGCTACGTGGGCGGGCCCGACCCGGTCAGAACGTCAGCCGGGCAGATACCGAGACCAGCCGTGGCTGTGCTACCACCGATTCCTGGGCGTAGTTGTCGGCTACGTTGTAGTCGCTGACCAGGGCATAGTGGGTGTTGGCCACATTGTCCAGGTTCAGCTTCAGGCTCAGATTGCGGTTGACGGTCATGCCGGCGTGCAGGTTGAGCACGGCGGAGCCGGGAATGACATACTGGCTGAAATCATAGCTCTGGCCGCGGGCCACCACGGTGCCACCGGCGTTGTAGCGCCCGGTGTGGTAGTCGAGGTTGGAGCTGAGCTGTTCGCGTGGGCGGCGTGTCAGTTCCTGTTCGGTGACGGCATTGATGGCGCGCGTATAGCTGGCCTGATTTTGCCAGGACCAGCCGCCTTGATGCAGGCCCAGACTCAGTTCGCCGCCACGCAGATGGGCGACATCGACGTTGACGTCCCGGGAAATACTGTTGACGGGGTCTACCACGACGGTTTCTATCAGATCCTTCACGTCATTGTTGTAGACCGCCGCCTGCACGCTCAGGAAGCCGTCGTCGTGGCGGTAGCCCAGCTCGCGGTTCAGCGACTGCTCGGGCTTCAACTCGGGGTTGGCATCGGGGCCATACAGCTCGTCGCTGGTCGGCGCATGGAAGGCGGTGTCCAGGGTGGCATAAACGCGGTTGGCCTTGTCGAAGGCCCAGCCCAGGCTCAGGTCGCCGCTTTCGTGCTGGCCATAGACGCTGTCGTGCTGCACGCGGCCGCCGGCCTGGGCGGAAAACGCCCCGTGCTGGAACTGGTCTTGCAGATAGGCGGCCGTATTGCTCATGGCCTCGTCATAGGTGTTGCCGTAGCTCAGCTCATCGACTTTCTCTTCGCTCCAGGTGCCGCCCAGGGTCACGAGATTATTGGCCGGCAGCACGTAGTCATTTTGCCAGTCCACTTCGCGGCGCGTGTTGTTGGCGCTGTCGTTGGCAGTGGGGATATTGCTGCAATACAGCTGGCCGGGGTAGACACAGGCGCCTTCGGTGACGGCTTCGGGCTGCTCCTGCCGATTGAAGTCATGAAAGCTCGAAAAGCGCAGGGTGGTCTGGTAATAGTCCGACACTTTATAGGTGGCCGAGACCGTGCCCAGGGTATTGCTGAAGCGCTGGGCCGGGGAAGCGCCGGTGCCGTCGTCGTAGTACTGCACGTTGCCGGTATTGCTCTGGAAGTTGCCGCGCAGGGTCAGGTCATTTTTCTGGTAGTTCAGGTTCACGCCGGCGTTATTGTTCTTGTAGGCATTGTCCACCGTGCTGTCGGCAAACACCGGGTAGCCGTCGGTGCGGATGCCGCCCACATTGACCGAGCCGCTGAGCGCATCGGTCGAGAAGTTCTGGCGCAGGTCGGCGGACTGGGTGTGTTCGGTGCCGGCGCCCAGGTCCAGCGTGGTGCTGGTGTCGCTGGCCTTGCGCGTGATGATATTGATAACGCCGCCAATGGCGTCGGCGCCGTAAAGGGTGGAGTCCGGGCCCTTCACGATTTCGATGTGGTCAATCGTGGCCAGGCTGATGTTCTGGATGTCGGCCTCGCCGGACGTGCGGTCATTCATGCGCACGCCATCGAGCAGCACCAGGGTCTGGTCGCTGTTGGCCCCGCGCAGGAAGATCGAGGTCGGCTGCTGGCCGATGCCACCTTCGCGTGCCACGTTGACGCCCGCATAGTAATTCAGCAGGTCGCCCACATCGCGGGCGCCGCTTTCGGCAATCTGGTCATGATTGATGACGGTGACCGAGGCCAGCGTGTCGTCGGCGGTCACTGGCGTACGGGTGGCGGTCACCACCACGGGCGACAGGGTCATGTCGGTCGTGTCGTCGGCGAAGGCGCTTTGCTGCAGGCCCAGCAGGGCGGCAGCAAGGCTGGTCAGGGTAAACAGGTAATGCGCTTTCATGGCAACTCCAGGCTGTTTGGTTCCCCGCAAACAGGGGGCAGCCAGCGGAATGCTGGCCCTTGGCCTGCGGCCGGTCTCCGGGCTTGTCGCTGGAGTGTTCTCGCTGGAAAACACTCCCGCGTTCCGCCTTCCCATCATGATGACAGTGGCTTGATGAAACGCACTCACGACTTACCGTTGCGGGGGCAGCACCAGATTTGCACTGGTTTCCCGTCTGACACACAGGGCATCAGACCAGCCCGTCAGGGCTGAACACCGTCAGGCGGGGCGATTGTAGTGCCTTGGTGAGTGGAGTCCAGCAGTTTCAGGATGGCTGGACAGGTCCTTGCTAGCGGTGCCGCTCGCGCACGGTTTCAAACAGGGCCTGATTGCTCGGGCTGCTCAGGCCCAGGGCCTGGCTGCGCCTGACCACGAAGCCATTGAGCTGGGCGATCTCGGTGACGCGCCCGCCACGCACGTCGGCCAGCATGGAGGAGGTATTGGCGGCGGTGCTGCGAGCGATATCCTTGACCAGATTGAAGAGGGCGTCGGCATCGGTGGCATAGCCCTCGGCCTGCATGAGCGTGGCGAGTTCGTGGCAGACATCCTGCATCAGCTGCAGGGCGCGGGGCTTGTCCAGCAGCTCGCCGTTGGTACAGGAAAAGAGCACGGTGAGGGGGTTGATGGCGCAGTTCACCGCCAGCTTGCGCCAGAGCTGGCGGTTGATGTCGGCACTGAAGCTGATGGGCAGGCCGGCTTGTATCAGTTCCTGCGCCAGCGCCCGGCACAAGGGTGCCAGAGCCTCGTCAGGGCTGCCGATCAGGGTGTTGCCGGCGCCGGCCAGCACCAGTTCGTCGCGGCTGCGGCGGAACACGCCCTCGGTGGTCAGGGCAGAAAAAATGCGCAGGCCGGGGTTGGCGGCAAGCAGGGCCTCGCGCACGCCCATGCCGTTTTGCAGCAGCACGATGCAGGCCTTGGGGGCGAGCGAGCTTTTCCACTCGTAAAGGGTGTCGAGGGTGTCCTGGGCCTTGGTACAAATCAGCAGGCGTTGAATGCCGGCGTCGGGCAGGGGCTGCTTGAGCAGTTGCAGGCTGGCCTGCCAGCGAACGGGGCCGTCTTCCAGGGTCAGGGTGCGCAGGCTGCCGGTGCTGCCCGCACGCAGCAGTTGCACGGCAAAGCCGGCGCGGTGCAGGCGTAGTGCCCACAGCCCGCCGATGGCGCCGGCGCCGAGGATGTACCAGGTTTTCACGTGATCGTCGCTGGGGCTTCCCAGTGATTGACCACGATGGTGTCGCTGTCGGCCGCCTGCCGGGTCGTGCTCTGGGCCATTTCGATAATGGCCTCGGCAGTGGGGCCGTGGTGTTGCAGGTCGCTGGCGGTCATGGTCATGGAGATTTTCACCGAGATGAAGCCGGTCGAGGTCTTGTAGGCCTTGAGGTTCACGCCATCAAACAGGCGGCGAAAATTCTGCGCGTTGCAAATGTTGATGTCGGGCTGCTGCATGACCACGCCAAACTGGTTGGGCGACACCCGCACGGCAATGTCGAGCGGGCGGATCAGCTGGCGCAGGCGCCGCGAAATGGCCACCAGCAACTGGCTGACAATGGCGGGCGGGTACTGCTTGCGCAGGGCGTCGAAGCCATTGATGGTAATCAGCAGGAAGCAGGCCGCACCACCGCGCGAGGCCACATGGCGCAGCGTGTCGCCCAGGCGCTTGACGGCGTATTCGCGGTTGCCGAAACCGGTCAGGGCGTCGTGGGTGGAGAGCTTCTTGAGCCGGGCATTGGCCTCGATCAGCTGCTGGTTTTCGATCAGCAGGCGGTTCTGCATGGTACTGATGCGCTCCGCGGCATAAAGGCGCGGCAGCAACTGGTCGTTCATCACGGACTTGTTGACGAAGTCGTCCACGCCCTGATCAAAGGCGTGGGCGAGTGCTTCCACCCCTTCGCGCGCCGTGAGCAGGATGATATAGGTGAAGTGGTTGTTCGATTCGTCGACCTGCCGCACGCGCTGGCTCAGCTCCAGGCCGTCGATTTCGGGCATCAGCCAGTCGGCAATCAGGATGTGGCAGGAGCGCTCTTCGAGCTTGCGCAGGGCGTCAAGCGCCGAGGCGGCGTGGCGCACATCCTTGTATCCGGCGTTGCCGATGACACGGTTGATCATGGCGCTGGAAAAACGGGCATCGTCCACAACCAGGATGGACATTTCGGGCTTGGTCATTCTTGTTTTTCTCGGCAGCTACGTCCATTGATCGTGCCCGAAGCGGGTGCGGGGTATCTGGTTGTGTAGCGAAAGCAAGGGTTAGCGTCAAGGTAAGCCGGACTACTGGCCGGCCTTTCCAGACTGTACTTTAGCCAGCAATCAAATCAGGTTTGCGGGCAGAATACCAGTGGGTCGTCAGGCTGTGTCAGCACTACTTTTGTCGGCATTTTCACGCCAGGGTGCCACCCGTATCAGCAGCAGCATGCCGGGTATCGCCAGTGCGTAGCAGAGCACGAAAAAGCTCTGCCAGCCCAGGCTGTCCACCAGAAAGCCGGTACTGGCATTGACTACCGTGCGCGGCAGTGCGGCCAGGCTGGTAAACAGCGCCAACTGCGTGGCGGTGTAGAGCGGATTGCTGCAACGCGCCATATAAGCCACGAAGGCCGCCGTGCCCAGACCCACGCCAAAGGCCTCCAGCCCCACCACGAGGGCCAGGTCGGTTTTGGCCGCGCTGTGGCCAATGCCGGCCAGCCAGGCAAAGCCGAGAATGCTCAGCAGCTGCACCAGCCCGAACAACCACAGAGCCCGATTGATGCCCAGCTTGACCATCCAGATGCCGCCCAACATGCCACCCGCCACACTGGACCACAGGCCGGCATTCTTTACCACGAGGCCGATCACGGTCCGGCTGAAGCCCAGGTCCATATAGAAGGGCGTGGCCAGCGCCGTGGCCATACTGTCGCCCAGCTTGTACAGAAAGAGAAAGAGCAGGATTAGCAGGGCCTGGCTGCCGTGCTGCCGGAAAAACTCGCGGAAGGGCAGTACCACCGAGTCGCGCAGGTTACGGGGCGGATGTGCCACCGGGGGCTCGCCGGCCAGCAGGGTCATGGCCATGCCCGGCAGCATGAACAGGCCCGTGATCAGGAACACATTGTCCCAACTGGTTTGCTGCGACAGGATCAGCGACAGCGAGCCCGGCACCAGCCCGGCAATGCGGTAGGCGTTGACGTAGATGGAGTTGCCCAGGCCCAGCTCGGCGTCGGGCAGGATCTCGCGGCGGAAGGCGTCAAGCACGATATCCTGGCTGGCGCCCCAGAAGGCCAGCGCCAGCGCCAGCCAGGCGATGCCCCACAGGTGCAGCAGCGGCTGCATGACCTTGTTGCCGGCAAAAAAGGTGCTCAAGCCTTCGTGCAGCCAGGCAGGCCAGTGTGCGCCGTGCAGCACCTCCTGCGGGTGCAGCCAGCCAAAACCGGGAATGGTGAGCAGCAGCAGGGTCTGCATCAGCAGCATCCAGCCGCGCCGCCGGCCCAGAATGGGCAGGGTGTAGCGGTCCATCAACGGCGACCACAGGAATTTCCAGGTAAAGGGCAGCTGGATCAGCGCAAACAGCCCGATGGATTTCAGGTCCACCCCTTCGGATTTCAGCCAGGCCGGCAGCAGCGTAATCAGGATGAAGAGCGGCAGGCCCGAGCTGAAGCCGGAAAAGGCGCAGATCAGCATACGGCGGTTAAGCAGGGCCTGGCGCAGGGATTCTTTCGGGGCGGTCATTGGTCGCAGAGGCCTTGGTAAACGGCTACCTTAGCGTAAAGCGCTGGCGGGGAGAAGCAGGCGTGGCCTGTCTTGCGGGAGTTTGACCGCAGGGTGGGGCAAGCCGCTATCATGGCTGCCTGCAGAGGAGAACCCCATGTCCAGAACCCCAAGCATTTACTGGGAAGACTTTCCCATCGGCCAGGTGCGCGAATTTGGCCACAAGCTGGTCACGCGCGAAGAAATCCTCGACTTTGCCACCAAGTATGACCCCCAGCCCTTTCACGTGAACGACGAAGCCGCCGCCGCCTCGCTCTTTGGCCGGCTGGCGGCCAGCGGCTGGCACACCTGCGGCATGGTCATGCGCATGGTCTGCGACGAGTACCTGCTCGACTCCTCCAGCCTCGGCTCCCCCGGCCTTGAAAACCTCAAGTGGCTGAAACCGGTGCTGGTGGACGACGTGCTGCGGGTACGCATCACCGTGCTCGAAAAGCGGCCCATGAACAGCAAGCCGCATATCGGCCTGGTGCGAACCAGTTGGGAGGCGCTTAACCAGCGGGATGAGATTGTGCTTTATATCAATAGCTGGGCGATGTTTGGGCGGCGGGAGGTGGGGGAGGTGTCGGCGTTGTAGGATGGGTGGAGCGAAAGCGATAGGGGGTGTCCTGCATCGTAGTGCTTTCTTGGCAAAGCCAGCCCGCTCCTACCACCATGGCCCCACCACCCGATCCCCCTTGAACTCCAACCCCTCCTCCTTCAACCGTAGCCGTTGCTCCCGACCGGATATACTGGATACATCCATCCCGAACCGGCCATCACTACGTATCACCCGCCACCAGGGCGTATCCCGGTCGGGCAGCTCACGCAGCACACGGCAGACAAAGCGGGCATAGCCGGGCATAGCCGGGCATAGCCGGGCAGGCCGGCGCGATTGGCCACCTCGCCATAGCTGGTGACATGGCCTGGCGGGATGGCCTTGAGGGTGGCGATGATTGCGGCAGCTTTTTCGTTCATGGACGTTTCTTGCAAGGGCTATGCTGAGTAAGATGCCAGTCTTTGGCGCCGGATGCCACGTATGTGGCTGTAGGGAGGGCGTATGAATACTGAACACCCAAGTCACGGTGAGCAGGCCGCCGCTGCGCGGGATCTGCTCTTGCGGGGGCAGCATGTGATGCTGTCCACACAGTCGCAGGAGTTGCCGGGCTATCCTTTTGGCTCGGTAGCGCCTTACTGTCTGGATGCGCGGGGCTGGCCGGTGGTGCTGATTTCGGCGCTGGCCCAGCACACGCGCAATCTGCGTGCTGACTCCAGGTCGTCGGTCGTGGTGATGTCGGGGGGCGCCGATGTGCAGGCCTGCGCCCGCCTGACCCTGGTGGGGGATTTTCACCCTGTGCCCTCGGTCGAGGTGGAGGCGATTGCCGGCCGCTACTACCGCTTCTTCCCGCAAACGCGGGACCACCACAAGACCCTGGATTTCAGCTTCTGGGTCATGCACCCCCTGCGCGCGCGCTTTATCGGTGGCTTTGGCCGCATACACTGGGTGCCGCTGGAGCGCCTGATACAGCACAACCCCTTTGCCTATGAACCGGAGGCCGACATCGTCACCCACATGAATACCGATCATGCCGAGGCCCTGCGCCTCTATTGCGCCCACGCGCGCTTTGCCTTGCCCAAGGGCGTGCTGCCCACGATGGCGGGCATCGACAGCGAGGGTATACACCTGCGCCTGGGCGACCACCTGGAGCGCATCGCGTTTGAGTCGCCCATCACCACGCCAGGGCAGGCACGGCTGACATTGGCGGCCATGGCGCAGGCGGCGCGGGAGCTGGGCTTATGATGGGCTTGCTGGTAATGCTGCTGCCGCCGGCCGAGATACTGCTCATGGTCTGGCTGGCCGACCGCTATGGCTGGGGCCCCGTGCTGCTCGGCTGCCTGCTGGGCTTTGTGCTGGGGCGCGGGCTGATCCGCTGGCGCGGGCAGGTGTTTTACCGCAAGGCCATGGAGGCCGCCCAGCGTGACGCCCTGGCTACCGACGCGCTGACCGGCGGCATCGCCTGGTTTGTGGCTGGCGTGCTGTTCATGATTCCCGGCTTTATTACCGATGGGCTGGCGTTGCTGGTGCTGTTGCCCCCGGTGCAGCGCCGTCTGCTCGGGCGCTTCGGCAAGCTGGCCGAGTCGCGCATCATCATGGGTGGGATGGGCGGCGGTATGGGTGGGGCAGGCGGCATGGACGGCGGGTTTGCATGGCCGCCGCAGGATGGGGGCGGGGAGATTATTGATATTGAGGTGGAGCCGGCGCGGCCGGTGGCGCCGGAGATTGAGCATAAGACACCGCCGGGTGGAGATGTCTAGCTGGTGGTCATGCAGACGAGTGACGTAACTGCGGCAGCCCCCTCTCCCACCGGGAGAGGGCTGGGGTGAGGGACCGAGGTTCGTTTGAGCGCTTGCAGTGGCAAAGTCATAGTCCGTCCCTCACCCCAACCCTCTCCCGGAGGGAGAGGGAGCAGGCCAGTGCCGGCAGCATGCCGCATCGCAGGCCCCCAGCCCCACCAATAACCACACTTTTTCACCTCCTTGCCCTTGAAACACCCCCCTTCAACCCCATTTTGGCATCAGTCCGGCTGAACTACCCGGTCGGCATTGCGCTGTACGCTGGTGCCAAGTCCCCTGGTTGGGGGCGTGGGCCTGTCGGCAACAAGGCCCGATTGTGCATTTTACTTGGCACTCGGGCCTGCTGAGTGCTAAAACAGCGCACCCCGTTATTTGTTGGAAGTCTCAAGAAGGAGATCACTATGAAGATTCGTCCCCTGCATGACCGCGTTGTCATCCGTCGCGTGGAAGAAGAAACCAAGACTGCCGGTGGCATCCTGCTGCCCGGTTCTGCTGCTGAAAAGCCCTCCCAGGGCGAGATCGTGGCCGTGGGCAAGGGCCTGGTTACCGAGAGCGGCGAAGTGCGCGTGCTCGACGTGAAGGTCGGCGACAAGGTGCTCTTTGGTCAGTATTCCGGCTCCACCGTGAAGGTCGATGGTGAAGAACTGCTGATCATGAAAGAAAGCGAAATTTTCGGTGTGCTCGACGCCTGAGCAGCGCCTGCGGGAGCCTGATGGCGCCACGCGCGCCGCTCCCCACGCTTGCCGGGTCCGTGAACCCCATTCTTGTGCAATACCCTATTTGAGAGGTTAAAGGAAAATGGCTGCTAAAGACGTAAAGTTTGGCGACAGCGCCCGCGCCCGCATGATTGCCGGTGTCAATGTTCTGGCTGATGCTGTCAAGGTCACCCTCGGCCCCAAAGGCCGCAATGTGGTGATCGACAAGTCCTTCGGTGCTCCCACCATTACCAAGGACGGCGTGACCGTCGCCAAGGAAATCGAGCTCAAGGACAAGTTTGAAAACATGGGCGCCCAGTTGGTCAAGGAAGTGGCTTCCAAGACCGCCGACGTCGCCGGTGATGGCACCACCACCGCCACCGTGCTGGCCCAGAGCATCCTCAACGAAGGCCTCAAGGCCGTCGCCGCCGGCATGAACCCGATGGACCTGAAGCGCGGCATCGACAAGGCCACCATCGCCGTGGTCGAAGCCATCAAGGCCGTTGCCGCTCCCTGCAAGGACAACAAGGCCATTGCCCAGGTTGGCTCCATCTCCGCCAATTCCGACACCCGCATTGGCGACCTGATTGCCCAGGCCATGGACAAGGTCGGTTTTGAAGGCGTCATCACCGTGGAAGAAGGCTCCGGCTTCGACGATACCCTCGACGTCGTCGAAGGCATGCAGTTCGACCGTGGCTACATCTCCCCGTATTTCATCAACAAGCAGGACTCCATGACGGCCGAGCTCGACAGCCCGTTCATCCTGCTGGTTGACAAGAAGATCTCCAATATCCGCGAAATGATCCCGGTGCTGGAAGGCGTCGCCAAGTCCGGCAAGCCCCTGCTGCTGATCGCCGAAGACGTTGAAGGCGAAGCGCTGGCCACCCTCGTGGTCAACAGCATGCGCGGCATCGTCAAGGTTGCCGCCGTCAAGGCGCCTGGCTTTGGTGACCGTCGCAAGGCCATGCTGCAGGACATCGCCGTCCTCACCGGCGCCACCGTGATCTCCGAAGAAATCGGCCTGACCCTGGAAGCTGCCACCGCGCAGGACCTGGGTACCGCCAAGAAGGTCGTGATCACCAAGGAAAACACCACCATCATCGATGGCGCTGGCAACAAGGCCGACATCGAATCCCGTGTGGTGCAGATCCGCGCCCAGATCGCCGACGCTACCAGCGACTACGACAAGGAAAAGCTGCAAGAGCGCGTGGCCAAGCTGGCCGGCGGCGTTGCCGTCATCAAGGTCGGTGCCGCTACCGAAGTTGAACTGAAGGAAAAGAAAGACCGCGTTGACGACGCCCTGCACGCCACCCGCGCCGCTGTTGAAGCCGGTGTTGTGGCTGGTGGCGGCACCGCGTTCATTCGCGCCATCGCCGCCATTGCCGATCTGAAGGGCGCCAACCCCGACCAGCAGGCCGGCATCAACATCCTCAAGCGCGCCCTGGAATCCCCGCTGCGCCAGATCGCCACCAACTCCGGTGATGAAGCCTCTGTTGTCGTCAATGCCGTCAAGCTGGGCACTGGCAACTATGGCTACAATGCTGCCAATGGCGAATATGGCGACATGATCGAGCTCGGGATTCTGGACCCGGCCAAGGTCAGCTTTACTGCTCTGCAGAATGCCTCTTCGGTTGCCGGCCTGATGCTGACTACTGAAGCCATGATTGCTGACGCGCCGGAAGACAAGCCGGCCGGCGGCGGTGCCCCGGATATGGGCGGCATGGGTGGCATGGGCGGCATGATGTAATTTGAGCTGTCCTCCTGCGTCCCTCTTTACCTGAGGAGAGGGGCGTTGCGGGGCGTGCTGCGGTGCTCATGTGCTATATGCACACTCCGCTCCTCACACGCCCCGCGCCTTGTCTCGACGCACGATGGCGCGCTCAAATGAGTGCTCCGAATCAACAAGAAGCCCCGCTATGCGGGGCTTTTTGCTTTTAACCCCCTCCCCCTTCGGGGGAGGGCGGGGGAGAGGGGAATCTGACGCTGGCGGGGCTATGGAAAATAACCCCAAGGACAGCCAGCCACTGGCAAGAAAATCAATTTGGACATAGTCTGTGCAGATAGACCATGTGCATTTATCTATGTCGCGGGAAGAACCCATGTGCTCCGACAATACCCCAGCCTCCAAGAAAGCCACCAATCGTCGCATAAGCAGTGACTTGCCGGCCGAAGCCCCGCGCCAGAAGCAGCAGGAACAATGGCTGGCCGAGAACCGTAAAGCCATCAGCGCGTACAACGACGACGTGAGGGCCAACGGCGTGTTCAGCGATGGCTTGCGGAGTTTCTGATCGCGCAGTTCGGTGTTGATATATGAACGCAATACAGGTAGTGCCTAAAGCTGCGCCAAGTGGTCGATCAATTTTGTTGGGTTGCGTTCTTTCTCTCTGTGGCGGTATGGCATTGTCGCTGTCGATGCCCCGGTATGGCGGGTATTGGCCCCTCGCCTTTGTCGCGCTTGTGCCCATGATTTTTACCCAGTATCGCTTGTTTCCACGTCGGCTATCAGGGCTTGCTCCGGGCCTGACAATAGGCTCCCACTGGCTTGTTGCCCTGTACCAGATGAGCAGTATCGTTGGCCTGCCCGGCATTGTTCTTGCCGGAATGCTGGCGGGCATTTTCTTCGGCCTGTTGTTCAGTCTTGGGAGGGTTTTCAACGAGCGCAGCTCTTACAAGCTATTCATGCTCGAGATGCCGGCCTTGTGGGTGGCGGTCGAGATTTTGCGCGGCCATAGTCTGCTTCTTGGAACCAGCGGATGGCTGGCCTATGACCTTTCCGAAGTGCCTGCGTTGATTCAGCCTGTCAGTCTGTTCGGCACACCTGCCCTGAGCTTTCTCATCCTCTGCATCAATGGCGCTTTCGGAGTGGCGCTGCTGGCTTACCTCGATCAACGCCGTGTTGTGCAAGATACTGTTCCGGTTCCCCTGGGTGTCGCTAGGTGCACCTTGTTCACTACGTTGATTGCAGCTGTCGCCTGGACAGGCGTGAGCAGCTACCTCTACGCCAGGCCCGAGAATGGACCGAAGGTCAGGGTGGCTGTGGTCCAGCCTGGAACTGAAATGACGCCCGATGATATTGGAGAAAGCAGGGCGGCGCGTATGACCCGAGAAGCCGCGCGGCAAGGCGCTCAAATTGTGGTTTGGCCCGAGGATTTCCTTTCTTTTGACCCGACCACGCCTTCCCAAAGCTTTGTCGCCAACCTGGCCCGCGAAACCCGTTTGTACATCCTGACCGGCTACACCATCGGCAAGGGCTCCAATAAATCTGCATTATTCGACCCGAGCGGTCAGGTAGTTGGCAGTTTCCACAAGAATCACCCGGTAATTCTCATGGGAGAGGAGTGGGACTTGCCTCGAACGTATCCGGTTTGGCCCACGCCACTCGCAAACTTGGGGCCACTGATTTGCTTTGATCTGAGCTTTCCAGAGGATACTGCCAGAGAGGCAATGAATGGTGCCCAACTCATGCTGATTCCAAGCTTCGGGCCAGCCAGCACCGCCAGAGATCAATATCATATTGCCCAATTCCGCGCAGTGGAAAACCGCGTGGCCGTGGTCAAGGCGGATTGGGCATGGGCCTCGGCAATTATAAGCCCCAATGGTCAAGTCGTAAGCTATGCAGAGTCATTGCGCCTGGAGGGAGAGCAACGCTTGATGATTTCCGATGTGCATATCGGCGATGGTCAGGGTACTTTCTTTTCAAGATATGGTGTTTGGCTTGGCTGGGTATTCTACGGCATCGTACTGGTGCGTATTGCCATTCAGGTGGTTTTGGGATTGCGGATACGCGAGCAGCTTGGTTTGCAGCATGAGGTTTAAGGGCGTTGATTTGCCCAATCCGGTGTTGCAATGCTATTTGATTGTTGTGCCTGGAACTGGATGTGTTGATGCCGGGTGATTCGACATGCAGGGCACCAAGCCAAAATACTTCAGCGTTTGCGCCATAAAGGCGGAATCGTAAGTAAACCTAGTCGACCAGGGGTTCTATATGGCCATACCTCCAGAGTTTCTGAGTGCCGTAACAGACGCACACAAAAGTTTGCTTGTCGGTATTGAGCGCTTTCGGAGTTTCGCCAAGCGGGATGAGCAGGTCATTTTGCTGAATCCATTTGCGTCAACTCTTGGCAGTGCTGAGCTTACCGAGAATCCGTCTGATTTTAATTTCTGGGCACTGGAGGATAAGGAGTCGCGAAGTGTTTTTTTCGGTGACTTTGCTATTCGCCTCGATATGCTCGATTTGCCGGCATCTGCCTACAAAGTAGCTCCGGTGGGCTATGGTATAGCGCGTTATGTGTTGCGCTTTGAGACCCACCGCCAGTTCAGCTCTTGGCTCGCTATGGAAAATGTGGGAGAGGATGATATGGTCCTTGTTCGCGAGTATTACCGAAAGGCTGGCTTGGCTGGTGAGGCGGATGCGCTGGAGAAAGTAGAGCTTGCGTGGTACGAGGCAGAGGAACATCTGACTGCGTACAAAGCTGCCCGTGAATCCTATCGTAGCACTGTAAACCCTTACGCCGACAGTGATCTTCGGTGGGAGTATTTGATGAACTTTCTACAGAGCGAGTCCCTGTGGGTGAGAAGTTGAGTTTGTGCAGGTATTGCCGAATTAAAAGAGGCTCATTTACGCAGTCCTGCAGGTCGTTGGTTGAGCTGCTAAATTAAATTCGGCGCAATGCCTTTCGGATTGCGCTCTTGCTCTGACATCGCCGGTCATATATGTAGAGTTGCTTGGCTCAAGAATGAACCCCCTACTCCACCCCCACCAAAACCCCCGACATCGGAATCGCACTTTCCATCACAATCGTCACCGCTGTCTTTGAATCAATCACCTTGTTCGCCATTTCAATAATCTGCTGCGCGGCGATGGCCATGACGATGGGCCAGTCGGCGGGGCTGTCGGCAAACATCGTGATGACGGGGGTGAACTTGGGCCACAGGTTTTTCACATAGTTGACGGGCAGGTCGCCGGCCTTGTGTTGTTCCGGCACGTTCGGGATGCCGAACTGTTCGTTGCCGACGGTGCCAGCGACATGCTTGAAGATGGCGAGCAGGTCGGGCAGTTCCGTGCTGCCGGACTCGCGGGCGGCGCCGGCGGCCAGGCTCCAGAGGGAGTAGGGGTTTTCTACCAGGGGCTTGGTCACCAGCTTGCCGAAATAGTATTTGCGGCCGTCGGCACCGATGCGCACCACAAAGGCTTCGTGTTCCGGCAGCTTGCCGGAGTTGACCCACTCTTCACGCACGCTCATCTGGCAGGCATAGCCGGCGAGGGCGCCGAGGGCGGTCAGCAGGGATTCGATATGGATGCCCTTGTCGGTCTTGATGCTGGCGACAAGTTGCACGACCAGTTCGCGGGCGCTGACTTTCAGGCCGAACAGGGGGTCTTCTTTTTTCCGTTCGGCGATTACGGCTTGCAGGGCGGCGTCGGCAGCGGGTGCGGCTGGCCGGGGCTCGGTTTCGGCAGCAGCTTGAGGGGCGTCTTCCGGAGTCGGTTCGGCTGGCAGCGGGGGCGCGGCCGTTTTGGTTTCGGCTTTTGCCGGCTTTGCCTGGGGAACGTGCTGCTTGGCATTGACGTCTGGCCCTGTCCACACTTCCAGCAGCAGGTAGGAGCTCCAGGCCAGCAGCATGCACCAGAGGTTGGCCAGGGTGTTGGTCGGCGCAAACCGGGCCTTGATGGCGAACTGGACGGTTTCTTCCTTGCCGACATTAAGGTCGAGGGTGTTCGAGCCGCGCCAGTCAGCCTTCAGGCGCAGCCGGTGCTGGCCGGCGGAGAGGGGCAGGGTCTTGGTTTGGCCGTTGAAGACCTGGCCTATGTTCTTGCCATCCAGAATGATCGAGTAGCTGCGGGTCTGGTCGGTGGTGGCCGGGGCTCTGACTATTTTCAAAAGGGGCACGCTGGACTCCTGTGTCGGCGGCGAAGGGCGTTGCCGGTTGCCTGTGCGTTAATGCCTTGATTCTGCATGGGCTGGCGTGATTGTCCACCTCTAAATCCCATCACCAGCACGAACATGGCAGAGGCCGTGCGTTGCGCCCGGAACAGGCATCTACCATACTCCGCTCCCCGGCTGCCGTGGCGGGGTATTCGTGCTGCCCGGTAGCCCCCTGATCGAGTACGTCGTCTTGAAAAACCTCCTCTTTATCTGTTCCCGCAACCGCCTGCGCAGCCCCACCGCCGAGCAGGTCTTTGCCACCCGCAAGGGCGTGGAAACCGACTCGGCCGGCCTGAGTCCCGACGCCAGCGTGCCGTTGTCGGCCGAGCAGCTGGACTGGGCTACGCATATTTTCGTGATGGAAAAAGGCCACAAGACCAAGCTGCTGAAGCATTTTCCGGGGCCGGTGCAGGGCAAGAAGATAATCGTCCTGGGCATTCCCGACGACTATGATTTTATGGACCCGGAGCTGATGCGGCTGCTGGAAGAAAAGGTCGGGCCTTATCTGAGAGACTGATGCGGGGGCTGCCCCCACGTTGGCGGCTTGAACACGTGTTTTCTCTTTCTGCGGGTTTCCGGTACTCTCTTTTTCCAGGTTATTCACCGGCCAGGGCGACTGCAATGCGGTCTGCATACGCCAGCAGGTCAATACTGTTCGGTTTGATATCCTCACGAAGGGAGAGGCGGCAGGGTGCGCTGTGCGCACGCGTAGCGAGGGGGTACTGCACGCGCGTAAAGTTCTTGCCCTGCTACACGTGCGCAGAGCGCACCCTGCGGCCATAAACGAACGGTATTGCGGCAGGGGTCTACCCCCCTCTGGCCACCCGTCATCTCACTCAGCAGAGCTATCCCCATGAGCAGCACCCTGCAAACCATCGAACTCGAAACCGCCCCCAACCCCGATTTTGCCGTGATCTGGATGCACGGCCTGGGCGCCGATGCCAACGACTTTGTGCCCATCGTGCCGGAGCTGCGCCTGCCCACGTCGGCGGCGGTGCGCTTCGTGTTCCCCAATGCGCCGGTGATTCCGGTGACGGTGAACGGCGGCTACAAAATGCGGGCCTGGTTCGACATCTTCGCCTTTGGCGGTAGCCCGAGGGCGGATGAGAACGGCATCAAGGCCAGCGTGGCGGCGGTGCAGCAGCTGATTGCGCGGGAAAATGCGCGGGGCATCCCGGCGTCACGCATTGTGCTCGCCGGCTTTTCGCAAGGCGCGGCCATGGCGTATACCGTGGGTCTTGCCTACCCGGAGCCTTTGGCGGGCATCATGGCGCTGTCGGGCTTTATTCCGGCGCCGGGGCTGATCGGGCCGGGTGCACCCGGCACGCTGTCGATCTTTGCCGGGCACGGCAGCCACGACGATGTGGTGGCGCTGGCGCGCGGCGAGCAGGCGCGGGATTTTGCGCAGGGCAGGGGCCATACAGTGGCCTGGCATGTCTACCCCATGCGGCATTCGGTGGCGCAGGAGGAGGTGGCCGATATTGCCGCCTGGCTGCGCGGGCGCATCGACACCGCTGTGCCGCCGGTCTGAGCCAGGCTGGGGCCTGAAGAGGTGTGACTGGCCGCCAAGGCAGGCATTGCTGTCAGCCCGGCCATGTGCCGGGCGGGTGGCGGCGCTATGATCGTCGGCAATCTATAACAATACGGTCAGGAACCCGCCATGACAGCATTACTCCGCACCCTCTGCCTGATGTTTCTCTTTGCCGCCGGCATGGCTCGCGCCTATGACAAGGACATGGTCTTGCAGATGCTGGCCAGCGAGGAGTCCATTGCCGGGCTGAGCCAGCACAGCATGACCATCGACGGCCAGAAAATCACCTATCTCGACAACGGCCTGACCACCGCCCCCCGCACCGTGGTGCTGGTGCATGGCTTTGGTGACAGCAGCGCGACCTGGAATTTCTTTGCCCGCATATTCCGCGACGGCGGCTTTCGCATCATCGCGCCCGATTTGCTGGGCTTTGGCGACAGTGCCCGGCCTGCCGACGGCGACTATAGCTACAAGGCACAGGCGCAGCGCGTGCTGACCCTGATGAAAAACCTGAACGTTGCCCAGGCTCATCTGGTGGGCAACTCCATGGGCGGCGGCGTGGTGGCGGAAATGGCGCTGTTGCAGCCGCAGTCAGTGGCCAGCCTGACCCTGATGGATGCCGCTGGCGTGCACTACAAGATCACGGAGCTGGACCGGGACATGCTCTCCGGCAACAACCCGCTGGTCGTGCGCAAGCCGGAGGACTTTGATCACCTGATTGATTTTGTCACGCATGAGCGGCCCCTCATGTCGCAGCCCGTCATCGACTACATGGCCGACCGCGCAATACAGGACAATGCCTTGCAGCAGCATATTTTCAACGATGTACTGTTCCCGGACATCGACTTCCTGCTGCTGGACCTGCCCAAAATACAGGCGCCGACCCTGATCGTCTGGGGCGAGGCCGACCGGGTACTGAGCCCCGCCAACGCCCTGGTTTTCAAGCAGTATATTCCGCACAGCCAGCTGATTACCTTCCCTGATGTGGGGCATATGCCGATGCTGGAGATCCCCGAAAAGTCCGGCTTTGCCGTGCGCCAGTTTATTGACGCACTGTCACCAAAATCATAAGTGGCAGGATTTTTTTTCGGTTAGAATGCGGCACTGTTGTCGTTCCCCCGTTCGTAAAGGAGTTACAGGAAATGAAGAAGCTAGCTGTTGTACTCGGTTGCGTGGCTCTGATGTGTGCTTCGGTGGCGCAGGCTGATCCGCATCACCACCGTCACCATCATCATCACCATCACCACGCACACTGAGGCTGGGGAGCATCGGCGCTTACCCGCGCACAAGCGTAGTATTTTTGTAATGCGCAAGGTGGTGCTGACGATGCTCCGGCTGTTCCCAGCCTTCTTCAATCGCGAAGGAGGTTGGGGTTTTAATGTGATGGATTGTGCCGCGATGTAGTACGTCGCGAGTGCGCGCTTTGCCAGCAAAGCCAGGGCCTGAGCGCCGCCCCGACCTTGCCTGACCGTTCTTCCCCTTCTCCTTCTCCTTTTTTTTGCAGTAGCAGGCGTGAGCCAGAGCTGATGCAGCCCAAGGCCCAGGCCTTACGTATCGGCTCACGCGCCGCAGCACTTCTTGAATTTCTTGCCGCTGCCACAATGGCAGGGATCATTGCGGCCAATTTTCAGGGCATTGACCACGGGCTTCGGCTTTTCGGCAGGGCCGCTGAAGCGGATGTCGCTGTCGCGGAAAAACCACTGTTCCTGGTCGCGCACAAAGTCGGCTACTTCGTGGTGAATGAAAGGCACGCCATTCATGGTGTAGAGCGCCTTGAATTCCACCTTGCCCTTGCTGTCGCCGGCCTGGCCGGCTTCGGTCGCCAGCACCTCAAGCCCCTGCCAGACGGCCTGCTCCGACCAGGCGCGCATGGCGGCCATGTCGCTGTCGGCACGCCCGTCAGGGTGGGTGGTGTTCATGATGAAGTCGATGTCGCGGGCCACGTAGGCGCTGTAGCGGGCGCGCATGAGCGCCTCGGCGGTGGCGGCATTTTTGACATCGGCCAGCACCGGCTGGCAGCAGTTTTCAGCGGCAAGAGCAGAGCCGCAGGCGCAAAGGGACATGGGAACTCCCGTTAATGAGGAAAAAGGCAGGGGCGAAATGGCGGCAGAGGATAGCACAGCCGCCAGGGCCTGTGGGCAAGCGTCAACAGACCCTGGCTCAGGACGAGGTTTTGCCGGTGTTGGCGGTAGCTATCGGGCCGATTGCCGGGGGCGGCGGGGCCGTAGCCGTGGACTCGGCGGCGGTGCCATCGCTATTGGCGTCGTTCTCTTTGGAGCAGGCGGCCAGGGCGAGGGTGGCCAACAGGGCGCAGGCAAGGGCGATGTTTTTGACGGACATGGTTTTCTGTCTGTAGGCAGCGAAACAATCTGGCTTTTAAAGCCCCCAATGAAAAAAGGAGTGCCGAAGCACTCCTTTTTCTACCGCGACATCACCGGATCGGCTGTTCGCGATCAACCAGGGCTGCTTACGAAGCGGCGCCGGAAGTAGCGGTGCCAGAAGCGGCGCCGGAGGTAGCGGTGTCAGCAGCGCCGGAGGTGGCAGCAGCGGCGCCGGAATCAACGGTAGTGGCCGGGGTGGTGGCGGTGGTGTCAGCAGCCGGGGTGGTGTCAGCAGGCTTGGAGCAAGCAGCCAGGGACAGGGCGGCAACGATAGCGGTAGCGATAGCAATCTTCTTGATAAGCATGGTTATTTCTCTCAGGTTTTCAGTTTGAAGGATTACAGCCCCAAGCCTGTTATCTGGTGGATGCAGCTCCACCGGCAGCGATGCCAGACATGGGGGTTCGGCGCGCTGATATTATCATCGGGAAATGGCAGAAGCATCTTTTTTGTTAGACAGTTTGCAAATATTCGACGGTATGCTAGCAAAAAAGGGCAAAAAACCACCCAAAAGCTACGCCAAAACGGTCATTGAAGGTCGCCTGTTCGGCACTTGCGTACCAGTTACTGCGCGGCAAACAGGCTGGACTGAGCCGCGAATTGGCTGATTTCCCAAGGCTTAGCTTTGCTGCTCGGGGCTGGCAAACACGGCAGCGCTTGCGCTGCGCTTGTAGTGCCGGGCGCGGTTCAGGCTGGCGCTGATATTGCCCAGTATCTGGTCAATCGCTACGGTGTCTGGCGGCATGGCGGCCACCCCCACATAGGCCTGCGCTGGCAGCTGCTGTTCGCCAGCCCATTGCTCAAAGGCCTGTTGCAGGTCGGCGGCAATGCGCTCGGCGTCCTTGGCGGTGGTGTCTGCCAGCAGGTAGGCAAAGCTGGTGGCGCCATAATGTACGGCTACGTCGGAGTGGCGCAGACGCTGGTCGCTGATGGTGGCAAACTGCCTGACCACCTGCTCATGAGTGCTGCGGCTTCGCTTGCCGCGTGACTCCGTCAGCAGGTCGATGTCGGCAAACATCAGCACCACGGGGATGTGGTTGCGCTGGTGATAGGGCAACAGGTATCTGGCCGCTTCGTACAGGGTCCAGCGATTGCCAAGGCCGGTAACGGGGTGGGTGTCCGTCATGCGTGCCGCGCGCTGACGCAGGCTGTTGATCTGGCGCGCCAACAGCAGCATGAGGGCGCTGCTGCCCACCAGAAACAGCAGCTGTATGAAGGGGCTGGCATCATAGGGCATGTGTATCAGCCGCTGCCGGCTGAACGGGGTGGCCGCAGCAAGAGCGATCATCAGGCCGACAAACAGCAGGTTGAAGATGAGGTAGTCGCGCCAGCGGTGCTGGCTGGCCGCCAGACCGAGAATGCCGATGGTCAGCAGGGCGCCAGGTGCGCCGGGCGCGGGATCACCGGCCAGCAGGCTGAGGCCGGCCAGCAGGTCGATGCCGGTCATGGCCCAGCTCAGCGCCGGGCGGTCGCCCCAACGGGCTACGCCAGGAATGTTCAGCAGCAGCTGCGCCAGCAGGTAGATGGCGGCGCCGGCCAGCAGGAGCTGGACAGGGTAGGGCTGCAAGGCCAGCGGCAGGCGCCAGGCGTAGGCCACGGCCAGCAAGGTGAGGATGATACGGGTTGTCAGCTGGGCGCGGGGCAGCCCGGTGGGGTAAAACGGCTCGGGGGCGACGGCAATATTATTGTTGTTGTGAGGGGCGCTCATCAATGATCCAGAAAAACTGCACCCGGCGGTTGCCGGAGAATATGGGCAGACAATGCTAGCATAATGCCTCGCTGAGAATAGCAACCATGGCTGTTCTCGCTGACCAATTGTCGCCTCATGTTGTGCGCCAGCCGCTGGACAAGGATTGCCGGGCTAAGTTAGCGTGCGGACAGCAGTTTGACGTGCCGCCGATTTACGGCTATGGGTTTGATTGGGGTGGCATTTTGCGGTCTGCCCTGTCTGGCGGGAGCCGCCGGATCAATAAAGGTGTCTTCGCACGGCTCAGGATGGGCTGCTCAGAGGCGCCTGCCAAAAAAGGATGACGGTTCACATGCACAGGCGCGGGAGGCGAAACAGCACATCGGCCTGGGTGGTGGTTCTGCTTGGGCTGTTCAGTGCGCTGACGGCCTGGGCGGCCCCACCCCCCGTCGAGCTGACGCCCACTTTCAGTGTGGTCAGCCTGTCGCGCTACCTGGTGGGTTGGCGCGACCCGGCGGCAACGGCGGATCTGGCACAGGCCCGGCAGGCCTTGAGCCAGGGCAGGCCTGTGCCGCAAGAGGGCAACTGGGGTTTCGACCCGGCCACACACTGGGTGGCTTTCCAGGTACACAACCCCGGCAACCAGCCTTACCCCGTGGTGCTCAAGGTCGAGAACCCGGTGCTCGACCACCTGAGCCTTTATGTGCCCGATGGCCCCGGCAGCTACAGCGAAATGCACTCGGGCGACAGCGAGCCCTGGGTCGAGCGCCCCTGGCAGCAGCCTTTCATGGCCTTTCCCTTTACCGTGCCGCCACAGAGCCAGCAGACTTATTATCTGCGCCTGAAAACCACCAGTGCCGCCGTGTTGGCTGCCAAGCTCTACCAGCCCGACCGTTTCTGGACTGATGCCACCCGTGAGCAGCGCAAGCAGGGTCTGTTTTACGGTGCCATGCTGGTGGTGCTGTTTTACAACCTCTTCCTGTTTTTCAGCACGCGTGAGCGCGTGTACCTGCTCTATGCCTGCATGCTCCTGCCCATCACCGGTTTTCTGGCCTGCATGGAAGGGCTGTTTTTTTGTTACTTTCCCTATGAGGGCGGCCCGCAAAATTTTGCCCTGCCCGGTCTGGTTGCATTGGCTGGTGTTGGCATCATCACCTTTGCCATGGACTACCTGAACGTGCGCCGGCCCGGTTTCTGGCGCTGGGGCAGCCGCCTGCTGGGCGCGCTGTTGCTGCTGGAGGCACTGGTGGCACTGGTGTTGGGGCCACGCCTTGGGCTGGAGATGGTTATTGTCACCGGCGTATCGCTCTGCCTGTTCCTGCTGGCCATGGGGCTCTCGGCCCTGCGCCATGATCGTGAGGTGGCCATTTATTTTGTGCTGGGCGTAGGGCCCTTCCAGCTCAGCGACATTGGCACGGCGCTAGGCTCCTTCGGCTACTTTCCCTTCCAGGATTTTTTTATCGACGGCATGAAGCTCGCCATCCTGTGGATGGTACTCATGCTTTCGCTGGGCCTGGGCAAGCGCCTGCGCGTGATGCGTGACGCGCAGGAGCGCAGCGAAAAACGTGTGCTGCTGGCACAGGCGCAAAGCCAGGCCAAGAGCGACTTCCTCGCCGTCATGAGCCACGAAATCCGCACCCCGCTCAATGGTGTCATGGGTATGGCCGAGTTGCTCAAGGCCACCGGGCTCAATGCCGAGCAGGTTCGCATCGTCAGCACCATGGAGCAGTCCGGGCAGGCCCTGATCGAAGTCATCAATGACGTGCTCGATTACTCCAAGATCGAGGCTGGCAAGGTCAGCCTGGAGGCCCAGCCCTTTAACGTGGAGCGCTGGCTGGACGAGTGCATCGTGCTTTTACAGGCGCGCATCCACAAACAGCAGCTCTCGCTGATCTGCTCCGTGGCCGACGACGTGCCTGCCCAGCTCAGCGGCGACGCCGCCCGCCTGCGCCAGATACTGGTCAACCTGCTCTCCAATGCTGTCAAGTTCACCAGTCGGGGCGGCATCCAGATCAAGGTGCGGGTGGCGCCGCAGGGCAGCGGCAAGGTCGATTTTATCGTAGTGGTGAGTGACACCGGAATAGGCATCAGCCCCGACCAGCTGGAGCATATCTTTGACAGCTTCGTGCAGGCCGACCGCTCTACCTCCCGGCATTTTGGCGGCACCGGCCTCGGCCTCAGCATCAGCCGCCAGCTCTGCCAGCTGATGGGCGGCGACCTGACAGTAGACAGCGAGCCCGGCCGTGGGTCGGACTTCCAGGCCCGCGTGGTGCTCGACACGGTAGCCGACGCACCGCCCCGCCTGCGCTGGCCGGCAGACCTGCCCGCACAGCGCGTGCTGCTAGTGGACTCCGATCCCGCCTTTTGCAGCATCATGCAGGCCGAGGCCGCCGCGCCGCCGCGCCTGACCATAGACGCCGTGCAAACCGGGCAGGAGGCCGTGACCCGGCTACACGAGGCCGAGGCCGAAGGCCGTGGCTACAACATGCTCGTTACCGCACTGCAATTGCGCGACATGAACGGCCTCAGCCTGCACGACCGCCTGCGCCGCGACCCGCAAATGGTGGCCGTAAAAACCCTGCTGTTTGCCCAGCCGCAAATGCAGCCCAGCCCCGGTGTGCTCATGCACGCCGGTGTTTTCCTGGCGTTTTCCCGGCCGGTACGCGCGCAGGAGCTGCGCCAGTCCCTGATCGACGCCATGGTGCGGGATAGGCCGACGCGCAGCATCGAGGCCCCTCCGGAGCAGCTCGACCTGCCCCAGTTCCCCGGCCTGCGCGTGCTGGTGGCGGAAGACAACCGCACCAACCAGCTGGTGATACAGGGCTTTTTGCGCAAACTCGGCATCCAGCCGGTGCTGGTGGACAATGGCCGCCAGGCCGTGACCGTGTTCAAGTCCACCGACTACGACATGGTGCTCATGGACTGCGAAATGCCCGTGCTCGACGGCTACGGCGCCACCCAGGAAATCCGCCGCTATGAGTCTGACAACCAGCGCTCGCGCGTGCCCATCCTCGCCATCTCCGCGCATGTGACCCAGCACTATATTGATAATTGCTATGCAGCAGGCATGGATGACCATATTCCGAAGCCGGTGAACAGCCGGCTCTTGCGGGAAAAGATTGAGCGCTGGGCAGAGGTTTGAGTCGTTTTCAACTGGCCCGGAAGTAGGGTGCGCCGTGTGCACGCGGCGACAGGGAATGTAAAGTTTCCGGGGCTTGGCATCAGGCGCAAAAGCCTGCCAGTGAAAATTGTCATTAAACGAACAATGGAACCGTTTCCGCGTGCGCACAGCGCACCCTCCTTGGAGCAAGCCATGAGGTCTTTGCATTCCACTTTGTTATTCTGCCTTGCCACCCTGTTGTGCTGCAGCGTGGCACTGGCAGATGGCGTTGGCAGCGTCACCAGCGCCAGTGGCGGCGTAAGCCTGCTGTTTCAGGGTAAGACCACGCCCGTTGCCGTGGGCCAGTCACTGGTGCTGGGCGACGAGCTGGATACCAGCAGCAACGGCCGCGTTGAATTCCAGCTGGCCGATGGCACCATCATCTCGTTGACCCCCGGCAGCCGCTTCGTCATCAACCAGTATGATTACGATGACGCCGGCCAGCGCCCTGGCCTGGGCCTGTTCAACCTGTTTACCGGCGGCATGCGCGCCATTACCGGCGCCATCAGCCGCTTTCAGCACCGTGTGGAGGTGACCACGCCGGTCGCCACCATCGGCATTCGCGGCACCGAGTTTGTCGGCGAGATTGGTGATGAGGGCATGGACGTATCCATGCTCGAAGGCCAGGGCGTGTTCGTGCGCAACCCGCAGGGCGATCAGGTGGAGCTGAATCAGGCCGGGCATACCACCCATCTTGCTTTTCACCGTCTGGCCGACGGGCGCTATAACGTGGAAAAGCCTCTGCCGCCACGCTTCCTGCGCAAAGAGGAACTGGACGGGTTGCAACACCGGGTTGACTGGATGGATCATCACCGCGTCGAGCATGTGCGTGCCATGCGTACCCGTTTTGAACGCCTTGACCGCGCCCATGGCAGCGGCCCTTTTCAGCGCGGCCCCCGTTTTGACGGTGGCCGCCTGCAAGGCGGGATGACCAGGCGCCAGTTGGCGCGGCGTGAGGGTCGGGGTGGTGAAGAGCGGGCTCGGCGTAGTGGTGAGGAGGCCCGGCGTGGCGGCGAACAGGCCCGCCATGGAGGGCAGGTGGGCAGGCAGCCGAAGCAGGCGCGAAATGAGTTTCAGCACGCCGGGGCGGCACATCGCGCGCTGGCCGGGCATGCGGCGCGGCGCGAGCGGCGCTGAGGGGCTGGATTGAGGCAGGCCGGGTGTTGGGCTTCGCTTACGCTCAGCCAATCTATGTCAACTGTATTCCCGGAGCGGCTCGCACCATGAA
>Ga0302187_10000109_pt1 | contig 77177 bp, 57 predicted proteins | sample II_Bog_E1_3_FD_202120 | JGI IMG/M metagenome (GOLD analysis project Ga0302187, IMG submission 202120) | Peat permafrost microbial communities from Stordalen Mire near Abisko, Sweden - II_Bog_E1_3 | ecosystem: Environmental > Terrestrial > Soil > Wetlands > Peat | place: Sweden: Abisko...
TGGAATGGGTTACGGGAAAGAAATGGAACTTGTCCGGCACGGGCAGCCCCGACCTGCGAATCAAACATATTCTCGGTAACTATTATTATTAACACCCAGAAAAATCATGAATAACGAAGCCATTTCCCGGCGCGACATGCTCCGCCTGCTGGCGTTCGCCTCGGCCAGCAGCGCGCTCGCGCCGAAATTCGTTTCCGCCGCAGAAACCAATGCGCTTGGAAAAATTGAAATGCCGATGCCATCCGCGCCGCAGGAGCAGTTGCGCATGGGAAGCGAAAAAATTGCCATCTTGGTTTATCCCGAATTCACCGCGCTCGACGCGCTCGGCCCACATTATCCGCTCTCCGGCATGATGGGTGCAAAAGTTCAGTTCGTGGCCAAGACGATGGACACTTTGCCGTGCGAAGGCGCGAGCAAGGGCGGATTTTGCATTAGGCCACACCTAACTTTTGCCGATTGTCCCACCGATCTCGATTTGCTGCTCGTTCCAGGAGGATTGACCGGCACCCTTGCGGCGATAGCAGATGACGAAACGAGAAACTTTATTGCCGAGCAAGGCAAGCGCGCGAAAATGGTTGGCAGCGTTTGCACCGGCTCGCTCCTGTTGGGTGCAGCGGGATTGTTGAAAGGACGCCGCGCCACAAGCCACTGGCAGACTTTGGAATTATTGAAAGAAGTCGGCGCAACACCCTTCGCCGAGCGTGTGGTCTTTGATGGCACGGATCGCGTCACCGCCGCCGGCGTGAGTGCCGGTCTGGATTTGGGGTTTGAGCTTGTGCGGCATTATCGCGGGGATTTTTACGCCAAAGGAATGGAGTTGCTCGGCGAGTATGATCCGCAACCGCCGTTTCCCGGCGGCGGCAATCCTCGCACGGCAGACAAGACCGTGGTGGAGATGCTCAACCTGATGCACGCGCCGATTGTGGAAAAGTTTCGTGCAGTCATTCAGGCGGCGAAAACCAAGTCGGGCTGGTAAAACAACCGCTCAACGGTGCGGCGGGTATTTCGCCAGCTTGCGTTGCAGTGACCGACGATCCAATCCCAGCATACGCGCCGCCTGCGAAATGTTCCCGTTGCAATCGGCCAGCACGCGCTGGATATGCTCCCATTCCACCCGGTTCAACGTGGGGGTTTCGGGCGGAAAATCTTTTGGATTCTCATTGGGCAATCGCTCACCGCGCAATGCCGCCAGCACCTGATCCGCGTCGGCTGGTTTCATGACGTAATCTGCCGCGCCTAAACGGACCGCCTCCAGCGCCGTCGCAATGCTGCCGTATCCCGTTAGCACAATCAGCCGCGCCGCCGGGCGTTGCGAACGCAGTTCGCGCACCACATCCAGACCGGAACCGCCGGGCATTCGCATATCAATGACTGCCCCGTCAAATGACTTTTTAGCCGCCAATGCTTTTGCTTCGGCCGGATTTCCCGCCTCGATCACCGTCATGCCACGCTTGAGCAGTGCGCCCGCCAGCCGGGCGCGAAACGGCACATCATCCTCGACCAGCAAGACAGTTTCCATCTTCATGCCACGGCTCCTTGGGGAATTTCCAACCGCGCCCGCGTGCCGGTGCCCGGCGTGGATTGGATGTCAAAGTGGCCGCCCATCTGTTCGGCGAATCTACGCACCAGAAACAAACCCAGCCCGGTGCCTTTGCCGGGTTCTTTCGTGGTCACGAACGGTTCACCCAATCGCGCCGCAACCTCGGCGGAAAGTCCCGGTCCCTGGTCGCATACCGTGAATGTCAATTCGCGTTGGCTTTTGGTAATATCTAAACGAACTGGTGTGGTCGCCGGTGCCGCATCCAACGCGTTGCTGACGAGATTTGACAAGGCTTGTAGCAGCGCCGCACGCGGTGCGCGGAATGAGACTTCAGAATTTTTGGGCAAAAACTCCAAACGGTTCGCTTGATTGGCCGGAAGAGACGCCCGCAGCGCGACCGCCAATTCATCCGCCCGACAGTCCACCGGAGGATCGTGTGGCCCATCGCCGGCGTGCGCGTGCAGGCGTCCCAAGATTTCCCGGCAACGCTCGACTTCCGTGCGGATGAGCCGGGCATCCTCGGCCAGGCATTCCGGCGGGGTGCCAAGTTCCGCTTCCCGTTCCAGTTCGCGGGCGGCCACGGTGATGGTCGCCAGCGGTGAATTGATTTCATGTGCCACTCCGGCAGCCAGCGTCACCAAGGAGGCGAACCGAGATTCACGTTCAGCTTTCATTTCCGCCGCATGAAGCGCCATCGCCTGCTCACGAAGCAACGCGTTCAGCCGTGCCACAAACCAAGCGAGACAAATGCCGGTGAGCGCCAGTGCGAAATACATTCCCGTCAGATGCAGGTGCATTGGCATGATTCCGCAAATTGGATCGGCATCATTGGTGGGATAGGGCAGCGGCACATTGCGCCAGAACAGTCCGCCGAAACACGCCAGCGAGAGAACCAGCAGTCCCCACGTCCAGCCCGCGCCGAGCAACGAAGCGGCCATCGCGATGTGGATGAGATAAAAGGCGCTGAAGGGATTGTTCGGCCCGCCGGTGAAAAACAACATTGCGGTCAGCAGCAACGTGTCCAAGATCAGCAAGCCCGCCAGAAACCATTGGCTCGGCTGTTTCAGGCGGCGGGCGATGCCACACAGAACTAATTGACTGGCCAGTGTGAAGGACAGCACCGCCAGCAGCGGCAATAGCGGCAGGTGGACTTTAATCACGTCCTCGCAGAAAATGATCGTCGCGGTCTGGCCGGTAATGGCCGCCCAGCGCAGCCGGAGCAGCCACGGCAAAGTGACATCGGTGGGATTCATACGATGATGAATGCCAGTTTCACCCCTGCAACCAGATTGGTCATCACCACGCATTTAGCAATGGCTTGGCGGCTCTGGTTGTAGTTAAACGCGAACGAATCCAACCTGCCATGAGCACAGCAGGTTGAATCGTCCGGTCAATTGGGACGAAAGTGACAGTTCGTCCGTTTTACTTTTTCAGCTTGGCCTCGGCGTCGGCGAGCTTCTTCAGATATTTTTTCGGGTCTTTCTCGAAGGTCGCCTTTTCGGATTCGTCACACACTTTGATCTCCTGGCCTTTATAGACAAACACGTAGGGCTTGCTGTCCATCATGCCTAATTCCATGCTGCATACGAGGCAGGTCTTGAGCGGATAGGGTTTTACCGGAGCGTTGGTGGAATCGTCGGCACGACAAACAAACGAGCAGGCACAAACAACGGCAATGATAACGAGGATGTATTTCAAATTTTTCATATTGGTTTTCAGATTTTAATTTTCAACAACGGACAATGCGAGGACACCACACAGCGTCCTCAAGTTAAAAGGCAATGTTTGCCAAAGTCCCAAGACCTTGGCTGGAAATGCTGGATGGAACTAGGCGAGCAAGCTGCGAGGGGGCGGCACTGGCGGTTTGGGAAAAGATGCCGCAGCGGAAAGGTCAGCCAGCGAGAAAGCCGAATCGGGTTTGGGCGAAATCAAAATGAATTTATCAGCGACGGGTGGGTATTCCATTTTGAGGTTGGAGGAAACCGCCTCGGATTTTTTCTCGGACTTTTTGGCGGCAGCGATGGCTTTGCACATGCAGCAAGGATGCCTGCCGTCGAAGGTGTCGGACATCGCTTCAGACATGGAATGCGTGCGAAGATTTGAAGCCAGCATGGTTGCCCACGCCACGGTTTGCAGTGCAGTCCAATGCAGTCCCGTTGTCAAAACGAGCGCAAACACCACGAGCATTTTTCCGCAGCGGACAAGCACAGTTTGAGCTTAAACGTTATTTTTGTTGGGCGGCAAGCATGAATTAAAATCTGTCACCCACTTGGTTTAATGACGGCGATTTGACTGGTCGGCTTGCTTCCAGGTATTCAGCAACCGACCAGACAAATCGCCGTGATGGAAACCTAGACGGTCACGCACTCACCGGTCGTTCTAAAACCGCGCTCAACTCCGCCGTCGTCCGTTCATGCCACTCCCGACCTGCTCCGTTTCGCTGCCGGTTTCAGAACGCCCGTTCAGTGCTTGGTAATTTGCTCATGGACGCATCAATTTGAGGTGTTCAGTCGAACGGAATCTTTGGCGGCTTTCTGGAATTGGAAAGCCGGTCATTTTGGTTAGACACCATCCCCTTATTAAAAAATAATGCCGCAAGCCGAGCAACGGCCGCGCAATGTCCGCGCAACATCCGGCGTGGCATCCGGCGCAACGTCCGCCGTAGTGTCCGCGCAACATCCGGTGAATCATCCGGGCAGTTGGCGGGAAGCGTCTCACCAAGCTCCGATGAATGTTCGCACCAAAGTTGGCGCGGTGGTTCGCAAATGAGTTCGCAATTGCCGCCGCAGTCTACGCAGCATCCGGCGTAGCATCCGCGCAACAGCCGGGCAATTTCCCGGCAGCGTCCGGGCAGCATCAGGCTAGTGTCCGGGCAATGGACGGGCAGCGTCCGAGACGTGTCCGGGCAGTTGGCGGGATATGCCTCACACAACGCCGGTTAATGTCCACACCATGGTTAGCGCGACGGTTCGCAAATGACTTGGCAATTCCAGTTGGTTCCAGCTGGCAACATCAACGCCATCAATATCAACCCAATTGGCTTCCCTTACTCTTGACGGTTGTCGTGGTCGGGCTTGTCATGCTATTTTTCAGTGAAGAAATTCACTGTTATTACGGTGGATAAACCTGAACGGTTTTTGTTTTGTGCACTGTAAAATTTGAATATACATGATTGACCACCTGCAACCTGTCTCCATTCGCACCACGGACCCGTCGGTCGAAGTCGCCTGGTTCTCCGCCCTGTGCAACGAGGACTATGAATTTCTGGGTGTGCCGGATGGGCAACTGCGCAGCAGTTTCGAGCATTGCTCGGACATCGTGCAAACCGCGGACCGGCTCGGATATCAGAATATCCTCATGCCATCGTCGTTCAATTGCGGACAGGAGCCGCTCACCTTTGCCGGCGCTTTGGCGGTGCTGACAAAACAAATGCATTTCCTGGTCGCCGTCCGCATGGGCGAAATCCATCCGCCCATGCTCGCACGGCACATCTCCACGCTCGACCACATAATGAAAGGCCGGCTTACGATCAACATCATCTCCTCCGAACTGGTCGGCACCACGGAGGGAAATGAAGATCGTTACGCCCGCTCGGACGAGATCGTGCAGATCCTCAAACAGGCGTGGACACAGGATCGCATCAAATTCAAAGGACGCTTTTACGACTTGGATCTGCCGAGCGACCCGGTGAAACCTTATCAACAGAACGGTGGCCCGTTGCTGTATTTCGGTGGCATCTCCGAGCCGGCGAGAAATTTGTGCGCGAAACATTGCGACGTTTTTTTGATGTGGCCGGAAAGAGAGGAAGACCTCTACACAACCATGCAGGATTTGAGCCGGCGCGCGGCGGAGTACGGACGAAAAATCGATTTCGGCCTGCGCATCCATCTCATAGTTCGAAAGACCGAGCAGGAGGCTCGCGATGCCGCAACCCGTTTGATGTCGCGGTTCGATCCAGCCAAGGGCGCGGAAATCCGTGCGCGCTCGCAGGACAACAAGTCGGCGGGTGTGGCGCGGCAAGACGCCTTGCGCGTGGCATCTAAAGACGATTACATCGAGCCGCACATCTGGTCGGGCATCGGGCGCGGGCGTTCCGGCTGCGGGAGCGCCATTGTGGGCACGCCTGAACAGGTTTTAAACAAGCTCCAGCGTTACATAGCAATGGGTATACGTGCGTTCGTTTTTTCCGGCTATCCGCACAAGGACGAAGCCGAAATCTTCGCACGCGATGTCCTGCCGCATTTGAAAACCGTCAAGCTTTCCGTCGCCCAAGGCCGTGTGCCAGTAACCACTCCAGAAACCCCGCTGACCACCGCGCCGCGTCGTTGATAGTAGCGGTTCCAACAAATCGGCCAACCGCGTGGTCAAAGGCAATTAGTTTTTAAATTTGTGCTCTGCCAGCCATTGAGGGTTAAATAGTTTGGACTGGTATTTATGACCTGAGTCGCAGAGCAAGGTTACAATCGTCTGTCCGGGGCCCGTCTCACGGGCGAATCGCACCGCTCCGGCAAGATTGATTCCAGAAAATAAGCCGAGAAAGAGCCCCTCCTCACGAAGCAGTTGATAGATGATAGTCAATGCCTCCTGATCCGGGATACGATAAGCGCGATCCACAGTGGAACCCTCGACGTTTTTTGTCACGCGCACCTGGCCGATACCTTCGGCAAAGGAATCACCGTCATTGGTCTCGGTGTTGCCATGGGTGAACCATGACCACATGGCCGCGCCGTAAGGATCGGCTCAAACTGCGGCAACCTTGGGATCGCGCTCTTTCAAAAACCGGGTCGTACCGGCCAGCGTGCCGCCCGTACCGACGGCGGAAACAAAGGCGGTGACTTCGCCATTCGTTTGGTTCCAGATTTCCGGACCGGTTGTCCGGTAATGCGCCTGCCGGTTGGCGGTGTTGTCAAATTGGTTTGCCCAGAACCAGCCCCGGTCTTTCGCCAGCCGCTGGGCCACGCGGTTGTAATTACCAGGATCCCGGTACGGTTTTTCCGGCACGGTGATGACTTCCGCGCCGAGCGTGCGGAGCAAGGTCATTTTTTCCGGCGACTGGGTTTCGTTGATGACGATGGCCGTGCGATAACCCTTTGCATGACCGATCACCGCGAGACCGATGCCGGTATTGCCCGCCGTGCCTTCGATGATGGTGTCGCCCTTTTTAAGTAATCCCCTTTGTTCGGCATCCGTGATGATGCCCAGAGCGGCGCGATCTTTTACCGAACCGCCGGGGTTCATGAACTCGGCCTTGCCGAGAATTTCGCAGCCCGTCAAGGCCGATAACCGGCGCAGCCGGATCAGCGGGGTGTTGCCGACGTGATGTTCGATTCCATGATAACGCGAGCTGGTGGACATGATGTTTTAATCATACGCGAACCCTCCAGTTGTCCGGTTGGCTTCGAAGTTTTACAGTTATTGCCAGCATGGCCGCTGTCGTTTTAATGGTACGTCCAAGACGGTATGCCTGCGGTATAAAGTATCAAAATCGTGAATGGATTTGAACAAATTATTTGGCCACAATCGGGACGGATATTATGCCGCAACCCGCAACCAGACTTGCAGGCTTCACTGAATCGGTCATTCGTGGAATGACCCGGCTCGCCACTCAACATGGCGCGATCAATCTTGCGCAAGGCTTTCCGGACTTTAGCCCCCCCGGAGGAATTGTTGACAGCGCTCGAACGCGCCACGCGCGGGCCGTTCCACCAATATACCATGACTTGGGGTGCGCCACGATTTCGCCAGGCGCTCGCACGAAAGATTACCCGCTTCACCGGGTTGAAGGTTGATCCCGACCAGCACCTCGTTGTTACTTGCGGCAGCACGGAAGCCATGATGGTCGCCATGATGACCGCATGTAATCCGGGCGACAAGGTCATCGTCTTTTCGCCGTTCTACGAAAACTACGCCGCTGATGCGATCCTTTCCGGTGCGGAACCCATCTATGTCCCGTTGCACGCGCCGGCTTTCCGTTTCGATTCCGCCCAGCTGGCCCGTGCCTTCGCGCAAAAGCCAAAAGCCATCGTTGTCTGCAATCCATCGAATCCGACCGGCAAGGTTTTTACGCGCGCCGAACTTCTGGAAATCCTCCGGCTCGCGGAAGATCACGATGCGTATGTGATTACGGACGAACCTTACGAACACATCGTTTATGCACCGCACGAACACGTCTATTTTTCCGCCCTGCCCGGCGCGATGGCGCGCACCATCACCTGCAACTCGCTTTCAAAAACCTATTCCATCACCGGCTGGCGGCTGGGTTACGTTCATGCGGCGCCGGAAATCATTGCGCAAGCCCGCAAAGTTCACGATTTTTTGACCGTCGGGGCGGCGGCTCCGTTGCAAGAGGCGGCGGTGGCAGGCCTTGAATTGCCGGATAGCTATTACGCCAGCCTGCGCGAACTATATTCAAAGAAACGCGACTTGTTCCTGGGTTACCTGCGTCAAACCGGGCTACCCTTCACCGAACCCCAGGGTGCGTATTATGTGATGCTAGATATTTCGTCGCTTGGTTTTGCCCGTGATACGGAAGCAGCGGAATGGCTGGTGCGCGAAATTGGCGTCGCCGGTGTTCCCGGCTCCAGTTTTTTTCGTGAGCCGGAAAATCGGTTCATCCGGTTTCACTTCGCTAAAAAAGAAGAAACTTTGCACCGCGCAGGCGAAAAACTTTTGCTGACGTGTCCCGGCCCAGCCGCAGTTCCCTGATCCCCTGCCCGGCTCTGATTTTCGTGCCGATGATTCGCCGGGCAATTATGGATCAGAGGGGTTCATCCAGCTTAAAGCGCCTGCCCGTCACGTTCGCTTGTACGAACGCGGTGTGCCTCAATGATCTCAGAAACAAAAATCTTTCCGTCACCGATTTTGCCATTTCTTGCTGATACGATGATGGCTGCCACCGCCTGGCTTGACTGTTCATCTGATACGACCATTTCAATTTTCATTTTTGGCAAAAATTCCACAGCATATTCGCTACCGCGATAGATTTCAGTGTGCCCCTTTTGCCGCCCGAAACCTTTGGCTTCAGTCGCCGTCATGCCGTGAAAGCCAAGTTTGTCCAAGGCGTCTTTGACCGCTTCGAGTTTGAAGGGTTTGATGATGGCTTCAATCTTCTTCATGGTCTTAACAGAATGGGTGATTGGCCGTGAACACTGTCACCGTATTGCCCCGCGAATGTATCGCCGGACAAAAAGTGACTGTTGGGATGGATCGCCGGTTGCCTTGTGACGGATTGTTGGTCAGATAAGGGCGGTTTGAACGCTGATGATCTTGTCAGGGTGAGGTGATGATATAGAACTGTTGCGGGTTAACGCCACCGTTCGGGTCGGTATAGCTATTGGTTCCTCCGGGTAAAGAGCCCGAGGTCAACAGTGACCAGTTGCTGCGACCAGCCGCGAGGTTGGTGGTCGTGTAGATGGAGTATGGCAGGCCGGAGGCACCGGTGAAAGACACCTGGAATCCCGCGCCATTCGCCAAAAATGATTCGGCCGTAAAATAGGGCGCAATGGCCGGACTCAACGTGGCGGCCGTGCTTTGCACCCCGGTGCCAGCGGAGTTTGTCGCGGTCACATAATAATTGCCCCAATTACCACTGCCTGCTGGATAGATGGCATAGGTGGAATTGGTCGCTCCCGTGATAGCGACATAGGATCCAACACCGCCCGCCTGAAAATACCATTGGTAAGTGAATGGCCCGCTGCCGTCAACATTCGCCGAAAGAACGGCGGTCGCTCCGTTCAAGACCGATTGTGATTGCGGCTGGGCGGCAAAACTGGGGGCAATCACACTGGGACCGAACCGGATGCCGCTTAGCAATTGTCCGGCACCAGCCGTGACCAAGGTTGTCGCGGTCGAGAGCGGCCCGTTGTCAACCAGTTGAATCAAACGGTTGCCGGAAGTCTCGGCTGTAATCGCATAAAGTTTCACCCCGGTGACACCTGATCCCCATGATGTATTGGCACTGAAATCCGCCGTTAAGGCACGGGCTCCGGCCAATGAAGTTGCACCGGTCGGCAAGGTATAGCTGTAGATATAACTGCCCGGGCTCACCTGGTCCCATCGTTGAATACCGCCGGCCGGGTTGTTGGTGCCGGCAAAGGCACCATTGTCCGCAATATAAACCGTGTTCCCGTCAGGGCTGAAGGCAAAGTCCACTGGACTGTTGGTTTCCGCGATCAACAATGTGGCCGTGCTGCTAGCTGTCGGCAATCCGGTGATGGTATAAATCCCAACCGGCGAGCCTGCGGCATCAGAGAACGCCAGGTTGCCGTTCACCACCTGCACCACTCTTGGACCTGAGTACGAGCCGGTGACGCTTTCCAACCCCAGGCCGCTGGCCGGTTGAAAATCTACATTTGCGTATTTGACCGCATTGCCGCCACCCGCCTCGCCAGTAGTGTAGAAGTTGGTGCCATTGCCATCCAGATCGGCGGCGGAGTGGATTTGGTGAAAGCCGCCGCTATACAGGCCGGAATTGGTCCAGATCAGCGAATAGTAGCCGAAAGAATCCACCTCTGCGATTCCGCGCCAATTATTGCCGCCGTTGCCACCGGGTTCGGCACTCACATCGGCTCCCGAGAACGGATAAGCCAGGACATAGCCCGCAAAGGCGAGGCTTTGGCCATTGGGAGAGCGGGTGAGCAAGCCCTCATATCCCGCATCAGGACCGGCTCCAGCAAATAGAAGCGACTGGCTGCCAGTTGGCAAATCTGCGCTGTTGTCAATTCCCGTACCATAAGCCTGCCCCAAACCTTCGTCAGGAATCTGGATGGTGCTCACGTAATTTCCCGCTGGAGTGTATTGATCCAAATAAAGGGTGTTCCCGGTTGCCCCGCTTAAAGTTTGGGCTCCGTCGCCGATGCGGCCTACGACCAGATTGGTGGGATACAAGGTTTGGCGTGAAGCCGTCACCGTCAGAATGCCACCGGAAACATTGGTCGCACTGCCATAAAGATTGTTTACCACCAGCTTGTAGGTGCCGGCATTGGCCGCCTGGATGTTGGTCAGAACCAGGCTGCCGACGCCGGAAGCAACATTGGTGATTGTGCCGGTAGCCACAGGTGTCGGGTTGCCATTCAGATACCAGTTATACGTGATGGGCAACGTGCCGGAGATTCCCGTCACAAACGCCAGGTGGTCACCCACCGATTCATTATAATTAGGCAAGGTTAAGGGGGTGATAGTGGGCGCACCGGCGGTCACCGTCAGCGCCGCGTTAGCACTCGTGGCATTGGTCCCGGTCGGATTGCTGATCACAGCGTAATAGTTCCCCGCGCTGCCGTAGGAAATTCCGTTGAGCGTAAGCGTAGCGTTGGTGGCACCGGTAATGAGGCCGTTCGGGCCGTACCATTGATAATAGAAAGGAGCCGAACCGCCAGCCGCAACCGAGAAGGTAACAGTGTTGCCAGGGAAATTTGTCAGACTTTGCGGCTGGAGCACGAACACGGGCGGCAAGGCCGCCGGGCCGAAACGAACTCCGCGAAAAGCATTGTTTTGAGCCGCAGTCTGCAGCACAACCGGAGTGGAGCCAGAACCAGTATCAACCAAGTAGACCAAGCTATTAGTTGTATTGCCATAAGTCGTGGCATAAATCTGAGCTCCGGTCACTCCCGGTCCCCAAGTGCTTGACGCGCTAAAATCCACAGCCAAGCTATCAGCCCCATACAACGAATTGGGATTAATCTGAATCGTGTAGCTCAGACTGTAACTCCCACCGCTCAAGTCCCACCGTTGAATGCCCGACAGTCCGTCAGCCACATAGATGGTGTTGGTGTCAGGACTAATGGCGAAATCGATGGGATAGCTTCCGCTGCCCGTGCTAAGCAGTTGTGCCGTGGAAGCATTATTCGCGGGTAGCGGCTCGGGTGTGCCCGCCGCGCCATAAATCCCGGGAGCGCCATTAAAGAAGTCAGCAAACAAGAGGTTGCCATCGGCAATCTGCACGGAGCCCGGTCCATTGGGACTCGAAGTGAGTGTCGGAATGCCGTTGCCATTGGCATAGCTGTTCACCGCCGAGCTGACAAATTTTATACCATTCGCACCGGCTTGGCCGGACGTCCAGAAGTTGGTTCCATCAAGAGTGACGGCAGCGCGGATGGTATGATTGCCTCCGCTGTACAAGCCGGTGTTCGTGTAGGCGAGCGAATATACGCCGAAGGCGTTGATCAAGCCCAAGCCGCGCCAATAGGCACCACCAGTGGCACCCACCGTTACATCCGAACCGCCAAAAGGGTAACTCAAACTATATCCTGCAAAGCTGAGAAATTCCTGGTTGCCGCCGGAAAGCGACAGCAGCGCTGCGAGCGGTGCGTCCGTGCCCGCACCTTGAACAATCAAGGCCGGGCTGGTGCCGGCGCTGCCAATGCTGCCAGTGCCATAGGCGGCACCGGCAGCCTCATCCGGAATCTGTACCGTACTGACATAAGTTCCAGCACGTGTATACTGGTCGAAATACAAGGTATTGCCCGTGGAACCGCTCAACGCTTGTGCCCCGTCACCCACGCGGGCGACGATAAGATTGGTGGAATACAGCGGTAGCAAGGTGTTACTGACAACCGTCAAGGTAGCCGAGTTTGTTTGTGGAGTTGTGGCAAGATTTTGCACCACCGCCGAGTAGACGCCCCCATTGGCCGGCTGGATGTTGGTCAGCACCAGCAGGGTGTTGGTGGCGCCGGTGAGTGGATTCCCGTTGAGCAGCCACTGGATTTGCGGTCCGCCACCGGTCACGCCCACGACAAACGCCAAATGGTCACCGGAACGTTCCGTGCGGGAAATAGGCGTGGACACAACTGTCAGCGGATCCTGCACTGTCAAAACTGCGCCCAGCGAATCGGTGCTCTGGCTGCTGGCGCTACTGCTCACAACGGAATAATAATTGCCATTATCCGTATCACTGACGCCGGTCAAGGTCAGCGTGGCGGTTTGCGAACCACTAACTGTGGCCGAACCAGTCGCGGTGGGGTTGCCATCGCTAAGGGCCGTTCCGTTCTCATACCACTGATAGGTCAAAGAGGCTGACCCCACCCCCGCCACGGTAAAAGTTGCATTGCCACCTGCCGCTACCAACGGGGCAACTGGCTGGGCCGTGATGTAAGGATCCGTCACCGAAAGAGTTCCCGCTGCGGTCGCGCCGCTCAAGTGGGAGGAATTCGTGACATAGAGGAGATAGTTTCCGATATCTTGATAAGAAACGCCGCTAAGGGTCAACACCAGGCTGAATACCGTTCCTGAAGACGTAGTCCCGCTGGCTCCAGTCACCACACTGTCATCCGACTGGGTGCCGTTGACCAAGGGAGTCGAACCCTTATACCACTGGTAAGTCAGCGGGGCGCTGGCGGTGTTTACCACCGACGTAAAAGTGACCGAGCCGCTATAATAAGCCGACGCATTTGCCGGGCTGGAAACGATCTGCGGATCAGCCAAGCCCACCACGGTCTGGCTGCTGGTCAGGGCATAACTGGTGCCGCTTGCGGTAGCCACAAGTTGAAATGTTCCTGTGTCCCCGGCGCCAATTCCACTAATCGTGAGGGTGGAGGTGGCGGAACCAGACACAGTTCCTGCGCCTCCGGCCGCACCGGCACCATCAGAGAGATTGTTGGTAACGCCAGCAGAAATTTTTTGCCAGTGATAAGACACGCTTTGAGCGGCAGCCACAGCTTTGCCGGTCAGTGACAGGCTTTGTCCGATGTTGACATTAGTGCTGGCAAGGGGCTGGTTGGTGAATTCCGGTCCGCCGGTGACATACGACCAGGTCGAGCCAACGATGAGGTTAGCTATGTAATTTGTGCCCACGCCGCCGGATTCGCCGTTACCGGGACGATCAAGAAACAGGATGCCAGCAATATCAGGCAACGGGTTGGTCATCGTGAAGGCATGAACCAAAGTAGCCGGTGGATTTGCGCCGCCAAAACTCCCGGTGGCGGGATTGGCCCACAAAAAATTTGTGTCGGAACCGCTGGCGTTCATGACATACGCCCCCACCACAAAGACCGGCTCGCCAAAATTTGGCGACACCGGTGTTGTGGCCCAACATTTCCCGGCGGATGAATCGCAAGCTCCAATATAATACGCGCCGGAGCCTTTGCTGAGCAATCCATGATAGGCAATGTATGGATTGGTGCTGCTGCTGGCTTTGCCATAACTGTTAAACATCTGCGACCATACGGAGTAACTGGTGGTGCTATTCACCCCGGCCGAAAGATTGCTTTGGCAGATAAACCCGAGATAACGCCCCTGGTTGCCGGCACCCAACTGCCCCAGTTGCGCTACGTTGAGGAGATAGGAAATATAGAGTGTTTTGATACCACTGGCCGGCCGGGTGAAATCCTGCGACAGATTCAACACGGCACTATTGCCGCAAATGTAAGGACTTTCCGATGCGCTGCCGGTGCCGGTAAAGATCAGAGGCTGGGCAGGATTTTCAAGCATGTTGGTGATGGCGGTGCCCGCCGGGGGAAAGCCAGGAAACGTTGAAGGCAAAAGACCGGACACACTGGAGTTAGGAAAAACGGCACTTTTCGTGTCCTGAATAACCGCCACGTCCAGCCCTTTCAATACTTGCGAAGAAACGTTGGCCGCCCCATTTACTGCGAGTCCATTTTTATTGGTGCCCGCGAAGTTGAGCGTGGTCCAAGGCTCGCCCGTGGGAGCCGTCAGCCCACCCGAACTGAAGTCAATGGCCTGAGACAGATAACTATCATACGTGCTGACATTGGTCACGCCGACGGTTCCGCTGGATGCCTGCGCAACCACGACTCCATTCAAGAAGGTACAAACCAAGTTGGAACCGTTGTTTGCCACCAGACTGCCATACTCGCTAAAAGGCTCATAGGTGGGATAGGCCAGCACAGATAGGCCTGCCAGCGAGATAAGAAGAGCGAGAATTCGTTTCATAAAATGATAGTTCATTTGGGTTTTCAGACTTGAGAGGATTCCAAGATTTCGATTCGATTAGATTGTGCGATTAATTTTGAGAGGTGGTGTGCGATTGAAGCCACGTTTCATCGGTGTACTCGCCAGTGCCGCGACTGAAACTGCCGTTGAAATAAGCCGAGGCCAAAAATGAACTGGAAGTCCACTTATGCAGCTCGGAATGTCCGTCGGAATATCCAAACCCACAAGATCCACCGTGAACCTGCGATGGATCGTCCTGAACATAGACGGTTGTAGGCGTGTCACCGCCCATGAGGCATTCAAAATAGCCGTCGTTTATGCTGGTGGGTTTTTCATCCAAAAAAACGTACCATTGCGAGGTTTGAGTCAGGTCGCCGGTCTTGCGAAAGGTCTTATAATAATTACCGGTGCTGCCGGTGTTTTGCGATCCACCGACGCCGTTCATGAAACAATTCATTGAAATGCTTCGCACACGCGGGGTGCCGACCGGAGCGCCCGGATCTCCGGGACATTTATAGATCGCAGGGGATTTTGTGTAAGAACCCAGCAAAGAAGCAGTCAGCAAAAGGGCATTCGTCTCATCGGGCACGGTGGCCACATTGCCATAGGCCCAGGTGCCATTGGTCGTGTAACCAGGAGATCCGTTTGAAAGCACAGCCGGTTGGGCATCCCCGACGTTTTGGACGAGCCGGCTGTTATTGTCATCTGGATACATCAACCACGCGAGCGTTAACTGCCGCTCGTCGTTCATGCAGTATGTGGCCTGAGCTTTAATTTTCGCCTTACTTAATGCAGGAAGAAGCATGGCGGCCAAAATCGCGATGATGGCGATAACCACAAGTAGTTCAATCAGCGTGAAAGCGTCGCGACGTGGAGTGGCGTTTCGGTTTGCCGGTTCAAAATGACTTTCAGGTATTCTCATATTTTTAGAGAGCACCTCCAGTCGACCGGTCGGGCATCACCTCAGCCTATCACGGCTGAAGACGTCGCTTTTATCTCATTTAATGACGACAGAGTCAATAGCTATTTGTAAAAATTTTGTCTTTGGAATTATATTTTAACTGTATTTTATATGTTTTGGCGTTGATTTATTTGTTTTTTTTGATAAGAATATATATATATATACGTCTCATCTAATCGTTTAAATGAAGCTAATAAAAAGTTTTTGCAACCTTTGCATCCTTTTGCTGGTGGCATCCAGCCTTGCCCTAGCTGAGGAAACCAGCAGCGACCCCGTTGAAAAACTGGGCTGGCGACTGGCCATCACTCCTTACAGCTTCCGGCTCTACCCGATCGACGAAGCTATCGACAAAACTGCGGCGGTCGGCATCAAATACATCGGGCTTTCGGGCAATATCAATATTACGAGCAATCAAACGGTGAAAGCCCTCGATCTAACGGACGCCCAGTTACAACACATCCGTAAAAAATGCGACGCTGTCGGCATCAAGATCATCAATTTGGGCATCGTGCCGCTGCCAGCAAACGAGGCGGAAAGCCGCAAGGCTTTTGAGTTCGCAAAAAAGCTGGGGGTGGATGTCATCGTCGCTGAACCCGGGCCGGATGCGCTGGACACGGTGGAAAAGCTTTGCAAGGAATACAACATCAAGGTCGCCATCCATGATCATCCACGGCCTTCACATTATTGGAATCCGGACACGGTACTGGCTGCGATCAAAGGCCGTACGCCGCTCTTGGGAGCCTGCGCGGATGTGGGCCATTGGAAACGCTCCGGACTTGATCCGGTCGAATGCCTGAAAAAGCTGGAGGGCCATGTCATCTGCCTCCATTTCAAAGACGTGGTTCCCGACGAAGCCAATCCCGGTACTCCGCCCACCAATGGGTCCGCCAAAATGCACGACGTCCCGTGGGGCACCGGCGACTGCGATGTCAAAGGCATGATGACGGAGTTGAAGCGCCAAAATTTTCACGGAGCATTCTACGTCGAATATGAATATCATTGGGATCGTTCCGAGCCGGAGATTGCGCAGTGCGTCAAATACTTCAACGCCATCGCCCAGGAACTCGCAAGGTGAAAATCGCCGCGATTTTTAGCGATGTGACCTCTTTGTGAAAATATGAACTTCAAGCAATCCTATATGCGGCTTCTAATATTTCCCCTCCGCAGACTGTGCGGCCCGGTGATTACGACCGCCGTCTCTGTGTTTCTCATTGGGTGCGCTTCGCAGACCGGCCGGCTGGATCTGAATAATTTGCCGCGCCAGCAAAAACTGGACGCGAACTGGCGGTTCCATCGAGGTGAAATCGGCCAAACAAACCAGATTGTACGGATGGATTACGACGACAGCCAGTGGCAAGCCGTCAATGTGCCGCACGATTATGTTTTGGATGGTACCTACGATCCGGCGAAGGATCGCAGCCACGGTTATCTGCCACTGACTACGGCCTGGTATCGCAAACATTTTTTTGTTCCAAAATCGGATGAGGGCAAAAATCTTGAGCTGCAGTTTGACGGAATATTCCGCGACAGCCAGATATGGTTGAACGGAGAATTTCTGGCGCGGCATCGCAGCGGGTATTCTGGGTTCAATGTGGACATCTCCAAGGCCGTGAATTTCGGCGGGAATAACGTGCTCGCAATCCATGTGGATCCCCGCCATTTCGAGGGCTGGTGGTACGAAGGCGGCGGAATTTACCGGCACGTTTTTCTCAACATACGCTCGCCGCTGCATGTCGCCGATTTTGGCACACAAGTCATCAGCGAGGTGCCGCATGACGAGGAAGGTGCCGATGCCCTGGCGAATATTTCGCTGGAAACTTCTGTGGTTAACAGCGCGGCGGAGCCGGCCAACTGCACGATTGTTTCTGAAATTATCGGGCCGGACGGAAAGCTGTCTGCAAAATTAAGTGCCAACGCCACGATCAGTGCGGCAGGCCGCGAGACGGTTGCCCAACATTGCATCATCCCGCATCCGCAACTTTGGTCGCCGGATTCGCCCAACCTTTACGAATTGCGCACGTCCATTTTTAAGGATGACCTGCGGATGGATTCGAAAACGACCACTTTCGGCATCCGGACGATCCGCTTTGTGGCAGACAAAGGATTTTTCCTCAACGGCAAACGTGTTGAAATCTATGGTGTGGCCTGTCATCAGGATTTTCCCGCCGTGGGCATCGCAGTGCCGGACAGTCTGCAACCATGGCGTGTGCAGCAGTTGAAAAACTCCGGCGCCAACGGCTGGCGCACCGCGCACAACGTCCCCGCTGAATCGGTCATCGAAGCTTGCGACCGCCTGGGAATGCTGGTGATGGATGAGAACCGCCAGTTGGGCGACGGCTATGATCAGAAGGCCAACCCCGGCACGACTTATACCAACTTGGAGGATTTGGATTACATGATATTGCGCGACCGCAATCACCCGAGCGTCATCATGTGGTCGCTGTGCAACGAGGAATTTGTCAAACACACGGAAGGATCATCGGAGGGCGCGCGCATTTTTTCGGCGATGATGGAAGAGGTCCACAAATACGACCGTACGCGTCCAATCACCAGCGCCATGGATTCCGGCTGGTTCGGGCACGGTTTCGCGGACGTGGAGGACATCATCGGAGTGAATTACAGCTACAATCGCTATGACGAAATCCACAAAGCTCATCCGGACAAACCCATGTTTGGCAGCGAAACCGCGAACAATAAAACCGCCCGCAGCAATTATGAATATGACAAGACCAATGGTTTGATGAGTGCTTACAATCTGACCGATCCCGGCTGGCAGCCGGTGGCCTCGCGTTCATTTATGGCGGGTTCCTACACTTGGACGGGTATTGATTACCGCGGCGAACCGAATCCCGATGGCTGGCCCGACGTGAGCAACAACACCGGGTTGCTGGACAGCTGCGGTTTCCCGAAAGACAAATTCTTCTATTTAAAATCCTGGTGGACGACACAGTCGATGGTGCATCTCCTGCCCGTGTGCTGGAACTGGCCGGGCAAGGAAGGTCAAAACATCCGGGTGATCGCCTTCAGCAACGCCAAACAGGTCGAAGTGTTTTTGAACGGCAAAAGCTTCGGCATCCAGAGCATGCCGCAAGATGGACATCTGGAATGGCAAATTCCTTATGCGCCCGGAGTACTGGAGGCGAAAGGGTTTGCCGACGGCATGCTGGTGGCGGACGACGTGGTGGAAACCGTGGACGCGCCGACGCGATTGGAGATTTCTCCAGTGCGCCAGAATCTAAAAGCCGATGGCGAAGATACGATCGTTGTGCCGGTTTCAGTTCTGGATGACAAAGGCCGGCTCGTTGCCAATGCGGACAACCACGTTACGTTCCAACTCACCGGCGGGCGTTTGCTTGGCGTGGGAAACGGAAATCCTGGCGATCATGACCCCGACCGGGCGAATCAAAGAAACGCTTTCAACGGCCACTGCATTGCCGTGATCCAAGCTGGAATCAAATCTGAAAAAATAACACTGACCGCCAGTTCGCCGGGACTGAAACCGGCCACACTGACTTTTAGCGCCAGATAGTTCCACGTTTCAGCTACTTCGATTTCCCGGCTTGATTAGTATTTAAAGGCTTAAGCCAACGAACCATTATCAGCATAAGAGATACCAGCAGCACTTCCCATAAACAGGCCAAAGGATTATGCCGGTAATTCGGCAGCCGGTTTATTTGCTCCGTCGCCCACGAAAACGGCGGCACCTCCGACCAGATAAAACCGAGCAAATGATGTATATGCGGTTCCCGATAAAAAGAAATCTGAAAATTAAAGATTTGCTGACTGTGAATAAAAATCCAATCCACGTCAGCCAATGCGGCAAAGAAAATCCCCCACCAATAACGCCACCATAAAACCAAAAAAACAATTGTAGTCACCAGCACCATGGTGTGATAACTGACCCAAAAAACACCGTGAAAATCCGGATCCGCCGGATGAAAGGTAATACGCGCCAGGTTATCCAAGAAACCGTGCGATAAAAAAGCAACCACAGCCGTCGTCACCAAAGCAATCCGACGGGAAGGTATTTTTTGAAAAGTTTTCTGGATGATGACACCAGTCAGGATGTGGGTTGGTTCCTGCATGAGTTCAAAACAGCGTTTGCATCCGGTGCCAAATAATCAGTGCGCTTCCAGTTTGTCCCGGTCAGGCAGCGGCGACAGGAGAAATGTTTTAATCACTTGTTTCGTGTTCATAAAATTATTGAAGTAATTTTATTTATACAAACCGGCTTTTCCTTCGGAACCACACGCGCGAATGATTTCTTTGATGTCTTCCTTGAGCCGGTCCTTGGCCGCGCGCGAAATCTGCCAGGCATGATGTTCATGCTTGAGCGTCAGACTGTACTCATTCCAGTAGCGGATGTAGTTCATACGGATACCTTCGCCGAAATTAATCTTGGTCATGCCGGCTTTCACCAACCGTGCAATGTCAGGCAGCGAAATTCCGCAAGTGCCGTGCTGAACCAGCGGCATTTTTACTGCCTGGCGGATTTTCGCGATTAATTTAAAATCCATGCCGTGCTGCTCCTTGAAAATGCCATGAGTACTCCCATTGGCCACGGCGAGCAAATCAACGTCCAACTTCGAAGCAAATTCTTTTACCTCAGCCACGCTTACCGTACCGCCGCGTTGTTTGGAATCATCCGAACTTGTTATGATGTGGCCGATTTCCGCCTCGACGCTGATGCCGAGCGGCCGGACTAGATTGATTATTTGCTGCGTGCCTCGCACGTTTTCGTCGAGCGGTTTGTCGGCGTAATCAATCATCACGTGCGTAAAACCGGCGCGAACGGCACGCAGGATGGACTGCGGAGTCTTGCCATGATCAAGCGCCATTGCCAGTGGAATGGTGGTTCCCACTGCATGAAATTTGATTACCGACCCGGCCCAATCGTAGCCACAATACTCAAGATTTGGTTCGTATTCCGCTATGATTAGTGGTGACTGCAATTCCTGCGCGGCTTCCAAAATGGCGCGGCTGATATCGTAGCTCCCGCCGTTGTTGTTGAGGGCCGGCACGCCGAAGCCTTGGGCTGCAGCAACATCGCAGATTTGTTTTGCGTTAAGCAGTTTCATTTGATCGCGGGAGTTTCAATGTCCCGTTTTCGGTAAAGTTTCTTCAATGGCCTGACGCTCATGCGACATTGTTTCAGCAACTTCCTCAACCGATAGTTTTTTGGGCGGGGTCAGCAGGCTGACCACGATCAGGGCGAACGCCCCGGCAATCATCGCCGGCAAAGTCGGGTTGGTCATAAATTTCATCACGCCCAACGCCACGACCGGAGTGGTAATAAGCGCAGCCATTGCGCCTTGCGAAGTTGCACGTGGCCATAACCGCCCAAACATGAGGCACACGCCGAGTCCGCTCATGGTCAGCGGCAGGAATTTCACCACGAACGAAACTATGTCGTTGGCAAACAAAGCCAGCGTGGTGGAGAACAAAAACATACAAACCAAGATCCAGCGGGCGGCACAAACGGGTTTTCGTGGATAGCGCTTCATTACTAATGGAAAAATATGCCGTATAAAAAAGGTGCTCGCCGAAGCGGCCGTGCCATTGGCTGCGGAAGATATACCGGCAACCATTGCCACCACGACGATGGCCGCGAGCCAGGACGGGAAGGAATGCATTACCAGCCAGGGCATCGCTTGATCAGCTTTGGGCAGATGGGGATTGATTTGATAGGCATACATGCCGGCGATGCCGATCACCACGGAAAATGCGATCACCAACAAGCCGGAAAACACCATGCTCAACCTCGCGCTACGTTCCGTTAACGCGCTATACATTGTGAGGCGCCGCGCCGGATCTGCGAGTGGATTGGAGGCCATCACCAAAATCAAGCTGATAACCGACCAGGTGCCATAAGAAGCCGTTCCCAAAAACGAAACATATTCAGGTGGCACCGATTGTTGCAATCCCGCCAGCCCGCCGGCATCGTGCAATATCGCATGCAGCAAAAAACCGAACCCTAAAAATAAAATCGAGGTTTGCAGCACATCGGTGTAAACCACGGCTTTCATTCCGCCCGGTATGGTAATAAGCGCTTTGGCGAAACCCGCCAGCACCACGCACAATTTTGGCGGCAAGCCGGTCACAGCGCCAAGGACTGCCGCCCCGCCGATGATTTGCACTGCCAGCCATAGGAACTGCGAAATAAATAGGCTGATGCTCGAAAATTCTACTACCGCCCGATTGCCGTCGTAGTAGCAGGCCATTTCCTCAGCCAGTGTCATGAATTTATATTTCCGCATTCCCGCAAAAATCAAACCGGCAAGCAAAGTGCCGATGCCGAGTCCGATCGGATAGGCGCAGCCTGCCCAACCATGTTGATACGCGAGCCCTGTACCACCAATGATCACGCCCGTGCCGATGCAGGTGCCGGTGATGGTTCCGGCGAGCACCCAAAACGGAAGTCCCCGGCCAGCTACAAGATACTCTGCCGGTTTGCGCACCCGCGCGACCATGAAGAACGAAACTGCCGTCGTCAAAACAACGAAAATCACCAGGCCGATGGAAATTGCGAGCCGCGTGTCCATTTCAAAGGATCTGAATTTGTAGCGCCCGCGCCAATCGTTTGAGTAGCACTGCGTGATGGCCTTGCACGACAGCGACGTGATGCGGCATTCCGGCATGGCAAAGTTCCTCGAACCACTCGCGCGGGTCACAATTCATTTTTGCCAGGCCATTTGTTGCCATCAGATGACGTTTCGGTTTTAGTGTTTCGCCTTCGCGCACAGCGAGAAAATATTTTCCGTCACAACGCCAGAAACGATAAACCGTCACGGGCATTCCCGCCCGCAAAGTCGCCTCCATCACCGCCGGTTTTTTGATATTGAAATGCTTGGCAATCTGCGGTCCGCCGGGCTTGCCGACCGGTTCGCACAATGACATCGGTGCCGCGCCGCCGTGCCAGAGTGTTATGGTTTGGTCATCATGCTCCAGCCAGTCAGATAAATAGCTGCGGCCCAAACCGAGACTTTCGACAAGCCACGCGCCCAGTGCGCCGTCCGCATCCCCTTCGATGCCGATGGCGCGGCCTTCGTCGGCCATCCGCGCGACGGCCAAATACGGCCATTGGCCAAATACATTGGGAATTTCGGGCCACTCACGAATCGTCATCGCGTCGAGGTTTTCTTTTTCAAAAAAGGATTTGATGGCGAGATACAGCCGCGAAGACATCGGCAAATCTTCGTCGCTCGTGTCTTTATGCGGAAAACCGAGCGACTTTACTTTGCCGACATCTGCGGCGACAGCGTCCGCGCTTAATTCATTCACCGCGTTGGAAAAATCAATCAAGCTGAACGACTGCACCTGCACACCTGTGGCCCGATGAATCACAAACGGATCGGCACCCATCGCAAAATAACCCGGTGCCTGCCCACCGATGATACCGAGACGAACTTTTTTCAAGCATCGCACTGTCACCGCGAGACGAACCGCCTCGGAAAAACGCCGTTGCGTTTCGGCGGCATCGGGATCGCCCTGCACCAGTTCAAACGCGTGGCCCATCTGCCGCAACACCGACGCCCAGCAATGTACACCAACGAGCGAACACGAACTGATCATGTCACCGTCCGGCTTCTCCGGCGTTGCCCACAAAATGACCGGATCAGGCCAAAGCTGCGCGATGGTTTGCGACAACCGCGCGTCGCCCATCGTGGTTTGCAGCAACACAATCGCATCCACTTTTTCGCCGGCGCACGCAGCCATCACCCGGCGCAGCGATTGATCATCAATCGCCTTTTCTGCCGGTTCAAAGATTTCAAAACCGGTCTGCGGCAGCCAACCACGTACGCGTGCTTCCATCTGTTTGCCCCAATCCATGTCGAATCCCGGGCGGCGGCGGCCGAGAAAAATCACGCCCACTTTCAATGGCTTGCTCATATTCCAAGTCCCAACGAAACGTGTTTGGTTTCCAAAAAGGCGTCCATACCCTCGACGCTAAGCTCGCGGCCCCAGCCGCTTTGTTTAACGCCTCCGAATGGGCAGTTGCTAGTAGTCGGCACACCGTCGTTGATGCCGAGCGTGCCGATCTCCAGCAATTCCATCAGCCGGAACGAGCGCTTCAAGTCACGCGTGAAAGCATAGGCGCTCAAGCCAAATTGCGAGTGATTCGCACGCTCAATGGCTTCGTCATCAGAATCAAACGGTACCACTGGCGCGACCGGCGCGAACGTTTCCTCGCTCATGCATGCGGCGTCCTCAGGCACATCGGCAAGCACAGTCGGTTCAAGAAAAAATCCGCTGCGGGCAATCCGTTTGCCGCCGCACAGCAATCGCGCACCGCGTTTCACCGCGTCGTGGATATGTTCCAACGCCTTGTTCAAGCCTTCTTCGTTGATCAACGGCCCGACCGCGACACCCACTTCAAATCCATCGCTCGTTTTCAATGCAAGAGTTTTTTCGACAAACTTCGCCAGAAACTTTTCGTAGATGGAACGGTGGACGTAAATGCGGTTTGATGCAATGCACGACTGGCCGGTGTTGCGGAATTTGGTGATCAGTACGCCTTCCACGGCGGCATCCAGATCGGCATCCTCAAAAACTAAAACCGGCGCGTGGCCGCCAAGTTCGAGGGAAAGCGGCTTGACCTGGTCCGCCGCGCCGCGGATGAGTTCCTTACCGACCTCGGTCGAGCCGGTGAAGGTGATCTTGCGGCAGAGCGGATTGTCCAAAAATTCCTGGGCAATGTCGCGCGCCGAACCTGAGACAAGTTGAAAAACGCCCGGGGGCAATTTTACCCCGGCAACGCACTCGGCAAATAACGCCGCGCAAACCGGTGTCGCGCTCGCCGGCTTCAAGATCACCGGGCAACCCGCGGCGAGCGCCGGCGCAATCTTCCGCACCGCCAGCACCAGCGGAAAATTCCACGGGCTTATCGCCGCAACCACGCCAATTGGCGTCTTTACCACGAGGTGGCGTTTGCCGTCAGTCTGATTCGGCACGATACGGCCATACGCACGCCGCGCTTCCTCCGCAAACCAGCGCAGGTGATCCACCGTCATCGCGATTTCACCGACGCTTTGCGCGAGCGGCTTGCCATTTTCCATAGTGATGGCGCGGGCGATTTCATCACACCGGTTTTCCACCTCATCCGCGATCTGGTTCAAGAACGACCCGCGGGCCTTGCCGGTAAGCGCACGCCAACCCTGAAAGGCAGCGTGTGCGTCTTTCAGCGCCTGCGCGATGGCGGAGCGTTCAACGGTGCAAATTTCCGCGAATACCTCCGTCGTGGAAGGATTCACGACGCGGATCGTTTTCGGCGTCCGGACGAACTGGCCGTTTAGATAAAGCGGATAGGTTTTCATTTACCGGCCACCTTAGCCCAGTCTTTCAAAAACGTATCGAGTCCGCTGTCCGTGAGCGGGTGGTCGTAAAGCATTTTCATGAAGTCGAAAAACATCGTGCAGCAATCGGCACCCGCGAGTGCCGATTGCAGCACGTGCTCGGGATGGCGCACGGCGGCGGTGAGAATTTGGGTCTTGAAACCGTAGTTGTCGTAAATCGTACGGGTCTGTCGAACGAGATCCATGCCGATGTGGCCGATGGCGTCGAGCCGGCCGACGAAGGGGCTGATGTAAGTCGCGCCGCATTTGGCCGCGAGCAACGCTTGGACGGGCGAGAAGTTCAGCGTCACATTGGTCTTGATGCCGTCGGCGGAAAGTTCCTTCACCGCCTTGAGACCTTCGCGGATGACCGGCACCTTGACGACGACATTCTTGTGCAGCTTGGCGAGCACGCGGCCCTCCTTCACGATGCTTGGCTCGTCGGTGGCGATGGTTTCCAGCGATACCGGACCGTCCACGATGTCGAGGATTTCGCGGTAAACCTCGTCCGGCCTACGTCCGGATTTCATCACGTGCGTCGGGTTGGTAGTCACGCCATCCACGATTCCCCAGGAATAAGCCTCTCGGATCTGCGCCACGTCGGCGGTATCAATAAACAATTTCATGATTGAATTTTTGGTTTGGGGAAATTGACAAAATTTTTCGGCGCGCGGCCTTCGAGCACGGCGGTCAGGTCCTGGCAAACCGCCGCCAGCACGCGATCCTGCGCCTCGCGTGTGAACGCGGCGATGTGCGGGGTCAGAATGACATTGTCCATGCCCGACAGCGGACCGGCCGGTGCCGGTTCCTGCTCACGCACATCCAAGCCGGCCCCGGCGAGTTTCTTTTCCTGCAGCGCCCGGATTAAACCTGCCTCTTCCACGACTTCGCCGCGCGCAAGGTTCAGGAAAAAAGCCGATGGCTTCATCCGACAGAAACGTTCGTAATTAAAAAAGTGCCTGGTCTCTGGCGTCAACGGAACGTGGCAGGAAACAAAATCAGCTTGCGCCAGCAACTCGTTGAGGCTGAGAAGTTCGGCGTGCGTTTCCGCCACGGCGACGGCGTCAGGGCTGATGTAGTTATCGTGCGCAAGGATGTTCATGCCCAGCGCGCGCGCCCGTGTGGCGGTCAAGAATCCGATCCGGCCCAAACCAACCACGCCGAAATTTTTTCCGTAAAGTTCCGTACCGACGAAGCGTTGCCGTTCCCAGCCGCCGCCATGCGCATGCTGGTTCGCCGCCGGAATTTTCCGGGCGAGCCCGATCATCATGCCAACCGCAAGTTCCGCAACGGAAATAGAATTTTGATCCGGTGTGCTGACCACCACGATACCTTTCGCCGTTGCCGCAGGCACATCAATGTTGTCCAAACCGGCTCCGGCCCGACCAATGATTTTTAAATCGACGGCCATGGAGAGCAGTCGGGCATCCACCTGGGTCTGGTTGCGGACAATCAGCGCCTCATATCCCGGCAACACTGACCCGAGTTTGTCAGGAAATTTCCAGAGATCTGACTCGACCGTGACAGAAAAGCTTCGTTTAAGCTCCTCGATCCAGTGTCCGGCAATCTTTTCTGTTATCAGAATCTTTGCAGCCATATTTTACCGTTCACAATGCACGGCATCAAACAGTCATATTTTTAGATTAATAACAACCAATAAAGTCGTCTATATAACCTGCTACAATTGGCTGGCAGGGCAATACTATACCAAGATGACCTCGCTGCAATTTTTTTATTTGTTATTAAAAATAAATAAATAAACTTATAATTTTTCGCAATAAATCTTTTTAATAAAGGAAATTTTAGATTTTTTAACACATTTTCACCAAATTTGCCGACTACTAATTTTATCATTTTATTGACTTTTTTTTACAAGCAGCGAACATTTAATCAAATATTTTTGCGCGGCTAAAAAACCAATTCTAAAAATTGAATCCACAATCTAAAGACAACTATAGAGATAGTGTTTTGGTACGGTCGGGTCGTCAGAAGCATCAGACCACCGCCAATTTGGAAGCTGAAATCCTACTGCGCGTGCGCGCCCGGCAGGACCTTTCCCGGGTCGAATTAGCAGGCCAGCTCAAGCTGGCTCCATCGACCGTAGGCAGCTATGTAGATCGGCTGATTTCCGAGGGATTTCTGGTCGAATGGCAAAAACCAGAGCGTGATCAAGGACGCCCGCCCACGTTGCTGGCCCTTAATTCAGAAGGCGGCTGTTTCATTGGGGTCGATTTCCACGCCCAGAAATTAATGGCGACGATTGTGGATTTTTCCCAAAAACCGATCCGTCAAATCCAGAAAAACATTCTGCCGGCTGATTCCGCCGAAGATGTGGTTTCCAAGATCGCATCAACAATCGCCGAGCTCGGCGAAGGCCGTATGAACGACATTTTGGGGATAGGCCTCGGCGTTCCCGGCACCATTGACCCGCAAAATCAAAAGGTGGGGCGTTATGCCCACATTCGTGGCTGGGAAAATATTCCCCTGCGTAAGCTGATCAGCGAACGTTTTACCGTGGATGTATTCCTTGAGAACAATATTCGTACAATGGCCCTGGCGGAACTCTGGTTTGGCCAAGGACGAGGACTTGAGAACTTTATCTGCCTCGGTATCCGCACAGGCATTGGCGCAGGCATCGTTGCCCGCGGTGAATTGTTATATGGCGAAAACAATCTGGCCGGTGAAATTCGCGGGTGGGTTTGTCCATACGGTTCGTTACGCGGCCGGGTTCTAGCCGGGGTCGTCCCATCATCCTGGGAGTGCAATGGATTGCGGGCATTAGAGGAGATTGCGGCAATCCCGGCCATAATCCAGACGGTACGCGAAGGGGTTAACTCCGGAAGGCCGACCATTTTACACCCCAACAACCCTTCAGTGACGTTTGACGATGTTATCTATGCAGCAGGCAAAGGAGATCCACTGGTATCCGAAGTGCTTGCCGATGTTGCCCGGACACTGGGATGGGTATGCTGTCAGTTCAATGCCATGTTCAATCCGCCCAAAATCATCCTCGCGGGCCCGCTGGTCGATTTAGGGCCAGCGTTTCTTGAATCGCTTCAACTCGTAGTCAACGAGTTTTGCTCGGCCACCGGCCAGACCGTACCGATGGTGGTCGGTTCAGAACTTGGAAATTTCAACGGTGCTCTGGGTGCAGCTGCCTTGGCCTTACACAACTGGAAACCTACACGATGAGACGGCCATACAATTTAACCAGAAGGCGCTTCATTGCCACTGCGGGCGCAGCTTTGGCAGCCCCCATGTTCATACCCGGCAGATGCCTCGGACTGGACAGTGTTACCGCTCCCTCCAACCAGATCACGCTCGGCATCATCGGCTGCGGCAATATGGGCACACAAAACACCAATGCTTTCCTGAACGAAACGGATTGCCGGATTGTCGCCACCAGTGATGTGGATGCAAACCGGCTCACGACGCTCACCTCCACCATTAATACGCACTACAGCAACCAGGATTGCAAAACTTACCACGATTTTCGCGAAATTCTGGCGCGCACGGACATTGACGCAGTAATGATTGCCCTGCCCGACCATTGGCACGGCTTCGCCGCCACGGAAGCGGCGCGGCATAAAAAAGATATTTATGGCGAGAAACCCCTCGCCCACACCGTGGCCGAACAACAGGCCATCGTCCGTTCGGTAAGGGAAAACCATCGCATCTGGCAAACCGGCTCCTGGCAACGCTCCGTTAGAAGTTTTCACAAGTCTGCCGAGATCGTCCGCAACGGTCTTATCGGCACGATCAAACGCGTAGAGGTTGGCCTGCCAAAAGATTACAATGGTGCCGAAGTATCGCAGAAAGATCACATGCTGCCGGAACCGGTGCCGTCTTGGCTCGATTACGACCTGTGGGTCGGCCCGAGCAAAATGATTCCGTACATTCCCGCGCGCCTGCACCGACACTGGCGCTGGAATTACAATTTTGGAGGCGGTCAGTTGATGGATTGGATCGGGCATCATTGCGACATCGCGCACTGGGGGTGTGACTTTGACAACTCCGGTCCCTACCAAGTGGAAGGCCACGGCGAATTCCCTCCTTCCGGCGGTGTTTGGGACGCTGCCAAAATCTATCGCATCGAACTCAAATATCCGCGCGGCATTGAGATGACCATCGCCGGCGGTTACGATGACATCCAGTCGGGAATCAAATGGATTGGCACCGATGGATGGGTACACGTGGACCGTGAAAATTTTTCAGCTTCCAATCCCGAGTGGAAGCGCTGGAAAGACCTGCCCGACGAATTACGCAAGGTGAAACTTTATGACTCGCGCAATCACTACCGGAATTTTCTGGACTGTGTGAAGTCGCGCCAACCTACCATCACACCTGCGGAAATCGCACATCACTCGGCGATTCCCGGGCATCTTGGGCTGATCTCCATGTCGACCGGCCGTAAAATACAGTGGGACGTGACCTCCGAAACTATATTGGGGGACGCAGATGCTTCAAAGCTACTTTCGCGCGATTTCCGGGCGCCCTGGAAGCTTGTCGGGCGAGCATCATGAAACCTGTACGATATGGTTTGATCGGCTACGGCGCATGGGGCCGGCATCATGCGCGGGCCATTGCTGAATCTGGCGAATCTGAATTGATCGCCATTGCCACCCGTTCGCCGGAAAATCAAACTGAGGCACGCTCGCGACATCCTGCGGCATATATCACCGCCGACTATCGGGAATTGCTCGCCCGGGCGGACATTGATGTCATCGACGTGGTGCTGCCAACTGATTTGCATTTTGAAACCGGTTCCGCGGTATTGCGCGCCGGCAAGCATTTGTTACTGGAAAAACCGATGGCCGCAAATATCGCACACTGTGACGAGCTGATCCAGCTAGCGAAGGAGAATCACTGTTGCCTTGCTATCGGACACGAGTTCCGACTATCCGCGCTCTGGGGCAAGGTCAAGGAGATGATCGATGCGGGTGCCATTGGTGAACCGCAATACGCACTCATCGAACTCTGGCGCAATCCCTACCGGCAAGGTGCAAATGGCTGGCGGTATGATGTCCTGCGTGTCGGCAGTTGGATCCTGGAGGAACCGATCCATTTTTTCGACCTGGCGCGCTGGTATTTTAGTCGGCTTGGAAACCCCAAGAGCGTCTTTGCTCAGGCCAATAGCCGCCGCTCCGAACATCCCGAGTTAAAGGATAACTTCAGCGCCATACTCAATTTTTCGCATGGTGCCTATGCTGTTGTTTCCCAGACTTTGAGTGCTTTTGAGCATCACCAAACCGTTAAAATCACGGGCACTCGTGGTGCGCTCTGGGCCACTTGGAGCGGCGCGTTTGACCGTACCTTCACTCCGACTTGTTCACTGAAATATTTTGATGGTGAAACCTTGCAATTAGTCCCGATCACCCGACCGACCGGTGAGGTTTATGAACTCGTTGAACAGATTCAAGCCGTCTCCCGTTCCGTGAGACAAGGAGTTGCCCTCCCCGCCACCGGCGAGGATGGCAGATGGTCGGTAGAAATGTGCCTGCTGGCTCAAAAATCCGTCGAAACCGGCACACCAATAAAATGGCCGGACAAGTCGCCTCACTGAAAGTTCAATCCTTCGTTTAATGAAAAACCACGTCACACATTTGGAATGTGCCAACTGCGGAAAAACCTATAACGCCGGGGAGGTTCACGGCTTATGCACACAATGCCAGCGTCCATTGTGGGTGAAATACGACCTGGCGGCGGTGGCTAAAAGCTTTTCCAAGCAGGACCTGGCCCGCCGTCCGGCCACCATGTGGCGCTATCTGGAAATGTTGCCCATGGAAGATTCCGCCAAGATCGTATCGCTTTCGGAAACAGTCACGCCGCTCTTGGAAGCAAAGCGTATCGGTGCAACCTTGGGGGTGGACAACCTTCTGGTGAAGGACGAAAGCCGCCTGCCCACCGGCAGCTTTAAAGCCCGCGGGATGGCCATGGCCGTCAGCAAGGCCAATGAGTTCGGTATTCGCCGGCTGGCAGCGCCCACCGCCGGGAATGCCGGCGGCGCCATGGCGGCGTATGCAGCCCGGGCCGGCATGGAAGCCTGCGTTTTCATGCCCCAGGATACACCGGTGATCAACGCCAAGGAGTGCTGGCTCGCCGGCGCAAAAACTTTTTATGTCAATGGCCTCATCAATGATTGCGGCCGGATTGTAGGCGAGGGCAAATCCAAGAAAGGATGGTTTGACCTCTCTACGCTAAAAGAACCGTATCGCATCGAGGGGAAAAAAACCATGGGCTTGGAACTGGCCGAGCAGTTGGACTGGGCTCTGCCCGATGTCATTCTCTATCCGACCGGCGGCGGCACAGGCTTGATCGGAATGTGGAAAGCCTTCGCAGAATTGAAAGAAATGGGCTGGCTGAACCATTCGCAACTGCCACGCATGATTTCCTGCCAAAGCGACGGGTGCGCGCCCATTGCCGCGGCGTTTGCGAAAGGCGAAAGATTTGCGGCGAAATTTGAAAACGCCGCGACCATTGCCAGCGGCGTGCGCGTGCCGGTGGCCGTCGGAGATTTCATGATTCTGGACGCGGTACGCGCCAGCGGCGGCACTGCCATTGCCGTGCCCGAATCCAGTGTGGCACCTTGGATGAAAAAAGCCATCACCTTAGAAGGCATCGCCATTTGCCCCGAAACTGCCGTCTGCTTCAGTGCGCTCGAAATCCTGCTCGCCCGGGGCGAAATCCGCCCGCAGGAACGAATCGTGGTGTTTAATACCGGAGCGGCCCAGAAATATCCGGAGGCCGTCCACGAACAATTGCCTTTGCTGGATATTTCCCAGCCGATTGATTGGAACCGCCTGTGATTTGAGCATATCTTTAAGAACCAGTAGAAGCAAAGCTAGTCCTCCTACAGGCTAAAAAAAGGCTCTCCGAAAAGAGCCTTGTAATTGTTAATTCCAAATCACCATCTTGTCCTGAGCGATTGAAAATGCCCTGGCTTTGGTTTGAGACACGCCACCAAACCATGAGCTTGCAAGACGCTGATTCTCATTTTGGTGTGATTTACGATGGTCAACCCGTTCAGTTACGCCATTAAATGCAGCCCAGAGTGAACCAGCAACACCAGCCATTCGATTCCCTCTGCCCTGATCGAAGAAATATTCCGACCAGCTCCGATCCCGCTTCACCAACTCCATTTTCTCCGGTTCCTTCACTTCAGGATATACGGTAGTCAGGTATTCACTGAGCCGGTTTGAGTTCATTTTGATTCGGGACATGGCCTGAAACGTCTACTTCATGTCATCAAACCGACAGTCAATAGTACAGCCCGGTAGTGGCGCTAAAAATACGTTGAATCTTGTGTGGTTAATCCGAATTTGGCCAATGTTTGTTACCACGATTACCCTATGATTTTCGGACCGGTGTCGGGTTCAACTGAAAATTGGGTGAGGTGGTGGACACTTTTTCTGACTCTATCCAACTGAAAATCGAAAAAGTGTCCTCAAACCCTGGTGGGCGCCTCTCACTGCGGGCTTAAAATCGATAATTTGCCCCACCACACCGAGCGTGCCTCGTGCCTCCATTGTATGGCTCGCTCCCGCCGTCAAGGTTGTGCGCCCCGCACCCGTCGCCTCCACCTTGACCGCGTTCGCTACGCCATCGGATGGCACTTAGGAATCACGCTCGGAGTCTGCATGTCTGGTTTTGAGAAATGAATGACGCAAGGCTGCACCAGCAATTGCGGAAGTGGAAACGTGAGCCGAAAATTTATGGTGCTGGCATCGTCGGCATGATGCCAAATTTATGCCAGAAGTTTTTTTACGTCGGCAATGAACACGGGCAAGTAGGATTCGCCCAAGTGTTGCCGATCATCGGAAAGCGTGCGGTCAAAGCCGGCGCGTTCGAGAGCAGGTCGCACTTTTGTCATGAGCTGACGAACTTCAGACGCTTGCAGCAATGGTTCCAAATCGTTCAACTTCGGATCATTCAGCCGCAGCCCGATTTGCTCCAGCGCACTGAAAAATGGCGGCCATGTGACCCATCGTGGGGCGGGCTGGTCGGCGCGATTGAGCAGCCGCAGCCATTCCGCTGGTTTGAGCCAGTAGCGTTTTTCCCGGTTGGCCGAGCGCACTTGAATCACACCTGACCGGCTCATGTCCACCAGCGTGCCTTGCACCGCCCGCTCAAAATAATACCCCTCACGCGCAATCTGCGCGGGATGAGCCGCCTCATGCGTCAGCAGATAAAACACAATTTCACACCGGACACTGATGCCAAACAAGGCGCGGAGTTGCAGAATCAGGCTGGCCGTTTCCGCCGGCCGGAATTCTTGTGAATAACCGCGCAATCGCAGCGGCCCGCGCTGCCATCCGTAACGCGCAAAGATCGCTTCAGGTTCGCCGACCACGGGAATCGGTTGGCCGTCTTCACTGAAAAACAACGGCTCGTTGGCGGCGGGGAGTGGATGCAATGCGGCAAGCTGTTTCCATTTCGGCGTCTCCGTTCCTTTCGCCAACACCCCGGCTACCGCCGCCAGAACTTGTTCGCCGGCGAATTTCTCCACACGCAGAATGCGCTTGAGCCGCATGACATTGATGAGCCAGCCGTTGGCTTGCAGCCAGTCGAGCATTTCATCAAAGAGGCGTGGATCGTAACGGCCCACCGTGCAGGTCAGCAATAAAAGCGCCTCCAGGTCAACGACCCAATCATCGTTTGCGCGCACCTGACCGGCCACGCCCAAGGCAGACCACTGCCGCCAAAGAAAATCCAGCAGCAAAGTCAAATACTCGCCCTTAAATTTTTTTAGCGATGGATTCATGGCCAAGTTGCGTGAGCAATTCTTGCAAGATCATCCTGAAGCCTTCCGAGACATCGTGGGTCATCGCCCAGCGGGCGGCGGCTTCAAGTTCGGCGGAATTCGGATGGAGCGCCTTGAGATCGTTGAGATGCGTGCCGTCCCGTTGATCGACTGCGGCGTAGAGCTTGAAATGAATTTGGTCGAGACGCCCAATGAAATGGACAGTCAATCGTGATCCATATTCCTTTGCTGTCAGTCTGCCGCTGAAGCCCGCCGGCAAACCCATCTGAAAAAGCCCTCCTTCACCACGGCTCGGCCCGTTGTTGAGCCAGTTATCAAACAAACCCAAATCACGCGCAACCTGGGCGGCCGCCGTGAGCAAAAATTCAGGCAGCGGGTCTGGGCTGGCCAATTCATTCGTGGCATTGAGTAGTGCCACGACATCCACGTCTCTGGTGGTGCGTTGGCGCAAGCCCATTGCAATCAAGGCCGAGCCACCGCAGACCACCAAACGGACTGGCTCGGTTTGAGCCAAGTCAAGGCGTCCGGCCAACAGCTTGAAAGCCTGATCAATGTTATTTTGAGTGATTACCGATTGCATAATGCTATTTATTATACTCTATACGCGCACAATAAATAGCATTAATCAGGCCGAATGCAACATCTTTTTACCGTGGGCAGGTCTCTATTTTCACAAAAGCCAAAAAACGATAATAGCGCACTTTGCTATTTTCGCGGTTTAAACCGCGTTAAGCTGCAAATTGAACTGCGTCCCGCCATTGCGCCACGTCCTCGACCTTCTCGCGCTGGTAAATTTGATGAATCAATTCCGAGGCGTGATTGACCAAACGCATGACCGCCTCACGCGGCACGCCAGCGCGGCGCAGCCGGTTGACATAGGTGACGCGCAGGCAATGGAATGTCAGATGCGTTTTCTTGATCTTGATAAAAAATTGCTGCCACCGCCGTGACGGTTGAAACGGAAATTCGACGGTGAATTTCTGTTTCGATTTGCGGATGCGTTCCAACAGCGGACGCAAAGCCGTCGGCATCGGCACGGAGAAGGCCCGATCTTCGCCGCCTTTAGGCGAGGGGAACGTGATTTTATTTTCCACAAAATCAATGCAGTTGACCGGAAGCGACCGTTGTGAATGGGTGAGGATTCGTATGCAGGGGACAATCAGCTTGCGGCGACGCAAGAACTGTGTGAAATCGCCAAGGCAGAACAAAAGGGCAGCCTGCATGAAGCAGGCGGTCCACTTGTCGCGCGTAAGCGGTTTAGCGCGATGATGCCGGCAGTCTGGCCTGACCAGACTCCGGCGGAGAGTCCGTTCAAGGACTCTTCAACCGTCGCGGCGTCTCCGTTCAGGTGACGGCTTGCGACGACAGAAACCGGACGCGGCGTCCGGACGTTGAGTAAAAAAATTGCGGCGGAGCGGAGCGGGGCAATAAAAAGCCCCCGCAGCGAAGCCTCCCCTTAGACTCAACGTCTGACGACGTGGTCATCTTGGCGGTTGCGATTTTATGAATTAGGACGATAGGGGTCTAAAACGTCCGGGGCCTGGAGGCCACCCCGGACAGGACGGTCAGCAATCTTCGGCCAGCACCACGGTGGTTGCGGAACGGTCGGCTTAGCGGATCGGTGTTGTATGTGGATGTCAATTATCCTGGCCCCATGCCGCCTTACAACTCCCTCGCCACCGCCGCCTACGACATCCAGACTGCCGTGGACGCCGCGAACAACGGCGACTTGATCCTCGTCAACGACGGCTACTACTCGACTCGCACACACGCCACCAAGCAATCGCTCACTGGAATTGGCACAACTCTTTACGACACCAACCGCATTGCCATCACCAAACCGGTCACCGTGCAAAGTATTGACGGCCCGGCGGCCGCTTGCATTGATGGCGGCGGCCAATATCGCTGCGCCTTCGTCACTAACGGCGCGGTCTTGAGAGGTTTTACCTTGCACAACGGCCTTGTCGGCTGGTTGACGACCACCGTTTTTCTCGGCCACAGCACCACCAAGACGAACACGGGTTACCACGACCGCAGCCAGACAACGTTTTGCATCATCACCGAATCCGGCCGGCCAGCACCAGCATTAACGCACCCAGCAACCACCGCTGAGTTTGTTACGTTCGCATTTTCATTGGTCGCCATTCCGTGTAGAGTCTTGAACTCGACTTTGCTCCCGATGCGACCGCCTTTGAAGCCGAAAATACCACATCGCTTTTCCCACCCCACTCGAGCGCATCCGCCGCGTATATCACCCCGGTTTTATCCCACCCATAGGCTGAAACTTCTCAGCCTCTTCCCACGCGGCTTCTTTCCCGAGCGCAAACTCAAAACCACTGCGTTCGGCAAAGGACATCAAATGCAAATATGGCGAACCAAACTGCGCGGCTCCGAGTTCAAGGTGACGCGCTTCAACGACACACTGCCCTCCGGCACTGCGTTGGACAACCCCAAACGGCTCGTGGCTTACCTCCGACCCCGGCTGGCCGAGAGCCTCATCTACCGACCGGACGTGGAGAACTTCATCGTCGTCCACCTCAGCACCCGGCGCAATGCCATCGGCTTTGAGATCATCAGCACCGGCACGCTGGACACCCTGCTGGTCCATGCCCGTGAGGTGTTCAAAGCTGCCATCTGACCAACGCCTCCGCCATCGCCCTGGCCCACAATCATCCCAGCCATGATCCGTCCCCATCCGACGCCAATGTAAAGGTGGCCCGCGATCTGATCCGGGCCGGTCAGTGCCTGAGGTGGTCGCTGATGCTGGAGTGAAAGCGGCGACTTTTTTCGATTAGAGGTGCGATGAACTAGTATCGATCTCCTTCAATCGTCGCGAGTTTGCCTCACGACCTTTTGCAGCCGCCAGCGCTCAGTCTTGTCTATTTGGACAATTTGCGAATCATGAATGACAATTTCAACTGAGCCGTAGTCCAGCGGCGCAACATGCTGTCGGACGATCTTCAACCAGTCCGGTTCTGGGGAGGAAATTTTTCCTGTGTTCATTGTTTTTGGATTAAATGAGGGTTCACTACTCCGGGCGATAGACGCTGTGGCATGACTTGCAATCTACTGCCAGATTGTATTGGGCCAGCGCACCGGGCTTGCCGGTCTTGAGAGCGGTGACAGCCTCCAGCACCGCCGCGGTTTTCTTTTTCCAACCCGCCGGATCGCCTTGCGGGGCATCATTCAACGGGAGCGAAGTCACATAATCTTCCAACTTCGCGAAATCAGTCTTGCTGCCGTTGCCCTTGCCGATCTTCTTTGCGAGCGCGTCATCGCCTTTAAACACGGCCTTCATGATTTCCTGCACGGTGTATTTGGGAGTCGTGCCATCGGCCCGCGAAAGTTCCGTGTCCGCGAGCAAGACTAGAACGGCAACCATGGCCGGAATCTGAAATGTAAGTTTCATAAAGTAGGTTTATGCCTTTGAAGAATAATTTGATGACTTGGACTCTTAAGCCTTGTTCGTGTTAAGGCTTCGATAGACAGCCTCCAACCAGCGACCACCATTGCGCCACTGTTTGTATTTGTCCAAAAATTCCGTGTTTGCCTTGGCCTGATCCAAAGTTTTGCCGGCCGCGATGTCCTGTTGCACGGCGTCAATGCTTTCCTGCACGAAGTCGCGGAACTTTTTCAAATCCTCCACCGAGCCAACCGCGCCGTGGCCGGGAATAATTTTCGTATCCGCTGGCACCCACGCGAGGACGACGTCCAAGTTCTTGAGATAACCTTTCACATCGCCGCCGTTGGCGACATCTACATACGGAAATCGCCCATTCACAAACTGGTCGCCGAGATGCAAAACTTTTGAACCGGTGAAATAAACCGCCGCATCGCCGTCCGTGTGCCCCGGACCGAAGGCGATGATTTTGATTTCTTCGCCGTTGAAATAAAGCGACGTGTCATGCGTGAACGTGATGACCGGCAACGCCGACGGTGCCACGTTCGTCTGCGCCGCGAGCCGCGAACGCAAATTTGCCGAGGCAATGATCTTCGCCTTTTTACCGAAGTAAGCATTGCCGCCGATGTGGTCGCCATGAATGTGCGTGTTGATTACATATTGCAGCGGCTGGTCGCTCAACTTGCCGAGTGCCGCCTCAATCTTTTCCGCCAGCGGCAAAAATTCGTCATCTATAATCAACACTCCATCCGGCCCCGCCGACACGCCGATGTTGCCGCCAGAGCCTTCAAGCAAATGAACATTACCCGCGATAGGCGTTTCCTTGATTTCAACTTTGGAAAAATCCTGGCGCGGCTGTGCGCTGGCCGTCATGGCACCCGCCAGCAACATTGCCGCCAATAAATTTAGACTGCCTCGCGTTTTCATCGTTTTAGTTTTGGAAAAATTCATTTGTGTGTTTTGGTTAAACGGCATCAAGCGAAGCGCTGCGGCCGTTCGCACGGACGCAGCGCCAGCATGATTTGCCCCACTAACTATTTTGCATCCGTCACCCGTTTTGCCTCCCAGTTGCGCGATTGCGGCTGCCCATCCCGATTCACGGATTCCACCTTGCCCGTGATTTTATCCGCCGTAACCGCGCCAGAGTATTTGTTCGTGCTGGAATTGCCGTTGTAAGAACGCACCAGATCGAACGAGATGTTGTCGCCGTCAATTTTGCCATCGGCAATCGGTGTTTCCACCGGCGAACCGTCGCGGCCCGGAACAGAAAGTTTGCCCGTGAGCGTGGTCGCGTCGGCCTTCAATGTGAGCGTGCTCACGCGCTCTGGACCGCCGTTGCGTCCCGGCGTGCTCCAAGTCCAAGTCCCCGTGGGGTCCGCTGCTTGGACTGACGCCGTCAGCAGCAAGATGGCCGCCGCGCAGCCCAGCATTATCGTGTGATGTTTGATTTTCATTTATAGTTTACGTGTTTGTTGTTGTTCGAATTTTTATGGTTCGAAATTTTGTGGTGCGTGTTTATTATGATTTTAGTTTGGCGACCGCATCCTTGAGTTCCGCCAGATGCACGGCCGCATCGCGATTGTCCGTTACATGAACAATCTTTCCATCGCGACCGATCAGAAAACTGACACGACGCGAGCGCGGCTTGTCTGGCACACCCGCCCCAAAGGTTTCGGTTAGTTTTCCATCCGTGTCCACCAACAGCGGGAAGCCCAGATTGTTCTTATCCCAAAAACCTTTATGGCTTTCCGCGTCATCGCGACTCACACCCACGATGGCGACACCCGCCTGTTTCAGTTCGTCCAAGCGGTCACGGAAACCTACTGCTTCCTTCGTGCAACCCACGCCGTTATCCCGCGGATAGAAATAGACAATGACCGCCTCCTTGCCGATGTGATCGGCCGACTTCCAGACATTTCCATCTTGATCCTTGGCCTCGAACGCCGGAGCCGCGTCGCCAGCCTTGGGCGTTTCCGCGCCCACCGCCGAAACAGCCAACGCGAAAACCACCGAAATGATGTTTAACAATGACTTCATGTTCGTTGGATGTAATTATTTCTCCGTCGGCAAACCAGCCTTGGCCCACGCGGCATAACCGCCATCAATCGCGACGGCGTGTTCAAAGCCGTTGGCCTCGAAATACTCCAGCGCGCGGACCGTGCGATAATGACCGACCGCACTGTGGACCAGATACCACTTGGTTTTGTCCGTAATGGTCGCGAGCACGTCCTTATACTTGTCGTCGTCCGTCAAGTTATAGTTCTTGGCATTTGGCAAGTGACCGGCGGCATACTCGCGCGGCGAACGGGCGTCAATGATGATGGCGTCCGGGTGGTCGGCCAAAAACTTCTGCGCATCTTGAGGCGAAACTTCCTTGTAATGCGTCTCATTGACGATCTTATGACCATTCTCGTCATAACCCGGCTTGGGCGCAGCCACTACAATCGCGGTGGCCTCAGTCTGATCACCGGCATTCTTGGCCACCCAGTCGCGCGACTGCGCTTCACCGTTGCGCACCGATTCAATCTTGCCCGTGATCGTGCCGTTGGCGACCGTGCCGCTATAGGCGGTCTTGTTAGTGTTGCCGTTGAAAACGCGGACCACATCAAAGGTGATCGTGTTGCCATCCAATTTACCATCGGCGATGTCTATGTCCACGGGTTTGCCATCACGACCGGGCGTGGAAATCTTCCCGGTGAGCGTTGAGCCATCCGTCTTCAGTGATAAAACGGACTCGCGCGGCGAACCGCCATTGCGTCCCGGCGTGGACCAAACCCAGTTGCCATCCGCATCCGCCGCCCGCCCCGCACTGCCAATCAGCAAAGTTGCCGCCGCCAGAAAGCTTAATACAGTTTGTTTTATCATATTTACAATTTTAGATAACTAACAGTTGTTTCAGGTTTGTTTAAGTCGTTGCTTGATGTTTAAAATCAGGCAAGAATTTCTTTGTGAACTTCGCCATAGACATCCGTCAGGCGATAATCGCGGCCGCCGTAGCGATAAGTTAATTTTTCATGGTCCAGGCCGAAGATATGCAGCATGGTCGCATGTAAATCATGATAGTCCATGCGGCCGTCCACTGAGTTGATGCCATATTCGTCCGTCGCACCGTAGGAGAAGCCAGGCTTCACGCCGCCGCCCGCCATCCACATCGTCCAGCCTTTGGTGCTATGATCGCGACCATCTGGTTTCGGACTGTCCGGGGTGCGACCAAACTCACCGCCCCAAAGCACCAAGGTGTCTTCCAGCAGACCGCGTTGCTTCAAATCCGTGAGGAGCGCAGAGATCGGTTGATCCACCGCGCGCGTGCTCTTCTTCAGTCCGGTATAGAGTTGGCCATGATGGTCCCAATCATCGTAGCACACTTCAATGAAGCGAACGCCCGCCTCTGCAAAACGTCGCGCCAGCAGGCACTGGCGGCCAAAGTCATCTGTCTCGTCCTTGTTGATGCCATAGAGGTCAAGTGTAGCCTGTGACTCCTTGGAAATATCCGTCACCTCGGGAACTTCCGCCTGCATCTTGAACGCAAGTTCATACGATTGAATCACACCTTCGACTTGATGATCCAAAGTGCCTTTCTTGAGCAAGTCGTGGTTCAAGTCCTGCACAAAGTCCAGTTCCTCACGTTGCGCTTTGGCCGTGATGTTGGCGTTCTTGATGTTGTTGACACTGCAATTCTTAATGTCTGTTTTCGACTCGCCAATACGCGTCGCGGAAAACACAGAGGGCAAAAATCCAGATTCATAGGATTGCCCACCGCCGATAGACAACGCCGGCTTAATGGTGACAAAGCCTGGTAGATTTTGATTCTCCGTGCCCAAACCATAGAGCAACCATGAACCCATTGAGGGCCGCACAAACACCGGGCTGCCCGTGTGCAATGCCGGCCATGCCTGCGGATGCAATGCCGGTGCGTTCGTCCACATGCCATGCAGAAAGCAGAGTTCGTCCGCGTGACCCGCCACATTTGGAAATAATTCCGAAATCCATTTGCCACTCTGGCCATACTGCTTGAATTTGAAGGGCGAGCCAAGATACTGGCGATCTTCGTTGTCCTTGGACTGCTTGCCATCGTCGGCCTGAAGCTTGGCCTTGTAGTCAAAAGTATCCACATGCGACGGCGCACCTTCCATGCCCAGGAAAATGATGCGCTTGGCGCGCGGCGCAAAATGCGGTTTTTTCGGCAACAGCAGATTTATTTCCCCGCCACCCGCCGGAGCCGTGTCCGAGCCGCCGAGAACCTTGGCCCCGCGATCCAGCAATGCCGCCTGGGCGGCGATGCCGGCAAAGGCCATGTAGCCAAAGCCCGTCGTAAATGTTTTGAGCATCTGCCGCCGGGTATAGACTCCCGGTATGACCCCGTCGCAACGTTGAGGATGATGATTGTCGTTTTTCATAATTATATTATTTGACTACTTATTGGAGATAACGGAATTCTGCACTGCCGAACAGAGCTTGCGTGAACAAGGCCAGCGCACCTTCCTCCGGCGAGGTCGGCTTCTCCGGCAATGCCTGATGAAACACCTTCGGTTGCGCAATCCCAGGGGCAAGTTTGCCCACCACGACGTCACTGGCCGAACCGGGTCCATTGAATGTGCGCGGAAAACGGAACCCATTACGACCACCGCCGCCACCGCCACCACCACCGTAATTAACCCCATTGTCCGGAGGAGTAGTGGCGGCAGCTGTTACGGACACTGGTGTAAGAGCCGGAGTTGTTGCACTGACCGGCGCCATCATGGGCAGGGCAACCGGTTCGCCAGCAGCCGGTGAACTGACCACCGTCGGCGTAGTCGGGGGTTGTGCGCTGGGTGCTAAAGAAGCTTCTGGCTTGGCGGTCGAAGTTACTGCCTTTATGCCCGGCTCCGGCTCCGGGGTCGAAGTGCGCGGCACAATTTGCTCCGGTGCTTGTGAGGCTAATAGACCGGTCTCTGACTTGATAAACTTACTGGCGCGCTTCACTTCCGCCGGTGTGGGTTGACGCTGGAATACGGCAAGATAGGCGCGTCGAATGCGTTCCTTCTCCGACAGCTTTTTGTTTTGCAATAGTTCGCGGGCAAGGTGCAAGGCTTCATCTTGAACCAGCGCGTTATTCATCATGAACAATGCCTGGCTGGGGGAAGTCGTATCTTCGCGCTTAGCACCAACCAAGTTCGGATTTGGCAAATTGAAGAGCGACAGGGATTCCGGCACCATGTCCCGTGGCACCGGCAGATAGACGCTTCGCTTGTAATAGTGCTGGGGCAAATCAGTTTCCCAAATGTTCACACCATAGTAGCCATCGCCGAACTCGCCGGTCACGCCGAAGTGCGGCGGCTCCAGATCTAATCTTCCGCTTGCGGCAAGAATCGAGTCGCGCAATTGTTCCGCCAATAGCCGGCGCGGTGCGGCCCGCCAGTTCAAGGTGTCTGCCGGATCAACTTCCTCGGCTTTTGCGTAAGTATCACTGCTTAACTGATACGCGTGTGTTAACACCAGCGAACGCACCAGTTGTTTGACCGACCAGTTCTGCTCCGTGACAAACTTCACCGCGAGATAGTCGAGCAACTCTTGATTCACCGGCCGCGCGCCGAGGTGGCCCAAGTTATCCGGGGTTGCGACGATGCCATCGCCAAAGAGATGCTGCCATGCGCGATTGACCACCACGCGCGCCGTGAGCGGATTCTCCGGGTTGGTAATCCACTCAGCCAATTGTAAGCGTCCGCTGGCATTAGTAGGAATAGCAGGTGCTTCAGACAGGGCGACAATGCGCAGGAAACCACGCGGCACGACGGCATCCGTCGGCTTGGTCAAGTCGCCGCGATAATAAACCGGCACGTCCTGCGGTTCGTCATAGTCGCGAACACCCATGGCATAAGTCTTGTGCGCGGGCACGCGTTCAATTTGATTCGTGGTAAAGTTGCGCGCGAAACCGGCACGGCGGGCAAAACCATTTGTGCCCCCACCGCCAAAACCACCACCGGCAAAGCCGCCACCACCGCGCCGACCACGGGCCGCGTTATTAGTGCCGATCGTAAAGTTTCGATTTGTATTCACGAACATATTTGGCGTGGGTTCGCCTGTGGACAAGACGGCAAGTTCCGGCGCACCGCTCAACGAAAGCAGCGATGTCGGCCGGCGATTACCGCGACCACCCACCGTGCCATAAAGAGTTTCCGTGCTGGAAAAAATACCCGCCAGCGCGTGATAGTCTTTCTGTGGAATCGGGTCGAACTTATGGTCGTGGCATTGCGCGCAACCGACCGTCAGCCCCAGAAATCCACGCGCCGTGACATCTATTTGATCATTCACCACCTGCCATTTCGAATACTTGATGCGTGACTCATTCAAACCTTTTGGCCCAATCGCCAAAAAACCGGTGGCTGTAAGATTCTCATCGCGCTCCTTCTGATCAGCATAAGGCAGTTGATCACCGGCCAGTTGTTCCGTGACGAAACGATTGTAAGGTTTGTCCTTATTCAACGCATCAATGACATAGTCGCGGTAACGCCACGCATAGGGGTAGTTAAGATTGCGGTCCAATCCCGTGGATTCGCCATAGCGCGCCACATCCAGCCAGTAGCGACCCCACTGTTCACCGAAACGCGGCGAGGCCAGCAGTTGATCAACGACATTTTCCAGGGCCTTCGGCGAAGTATCCTTCGCAAACGCTTCAACCTGTTCCGGAGTCGGCGGTAAGCCGATAAGATCGTAATAGACCCGGCGAATGAGCGTGCGTTTATCCGCATCCTCCACCGGCTTGAGACCTTTTTCTTCCAGCTTGGCCAGGACAAAATGATCCACTTCCGTCTTCGGCCATTTGGCATCAGTTACGGCAGGTGGAGCCACCGCTTTTGGCTTTTGAAATGCCCAATAGGAGCGTTCCTTGTCCCAGTCATAAACTTTCTCCGGTTTGGCGGCCTGGGCGCTGATTATCTTGGCAGAATCGCGCGGGTCAGCGGCCCCGTCCTTCACCCACTTCTCAAAGTTGGCAATAACCTCGTCCGGCAAAATTCCGCCACGCGAATCGGGGGGCATCCGCAACTGGCCTACCTGCCGAATGGCGTTGATTAAAATACTCTCCTCCGGTTTGCCCGGCACCACGGCCGGTCCGCGATCACCCCCTGCACGAATGCCATCACGCGTATCCAAAGTAAGTTCGCCCTTGTTCTTGCCCTTCTCTTCGGAATGGCATTCATAGCAATGCTCCACCAGCACCGGTCGGATATTTTGCTCAAAAAACTCAAGCTGTTCCGGTGTGATAGACTTATGAACAACTTGCGCATTGGCCATCAATGCCGGGGTGAGGGTCAGCGCCAGCAGGCGTCCAATCAATTTTGTCTTAAACGTTATTTTCATAGGCTTCTGTGATCAAAGTATGGGCAAATTTGTTATGGATGATGCAGGCGGAAAAACTTATTACCAGCGCTGCTAACAGGCTGGGTAACAAAGTTCGTTCCATTGATAGTGGTCGGCGCTGCCGGGTTGGAAATCCAAATTCCGGATGCCAGATTTGTCGTGTATTCCAAGTAATAACCACTGGCAGCCACCGGCCAGCTCAAGTTAAACGAGTTCCCGATAACTGGCGTGAAACTGACACTAGGACGAGAGCCACCCGAAGCATTGCTGATAATCGTAAAGCCGGCGTCCGCGTAATTGGTCTGGCTATAAGAATAAAGCTGGGCGATTCGGGCGTCCGACAAAGTGCCCTGGTTGATATAGGCGAACTCATCAATCACCCCGTTCAAAGGCTCGTCTATGAGCGTCGTGGCCGTGACCAACTCCGGGTTAATCGTCTTTGCCGACCCGTTGTAGGCGGTGACGTAGCCTTGGCTGAAACCAGGAGGCGTGTTTGGAGCCTGATAGATGGCACCAATACCCGTCACGGTTCCAATCCGCACCCCATTGACATAGAGACGGAGTTGTCCGCTTACGAAACCCGCATTGCCGTCCAACTCGGTGACAACATTATACACCGTGTTGGTTTGAATGTTATAGGTGATCCGCGTGGCGGTGGCCGCCGTGTTGCCGCCCCACGGCGAACCGGCACCAGAACTGCCGGTCTGCTGCGCCTCGAATACGAGCTGCGCTTGAGTAGGATTATTTACGTTCGTTTGGGTCGGGAACAGATAAATCGAATACTGATAGTCCGAGAATATCGTCGGCACTTGATAGTTGGTGATGCTGCTGTTCTTGATGATTTGCGGCAGGGCATTGGCCTTGAACGAGAACACCGTTGTAATTTGATACCACGGCCCCAGAGTGGAATTGATATCCGAACCGTTAGGCAGTTCAATGCGGTTGGTTCCGCCCAATCCATTGAAACTGATCGCGGTATCATTCGGCACATTGGGCACCAGACCAGGAACGCCGAGCACCGGAACTCCGCCGGTGTCAGGATCACCTTTGATCGTTCCAACAATGTTCAAAGGCGAGGTATCATATTTTGATGCGAGCGACGGAAATGCTGTTCCCGTAGTCTGGTCAAATGTCCAGTAGCGGGCCAATCCGGGCGTAGCCAGCAATTCATCGCGATAGCTGATCGTCGAGACAAATTGCGCCGTGACCGTGAGAGTGTTGGGCACATGCGAACGGTCCTTGAGATTGCTGATGGTGATCTGATTTGTCTGGCCGTGCGTCTGCGGCGTGGTTGCCAAGGTTACTTGCAGACCATTAGTTGAGATGACGGCATCTAGAATTGCTAGCCCCGTGGTTCCAGCCGTGGGTATGCTATAATTCGCAAGACTTGCCGCGCCAACCGGGTCAACCGGCTTGTTGAACGTTAAAACAATCTCGTTTAGCGTTCCGGCGAAGCCGTGCAATCCTACCAATTGTGGTGGCGTCACATCCGGCAGCACGGTCAGGACCGCCGGCGGACTGCTGGTGACGGCACTGAACTGGTTGCTTACGACCACCGTGTAATTGCCGCCTGAATTCCAGGCCGCATTGAACAATAGTGTTGCATTAGTCTGACCGGCCAGTCCGACGTTGTTGAAATACCATTGATAGGCATAAGGCGTCTGTCCGGTCGCTGTCACACTGAACTGCACCGGCTGGTTTTCCGTTACTGTTTGATTGCCCAGACTGCTGCTGCCGGTGGCAATTCCCACGGAGCCGGCAGAGACAAAGGTGAAGGACACATTGGTTGTCGCCACGATGTTGACGGAAGACAAAATATCCGCCACCCCGCTCACCGTGACATTGTAGTTGTTGCCAATGATGAAACTATTGGCTGCCGTTAGATTCAGACTTACTGTTACCAGATCCGCCGCCAGTTGGGCCGACTTAATGCTGATCGTGCTGCCGCCACTGGTTTTCAGCACATAATTGGCCAAGTTGGTTGCGGTAAGCGCCGAGACTGGCTGGTTGAATACGACTTGCAATTGACGAGGATTTCCTTGCGGATTTACGCCAGTTACCAATGTGGGCGGAATGGTGGTCACCAAACTTGCGCCGGTGCCGGCTTGATAGTGAGCGAGAATGTCGTTGGCCGGCAAGACTTCATTATAGATGGATACATCCTGCTCGGTGCCGTCAAAGTAACCCCAGACACCGCTGACATTCAAATGGGAGCGTCCATTCGCGCCGCCGATATGAACTGCGCCGTTATGGTTGTAGATCTGGCCGACGCCGTTGGTTGTGCGCCCCGTCAACTGTCCGTTCACATAGAGCCTCAATTCACCGGTGGTGCCATTGGGATCACCGTCCATTACGGCAACGACGTGATAAGTGACGCCGGTAGTGACTAAATACGTCGTGTAAACCGGCGGGTTCAACAACAAGCCGAATGGCGCACCAGGGCCGTCTTGAGTCGAATTATAAGCAGTGAAGCACAAATAAGCCGTCGGCGGATTGGTCACAACCGTATTAGTGATCCCCGTTGGATTCCATAAATAAACCCCGATGTCACGCAGGTTTCCGCCTTCTTCCCAGAGGCCGGTGACTGCGTGAAATTGCGCCAAGGTAGCGCTGTCACCAGGTTGCTGTCCGATGGGAAAACTATGCGCATTAAACCACAGTTCGATGGTTCGTTTTGCCCACGGGCCACGGGTTATGTTTATGTCTCCGTTATTCGGAATCGAAACTTGGTTGCTCAATCCGGTAACGAATGTAACGGCAAAATCATTGGTGGCCGAAGGCACAATGGACGGAACTCCGAGAATCGGCAGGTTCGAATAAGTCCCGTTCGTGTTCACTGTATCGCCACCGGTTGTCTGGGTATAGGCAACCGTGCCATTAGTTTCATTCAGTTTGTAATATCGCACGGGCAAATCGCCAAGCACTTCATTGTCGTAGCTCAAGCTTGATACGATGGTGATGTTGGTGTTCAATGCGTTTTGTGAGGCGTAAGTGTCCTTCAAACCGGTAATCGTCAGTGGATAAGCGGTGCCATAACGCTGTTGAGTGGTGCTCAAAATCACACTCTCGCCATTGGCACCCAAAGTCACCGAAGTGACGCCAAAATATGGCGAGGAATATGTGGAAACGGCCGTTGCGCTGGCAATGTCAAGGGTCTGATTGAAGGCCAAGAAAATCTTGTTGATACTGCCCGCAATGGCTTGCGCCGATACCACCGTGGGCGGATTAAGATTCGGTTGTATGGTCACAGTGTGCGGTGACGAAACGAAGCCGCTGAACGAATTGCTGATGGCCAGCGTGAAATTGCCCCCAGATCCGACGGTGGCTGGAAACGTCAGCACCCGGTTGGTGGCACCGCTCAAAGCAATGCCATTGTTATACCATTGGTAAGTGTCGGGACCCGCACCGGTGGGCACGGCCGACAGGGTCACTGTCGAACCTTCGGGGAAGATCCCGCCGAGCACGCTGCTGGTAGCCAACCCGACATTGCCGACATATCCTTCGTAGTAGTTCACATACAGCCCCGAGATATAATGGGTTTCATACCAACCTTCCGTTGCGGCTCCAAAATTGAGCTGGGCGCTGTTCAATCCTTGCCAGCCGGTTTGAAAATTTGTCAGCAATAAAACACCATCAAAGGACAGCGCCAACGTGCCGTCGCGTTGCAAATTAATGTCCACCGGCGCCCAATGTCCGTCCGCACTGGTAATTGGAGGAATACCATTCAGGCTCGTGAAATTGGTGCCCGCCAGGATGTTGGTCAACACCTGGCCATTCAAAGCCACGCCAATTTCCACCGGATTTTCCAATCCGTTGGGGCGGGCGTTAAAATAAACGGTGAATTGGGGATTTACAACCGGTGGCGAATAGCCAAATTGTGGATTGATAAAGGTTCCGAGCGGAAGATTGGCCGAAAGATTGACGCTAATACCATCGCCGCCATCCGACCCAAGTGTGGCCGTGTTATAGGATGAGCCGATGCTGGTATTAAATTTGATATGTGCCTCATCTATATTATTACGCGGCGTTAAAAGAACAGCTCCATTTTCGTTGACCGCGGCGTCCGTCAAAGCGACATATCCTCCAATGCTTGGATTAGGACTAGTTTCAATCGAAGCATTACCGAAAATCCGCACGCCGCTTGGCAGTCCGGAATTAAAGTTATAAGTCGTTCCCAGGGGCGCGCTCAAAGCGAACGGTGCCGCCGTCGAATTCGGACTTAGTATATTTGGCGTTGTAGCTTGGTCTTTTACATTTGAAACCGTCAGGGTATAATTGGTGCCGACGCCAAAATTAAACGTTCCAATAAAGGTAACGGTCTGTTGGTCAGCAGAGAGACTGACATTGGTAACCGTTACTGGAAAGGAGCCGCCACCAGTGATGCTCACTTGATAATTGGCCAGATTGGTGGCGCTTGCGGGATTCACCGGTTTGCTATAAACCACCTCTAGGAGATTAGGGCTGCCGGCTGTGTCCACACTCACAACAGTTGGCGGGGTTGTATCTGGTGTGACATAAACACTGGCCACCGAACTCGTGAGACTACCAAACGCATTGCTCACTATAGCTTGGACTTGAACATTATTGTAGTAAGCCGGCGTCCGGGAGATGTCAAAATAGGAGAGATTCTGACCGGGAACAATTACCCCATTAGTTTTCCAAACAAAGGTCGTCGGCTGGGCGGCGATAACATCCAACTGCAACAACAGTTCCTGGCCTTCCGTCAAATTCGCCTGATTAGTGATGTCGCCGCCGTTCAGTCCGCCGTGATTACCGTTACCCGCCACGTTGAAAACAGGTGCCGTCACTGCGGCGGCTCCGTTATAAAAGTTCTGGCCTTCATACTGGGCAAGATGTAATGCGGGTATGAGTTCTTGCACACCGTCAGGGCGAACCCAGCCTACTTGGACATATCCCGGTCCAGGGCCTACCTGCTGGAATACGTCAAAATAGTATTTCTGTCCCTGCACCAGGCTGATTGGTGCAGATTGTCTCGTGGCAAGGTTGTTGCCGGTAAACAGTGGATCGCCGGAGCCCGGTTCATAGGCAATTTCCACTTCGTTGGCAGGATTATAGTTAGTGCTCAATAATAGAACCGAGTTGTCAGCGCTGCCGATGTAAAACGTATATTGCCCGGTAAGCGGTGCCTCGATATAACCAAAAAGCCAAGTTCCATAATCGGTGCCGTTCTGCGGTCCTTCGATTTGGGATGAACCTTGCAGGCCAAAAGTCGGCGTGGTGCCAGCAAAGACATACCAATCATCCAACTGCTGGCCAAATTGCGGGTTGTCCGGGAAGAGATAGTAGCTTGAATTGTTGGTCAACGTGGATACACTCTCGCGGAATTGCAACGGCTGCGAACCGATGGAATCACCTGTGTAGAGATATTGATAGGCTGAACCCGCGTGGCTTTTGTCCGCAGAAATTAAAAGCGGTGCCAAAGTCAAGAGCAGCGTGCGAAATAAATTTTTTTTCATTAAAAATAGATTTTCTGCGATTTATTCAGGCTAGTATTTTTTGGGGATTTATTCTGACCGGATCCACGCCGGCAAAACATAGTTGTTAGCCTGATAACCTTGATCCCAACTACGATTCCATTTAAGTCCCCATAAATCTTTGATCTTAATGGGGCTCACGGAACCGTCAAAATAGACAATCTGGGTGCGCTTGCCCGATCCGTGGCGTGGAACATTGAAATGCTCCATCTCATAGCCAGCATTGCCGGAAGAGACGCCTGGACCTGTTGCTGCTTGATAAGTCGTCCGGTCAGCACCATACCAGGGGCCGCCGCCGCGCCACATACTGTCGGCTATTAAAGGAGTTTGTGTTGGAACTGGCGATGATTGCAGTTTGCCCCAATGGTCGGCTACATCACGGTTTTGAATGGGAACCGAGGTGTGATAAATCCATAAGTTGGCCCCGTAACTTCCCGGCTCCCCATTTTCATAGGCGTCGCCCGTGGTGGTCGTCGGAAAGGCAAAGGCTGTCGCCAGGCCACCGAACTGCCCCTGCCCCGCAGGCGTGGTCAGATCCCAATTAGTCGAAACTGCCGCCGGGCAAGTGGCAATTTGTCTGCGTTGGGAATTGTTCAACTGAAGTGAGTTGAACCAGGCCGAACGAGCATTAGGATCCGGCTGGCCATCCGTGCCCAGGCCGGTGGGAAAAGAGTCCGCGTTGTCACCCGCATAGATATTCCATTGGATGCCCCACTGATGCAGGTTGGATACACAATTGATTGCTCTGGCCTTATCCTTCGCCTTGGCCAGAGCGGGCAATAACAACGCCGCAAGTATCGCAATGATCGCGATGACCACCAACAGTTCAATTAGCGTGAACCCGCTTTGGCGGCTCCGTCGGCCGGGTGCGAAGGCGTGCCGCCGAAATTCTGAAGGTTCAACAATGGCGGATTTTGGAGCGGCTCCAAAAGCTTTGCTATTAAAAGCATCTTCGATAATTTGCGCTGTATTCATAGTTCAAATGTGGGTTGATTATGTCCTGCAAACACAAAGTGGCACTTCCTGCTCTGCGCCAATACAATCGGCGCGAGCATGGTCAGCCCGGATAAAGACACCGGTTTTGTCGTCGGGAAACTATTCCCGGCGCCGGGTGACTGGACTTGATAGATTAAAGTCACTCTGGTTATTGCCTGTATTCATGGTTAATGAACCTCCAGAAGGACTGGTCAGCTCTGGTAGATCTCCCGAAGACGGGTCGAGCTGGATTCTCTTGCCAGCCAGGCTTTAAACCTGGCACCAATAGGCTGCGAGCTTGAGAATCAGCGGCTCGCAAAACCGTATCAAATATTGACGAAACACGACTATCTTGGTCGTATAATAAATCATGTCGGCGGCCTGTCAACCTTTTTTAGAAGTTTTTTTGCAAAAAATGTTTGGCCGGTTACGCGTGGTTTTCCACTCTTTATCATATAATTTAGGCACTGAATGGTTGCTTTAGTGTTTTTTTGGCGGACGATTGATTTTTTATCAAATTTGACGGGGCGAATGAAACAGATACTATTACGACTCTCCTAGTAGTGTAATTTGAAAAACTAGGGCTTTGAGAGTTTTTTCAGAAATCCTGTCGGCACGCATGGCTAACGACGGAATGAAAAAGAAAATTGGAAAAGCTTACATCTTTCAAGCGAACCAGAGCCACATGCTGACTAACGTAAGCATCCTCAATCGCCTTTTCTACCAACGCAGATTTCGTCACGTTCGCACGGCTTAGTCGAACAAGATGCCAACTTTTGGCCGGTTGCTGGCGACTACAATTTGGCTCGGGTTGGGATTACTCTGCCAGCCGCGCGGGGCAGTGATTTCTTCATCCACCAAGCTGGCCGGTAGAAATATGCCGTCGCCGCATTCTGAGATTCCGCCTTAACGGACGGATTGATGGCATGGGTGGCAAAACTGCGACGGCTGATAATCAGCTCGTCCTTGGCGCGGGTCAACGCGACATAGAGGACGCGCCGTTCTTCTTCAATGTCGTCAACATTACCGAACGCGCCTTTCACTGCGATGGTATTTTCCGACAACGCTGCGCCGTTCGGGGATTTGCAAAAATTCAAGGATCAGAACGTGGAGATCAGCGGCAACATCACCGAGTATCGCAACAAACCAAAGATCATCTTGGAAAACTCGGGGCAGTGTAAGGTCCTGGATGGAAAATGATGGCATCTGACCAAGATTGAAAGGCAATGACCGTTGACACTGGCCGCGATTCCACCCAGGTTTGACGCCGATGTTTGATCGAGTTCAAATGACGGAAAAGCTGGCCGACTTGGCCGCCCAAGGTGTGTTCATCGGCACTTCATCGTGGAAATATCCCGGCTGGCGCGGGATGCTCTACGACGAAGCGCGTTACGTTTATCGCGGCAAATTCGCCGAGTCCCGGTTTGAGAAGAATTGCCTCAGCGAATACAGCGAGGTGTTCAAGACCGTGTGCGTGGACGCTGCGTTTTATAAATTCCCGGATGAAAAATATCTGACCGGCTTGGTGTCGCAGGTGCCAGCGGATTTTCAATTTGCTTTTAAGGTGACGGATGAAATCACGATCAAAAGATTTCACAATCTCCCACGTCACGGCCACCGCGCCGGGCAGGCCAACGAACATTTTCTGAACGCCGAAACCTTCGCCAACGGATTTCTCAACCCCTGCGGGCCGTTCCGCAAAAACATCGGGCTACTCATGTTTGAATTCTCGCGGTTTTATCCGAGCGACTATGAACATGGCCGCGACTTCGTTGCTGAACTTGACAAGTTTTTCGGCGCACTTCCAAAAGGCTGGCCATACGGCGTGGAGATGCGAAATAAAAATTGGCTCCGGCCGGATTATTTCGATTGCCTGGCCCGGCACGGCGTCACGCACGTTTTTAATTCGTGGGAGGCGATGCCGCCGGTCAGTGAACAGATGGCGCTGGCTGGCAGCCGGACCAACCCGGCACTCACCGCCGCGCGCTTCCTGCTGAAGCCGGGCCGAAAATATGAAGAAGCGGTGAAAACTTTTCAACCTTACGCCAAGGTGCAGGAGCCGAACCCGGATGCGCGAGCGGCAGGCATGGCGTTGATCGCCGAGGGCAAAGCCGCCGGACCAACGCGCAAGACTTACGTTTACGTCAACAATCGGCTCGAAGGCAATGCACTGGAAACGATTGAGGCGATGATTGAAGGCGCTGAATAAAACAGCTTCAGAGCAACGCCATTTGCCGTCGGCATTTTGCATCCGGCTTCGGCTTCAGCCCAAATTCCTTGAGGCTTTCCAGTTCCGTTTCAATGATGCGGCGCTCGAAGGGAACAATGCGATGTGTAAACCGCGCCCCGAGCCACAAAATAAATTCATGCGCACTTTGCCAGAAGAAATTTTCCAAGGCACCGCCGGCCTCCCCGGCCGCGCCGCCGCATTTGAGCGAGACGGTCTCCATGAAGTCCCCGCGCAGCCAGCCGGCCGGCAATTCCGTCACCGGGCGTGCGGGATTCAGAGCCAGCCAGAGCAGCCGCGCAAGGATGCGCTGCAAATGGGCCGCCTCTCCGCCCAACGGCCCGAAGCGTTGCCAGCCCGCCGCCGGTGTCTCCATGACGCTGATTTTTAGGTGATCGCTTTCGACCCGCCACACGATGAATCTCGGCTTGGCCGGCCACACCCCGGCCCGGTTGAACTTCGGCTTGAGCGAACGGATCAATTTCTTTTCGTGCCGCAGCGCCGCCGCTTCGGTGGGACAAAACTGAAAATCAATGCGGGCGACCGCGTTCACCATTTTCAGATGACGGCGCGGCATCCGGTCGGGATTGGCCACCCGGTAATTGCCTAGCCGTTGTTTCAAATCCTTGGCCTTGCCGACATAAAGAATCTGGTCCTGCGCGTCCTTCATCAAATAAACGCCGGGACGACGGGGAGCATTGCGGAAAAACTTTCCGCCCAGCCGCCGGACAAGCGGTCGGGGATCGGGCAGGAGAAGCAGTTGCGCCATGCGGGTTGCATGTTTAATCCAGCCGGTTCCGAATTGCCAGCCCAACCGGATTTTTTGTGAACAATTCCGGTTTGACACCCAGGTTTTCGGATATAGTGTCTAAAGAGTCACTATGAAAACGTTGACCAGACCGCAGCAGCAGATTTTGGATTTTTTGCAAAAGTTCCAGCAGGCCAATGGAGCCATGCCCACGCGCCAGGAAATTGCCGCGCGCTTCGGTTTCCGCAGCCCCAATGCCGTCACCGGCCATCTCCGGCTGATGCGCAAAAAAGGCGTCATCACGAGCGAACCGGGCAAGGCTCGTTCACTGCGAATCACGTCACCATTGGCCAAGCTGCGGAGCCGCATCGTGGACATCCCCCTCTACGGCTCGATTCCCGCCGGTTTCGCCGAACCGCGCGAGCAGGACGCCGAGGGCTGTGTCACGGTGGACGTGGCCAGCATCGGTTACAAACCCACCCGCAATGCCTTCGCCTTGCGCGTGACGGGTGATTCAATGATTGGAAAACATATTCTCAACGGTGACTTTGTCGTGCTGGAACACGGGCCGGAGCCACGCAACGGCCAGATCGTCGCGGCGCTCATTGATGGAGCCAGCACGCTTAAAACTTTCGTTCTTAAAAACGGCAAGCCGTTTCTGCGCGCCGAGAATCCGAAATATCCCGACCTGATCCCGGCGCAGGAATTGATGATCCAAGGCGTGTTCAAGGCGCTCATCCGCCGGGCCAAAGACTAGCTGGCTCGGACAGCGATTGTCCCAGCCGGTTTGATAGAAGTCATGTCATGCGGACCATCATTCATCTGGACGCCGATGCGTTCTTCGCGTCCGTTGAACAATCGGCGGACACACGGCTGCGCGGCAAACCCATCGCTGTCGGTGGCGAGAGCCGGGGCATCATCGCGTCGGCCTCCTACGAGGCGCGGAAATTTGGCATCTACACGCCGATGCCCACGGCGCGGGCCCGCAAGTTGTGTCCGAAGCTCATCGTGCTGCCGGGCGATTACGACCGTTACGAACAGTTTTCCAACTGGATGTTTGGCTATGCCTACGACTTCACGCCGGACGTGGAGCGGACTTCGATTGATGAAGGTTATTTTGACATCACGGCCAACCGCAGCCAACCATCCGTTGAAATTGCGCGGACGATCAGCCACGCCATCCGGCAATCGTTGAAGATCAACGTCAGCGAAGGCATCGCGTCCAACAAACTCATCAGCCAGATCGCGTCGAAGCTCAACAAACCCGCCGCGTTTCAATCCGTCGCCGCCGGTGACGAAAAACTGTTCCTGCATCCGCTGCCGAACAAATGGCTGCCGGGCGTCGGTCCGAAAACGGCCCTGCGTTTGAACGCGGCGGGACTGGCCGACATCGGGCAGATCGCCGCGACGCCGACCGACCTGCTGGCGCTGCTGCTGGGCGGTCAGGCACCGCTCGTGCGGCAGTTCGCCAACGGGATTGACGAACGGCCGCTGCTGCCGGCCAGCGAGCCGCAGAAGTCATTCAGCCAGCAGGAGACGTTCAACGAGGATGTGACCGACGAGGAATATGTCGAAGCGGTCATGCGCCGGATGGCCGATCATCTGTTTGCCGACGTGCGCGCCGAAGGCCGCAGCGTGCGGACGTTGACCGTGAAAGTGCGCTACAATGACCGCGATGAAAACCAGCGGGCGGAAAGTTTGCGGGAGCCGACCGATTTGGAAACGGACGTTTACGGACGCCTGCGCGGATTGCTGCGCGAAGCGTGGCAGCGGCGCGTGAGCCTGCGGATGGTGTCGCTAAAATTATCCAACGTCTATGCCGGGGTGTTTCGCAGCGAACTGGCGCTGGAAAGCAACGCCCGGAACCATGAAGCCCGCGAACGGCTGGCCGTGGTGTTGGATGATTTGCGCCGGACGAAAGGCTGGTCAACGGTCATGCGCGGGCACGACTTGCGATTGCGGGATGCGCCAAGAGACATCGTGAAGGAACGCGCAAAACCGCAGATCAAGATCGTAGTGAAAGCACTGCCGTCGTTGAGCCGGCCGAACAAAATCACCACTTACGTTCCGCTGCGGTGCCGGAGCTATTTCACGTTTCTGGATTCGACGCTCTCGCCGACGGCGCTGGTGCATCTGGCGAAGCAGAACGGCATGAGCGCGGTGGCGTTGACCGACCTCGGCAATCTGCACGGCGCGGTGGAGTTCGTGCAGGCGGCGAAGCGCGCGGGCATCAAACCCATCTTCGGCACTGAACTAAACACGGGCGAGCATCCGCTGCTGTTGTTCGTGGAGTCAGCGCGCGGTTATCACAATTTGAACCGCGTGCTGTCGGCCAAAGCACAAGCCGCCAGCGACGACGACGGCGCGGTGGCGGATCAAGAACGCCGGCCCATTGCACTGGAAAAACTGGATGGCTTTACGGACGGCTTGATCGCGGTCAGTCCCGACGTGAGCATTGCTGAATTGTTTCCCGGTCGCTTTTATCAGATGGCGACGAAGCAAATCGACACTGGCCACTCGCCGGTCGTGGCGTGCCCGGCGATTCATTACGGGCTGCCCGGCGATCGGCTGAAATATGACATCGTGCAATCCATCCGCACGTTGACGCTGCTGCGTCAGGAACACCCGGAGAAACGATTGGACGGACGGCTGCACTTTCGCACGCCTGCCGAGATGATTGCCGCCTGCAAAGGCCATCCCGAATGGCTGGCGCACTCGCTGGAAATTGCCGACCGCTGCAACTTCGAGTTGCCGTTTGGCAAACCGCAGTTTCCGGCGTTCGTGCCGCCGGACGGCTCGACGCCACACGAGTATTTGCACCGGCTGGTCGCGGATGGATTGCAACGTCGTTACGGCGAACGGGCCAAGGCCATGCGTCCGCAGATCGAACAGGAATTAAAAATCATCACGGCGGTCGGCTACGAAGAATACTTTCTCGTCGTGTGGAACATTCTGCAAGACTGCCGCGCGAACGGCATTGAATGGATCACGCGCGGCAGTGCGGCGGATTCGTTGGTGTGTTATTGCTTGGGCATTAGTGATGTCTGTCCGATCCGCTTCGGCCTCTACTTCCGGCGGTTTCTGAATGAGGAACGCATGGCGCTGAACAAACTGCCGGACATTGACATTGATTTTCCGCACGACCGCAAAGATGACGTGGTGAATATCATCTTCGCCAAGTATGGCCGCGAGCATTGCGCTGTGGTCGGCGGCTTCTCGACGTTTCAAGCACGCAGCGCCTTTGCGGACGTGGCCAAGGTGCTGGGCGTCGGCGAACGTGAAGTCAGACGGTTTACGGATCACTTTCCGTGGAGTTTTGGCGGCGGCTGGGTGCCGGATGAACCCACGCCGAGCGGCGGGGCCAAGTTGCGCGACCTGCTTGCGGCCAGCCCGGAAAACCGTGACCTGCCGTTGAACGAAGAGCCGTTCAAGACGGCGCTGGACATGGCGGAGTTTCTGGACGGTTTCCCGCGTTATCCAAAGATGCACCCGTGCGGCGTGGTGGTGTCGCGCCAGCCGATGCACGAACTAACCCCGACGTTTATTTCCAACAAAGGTTATCCGACGACGCACTTTGACATGGACGCCGTCGAAGTCATCGGCCTGGTCAAGATGGATATTCTGGCGCAAGGCGGGCTGGCCGCGATGCGCGACGTGAAAGAGATGTTGGCCAAGCGCGGCGTCACGGTGGACTTGAATGCGCTCGAACCGTGGCAAGACCCGGACGTGTGGGAATTGATCTCCGGCGGCGCGCGGGCGGTGCATCACATCGAAAGCCCGGCCATGACCGGCCTGTGCCGCCAATGCAACGTGCGGGACATTGACACGCTCATCGCCATCGTGAGCGTCATCCGGCCCGGTGCGGCCAACGAGGGCAAGAAACTGGCGTTCACGCGCCGCTATCAAGGGCTGGAGCCGATCACTTATCCGCATCCGTCGCTGGAACCCGTGTTGAACGACACGTTCGGGCTGGTGGTGTATGAGGAACATATTTTGCAAATCTGCGAGGCCTTTGCCGGACTGCCTCCGGGTCGCGCGGACGTGTTGCGCCGGGCGTTGAACAAACAGAAGCGCGGCGTCATTGCGGAAATTCAAAAGGAGTTTGTCGCCTCGGCCACGGCGCGCGGCCACACGCCAGAAAAGATTGAAGAAGTATGGGGCTTGGTCACGGGCTTCGCGGGCTACGCGTTCTGCAAGGCGCACTCAACCGCGTATGGGGTGGAAGCGTATCAATCGGCGTGGCTCAAGCGAAACTACCCGGCGGAGTTCATGGCCGCCGTGCTGACCAACGGCAAAGGTTTTTATGATCCGCTCGTGTATGTGCTGGAAAGTTACCGGCTGGGTTTGAAATTTTTGCCGCCGACGGTCAACGAACCCGGCCCAGCGTTCACCGTGCATGGCAATGCCATTCGCGTTCCGCTGACGCGTGCCAAAGGGCTGGCGGAACGCACCGTTAAACGACTGCTGGCCGAGCGCGAGCGCGGGCCGTTTGTTTCGCTGGCGGACTTTCACCGGCGGGTGCAGCCGTCACCGGAGGAATTGGAAACAATGATTCGTGCAGGCGGCTTCGATGAATTTGGCGAGACTCGCACGCGCCAATTTTGGGAAGCACAATATCTGCACCGCGCCTTTGGCAGCGGGCAGGATTCAAATCAGGGCTGGCTGCTGGCACCGCCGTCGCTGGATCGTTTTCCCGGCGTGCCGATGCGCGAGCCGACGCGCCGGGAACGGCTCGAAGCCGAAACCGAATTGTTCGGCTACGCCGTCAGCGGGCATCCGTTGGAATTGTTCGACGACATCGCGTGGGACACCTATTGCCCCGTCGCACGCCTCGCCGAACACGTCGGCGAAACGGTGATGGCCTGCGGGTTGGTCGTGGAGCAGCGCACGCATCATCAGATCACCGGCGAACCGATGAAGTTCCTCACGCTGGCCGACTGGACGGGCATCGTGGAGACTGAGTTGTTTGCGCAGACCTACAAGAACTATGGGCTGGCGACGGTGCGTTATCCCGTGCTTGAGGTGATGGCGACGGTGGAGCCGTTTGAGAATGGACGAGGGTTTTCGTTGCGCGTGTTGCGCGCGGGGAAACCGCGAGCGGCACTCACGAGTCGTTGCTGAAGGCGGGATTTCGCGACAAATAGGGATTGGCCTCAGTGCTTAAATAAGGTTTTCCAAAATTAAAAATTTAAATCGGGAAATCACCTAATTATATAATTTGTTGTATTTCTAAGGCAATCGTGCTTAATTCAAAGTAGAGTCACTTAGCAGCCAAGGAATCCACCATGAAAAAATTCTATCGCAAAATGTTTTTACGGCTGGGATTGCTTTTATTGCTGGCCGCACCCCAATCCTCCGTCTTTGGCCAAGGTGCCCTGACACCGCCGGCCGCGCCCGCGCCGACGATGCTGACGCTCAATCAAATCGAGCCGCGCACGCCCATCAGCAGCCTGCCCTACACCATCACCAATCCCGGTTCTTACTATCTCGCGGGGAACCTGACCGGGATCGCCGGTTCTGACGGCATTGTTATAAAGACCAATGACGTGACCTTGGACTTGAAGGGGTTCACCCTGCGTGGAGTGGCCGGCTCGGACAACGGAATCAATGTATTGAATCCCGTGAGGAATTTGGCGATCCGCAACGGTGTCGTGGAAACTTGGGGCGCATACGGCGTGAATGCCGTCAATGGCAACAGTGGCGAATTGGAACGCCTCCGCGCCTCTAACTGCTCATCATTGGGTTTAGTCGTCGGTGATAATTGGACCGTGCTTGGCTGTTCCGCCAGCGGCAACACATACCAAGGCATCTATGTTGGAAATAATTGCACCATCAAGGATTGCAACGCCAAAAACAATGGGAACGCCGGAATAGTTGCTGGTGGACTCAATTGCGTCATCAGCGGTTGCGTCGCCAGTGGCAGCCTCGGTGGTTTCAGTCTCGCAAGCTACTCCATAATCGAAGATTGTGTGGCAACAGGTAACACGAATGGCATCTCTGTGCTTACCGCCTGCACCATCAAGAACTGCAACACTTGTGGCAATACTAATGATGGCATTATTATGCTTGGTCAGGATTGCCAGGTCGTTGGCAATACCGCCAGCGGGAATGGCAAGTATGGGATCGAAATTTTTGGCTACCCCGATCGCGTTGATGACAACGTCGTCAGCGATAATGCTTCCTATGGCATCAATGCGGATAATTTGAACGTCACCAACTGTATCACCCGCAATTTCTCAGCCGGCCCCGGTTACGGCGGTTTTCCCGGCAATAAAGACTACGCCCCCATCCAGTCTCCCACCAACACGGTCGCCAGTCCCTGGGCTAATTTCCAATAGGCATACAAATGAAAACCAGACACAATCGCAAACTAATCGCCCTGACTTTGCTGGCGCTTGCAACATTCAGCCAGCATCTTTCGATCATCTTCGCCCAAGGTGCCCTGACACCGCCGGGCGCACCGGCACCGACGATGAAGACGCTCGATCAAATTGAACCGCGCACGCCCATTAGCAGCCTGCCCTATAGCATCACCAATCCCGGTTCTTATTATCTCACGGCAAGCTTGACCGGGATCGCCGGTTCCGACGGCATTGACATCACGACCAATGACGTCATTCTGGACTTGAACGGATTCACGCTCCATGGAGCAGCTGGGCCCGGGGCAGGGATTAATGTTGTGAATCCGGCAAAAAATTTGGCCATTCGCAACGGGACATTGGATTCCTGGGCGGGAGTCGGAGTTGTCGCGGTGAATGCTTACAACAGCCAGTTTGAACACCTTTGTTCCTCTGCAAATCTGGATGGCCTTTATGTTGGTTCTAATTGTGTTGTATTAAGCTGCACGGCCTGCCAGAATCGATTTATTGGCATTAGTGGCGGCATCAACAATATCATTAAAGACAGTCTTGCCAGTGCCAACAGTAGTGGTGGCATCGGAGTTGGAAACAATAGCACGGTTATCAGTTGCACCGCGAGCGGCAATGCTAGCGGCTTTGCAGCGGGGAACAATTGCACCCTCAAGGATTGCAATGCCGGCGGCAACAATGGCGGCTTTTCCACCGGGAACAATTGCACCCTTCAGGATTGCAATGCCAGCGGCAATAGCACCATTGGCATTTATCCCGGGAATAACTGCGCCGTGAGGGATTGCATCGCGAGTGGTAACGGCACCTATGGCATTTATGTGCCAAATTATAACTGCCAGATCATTGGGGATGATTGCAGCGGCAACAATAGTCACGGCATTTATATTTTGGGAAACTATAACCTGGTAAAAGATTGCACCGCCAATGCCAACTTGAACGATGGTATTTACGTCCCGGGATATGACTGTCAGTTGCTTGGCAACACCTGCAGCGGCAACAGCGCTTATGGTATCTATCTTTTAGGAAACCAGAATCGCGTTGATGGCAACAATGCCGCCAATAATAACTCATACGGCATCGGTGTGGCCACGAACAATGTTGATAATAACATCACCCGTAATTTTGCCCCCGGCAATATTCTCGGCGGTTACTACAACTTTACTGGCAACAACGACTATGCGCCCTTGGGCTCACCCAATACATCCACCAATCCTTGGCAGAATTTCCAATAGGCATCCAAATGAAAATCATCATCTTGGCGGTTATTGCATCGTCTAGTTTGGTCTTTTCGCCCGCCCACGCTGGCACGACCATTGACGCGGTGAACAAATATGCTTATGGCGCGAACCTCGGCTGGATGGATTGGTCCGGCGGGACCGGCCAGAGCGCCAGCGGCGCGGTAATCGGCGAATATGTCTGCTCCGGCTACATCTATTCCGCGAACGTCGGCTGGATCAATCTCGGCAGCGGCGCACCCGCCAACCAGATCCAGTATCAGAATAATTCGGCCACCGACTATGGCGTGAACCAGGATGGCTTGGGCAATCTACGCGGCTATGCCTACTCCGCGAATGTAGGCTGGATCAATTTTGAGAACACCGGCGCACCGGCGGTCAATCTGCTCACCGGCCAGCTCAGCGGTTACGTGTGGAGCGCCAACTGCGGCTGGATTTCCTTGAGCAACTCCATGGCTTCGGTGCAGACGGACACCATCCAGCCCGGCGCGCTTGCGCCCGACGGCCTGCCCATCGCCTGGCTGCTGACTTACTTCGGCACCACCAACGTGAGTGCCTATGCCGATGCGGACGGCGACGGTTATCCCAACTGGGCGGAATACGAAGCGGGGACTAATCCGACCAACGCGAGCAGCAATCTGAAAATCACCGCCTACAACTTTGCGCGCGGTGGCACGAATGTTTCAGTGACATGGAGCAGTGTGAATACCCGCTATTATTATCTTCAAAAAACTCTTAGGTTGAACACCAACGTCTGGACCGACAGCGGACTCGGATTGATCCCGCCGGCGGGCAGCGCGACCAGCGGCAGTTTCATCGATACGAATGCGCCGATCCGTTTCTACCGCGTGGAAGCGGTGCGACCTTTGTTTCCCTAAACTTGAGCCTTGTTGAATCTTCCAGTAATTCCCGCCGAGGGTCTGGAACAATGGCCGCACCACCGTCTGATAATCCGCCGCCGTCTGCGCCGCCCCATCGAAGTCCCCGCGCAACAACTGCGGCCCGGTCTGGTGATAGAGGGAGTCCACCGCCTTGTAAGTATTCTCCAGGGTGTTCAGGAAGAATACTCGGGAGTCCAGCGACATCGGCCGCACATTGTCATCGTTCAAGAACGTGTTCGCACCTTCACCAATCAGCCCGAACGTCCCGACGCGACTCGCATTGTCCAGCGCGGTCAGCAGCCCGGACTTCACGTCATGGATGTTGCTCAGGTCGGAGATGTTCTGTTTCCGGCCAAGGACATCCTCATCAAACTTATTACGGAGCCACGCGACCGCCATGCCCACCGGCAGGATGGCTAGATACGCCGCCAGTCCGTTCCGCATCGCCTTGCTGGTGGCTTCCCCGTTCGGCTCCCGCAACTGGCGCAACACCTGATAGGTCTTTTGCAGCGGCCAGCCGAGGAAGGGATTCATGGCCACACCTAGCCCGCTCGTCTGCAACGCCGGCATACGACTCGTCAGGCTGCTCTCCAGCGTGATTTCGTTCAGCGTGAGCTGTTGGATGGCCTTGTCCACTTCCGGCCGCAGGATGGGCTTGTCCGTCCCCTTGTTGGCGTGGGCCTCCCTCACCAGTTGTTCGAGGCTGAACCCAAAATCATTCATGCGCTGCGACAGGAAGTTGAACTCACGTTCACCCGCGCCGAAGCCGCCCAACATTTCCCGTGTCACTTTAAAATTCTTGTCGTCCACCAGATCGGGATGCAGCTCCAGATGTTGCGCCCCGCCCGTCACCATGCCTTCGATGTGTCGTTGCCAGGTGATGAAGTTCGAGATTTGCAGGCACTCCGCCACAAAATGGAAGGGGGAGAGCACCTTGAGTGTCGGCGCAATGGGTTTGCCGGCGGCTTGGTTCGCCAGCGCCTTGTCCCGCGCCCCCGGCGCGAACACATCCGTCTGCAACGCCGCCCCCGCGACATCCGCCGTGCGACCTACCGCCCGCCCCACACGGTTGGAACTCTGATACGCGACGTTCGCATGGCTCCACGCCGACGTCCACCGCTGCCGGTTGGTGTTGATGGCGTCAAACAGCCCGGCATTGTTCGCGGCCAACATGCGGTCAGACTCAAAAGCCACCTCCCGCCCGAACGCCTGAAGCATCGAGTTGGCCATGACCTTGCCCAAGTCCACCACCGACCGTCCCGTCATCGCCAGCGACCGTGAATTTAGCCCCAGCAACCGCACAGGCTGTTCCAGGAACACGGAATGCGCCGTGAGCGCGGTTCCCGCCCCCGACACCGTCCAGCCGCCAATGGACCGCAATAACCGGGCCCAGGGCAACAGTTCCGGAATCTTCCCCGAATTATTCATGGATTTGATGGCCGAGAAACTTTGCGCCACGCTGTTCAAGTTCATCAGATGACCGCGCGCCTCTTTCAACCCGGTGTAGCTCACACCTTCACGGTCAGCCCGCTCCTTGATCTGCTGTTGCATCAACTTCTCCTTGATGCCGGGATTCTCTTTTAAAATTTCCGCCCGCCAGCCGGCCATCGTGTCCGCCGCCCGTTGCTGTTCGTTGATGGCCGTGGCCAGATTCTTATCCATCGTGGCTCCGTTCCGACCGAACCCGGCCTCAAACGCCTGCCCATGGATGATCTTCTCCATCGTGTATTGATCGTTCTGGAGATATTCCAGCCATTCCTTGGGCGCCGCTTCGATGTGACGCGCATCCACGATGAACCGCTTGGGAGCCGGTGAACCGCCACGGATGGCTTCGGCTTCATCCCCCACCATCGTCCGCAGCAGGTTATGGAAGTTCTGGATGGTGTCCAGCGTGTCACCCACGAACGCGCCATCGGCCTTGCCGCCTTCGAGGTGGGCCAGTGTCTCCGCGAATGTCACCGGGTCATTGGATGCCTGAAACGCTTTGATGACGTTCCCACGGCTCGCCAGCGGCTTGATGTCGCCCTGGGCCGGTGCGTAGAAGTGGGACCGGTCATTGAACGCCAGGGACTTCATGAACCAGTTCCAGACTTCCGGCGTGAAGCGGTTGGTCAGGGACTGGCGCAGGGTGGATGGGTCGGTCGCGTAACACTTGCAGACTTTTTTTCGTGTAAATCGTTGATAATCAATAAAGCAACAAGCATCGCGCTAAAAGCAGTGGTTTTCACCATATGGTCCAAGCTCGTGGCGTGAATGATAACGACTTAAGTATGCCCGTAACACTCCCTAATAAGGGTGTCACCACGGTGTAACCTTTTGAGCATTGGCGCTCAAGTGTGACAGGTAGATCGTCTGAAACAGAAAGTTCAACCGGATGGAGGCTGGTCAAGGTAGCCCTCCAGCACGAAATCTTTTACCAAAAATGCGTGACCCACGGTGTGTCATTTTGAAATGAATCCTCAGGCCACCATCCCACCATGCTGATCCGCGCCAATTGCTATCGGTGGCCGTCACTTTTCTGCGAAAGGGTGACAGACAGCGACAGACATATTGATTCTATTGGACCCGAGTAAATTGATAGTGTGGAAACTGCGGTTTTTCCGGTCATTTCCGGTGAGGCTGGCCTTGCATTACCTGGGCTGGTTTGGTTGCGGCACCAAGTTGTCAAATCAGACGCCAATTTGGTGAGTGTGACCGTTGGAATGGTGATCTATCCTGCTGAGCCAAGGAGCATGCCGCCAACGTCAAGACAGGGGACCGACCATTCGACGAAGGCTCTAAAAGCTGACGATATGTTTTTGGCAAACGGTGCGACCAACTGCCGCTAGGCTCGAACGGCAACACTAGGCCGCGTCACCATCGCTTTGATCACGCCACATGCTATTGTGCGCTGTCACTCTCTTGTGAAGGAGATACAGCCTGCAACAAACATATTGATTGTATCGGACTTGAGCAGTGTGGTGGAACGAAGACTACGTTTTTGCGACTTGTTTCCGGTGAGGCTCGACCTCAGTTCGTGGCCCGGGTTGGCTGTGGCAACCAGTCGTCCCATCGAGGTGCCTTCGTAGAGGTTTGACCGCTGGAGCGGTGAACGGGCCAGTGGGGCACAGTTCAAAATTAACTCTCGGACAAAACGGACGCATCTATCACACTTCTTAACATAAATTTAAAAAATAATATAATCTCCAAGGTATAGAAAAGATGTGTCCGTATTGTCCGAGAAACCATTTTATGGTCCTTGGCAAGATCAATCTCAGAGTGGGAATTCTGGCAAGCAGATATTACAGTTTTCAGCCAACCATATTTTACAATATTGAGCCCGTTTAATAACGAATTTAATTGCCATTAAAATTACCTGCTGCTACGATTTTTAGAATCGAACAGGCGGATTGAATCCAAGATTAAAAATTGACTTCCTCGTCCGATCCATAGCCTGCCAAAAACCATTATGCATAGAAAAAAAATTCCCCGTGCACGCCGCTTCGCCGGTGGCGGTAGAGTTGCTGTGCCTTTGCTCGCAGCGCTGTTGATTCAACTGCTGTGTAGTAGCTACAGCATAGCCCAAAACATCACCAACGTCGTCGCGCCTGGCGGCTCGGTGGACATCCAGAACAACAGTGGCAGCGATTGGTATTTTTTCAGTGCCCCGACGCCAGCCGGCTCATCGATGGCGCGCGTGTCCTCCGACTTGGTCAGCGTTTATACCTGGCCCGACGCGGCAAATTTCACTGCGGATCCGAATTACAGCATTGATCGGATTTATCCGGATGAATACCTCCGTGTCTTTGCCGGCTCCCTGCCCGTCAACACTTTGATCACGGTCCAATATGCCGTCGGTCTGCCCGGGAATGGCCCCTACTACTTTTATATCACCGTGGCTAACGCGCCTTACGTGACCGCCCTCAACATCACCGACCCTTCGCCAACGGTAGCGGCCACAGTGCATTGGTCAGTAACATTCAGCGCGGCCATCTCTGGCGTCACGGCGGCTAACTTTATATTGACCAATCCCGATGGTCTGTCGGGGGCCACCATCACCAGCGTGACTGGTTCCGGTTCCAACTGGGTAGTGGCCGCCAGCACCGGCACCGGCACAGGTTTGTTGGGTTGCAGCTATGTCGGCCATGTGAGCGAATCGCCTGCCGTGCCAGCTTCGTTTACGGGACAGCAATATACCTTCAGCACGTATCCGCTCATTACAGTCGAACCGGCCAGTAGCAACATTGTTGCCGGCAGCAGTTATACGATGTCCATCGCGGCCACGATTCGCGGCGGCGGCGGGGTGAACTATCAATGGTATGCCGGAACGAGTGTGAATCCGGGCGCGGCCACCGCGATTTCCGGTGCAACCTCCGCGTCCTACACCGTCAGCGGTCTGGCAGCCGGCTCAACGCACCAGTATTTTTGCCGGGCCATCAGCTCGACCAACACGTCCTACACGACCGATTCCACGACCGCGACGGTCAGCGCATTCACACCCGTTGCAATCCTGACCAGTCCAACCAGCAGCGTGATTGCCTCAGGCCAAACCAAATTGCTCACCGTCAGCGTGTCGGGCACATCGCCAAACTTCCAGTGGTATCAAGGTGTTGCCGGCGACACAAGCACGCCAGTGGGCAGTGATTCTTCCAGCTTCACCACCCCCGTTTTGAGCGCGAACACGAGCTACTGGGTCCTCGTTTATAACGGACTTCCGGCGACCTACAATCAAAATTCTGCCACGGCAACCATTCGCGTCGTCACCAGTCTCACCGGCAACGGGCCGCTGGCGGTGCTGGTGAACGAAGCCTTCCTGCCAGCCCCGGCTTTCACCGTGTTGGATTCCGCCGGCGTGCCCGTCACTAATTACCCGGTGGCGCTAAAAGTTAATGCGTCTTCCGGCGGCGGCAGCTTTGGCGGCTTGTCCAGCACGAATGTGAACTCGGATGGCACCGGCACGGCAAGCGCCGTGTTGACGGCCAATGGCACTGCCGGCGCTTATTCAGTCACGGCGTCCATAGCCCCGGTCGTGACCGATACCATTTCGCTGGTTAATGTGGCGCTACTCGCCGTCAGCACCACGGTGGACGAAGACAACGGCACCATTGATCCCACCGTCGGCGCGGGTTTGAGTTTACGGGAAGCGGTGAATTACGCCGCAACGCATCCCGGTGCGCACACCATCAGTTTTGCATCCGCACTTTCGAGCGGCGGTCCGGCGACATTTATTATTACCAACGGTTCGCTCTCCGTTGCCGGCACCACCACGGTCATCAGCCCCGGGACTGGTTCAGTGGTCTTGAACGGCAGTTTTGCCTCGCGAATATTCACCATCGCAGGTGGTGCGAATGTGGTGTTGAATTCGCTCACACTGACGAACGCGCACAGCGATGCCAATGACTGGGGTGGTGCCATCATTAACAGCGGCACGCTCGCGCTGACCAATTGCACGCTGGTGGGCAATGTGGTGGACGGCAGCGGGGCCGGCGGAGCTATTGAGAATGAGGGAACTTTGACCCTGACGGGCTGCACGCTGTCCGGCAATTCCGCCGGGTTTGCGGGTGCCATTCGCAACGATTCCATCTGCACGCTACAGAACTGCACCCTTTACGGCAACACCGCGCCGGACAACGGCGGGGCTGTTGATAATGTCTTCGGTGCCACATTGAACCTGCTTTATTGCACTTTTTCCGGCAACAGTGCCGGTGGCTTGGGCGGCGGAATTGACAATTACTTAAGCACGTTGAACCTCACCAACAGCATCATTGCCGTGAACGCCTACCAGGATATTTACAATTGGGGCAGCAGCACTATCAACGCCGGCAGATCGAACATAGTGGAGTCGTTGGTGAATGGCGGCGGCACCAATAACGGTTCAGCTACCGTGCTTTCCGCCAATCCACTGCTGGCTCCGTTTGGCAATTACGGCGGTCCAACTGAGACCATGCCACCGATGCCCGGTTCGCCCGCCATTGATGCCGGCGGTTTAACCTCCCTCACCACCGACCAGCGTGGGTCTGGTTTCCCGCGTGTAATGAATTTTTATGCGGACCTCGGCGCGGTCGAAGCTTTAGTGCCTTCCATTCCCAATGCCAGCTTTGAGGTGGACACTTATACCAACGGGGTAGGCTATGCCAGCCAGAATGGCGGTGGCATCACCGGCTGGACGGTATCGCCCTCCAATTACATCGGCTTGAATCCCGCCGCCGGCTCCAACCCGTTTGCAGATAATGGCGCGATTCCGCAAGGTGCCAACGTGGCGTTCATTCAGAGTCCGGGCCAGTCCAACACCCTTGCCACTACCATCTCGGGCTTGACCCCGGGCGTGGCCTATGAGGTGAGTTTCTACGCTAACTGCCGAAAAAACTATGGGAGTTATCCAAATGCCTCGTGGTCGCTCAATGGAGGTCCGTTCATTCCCTTCACTGCCAGCCCAGGCGTGGGTGGTTCGAACTCGTATTATCCCAACTCCGGCATCTTCACAGCCAGCGGGACCACCGCCGCCTTGGTCTTGGCTAACCTAACTCCCGGTCAGGACAGCACGGTGCTGGTGGATGCGTTCACGATCACAACGAACCTTTTCATTATTACCAACCATCCGCCCGTGTTGGCCGCGCTGACCCAGAAAACCAACCACGTGTTTGGATTTAATTTCACCAACCTTACGGGTGCCAGCTTCTCGGTGCTGACGAGCACCAACGTGGCGTTGCCACCCGATTTATGGTCTAATCTTGGTCGCATCACCGAATTTCCCTCGGGGTCTGGCCGGTTCCCGTTCTCCGATCTGGCCACCAACATCGCCAACCGCTTCTACCGCGTCCGTTCCCCCTGACAACACTTGGAGCGATCTTAAGGACGAAACCGGAGTCGGGATGATGAAACAGAACTTGGGTGCAGCTTTGCACTGATTGCTTTTTCCAATTGCTACCCGTTTCATAGGCATCTAATTCCCTTCCAGCCGCGCTGCGCTTTGCCATGTTCATCAGCAATATCGTTGCGCTGTGCCAGCCCAAATTGCCGTGTGATCATTTCTGTGATGCTGGTCGCAAATATCTTCTTCGGCAACACCGTCCAGTTCCGTGAGTCACAGAAATTTACATAGCCCTGATGGCATTGCGCAGCAGAAAGCGATGCGGCTTCATCCTTACGCAGGTGCTCTTTTGCAAAGACGGCCACCGCGTCGGATTCCTGCAACAGATCGTCCACTAGCTTTTGTTGCGCTGCTGTCAAACGGAGTTGCCAGTCGTCTGCACGGATTTTTTCCAGTCCTTCCAGCATCCAGTTCAGCACACCAGCACCTTCATCGGATAGGATTCGCTCGCTTAGATCAGGAATTACTTGCGCAGGTTTTGCCTTTTGATATTTAAAAATTATCAAACGACGATTCCACGCATCCGTGTCTCCCTCCAAGTGAACGGTCAGCCGCGAATTGCATGTCACGATCGCATTAAACCGGCAAATTATCTCCGGTCGTTCATTACTGCCCTTGAACTCCAGCGTCACTGGATCACCGCCTGTCAGCGCTTTGAGCACCGACGCGCCTTTGCCATTCAGAAAGTTTTCTGGCACATCTGCGCCATACAGCAGAGACTTGCCGAGCAGCCGCCCTAGCTCAAAGCGCTCTCCCAAATAATCCGGTCGTATTGTGCCGACGTTTGCCGCTCCAATGATACCATTCAACACCCGCACGAAAGTCCCCTTTCCGCCGCCGGCCGTGCCGGTGAGGATGATCAGCCGTTGCGCCAGATTAGTGCCGATCAAGGCCAACCCGCACCACCGTTGTAATAATTCAACGTCATCGGGGTCCAAGGCAGGGCGGAGCAACCCATCAAGAAACATTGGAGACGTAGCGGTTGGATCATAAGCCACCGCCAGCTTGTTTCGCCGCCGATGAATGGGGCTGAATGGTAGCAGAACCTTGTCCGCTAGCCGTAACATACCATTATTACACGGCACAAACTTCATCAGATCTGTCTCAAAATAACCAGGCGGGACTTCCAACAGACCGCGTGCGCGCGAAAGAACGCCTTTGAGACTGGAAGAATCCCGGAACTGAAACTCCAGACTGCGAGTGTCAAATTTCACCTCGCAGGCACGCGCACACTTCAGAAGTAATTCGCTCAACATTGTGGCCAATGTCGCTTCCCGCCTTTCGCTGAATATCCCATTCTCTTGTGAATATGTGTAAAAGCGATTCTCCTCGGTCACAAACACCGTTGGAGCTTCCGGCGAGCCGGCCTCTCCAAGCGTTGCCGCCAGAAAATCTTCGGACAGGTCTTTGACAAAAGGACGATCTTCCTTCTTATTCCCCGCCGACACTTCCTGCACCGGGTCGCCGTGCCTCTCTTTCAAGCCTGGAAACCTTGCATCAAACCAAGCAACTGGCGTATCTGGTGTGGGCGTGACCAGCGCAGTCGCTGGTGCGATAACAACACCGTTGGTTTGCGACCATGCTTTCATAATGCCAATTTCTGTTTCACTCATATCGTTGATCCCTTCAGGTCCACTGGTTGCACCGGCGGCTGATAAATCGGCTTTGCACTTGGTTGCGGATTTAAATACAGCAGCCCTTGCCGGCGTTCACCGCGCATGGCTTGTGGTAGTCGTGACAACCGGATGGCCGTCAAAGTCCCCGGGTCAGCTCCCAGCGTGATGAGCACCGGCTTGATTTTGCCCATGAGATAGTCCCAATCTGCCTTACTCGCCGCATCCACCCGCACCAGCGCATGGACGGAACGGCCACCAGACTCACAGATCGATGCGATGGGCAGCGGCATCTGCACCAGACACCGCAGCCAGTCATCGGCGTCCGCCTCGTCACTTTCCAGCACCGCATAGCGCCACGCCGTCACCGCTTCTTCTGAACGGCGGGACATTTTGCCGCCCAAACGTGGGTTTGGATAATATTCTCCGCAGACCGGTTGCGGCAAAAACCACACGCCGTCCGCGCCGGTTGGCAAGTGTTCCTGCATCGGGTTGCTATCGGCCTCCCAAAGCAATTGACCTTGCGATTTCATGTCGTTAAACACCAAAACTTTTTCACCAGTGCCGTGTGGGTAGAGATGCCGCAACACATCCGCCGAATCCAAGCTGGCCACGCTTATCGGTGAAACTTGGGCAAGGAAACTCACCGCGTCCGTGATGGCCGAGCCTACCTTCGCAACGCGCTTCAGAACATCCTTCTGAAACTTTGGTTTCGGTGGTGGCGGGGCAAGCCATTTTGTCGGCGTCAGATTGTTACTGTTCGCCTTGGCACCCAACAAGTGGCCGTATGGCTTCAGCGGCACGGAGTGGGATGCCGATATGATTTTGTGAACCAGTTCACCATCCTTCCACGGCGGCTCACATCGCTGATTGAACTCACGCAGCAGAGGTAGCGCGTCGGCATCACCAAGCGCGAAACCATGAACCAGCGACGACGCGACATAAATCGTCGCATTATGACCACCCTGCCCACTGATCGCCGGCGGACACTTGGCCATGTAGGCGCGGGCGCGGTTTAAGGTGTGATTATTCATGGAGAAACCCCTCCAAGTTTTTGGTTTAAGGTGGGCGCAGAAACGAATGGAAAGTCGAACTGAATACTTTCAATTTTCTGTTTGGTCCTCTTGATGACCGCCGCCGGCTTAAGTTTCGCGCCAAGGTTGGATTTTATTTTGACCGCCGACTGCTTTGTCGGCACGGGCCGTGAGTTTGAGGTTGTGACGGGTGCCAAAACCACAGCGGCGAGCACTGGGACTTGAGCTGGCACTTCGATTGCCACTTCATTGGGTCGAGCCGGCTGGTAATCACGATTGGGATTAAATCCCCAAATAGTCTCACAATACTCCGCGCAACTCCCAAATCCGCGTTCACGGTATAGCTGTCGCTTCATGACTTGGTCAAGCGCGTCGCGAGCTTCAGGCCGACTTGGCTCCCCGCGTCTGATGACCTTTTCGAGGTCGGTTAAGGTGCTCATTGGATGGCTTCCTGCTCACATTTGGCGATGAAATCCAAGATTGACTGAAGATGGAACAACCTTGTCCCCTTGATCTGACCAGGCTGACGGATGGAAACGCTCCTGAAATGCCCTTTGCCCGCGCCTTCGTATAGTTTGGCCCGGCTGAAGCCGCAGTAGAACTCTACACCCGACTTGGGTGGTCGAATCCATACTGGAAGACCGTTGGATTGATCTTGCAGAAGTTCGCGCGCCCTGGCTTGCACGGGCCTCGTAGTTTGGTGAGATTTAGGAATCTCAAAGATTGCGCGGGTCCGATTGGACACGGGCTGCATTGCGTTGTGAGCCAACTTGGCCGGGTTGGAAACCGGGGCATCGCTGCCTTTTTGTTTTATGTTAATCATGTGAGCGGAGGCTGCTGACCTCGGCCCACAAGATTTACCACGAACGTTTTTCTTTATTCCCCTTTCGTGATTTGCACCACGAACAAAAAGCCGCGATAAAAGAGCACAATTTGAACAAAAAACAAAGGCCGCCAAACGAAAAGCAAGGCGGCGTGAACGGTGGGCAAGTTTTAATTTCGTTAATCTAAAGTCAAGAGGACATTTTTAAATTGGTCGAATGGCGGGCGGGCCTTGCGAGTTTTTTTAGGTTTGGGAGAAGTTGTTGCACCATTCGCATTCTTAGATTTTTTCTCAGCTCTGGCTGCTGCAGAAAGTTTTCCCGCGAAACGTTTGTTGTTAATTTTGTATTGTTTAAACCATGACGTAAATTCTCTTGCAAATGCTTCAGCGTTCTCAATCTTTTCAAACGTTTTCCATTTGGTATAGGCTGCTTCGACTTTGTCTTGAGTTACATCCTTCCTATTTTTGGCTCGTAGATAATCTCCAATAAATATTAGTGCAAAGCGCTTGAGCTCATCTGGCCGGTCCGCCCATTGTGGCAGCACTGTTTCCAAGAACTTATCACGAGTAATCACTGGAATAGTTGATTCGCCTTGGATCGGCGGGAAAAAAAGTGGTTCACTTGGAGCAAATGGACAGTTATCATCATTGGGAATCGGGGGCAGCTCTTGTTCTTCAAAGAGAATTTCACCGATATGGTTTAGGTGAATTGTTTTTTCTGCTGAATACCATAGTTTGAGTGCATTTTCAGACAGATCTTCCGGTGCGACATTTGAATTTCTTGCCAGCGTAGCTGCAATTATGGAGAGTTCGAAGGTAGTCGGTAAGCTCATTGTTTTGTTTTGATTTTTTGACTAGCTGACTGCGCAGAGTCATGTCGCCAACCACGCATGTCAATGGAATTGCACGGTTCCAATGTTTTCAATTAATTATCATGGACGACCAACCGGCGCAGTGGCTAAAGTCGCCACCAAGATTATGAGCATTCTCCGCAATCTATTTGGACCCAGCCGCGATGTAATCTGGCAGCAGGTGGCCGCTGCCGTGGGCGGCACCATGACTGAAGGAAGCTTTTGTGGCAGCATTGGCAGGAAGGTGAACGCCGCACCAGTGGATGGTCACGCTGGACACTTATGTCGTTTCCACCGGCAAATCCACCGTCACCTACACCCGGATGCGCCCGCCCTATGTCAATCCGGACGGTTTTCAGTTCAACCTGTTTGCTGAAACGCTGGATGAACTCTGCCGCATGGGTTCGGCCTACGAAAAGAATCCGGGAGTGACGCTCCGACACGAACGCACCTAAATCATCAAGGCTTGGCGGACCACGCGTCTGGGAACCATTCCGTGTGCTGATCGCCGGAGCGGTCCAGCAGGTGATGCGCTTGTCTGGGGCCGCCCGCTCACTCTGCACCGGCATCTGAAGCGGCTGGCAACGCGACTTCAAACGTGGCAATGTCTAGCGATTGGAAACTCAACTGGCCAAAAATCTACTGGCGCGACTGGCTGGCTGGACGCTGTTCCAGCAAACAGTGTTGTTCATTCTGCTGTTTGTTCCCGGCACCTGGCATTACTGGCAGGGCTGGACGTTTCTGGGCTTGAACCTCGTGTTCATTTTGGTTTTCTGCACCTACTTCTACAAATACGACCGCGAACTGCTCGCACGCCGGCTGTTGCGCCAGGAAAAGGTCGTCGCCCAGCGATTCATCATCTTCCTAATGAAACTGGTGACCGTCGTTTTTTATGTGCTGTGCGGCCTGGATCATCGTCTGGGCTGGTCTCAAGAATATCTAACGCCGGTGCCGTGGTGGCTGACGGTGCTGGCGCTGTTTGGCTACGCCGGCGGTTATTTGCTGTTCATCCCCGTTTTCAAGTCCAACCGTTTTGCCGCCAGCGTAATCCAAACCGAAGCCGGCCAGACGGTTGCCGACCGCGGCCCCAACCGATGGGTGCGGCATCCCATGTATGCCGTCTCGCTCATCCAATGGTTTTGGGGGCCGCTGGCGCTGGGATCATTCGTCGCGCTGCCCGTGGCCGCGCTCATGGTGCCGTTGATTGTCTGGCGGCTGCTCAACGAGGAAAAGGTTCTACACCGCGATTTGCCCGGCTACTGCGAATACTGCGGACGCACCCCCTACCGACTCATCCCGTTTGTGTGGTAATCGCTGGCCGGATGTTCCGGTCCAGCTGGGTCAGTTTTCCGCAAGCTCACGGCTGGAAGTAGTCCTGATATTTTGACGGCTGCCCGGTTTCCCAAGGGCGATATTGATTGCAAAATTCAATCCGTTCAGCCGACGTAGGGTGTGAACCATACCAGGACGCCGTTCTGCACAAATTTTACAAATGCCGTTGCTGCCGCGTGATTACTGTGGGTCAGTTCCAGCCCGAGCCAAGGCGCAAATAGCCAACCAAACGCGACCGGTCGCCTGACTATATTACCAAATGACTGACTCGAACAAATTCGTTTATTCGGCCAATTCATTTTGCCCCAAGCGACGGAATCTTTTTAATGGCCGCGCGGAGATTGTCCATCTCGTGATGGGTGTATTTCTTATGCTCGCCCTCCGTCGTATGCCCCGTCAGTTTCATCCGCAGTTCTTGCGAGACATTTTCATTGGCCAGTGCGGAGGTGAAGCTGTGACGCAACGCATGGAAGGACCGGCGGGAGAACATCTGGTTGCCCGCGCCCTTGACCGTCTGTGAATCCACACCGGCCTGCCGCATGATTTTCTTGAAAGTTTCCGAAAGCCCACGTCGTCCGCTCGTGCGTTGCAACGCGAGTTTGGGCAGAACAAAGACTTCCGCTTTGTCTGTCCCGGCCAACTTATTCAAGCGTGCCAGCAGATCCGGATGAAGTGGCGCCGTGACTTTGGCACCCGTCTTGATCTGCGTGTAGCTCAACGTTCCCGCCGCCAAGTCAACGCCGTCCCATTGCATGCGGCAACAATCCGATAGCCGCGCGCCGGTGAAATAGGCAAACATGATCAATAGTTTCCATTCCCCTTCGGCGGTGTCCACCAGCAGTTTCACTTCCGCCGGGGTGAATGTGCCGCGTTCCATCCCTTTGCCCTCGGGTAATTCTACAGCCTCGGCGGGATTGGTGGGGATCAGCCCCTGGCGACGGGCGGCGTTCAAAGCCCCGCGAATGATCTTCACATCGACGTTGACGGTCTTGGGCGCAAGCCCCTTGTCCAATCGAGAATCTAAAAATCGCTGCACATCCGTCAGGGTCAGACTGGCCAGGTTTTTGCCGGCGCGATTGCCCAAGGTCTCCAGAAATCCTGCCACGGCAGCTCCGTAACGTTCCCCGGTGCCCGCCGACCTGCGATCGCGTTTGCTGGCGAGCCAAGTATTGAAATGCGATTTGATCGAAACGCTTTGCAAGGTTTCGCCCATTTCCGCCCGCTTCATGATGTCCTTCAATACTTCGCGAGCTTGGGCTTCCACCAGTTCACCACGCCGGGCGAGTTTTGCGGCGCGCTCATATTCCATCGCCACGGCCAATGCGGCTTGGCGGTTTGCCAGCTTGGTGCTGCGCAGCATCCGACAGCCGTCAGGCCCGAAATAAGCCGCGTGCCAAAACTTAGACTTCGGTCGACGATGAACGCTTGCCATAAGACTGCTAATCTTACTGCTAACGTCCAGCCTTGTCCACTACGTTTAGACACCCATAATATGCCAATAAAACAGCATATTTGGCCTGCGGGAACGAGACTAGGGTTCGATTCCCTTCACCCGCTCCATTCTCATAAATTCAACTAAAGCGGTGCTTTTGCCATTTTATCGCTCCCATTAAGACTTCCTGCTAACACTAACCGCTAACGAGTCCATCCATTTCAGAGACGTTGGGAGATACTTTTTTGGCGAGATGCCTGAACACCGCGCATCGTTCGTGTTCTGGCCGTGACTCACTAATGAGCTTGTCGTTCGGTTAACGCGGTCATTTGAGACGTGCCAGACACAATCTTGACGATGCGCTGACCGATTACATTAAAGCCATCGAAGTAAAACCTGATTTTGCGTATGTTCACGCTCGCGTCCATTTCGCCGGCGTCACTGCATTGAATTTATGCTCCAAATGCCGCCGTTTTTCGTGAATTGAAAAGTGCAATGACCGGCCACGGCATCACCGGCAAACCATTTGCCAATGGCTGTCACCACGCCATTCTCTGGATCGGCCACGTCGGCGCTCAACACCATCGCCGGGCGGCCAGTATCCAGATCCCGCGGCGACTGTCCGGGTTGTTGGTCCAAGTGCCACCAAGGTTTGAGTGGCGGGACATGGCGGGGAAATTTTTTGCTGAGCGCCTCCGTGCGGCTTTCTTCCGCCGCGATAAAAATCGCCGAGCACTGTTCATCCTCACCCGCGGGCCGCGACAACAAATAACTGAAAACCTCCATCTCGATTTGCTCTAATTCAGATTGTGTCAGACTTGGTTCCTTGAGAACAACCACCGCCGGATTTTCTGGAGCCACTGTGAAACTGTCATTGAAATCGATGGACTCTTTGTGGCTCGCGCATCCGGCACTCCACCAGACCAACCAAAGCAAAACTAACAAATGAAATCGACGATGCATGGAATTTTTACTCCGTGGCGAGGCCGACTTTGGAGATGTCGAGTTGCTGGAGGGTGTCCAGGACGGCGACCATGTGCTGGTAGTCGACGTCGTCGGCGCCTTTGACGACGACGGCCAGGTCGGGGTTGGC